>ERZ779632.1247-NODE-1247-length-10859-cov-4.631433_pt1 | contig 10859 bp, 9 predicted proteins | sample MGYA00514194_ERZ779632 | MGnify/ENA primary metagenome ERZ779632 (study PRJEB29562, sample SAMEA4376704) | mouse gut metagenome | isolation source: Cecum | study: EMG produced TPA metagenomics assembly of the A DSS colitis mouse model was used to assess the...
GCTTCGGCGTTCGCATCGAGGACGTGGTCATCATGGAGGAGGGCGGCTGCCGGGTCATTACCGAGGCCCCCAAGGAGCTGATCATCCTTTAAGATTTTTTGGCAAACAAATCCTTGCAATTTTCAACCATATAGGGTAAAATATTTAAGTGAAGTTTTTTTGACCCACAAAGTCAGACATATGTTTGGAGGATGAACCAATGGCAACGATTACAGCAGGCGAGTTCCGCAACGGCAAGACCTTTGAAATGGACGGCCAGGTCATGCAGGTGGTGGAGTTCCAGCACGTGAAGCCCGGCAAGGGCGCGGCTTTTGTGCGCACCAAGATGAAGAACGTGGTGACCGGCGCGGTGACCGAAACGTCCTTCAACCCCACCGCCAAGTTTGAGGAAGCCTTCGTGGAGCGCAAGGACATGGACTACAGCTACAACGACGGCGACCTTTACTACTTCATGGACCCGGAGACCTTCGACCTGGTCCCCATCGGCAAGGACACCCTGGGCGACGCTTTCCGCTTTGTCACCGAGAACATGACCTGCAAGATCATGTCCTACAAGGGCAAGGTCTTCGCCGTGGAGCCCCCCAACTTTGTGGAGCTGGAGGTCACCGACACCGAGCCCGGCTTCGCCGGCAACACCGCCACCAACGTCACCAAGCCCGCCACCCTGGAGACCGGCGCGGAGATCAAGGTGCCCCTGTTCGTCAGCGCCGGGGACAAGATCCGCATCGACACCCGCACCGGCGAGTATCTGGAACGCTGCAAGGGCTAAGCAAACGATTTTTACAACAACCGGAAAGGGGAGGAACACCATGACGATTTCTGAAAAGGTTGCCTATCTGAAGGGGCTGGCCGAGGGCCTGGCCGTAGACACCGAGAAGTCCAAGGAGGGCAAGCTCATCTCCGTGATGATCGACATTCTGGAGGAGGTCGGCCTGTCCATCGAGGACCTGGAGGCCGCCACTGACGAGTTGAGCGACGCGCTGGACGCCGTCTCCGATGATCTGAGCGATGTGGAGGATGACCTCTACGGCGACGACGACTGCGACTGCTGCGACTGTGACGACGAGGAATTTTTCCAGGTGGAGTGCCCCAACTGCGGGGAGACACTGGACATCGACGAGGACGTGCTGGACGCCGGCGTGATCCAGTGCCCCGCCTGCAAGCAGAAGTTCGCCCTGGACCTCTATGACGAGGACGAGTGTGGCTGTGGCTGTGGCTGTGGCTGTGACCACGACGACGAAATCGTCGATGAGGTGGAGGAAGCACCCGCCAAGGCCACCAAAAAGACCGCCAAGAAGTAATTTTGTGTCGAAAGCAGCGTCACCCGGCGGTGACGCTGCTTTTTTATGCCTGCCCGGAAAAAAGTTTAAAAAACTTTTCCACAACCCCTATGCAAAAGAGGGAAAGTAAGGTACAATAGACTACAACATATTGAGCGTGGCCCGGAGCGTACGCTCACGCGCCGACAGGAGGAAAACCACCATGGTCGAACCAAAATTCAGGCGAGTTCTCTTGAAGATCAGCGGCGAGGCGATGGCCGGAGATCAAAGCCGAGGGCTGGATTTTAACATCATCTCCGACATCTGCGACGTGGTAGGCAAATGCGTCAAACAGGGCGTCCAGCTGGGTATCGTTGTGGGCGGCGGCAACTTCTGGCGGGGCGTGAAGGATGGCTCGGGCCGGATGGAGCGCTCCCGGGCGGACCACATGGGGATGCTGGCCACCACTATCAACGCCCTAGCTCTGGCGGACATCATGGAGCAGAAGGGCATCCCCGTCCGGGTTCAGACTGCCATCCAGATGCAGGCCATTGCCGAGCCCTACATCCGCTCCCGGGCCATCCGGCATCTGGAGAAGGGAAGGGTGGTCATCTTCGGCTGTGGCACCGGCAACCCCTATTTCTCCACCGACACCGCCGCCGTGCTCCGCGCCGCGGAGATCGACGCGGACGCCATTCTGCTGGCGAAAAATATTGACGGCGTCTACTCTGCCGATCCCAAGCTGGACCCCGCGGCGGTCAAGTATGACTCCATTTCCTATGAGGATGTGCTGGCCCAGCACCTCCAGGTCATGGATTCCACCGCCACGTCTCTTTCTATGGACAACCACATCCCTGTCATTCTCTTCGCGTTGAAGGACCCGGAAAACATCTACCGGGCAGTGATGGGCGAAAAAGTTGGAACGATCGTAAAGGAGGAATTGAACAATGGCTGACGCGCACAAGGAATTTGAGACCAAAATGCAGAAGACCATCGAGGTGGTAAAGAGCGACTTTGCCTCTGTTCGCGCGGGGCGGGCCAACGCCGGTGTGCTGGATAAGATCCAGGTGGAGTATTACGGCGTCCCGACCCCCCTTCAGCAGGTGGCGTCCATTTCTTCCCCCGATCCCCGCAGTCTGGTGATCCAGCCCTGGGACGCCACCCTTTTGAAGGAGATCGAAAAGGCTATCCAGACCTCCGACCTGGGCATCAACCCCCAAAACGACGGCAAGCTGGTGCGCCTGTCCTTTCCCCAGCTCACCGAGGAACGCCGCAAGGAGCTGACCAAGCAGGTGCGCAAATACGGCGAGAACGGCAAGGTGGCCATCCGCAACATCCGCCGGGACGCCATGGACCAGTTCAAGGCCATGGAGAAGAAGAGCGAGATCACCGAGGACACCCTCAAGGACTATGAAGAGGACCTGCAAAAGCTCACCGAAAAATACTGCAAGGAGATCGACACCCTGGTGACCGCTAAAGAAGAGGAGCTTATGGCTGTGTGATCCCCGCAAATGATCTTGTGGTGTTGAGCGAATGTTATTTGGGATAAAGCCAATGGCGTTAGACCCCGTCGATCTTGCCCTGTTGCCCCTGCATTTCGCCATCATTATGGACGGAAACGGCCGCTGGGCCAGGCGCCGACACCTTCCCCGCAGCGGCGGCCACGCCGCCGGGGCGGAGACCTTTCGCAACATTGCCACCTACGCCAAGGAGATCGGCCTTCATTACCTGACCGTTTACGCCTTTTCCACCGAGAATTGGAAGCGTCCCAAGGACGAGGTGGACGCCATTATGCGGCTGCTGCGCGATTATTTGGATGAAGCGTTGCGGGACATGGAGAAAAACCAGATCCACATGGCGTTTTGGGGTGATCTTTCCCCTTTAGACCCCGAGCTGCGCGCGCTGTGTGAGCGGGTGGAATTTACCTCCCGGAAATATGACAAGTGCAACGTCCACATCTGCCTCAACTACGGCGGCCGGGACGAGCTCCTCCACGCCGCCCGCGGCTTCGCCGCGGACTGCGCCGCGGGGAAGCGGGAGCCGGGAGAGCTGACCGAGGCTTTGTTTGGAAGCTACCTCTATACCGCGGGCGTGCCCGACCCCGACCTTATCATCCGGCCCAGTGGGGAACAGCGCCTTTCCAACTTTTTGCTGTGGCAGGCGGCTTACGCGGAGTTTTATTTTACCGACGTCTGCTGGCCCGATTTCAAAAAAGAGCATCTTCTCCAAGCCATCCACGCCTATCAACTGCGTCAGCGCAGATTTGGGGGTACCTGACCGTGTTACAGAGAATCCTGGTAGCGGTGATCTTTGTTCCGCTGATCCTACTGCTCTTGTTGGCCGCGCCCTCCATCGCCATCCCTATTGTGATCTCTATTCTCTCCATGATCGCCGTCCATGAGGTGCTGTGGTCCACCGGCTTTGTCAAAAACGCTAAGCTCTCGGGCTATTCCATCGTTCTGGCCGGGGCGATTCCTTTTTGGGTCTACATCGGCCAGGGAATGTTCTCCGCCCTTTGCGGGCTGTTCCTTTATTTTACATTAGTATTCATCACCGCTATCTCCAGCCACTATACTGTTACCATGGAGAAGATGGGCGGTGCGTTCTTTTTTGCCACGCTGATTCCCTATTTTCTCTCTACCTTTACCCGGCTGGACACCTTGGCGGGAGCAAAGTATATGATTCTCACCCCGTTGATCGTGGCCTTTTTGTCCGACGCCATGGCCCTGTTTGCTGGTCTGGCCTTTGGGAAGCACAAGCTGGCCCCTGAGCTGTCACCCAAAAAGACAGTAGAGGGCTCTGTGGGCGGTCTGGTGGGTGCGGTGGCCGCCATGGTAGTCTATGGCCTGGTCATGCAGTTTGGGTTCCACTTTCAGGTCAACTACCTTCTGCTGGCGCTTTACGGCCTGCTGGGTAGCGCCGTGGCCCAGCTGGGCGACCTATCCTTTTCCTATATCAAGCGGCAATATCAGCTCAAGGACTTTGGTAACCTGCTCCCCGGTCACGGCGGCGTTCTGGACCGCTTTGACAGCGTGATCTTCTGCGCGCCGCTGATTGAGATCTTGTGGCGGGCACTGCCCGCGGTGCAATTCCCGGCATGAGTCAGTAAGGAGGCGTGCGCCGTGACACAGCGGCTGACAATCTTAGGTTCGACCGGTTCCATAGGGCGGCAATCGCTGGAGGTGATCGCCGCCCTTGGATTGTCTGTGGAGGCATTGACCGCCCATAAAAGTGTTAAAATGATGGAGGAACAGGCCCGTGCCGTCGGTCCCAAACTGGTCGTTCTCTCCGACGAGGCAGCCGCCCATGACCTGGCGGTCCGTATGGCGGACACTTCCGTCCGTGTCCTGGGCGGCAGGGAGGCACTGCTGGAGGCGGTGACCCTCCCGTCCGCTGACACGGTGCTCACCTCGGTGGTTGGCATCGCCGGACTGGAGCCCACCCTGGCCGCCATCGATGCGGGAAAAACCATTGCCCTGGCCAACAAGGAGACCCTGGTCTGCGCCGGAGCGCTGGTGACTGCCGAGGCAAAGAAAAAAGGTGTCAAGCTCCTGCCTGTGGACTCGGAGCACTCCGCCATCTTCCAGTGCCTCCAAGGTTGTGAAGACAGGGGAGAGGTGGCGCGGCTCATCCTCACCGCGTCCGGCGGGCCGTTCTATGGCATGTCACGTGAGGAGATCGCCCAAATGACCCGCCGGGAGGCGCTAAAGCACCCCAACTGGGAGATGGGCGCAAAAATCACCATTGACTCCGCTACCATGATGAACAAGGGCTTTGAGGTGATCGAGGCCATGTGGCTCTATGGACTGCCTCTGGAGCGCATCGACGTGGTCGTCCACCGCCAGAGCGTGATCCACTCCCTGGTAGAGTTTTGTGACGGGGCGGTTCTGGCACAGCTGGGCGCTCCGGACATGCGCCTGCCCATCCAATATGCCTTCACCTGGCCCCATCGGGTGGCCGGCCCCTGCCAGCGTTTGGACCTGCTGAATTGCCCAGACCTGACTTTTTTACCGCCGGACGGGGAAAACTTCCCTTGTCTGGATCTTGCGCGGGAGGCGGCCTCCCAGGGCGGCGTCAAGGCTGCCGCGCTTAACGGGGCCAACGAGGCGGCTGTGGCCGCCTATCTGGCCGACCAGATCGGATTTTACGACATCCCCCGGCTCTGCCGTTTGGCCATGGACGCTGCTCCGATAGTGGACGTCCCGACGCTGGACGACATCCTCGCCGCCGACGCCCTGGCCCGTTCTATGGTCCACCAAAACCTGTCGAGGTGACGCTATGCCTGTCTTGTTAGTTGTTTTAGGAATTCTGTTGTTCGGCTTTTTGATCGCCATCCATGAGTTTGGACACTTTATCACCGCCAAGCTTGCCGGGGTGCGGGTCAATGAGTTCTCTATCGGCATGGGGCCCAAGCTGTGGTCCAAACAGGGGAGCGAGACCCTGTACTCCCTGCGGCTGTTTCCCATCGGCGGCTTTTGCGCCATGGAGGGAGAGGACGAGGACAGCGACGATCCCCGCTCCTTCCCGAAGGCCAAGGCGTGGAAAAAGTTTCTCATCCTGGCGGCTGGGGCGTTTATGAACTTTGTGGCAGGGTTGCTGATCTTTGTTCTTCTGGCGGCGTCCTCGCCCTGGTATATTACGCCTGTTGTCGCCGGCTATCTGCCCGGGTATGACCCTGACCCCGCTTCACCGCGCCTTGAAATGGGCGACCGCATTTTGGCCGTGGATGGCAACCCGATCTTTGTCGGTGAAGATGTGAGCCTGTTCTTTAACCGGGGCGACGATGATCTGGACCTTGTGGTGCGCAGGAACGGCAAACGGGTCGTTCTCAAGGATGTGTATATGCCGTTCTACCGCTGTGACGGCGACCTGGTGCGGGGAATTCAGCTTTCTCCGAACAACACCACCCTGTTCAGCGCCCTGTGCAAGGGCTGGGGGGACAGCATCGACACCGTGCGGCTGGTATGGCTCAGCCTGGGGGACCTCTTCTCCGGCGCGGTGGGAATACGGGATATGTCCGGCCCGGTGGGCATCGTAGATATGATGGGGCAAACAGTACAACGGTCGGAAAATGCCGGAACAGCCGCCTACAATGTCTTCTACCTGGTGGCCTTCATCGCCATCAACCTGGCGGTGATGAACCTGCTGCCTATCCCTGCCCTGGACGGCGGACGGATCTTTTTCCTTGTGATCAATCTGATCTATACCGCCGTTACCAAGCGGAAGCTGGACCCCAAATATGAGGGCGTGGTCAACACTGTCTGCCTGGTAGCTCTGCTGGGCCTGATGGTGGTGGTGGCGGCCAGCGATATCTTAAAACTCTTTGGACGGTGAGAGAATGACCAAGCAGATCAACGTGGGCGGCGTGTGCGTTGGCGGCGGCGCGCCCGTTACCATCCAATCCATGACCAACACCAAGACCCACGACGTGGAGGCCACAGTGAAGCAGATCCGCCGTTTGGCTGCCGCCGGATGTGAAATCATCCGGGTGGCAGTACCGGATGAGGCCACCGCCAGAGCCGTCGGTGACATTAGATCCCGTATTGACATTCCGCTTGTGGTGGACATCCACTTTGACTACAAGCTGGCCATGATGTGTATCGCGGCAGGGTGTGATAAGGTGCGCATCAACCCCGGCAACATTGGCGGAGATGACCGGGTCAAGGCGGTAGCGGACGCCTGCCGCGCCAAACAGATTCCTATCCGTATCGGCGTCAACGGCGGGTCTTTGGAAAAGCCGCTGTTGGCCAAGTACGGCGGGGTAACGGCCGAGGCGCTGGTGGAAAGCGCCATGGGACATATCCACCTGCTGGAAAAATTCGATTTTGACCAGATCTGCGTGTCCATGAAGTCCTCCAGCGTTCCGGTGACTATGGCCGCCTACCGGCTGTTTTCCCAGCGTAGCGACTACCCCTTACATCTTGGCGTTACCGAGGCAGGAACGCCGAAAATGGGCGTGATGAAGTCCGCCATTGGTATCGGAGGATTACTGGCCCAGGGGATCGGTGACACCTTCCGGGTCACCCTGACCGCGGACCCGGTAGAGGAGGTCTATGTCGCCCGTGATATCCTAAAGGCCGCCGGGCTTCGCCGGGACGGTCCGGAGCTCATTTCCTGCCCCACCTGCGGCCGTACACGGGTGGACCTGATCGCTATGGCCCGAGAGGTGGAACACCGCTTAGAAAGCGTTTCCAAGCCCATTACAGTGGCTGTTATGGGCTGTGCGGTCAACGGCCCCGGAGAGGCCGCCGCCGCAGATGTGGGTATTGCAGGAGGAGACGGCGAGGGCCTGTTGTTCCAAAAGGGAGAGATTATCAAAAAGGTGCCCCAGGAGCAGCTGGTGGATGAGCTGTTTAAATTGATCAAGACGCTGTAAGGAGAGAGATACGTGTCCGAGAGTAAAAAGATACCCTTTTTTGTCGCCTTTTCCGCTTATATTCCCAACATTCCTCAGCTGTGTGCCAGACTGGCGGAGTGCTATGTGCTCCACATCACTCCAGAGGGACAGTCTGGCAGTATTCAGGTTACCATCGAAGCGGATCCACCGCTGTCCCCGGCAGAGTGTCAGACCATTGAAAACGAGCTCAGCGTGATCTACGGCGGAGCGGTACATATCGACCAGCCCATCCCCACCATTTCCACCGACACCCAGGTGGCGCTTTCAGGAGAGCGTGACCCTGCCGTATTGGTGGAGCTGCTGCGTAAGGAGATGGGCAAGGCCTTCGCGCCCGCTCGGGGACTGCTGGCCGGCGCCACCGGCGAGTTGAACGGCGAGACCTTTACTGTCACTCTGCTAAACGGCTGCCATGAGCTTTTGGAGGCGCACACCCAGACCGCGCTGAAGTCTTTGCAAAGCGCCATTGGCCATCCGGTGCGCCTGCGTTTTACCTCTCTCACCGCCGCCAAGGCCCAGAAGACGGACAAGACGGCCCTGCTGGACGAGGCAGAGAACCAACGGCTCACCGCGATGAAGGCCAAACGCGCCGCGCCGCCCAAAGCGCAGAAGGGCAAAAGCGACACGATGTTTGGTAAGGTCTCTATGAAGCATCCAACCCCCATGTCCGAGCTCACCTTGGACATGGGCATGGTCCTGGTGGAGGGGGACGTGTTTTCCATTGACCATAAGGATCTACGCAACCGCACAGACAAGGTGATCCGCTTCGACCTCACTGACTATATCAGTTCGATCCGGGTCACCCAGTTTATGGGAGAGTCAGAATATAAGCCGATCTTGAAAAACCTGAAGCTGGGCCAGCATCTGCTGGTCCAGGGCCGTCTTACTATGGACCGCTTTGAAAACGACATGGTGCTCCAGCCCACAGGCATTGCCTACGGCGAGAAGACGGTCCGCCGGGATGTGGCGGAGGGGGAAAAGCGTGTGGAGCTGCACCTCCACACCCGTATGTCCGCTATGGACGCCCTCACCGATACCGGGGCCGTAGTCAAGCGCGCTCTTTCCTGGGGTCACCGAGCCATTGCCATCACCGATCACGGCGTAGCCCATTCCTTCCCAGACGCTGACCACGCCGCCGCCAAGGAGCGCATCAAGATCCTCTACGGCGTTGAGGCCTACTTCCGCAACGATGTGGACAGCACCGTGGCTGTACACGGCAAGGCGGACATTCCCATCAACGGTGAGTATGTGGTCTTCGATATCGAGACCACCGGCTTCGATCCCCGGCGAGAGGCCATCATTGAGATCGGCGCGGTACTGGTCAAGGACGGCATGATCCTGCCAGAGCGGTTTTCTACCTTCGCCGATCCTCAGCGGCCATTAAGCCCTAAAATTGTCTCGCTCACCGGGATCACCGATGATATGCTGGAGGGGGCTCCCAGTCAGAAGACGGCCGTTCAGGCGTTTCTGGACTTTGCCGGGGACCGGCCCTTGGTAGCCCACAATGCTGACTTTGACATTAGTTTCATTCGCCAAGCCGCGCTTCGGATGGAGATCCCCTTTGAGCCTACGACAGTTGATACTCTCTCTTTGGCGCGGCGGCTTTATCCGACACTGCACAACCATAAGCTGGACACGGTTGCAGGCCACCTTCGTTTAGGCGGCTTTAACCATCATCGCGCCGATGATGATGCCGCCATCGCCGCGGGCATCCTTTTGGATGAACTGCGCCTTCTTCGGATCCAGGGCGCGCAGCTGCTCTCGGACGCCGATAAGCTGCTGGCCGGGGCAAAGGTAGGCGGCGCGGGCCGCCGCAGTCCCTATCACCTTATCATTCTGGCCAAGAACCAGACTGGTCTTCGCAATCTCTACAAGCTCATCTCCCTCTCCCACTTAGAGCATTACAGCCGGGTACCCGTCATGCCGAAAAGCCTGATCGACGAGAACCGGGAGGGCCTGATCATCGGCTCCGCCTGCGAGGCTGGAGAGCTGTTCCGCGCCATCGTGGACAACAAGCCCCAGGAGGAGTTGGAGCGTCTGGCGAAATGGTATGACTATCTGGAGATCCAGCCCATTTCCAACAACGCCTTTATGACCCGCCCCGGGCGGGATGGCCGCCAAATCGCCCAGGGAGACGAGGACCTCCGGGACTTCAACCGCAAGGTCGTGGAGCTGGGTGAGCTCCTCCACAAGCCCGTATGCGCCACCGGCGACGTCCACTTCCTGGATCCGCACGAGGAGATCTACCGCCATATTCTTTTAGACTCCAAGGGCTTTGAGGACGCCGACGCCCCCAACCCCCTCTATCTGCGCACCACTGACGAAATGCTGGCGGAATTTTCCTATCTGGGGGAAGAGAAGGCCAGGGAAGTGGTGGTCACCAACACCAACATGATCGCCGACTGGTGCGACCGGATGGGGCCGCTTCCCTCGGGGCTGTTCCCGCCCACCATCGAAAACTCCGCCCAGATCCTCAGCGACCTGGTCTGGAACAAGGCCCATGAGCTCTATGGTGAAGAGCCGCCGGAGATCGTCATGGACCGGATCAACGCCGAGCTGGGGGACATTTTGCGCTGTCATTACGATGTGATCTATATGTCCGCCCAAAAGCTGGTGCAGGACTCTTTGGAGCACGGTTATCTGGTTGGTTCCCGTGGCTCCGTCGGCTCTTCCATCGTGGCCTTCCTCTCCGGTATTACCGAGGTCAACTCTCTGCCTGCCCACTACCGTTGCCCCAACTGCAAGCATGCTGACTTTGACTATGGGCGGGAAAACGGCTATGACTGCGGCGCAGATATGCCCGACGCGGTGTGCCCCATCTGCGGCGCCCCCTATGAAAAAGACGGCTTCAACATCCCCTTCGAGACCTTCCTGGGCTTCGGCGGCGACAAGGTGCCCGACATCGACCTGAACTTCTCCGGGGAATACCAGTCCAGTGCCCACCGCTATACCTTTGAGCTGTTTGGCTCGTCCCACGTCTTCCGGGCGGGAACCATCGGCACGGTAGCGCTGAAGACCGCCTATGGCTACGTTAAGAAATATTTGGAAAAGCGCCATCTTGCCGCCACCCGCGCGGAGGAGAACCGTCTGGCCACTGGCTGTACCGGCGTAAAGCGCACCACAGGACAGCACCCCGGCGGCATGGTGGTCATCCCCCAGGACAAGGAGATCTACGATTTCTGCCCGGTCCAGCACCCGGCGGACGA
>ERZ779632.1249-NODE-1249-length-10843-cov-19.674917_pt1 | contig 10843 bp, 9 predicted proteins | sample MGYA00514194_ERZ779632 | MGnify/ENA primary metagenome ERZ779632 (study PRJEB29562, sample SAMEA4376704) | mouse gut metagenome | isolation source: Cecum | study: EMG produced TPA metagenomics assembly of the A DSS colitis mouse model was used to assess the...
TCCCGCAGTCCCCGCAGCGGATTTTGCTGGAGAAAATGCTCACGCAGCTATTCCGGCCGTTCCCTTTTCCCCGTGACTGCATCAGCACCTGCACGTTATCAAAGACCGAAGGGGGTATGATGGCTTCGTGGTTTCCCTCCACATAATACTGCGGCACTTCACCCTCGTTCTTCTTTTTCTTTTTGGAAAGGAAATCCGTGGTGTAGACTTTCTGCAGGAGCGCATCTCCTTTGTACTTTTCGTTTGTGAGGATAGATTCCACCACCGCCTTGCCCCATACCTTTTTGCCGCCCGGTGTTGGTATGCCTTTTTCCGTCAGGATTTTGGCTATCTGGTATGGCGACCTGCCCTGCAGGAAAAGCCCGTAGATTTCCCGCACGATTTTCGCCTGTTCCTCGTTGACGACAAGGTTCCCATCCTCGCCCCGGTCATATCCGAGGAACCTTCCGAACGGCACCGTGACTTTGCCGTCTGCGAACCGCTTCCTCATGCCCCAGGTGCAGTTTTCTGAAATGCTCCTGCTCTCCTCCTGCGCCAGCGAGGACATGATGGTGATCAGCAGCTCGCCCTTGGAATCGAACGTCCAGATATTCTCCTTTTCAAAATAACACTCCGTGCCGTTGTCCTTCAGCTTCCGTATGGTGGAAAGGCTGTCCACCGTGTTCCTTGCAAACCGCGACACGCTCTTGGTGATGATGAGGTCGATCTTCCCGTCCAGGGCATCTTCCACCATTTTGTTAAATCCCTCGCGGTGCCGTGTGGAAGTTGCGCTGATGCCTTCATCCGAATACAGCCCGACAAATTCCCAATTCTCCCGGCTCTGTATGTAGGAGGTATAATAATCGCATTGGGCGGCGTAGCTGGTCTGCTGGTCTTCCATGTCGGTGCTGACACGGGCATAGCCTGCCACCTTCCGCTTTTTCCGGCTGCTGATCGGGTCCGCTGTGAAGCGGTTGCGTGTGGCCGGTATTGTTGTCACATTTTTTGCCATGTCTGCGTCCTCCCTTCCCGAAAGTGGTATTCCAGGCTGCCGTCCTCCAGCGCCACAATTTCCTCTATCTGCCTTTCAAACTCTGCCCCGTCAAATTCCTCCATGCCCATCATATACGCCGAGACCTTGCGGATATTGGAATCCACAAAATCCTGCCCGCGGCATTCCGTCCGGACTCTTGATTTGCCGGAACACCTCCAGTACACATATTTCCCATAACAGGTATATCTGTGGTAGATGTTTCCGCAGGAAGCACACCGTATCTTCCCCTCAAATTCATCTGTGGAAGTGGCCTCGTGCCTGTTGCTCCGGAGTTTCAGCGTTTCATAAGTCCTGACCGTTCCGTCCTTCAGATGGAAGTCTATGCTTCCGGTCTTCTGCACGGTCATCCGCTCCAGGGTTTCCCTGAAAAAATCTTCGCTGAAAACCTCCTGCCCCATGACTTTGCAGAAAATGTCTTTTATATCCACATCCGCATAGTTTACGCTGTCGCAGGTCACTCCGTGGCTGCTCTTGGCCCTGCAGTACCAGTAAAGATGCCCGCCATCCGAAGTGTCGCTCACAGCCCTTCCAAAACGCCTGCCGCATACCCCACAGAATATCTTCCCATCAAAAAGATGTGACGGCCTTTTCCTTACCGGCTTGTCAGATGCTTTTGGTTTTACGGGTTCCGGAGGCATCTCCCACACCTTCGTTTCCCCACCGTAAAACCGCACCTCAAGGCTGCCGTCCGGGAGGGCAGTCATCCCTTTTACCGATTCTTCAAATGCACCCCCGTCAAAACCATCCGTTCCCATCAGCCCCGCGCATATCTCCCGGAGCTGCTTTTCGGAATAATTGTGTGACTTGCAGGTAATCCCCTTTTCTTTCTTTGCCCTGCAGAACCATTTCACATATTCCCTCCCCTTAACAATGGAAGAACGCCGTGTGTAGGAACGCCCGCAGATGCCGCATTTTATCTTCCCCGTAAATGGATAGGTTGGATTTACGGATGCCGCACGTCTTTCTATCTCTGCCTGTACCTTCGCCCAGGTTCCACGGTCAAGGATGGCCTCGTGGCAGTCCTCCATGTAATACTGCGGTAGCTGTCCCTGGTTTTTCACTTTGTTCTTTGTAATGGGGTCCTCCATAAAGCATTTCTGCCGCCGGATGTCCCCTGCGTAGATTTCATTGCGTATCATTACATTTAAGGAACCCTCTGCAAACTCACAGCCTTTCACTGTGGTAAGCCCGGCTCCGTTTAATGCCTTTGCGATTTCCCGGAGCGAACGCCCCTCAAGGTACATAGCAAATATCCACCGAACGGTTTCCGCCTCCTCTGGAATGATGACATACTGTTTCAGTCCTTCATCATATCGATAGCCGAGGATGTGCTTGTTTGCAGTCCCTATCTCCCCCGACTGGAACCTTTTCCGGATTCCCCATTTCGAGTTTTCCGAAATGCTCCGGCTCTCCTCCTGTGCGAAGGACGCAAGGATGGAGAGCATCAGCTCCCCGTCACCTGAAAAGGAATGGATATTTTCCTTTTCAAACCGCACCTCCACGCCGATTTCTTTTAAATGCCTGACCGCGGAGAGCAGGTCTACCGTGTTCCTCGCAAACCTCGATATGCTCTTGGTCAGAATAATGTTGATTTTCCCTGCCTCGCAGTCCGCAATGAGGCGGTTAAATTCCTCACGCTTTGCCGTCCCGGTGCCGCTGATCCCGAAATCTGCGTACACGCCGGCAAATTCCCACTCAGGATTCGACTGTATCAGATCGTTGTAGTAGCTCACCTGCGCGGAAAGGGAATGGGCAAGGCGGTCCGTCTCCATGGAAACACGGGCATAAGCCGCCACCTTCTGCCGCTTTTTCAGAGCCGGTATTTTCGGCTCTATTCTGCTGATTTTAGCCATTTTATCACTTCCTTCCGCTACCATATATCACTCTGAACCGGCTTTATATCAAGGTTTTTCCGGCCAGTAATGTACCCGAAATCGGGCGGTATTTTTCCAGAAGTTTTGTATCAATTATGGCTAATACTTCTTCATCGATGATGCCTTTTTCGAGCATGGATTTTGCGATGGACATGGAAATGTAATACAGTTTTTCCGCTTCAAATTCTTTCTCATCCATTCCCGCCACCTCCGAACCGGTCGGCTATGTAGCATTCATGGGAGCAGTATTTCCGCTTTTTATTCCCATAGGCAGTGAACGCCTTCCCACATTTCGCACAGGTAAATTCATAGACCGCTTTCTGCCTGATCCGCTCCGGATGTTCCGTCCACCACTTTTCCCTGCAGGCTTTGCAGCAGAACACCTGCTTTTTCATCTTTGGCCGCTGCTTTATCTCCACGCCGCATTCACGGCATCTGTCCTTATCGTCTGTTACCAGGATGTCCGCAGAGGTGAGGCTGTTCCTGCGGCAGAAGCTCTTGACGGTATCCTTGGAAATGCCAAGCTCCTTCCCTATGTCTGCATAGCCGCGCCCCATGCTGCGGAAACGGATGATCTTTTCTTTCTGTTCATCTGTCACTGTCAGCACCTCCTCACTATACGGAGATTTGGAGGCCGTTTTGAGGGGGTATGAAAATAAAAAAACAGCCCACAGAACAAACTATGCTCTGCAGGCTGTCCATTATAACTTACACAAATTTACACTCTTTCTGCAAAATCGAGGCTCACCCATCCATTGCGTCTGCTCTGGTAGGATTTCAGTAATCCCCACTTGGATGCTCCTTCACCGTCTGCCTCATCCACAATCGTGAAAGAGCCGATTCCCGTATATTTCCCGGTCTTTCCATGGTCAGTGCCAGGGCCTTTCCGGATGTTAAGGTCGGGGATGGATATCCGCACCAGGTACGGCTTGAACGCTGCCGCCCTGGTGTACACCGCTTTTCCAGTTTCGTCAAATACCGAATACCCCGGATTTTCATCCGCACATTTCCTCGCATTCTCCAGCGACTTGAACGCTCCTTTCTGTGAGGATGCATCTGCCCAGGTCTTGCGGACGCGGTACCAGACCTCCGCTCCTGCAGAGCCGTAGGATGCACCTCCATCCATTCCAAGGATGCCTTTCAGGATAACGAGGATTTTCTCCCCGTAGCCGGCTCCCGCCGCCCATCCTTTCCCATTTGGATTTTCCTTCTGTCCAAGCCACTCCACATATTCCGCACAGCCTCTGGTGACATATTTGAAACGTGGGTCAATGCAGGCGTTCTTCAGCGCATCCCTGGAGGCGTAGGCTTTCAAATGCTGCACCTGCGCCCGGATGCCAAGCTGCGGCGTGTCAAAGGAATTCCCCTTTACACCATTGGAAGTCACGCCCATGCCGCAGAAGTTGTTCTGGTCCAGTGTGACCGCAGAGCCGGAAAAGCCGAAGTTCCCGGTCTCAAGGCAGGACTGCGCAAAGGCGATGTCACCCCTCACTCCCTCTGCGCTGCCCTCCGACAGATACAGCGGAACCATGTCAAGGACAGACAGTGCCGCCTCCGGATTTTTCGCTTTGATATATGCCCTCATCTGCTCCGCTGTTGCCACGGCATTACCCATAATCTTTGTATATCCATCCGTGCCGCTGCCGCCGGAAGATACGCCGCCCATCGCTGCCTTGACCGCTTTACGGAATCCGTCCATGGTGTACCCCATGCCAAGCTGCGTCCATAAATGCTCCGGGTCGCCGTGGTTGCTGGCTATGCCCCGGCTGTGACCTTCCTTGTGGGAGATCACCACGCCGTCTGCCAACGGGTCAAGACTGTACTTCTTACAGAGCATGGCAAACAGCTCCACCGCCGTTTCATAAGTCCGTTTCGCCACCGCCTTTGCCGTGGCCATATCGGAGCAGGTAAAATTTGAGCCTGCCGTGTATTTGATACACGCAGGCTCACACATCTCCACCCCGATATGGGTATTGTTCCCGCTCCCTTTATTCCCGCTGCCACAGTGCCATCCCCTGTGGTTCCACGGGAGCGTCTGGTACACTGTGCCATCGTTCCCGTCGATGAATCCGTGAACGCAGGATGTGTCATGCGCCGGGCTGTTCCAGCTATTGATGAATGCGGATGCCTTCGGCTGCGGGCAGCCCACGGAATGGAGCATCAGCCCCTTGACCGTGATCTTCCTCCCCGCCGTGTAGCAGGGATTCCTTGTCAGAATATTTTCCACCAGCTTCATAATCACTTGTCCTCCTTATCCGTGTTTTCCGCCCTGTCATGCAGTTGAGCCAGGATGTCCTTCAGCTTTTCCGGAATGGGCAGCCCAAGGTGTCCGGCGTTTTCCAGAAGGCTCACGCCCTCATTGGAAATATAGAAAAAGATAACCGCCGTCCGTAAAACCGAGCCGCTCCCGATGACCTGCACATCAAGGATGTTGGCGATTCCCACCAGCAAAAAGATCAGTACCTTCTTTGCGATGCCCCTGAATCCCACCTCGCTGGACAGCTTCTTATCCGCTGCGGCACACATCACGCCCGTGATGTAATCCACCACGACAAAAGCAATGAGTGCATACAGCAGGCCGTCACAGCCGCCGAGGAAATAGCCGAGCCATCCCCCGACGCCTGCAAAAATGAGTTGGATCGTGTTCCAGAATTCCTTCATAGTGAAACCCTCCTTGAAAAGATTTTTTATATGATAAAAGGCCGCCCGCCAAACGGCAGACAGCCCCATATCCATGGAAATATTAAGTTTTTATATCTGCTTTGGCAGCCACTCCCAAAGCCTCATGTCCTCCTGCCCAAGCGACCACATACACATCCCCCGCAGCTTCCAGCGGTACGCCGCCTGGTTCGCCCAATAGACCAGCGAATCCACGTCCTGGTAATAGAGGATGGAAAACCCGTCCGCATCCCCAAGAAACAGCCGAGAAATCCAGATGTTAATGTCCCTCGGAATGACCTCCGCCGTGTAGTTGTTCCCGCAGGATATCTCCATCAGATCCGAATGGAAAAAATCATAATCCATCGAAATGTCCTCACTGCGGGTAGAACTTTCCTCCACATCAGCGGTCAGCGTGAACACCTGGAATTCCTCATCCCACGCCGCATTGCTCCGGCTGATCCGGCCGAAGGATTTAAAACTGCCGTCCGGCATCCGCACATCGAACCGCTCGTAAGGTTCATACGTCCATGCATCCCCAAGCCTCATCAGTTCGCAGACCGTCCTGTTGTCTGAGCGGTACCCTGCATAGCCGCCGGAAAAGCCGCTGACTGTCGCTGTAAACCGCAGGGTATAGGACGCACCGGAATAGACACGCACCCTGTTCCCACGGATACGCATCTCCACCGTGTACATGGTGGGGTTCCCACGCAGGTCGGCATTGGATGTCCGGCTGATCGTCTGGCTGTAGCTGCCAAGAAGGGCGGAACCTTTGTAAAGCTCCACCCTCTGTGTGTCATAATTCAGACAGCAGAACACATCCCCGCAGAACACCCCTGCCTTCCCGCTGCCATTTGCCGGGAACGCCAGCCTTGCCCGCAGGTGCAGTTCCTGAAAGCCGCTGTACTTCCACGCAAGCTGCCCGCTCCCCTCAAGCTGGGAGTACGGCCGGTTCTCGTAGCCCTCCCGCCACACCTCCCACTTGCCGGAGAGCGTCGTCCAGTAGCTTTCCGGCAGGGGATTTTCATCACGGAAGTCCTCGTACCAGATGAGCGCCGAATCCGGCTTCCTGCGGAGCATTTCCAGCGTCAGCTTGAAGCCTTTGTCCGGCTGCGCCATGTTCCCGTCCACGTCCTTAAATTTCCTCGGAGCAAGTGTATAGACCGCTTTCCCCGCAGACGGATATTCAAAAAAAGAGCCGCAGACACGGAAACCGTAAAACTGCACACCCTTCACGTCCACGGATATTTTGATGGTATGCGTCCACGCCGAAAGCGGTATTCCCTTTGCAAGCGCCGTCCAGAAGGAAGTCCTCCAGTACGGCCACCACAGGCGGCTTTCCGTGAAATGCGATGCCGTTCCGTCAAGCGAAATGTAGATACCATTCTTATCCCAAAACGGATAACAGATATGCACCGCCACATCATAGGTTCCCGCCGAAGATACACTAAATTGGTACGTTGCCGAACCTTCATCCCCAAGCACCGCCACGCCGTTTTCAATGGAAATAATGCCTGCCGCATTTGACGGATTATCTGCGCTTCGGTCAACAAGGATATTTTCAAATTCCGTCTTCTGCTCCTTGCCGTAGGCGGTAAGGTAATGCCTGCGGTTGTATGTGCCGGAAAGCAGCGGGTATTCATAGGAAACCGCATCCCGCCCCTCCATGTAATCGTACACATGAGGGAGCGCCCACGGCACTTTGTCGTAGTCATCCCAATAGGCCACGATGGGGATGAAGGGCTGCGGCGGCTTGTCATCCGTGAAGTTATAACCGCCCGTCATCCAAAGCTGTGCGGCATAGTAGGTATTGGAAGTCCCCCGGTAGGTCACGCCCATATTCTTTGGCGTGTCGTGTATCCGCCAGTTCCACCCGTAGGCGGGCATCCCCAAAAACACTTTATCCGGGTCCATCACTTTCACGGCGTAATCGTAGATGCCCTCCAGCCATGAGCGCGGGGATATCGGCCCCGGTGCGCTGCCCGCCCATGCCATGCCGTAGCTCATGATGGAGGCCGTATCGCAGTAGTTGTTAAGGTCGCCATAGACGCACCAGTTCTCGCCGCCGACAGAGCCGTTGATGCTGTCCATCCCCGGCAGGCAGATGTTCATCAGCTTTGTGGGATTGTAGGATTTCACAGTGTTGTAAATATTGCGGAACATGGCGGTTGATTTTGCCGCCGTGGAATAATCGTCCCCTTTCTCCAGGTCGATGTCCACGCCGTCACACCACGGGTACTTCTCCATGATCCGCACAAGCTCCGAGAGGAACTTATCCTGCGCCCCGTCCGTGTTTTCCCGCAGCGCCTTGAAGATGCTGTTCGTTCCGTCATTCGCCACGGTCAGCAGCCACTTGATGTGCGGCCACTTCCGGATATACGTCCGCATGGTGGAGCCTTCCGCAATGGAAACGCCGCTCTCGTAGATTTCCCCGGTCGCCCTGACCTTAAAGGAAAAAAGCCCAATCTGACTGATACGGTCGCCATAATCCCGAAGTGCCTGGTACATCCTCGTATTACCCATAAATGTCCACACCATGATCTGCTTGCCTTTGAATGTATCCATGGACAGTCCCTCCTTAAAAAGGCACGAAAAAAGCGCCTGGGATTCAGACGCTTTATAAATAAATCCAATTTTTAGTTTTCACTAAAATATACTTTTCTTTATTAAATTTGTTTGCAGTAAAATACGATCAAAGGTAGAAAGATAATATTTTTCTGCATTTTCCTGCAGTTTTCTATCATATTTACTATTTCCATGATCACAATTCGTTTGTATATGTGTAATCTCATCAATGATAACATCAGCCAGAAAATCTTCTTCTACATCTCCCGGTATTTTTAATTGAGAACGAATTCTATTAATTGGTGATGAATCCTTGTCTTTCATTATTGATAAAGTAGAAATCCATATTTTGTTTTCAGCAGGAATGCAAAAACCATAATCTTTACCATTCATTCCAATTCTTATATGGTCAAAAGCATTCTTCCTCTCTTTCTCGTTAGGATCAAAAATAAGCCAAGTTATTTTTGCATCATCAAATCCAATTTTACTACAAACACTACTAATTTTCTTTTGAAGGATTTCCTTATAATTTACATACAGTACGATGGCTGTTCTTTTGGAATCAAATTCTATATTACTCACAACGCATACCTTCTTTCTTGGAAAATAATCCAGTATTGCTTTATAACACTCCAAAAAGTATACATCCAATTTATTAATTTTTCAACAATTTCTACGCTTTCAAACATACTTAAAGTACATCACCTCCCTCCTGCATCTCCTGCATCGTAATTAACAGTCTCGCCGTTTTCCCGCTTTCCAACGTTACCTTATGCTTGGAATCCCATGCGGCGCTGTACTGGTAAAATCCTTCTTTCTGAAATGTAGCGCCGTTGCGTGTACACTCCCTGCTTTCTGCAAGCAGCGCAATATCATCCTCCGCTTCCATGGCACCGGGAAAAGACACCCTCTGGCCGCCCACGCCCTGGGCAAGCCGCACCGTCCCCGCCGCCATATCGGATTTGGGGTAGATGTGGATGTCCAGCGGGGCAGAAGTTTTTCCAAGGTTGAAGAGGATGACCGTCTCCTCTGAGCGCACCACGCCGTTGAACCACACGGGAGCCTTTATCCCGCCATCCTCCCGGAGCTTCTGCAGGCAGGTTTCCGTGTGCGGGTCATATCCCGCAAGACCCGACCCTTCCTGCAGTTGGAGGTCGGTAAACCAGATGCGCCCGGAGCAGTCGGCAATGGTGGGGACCACCGTCACGCTCAAGATGCACATATCCTTTTTCTTATTGACCACTTCCGCAAGCCTGACAAACTCAGCCATCCAGCGTCCACCTCAGTTCTGAGGGATGCCCCACCCATCCCATCGCCACCGGTCCGCCTTGCAGGAGGATATCCGTGATATAGAAATCACCCGTGCAGTCTGTGATACAGACGCGGACGGTGACGGATTTCATTCTTTCGGATGAGAAGTTTTCCGGAGTGATTTTCGCTATTGTCCTTGAAAAATATGCCATGCTGACCTCCCATCAATACAGGTCGATAAACCTTGACTCCGTGCTGCCGTCCTCATATTCCAGCACGATCTCAATGCCGACCTGCGAATTCCCGCTCAGTTTCTTAAGGTTCTCGGACGCAATCTGCGCCGAGATCGTATAACTGTCCCGGTTGGCGGGATACACCGTCTGCGACAGGCTCTTGGTCATGCCCGCCACGCCCTCTGCTTTGAAAGATGCCGTGCCGCTCGCCCCGTTTTCCCCGTCCGTCTCGAATCCGGAGGACACCCAATACGCAAGCCCGTCATCGGCACGGGAATTCCGCAGTAAGTTGAACGGCACCAGCTCCGCGATGTCCTCGCTGGACACCACGCTGACGCCCTCTAAGGAATCGGCGGCATTGTCCCACTTGCTCGTGGAGCTGCCCAGGTTCTTTAACACCGTGGAAAGCTCCAGCACCGTGTTCCACGGCTCCTGCAGGTTGTATTCCCTCCGCACAATCCTCGTGGTGACCGAAAGCCCCAAATCCTTATCCTCCACCCGCACATAATCCCCAAGCTCCCACGCTTCATGCCCATACCCCGTCAGGACGGATAAGTCCATGGCGTTCAGCACATAGGAAACGGCCGGCTTGCAGTAATCCGCAAGCCGCATCCTCGTAAACTCCAGCATCTGGTAAGGGTTCGTGAACGCCGAGCAGTCCAGGGAAGATACACGCACCTCCTTGGAATAGGTGAAATCCTCCACATAAGGCTTCCCGCCGTTGATGCTGGCAAAGGTCATGCCGTCCGCGCCGACGGCATACAGCCTCGTGACAAGCCCCGTGGTATCCACCGTCCGCTCGATGTCCTTCATGTTCTTCCCGTACATGAACAGTGCGCCGCTGTCCTTTCCTTTTAAGATGAGCAGATGCACCAGCCGGTTCGGGCAGTCAAACACCAGGTCGCCGCCATGTAAATCCGCTACATTGCGGAGAATGGAAAGTGCGTTTTTTTCCGTAGAAGTCCATGTGCGTTTCGTGGTAACTGTGACTGTGCCGACATTCCATTCCGTGCCGGAAAGGGCATAGGCCATGGCCGCATCCGCCATCTCTGCGTCAAAGGCTTTCTCCTCCTTCCGGACGGAATAGGCGAGGTTATAAAATTCCGCCTCGGCGTACACCTCCGTCACAGCATTGCCGGAGGCGTCCTTGCTGTCCGTGACCGTGCGGATGATGTACACGTCATCCACGATCTGGATTTTCTTCTCGTTGTCGATATATTTCCGCTTGG
>ERZ779632.1251-NODE-1251-length-10832-cov-5.882064_pt1 | contig 10832 bp, 9 predicted proteins | sample MGYA00514194_ERZ779632 | MGnify/ENA primary metagenome ERZ779632 (study PRJEB29562, sample SAMEA4376704) | mouse gut metagenome | isolation source: Cecum | study: EMG produced TPA metagenomics assembly of the A DSS colitis mouse model was used to assess the...
TCCCGTAAAAGGACGAGGGTAAAGTTCTCGTGATACCACCTGTTACGACGTACCGCCATCCGCAAATGGCTATACGGTTCCCGGTAACGGCGGGACGCCGTCAGAGCCTACTGTTTCATCCTGCGCTTCCCGGCTTTCGCAAAACAAATGTCATGGAAACGGCTTCCGGCAAGCACGATAAAAGTTCGGTCTGAAACTCAGAAGTGATCTTCCCCCATTTCCTACTCGTACCGGTCTCGCACCGCCACCGGCTCGCTGCGACTTTTAAAAATCGGGTACTGTCTTCCTCAATGTCTGTACCTATGATAACTGCTTATCATTTTGGCATTGAAAGGCTGGATTGTCAAGAAGATTTAGAATTTATTCCTATCATTTTATATTTCTTTTCTCTGTTCGCAAAAAATGTCCGTTAAAATTGTAAAACAGCCAACAGATGATATTATAAAAGCAACTAATATACGGCACCGCAGCTGTGCCAAAAGCACTAAACAATTCAAAAAATTACTTAATATGATAATTGTTAATAAAATTATTGACTGAACAACAAATTTTTTTGATTTGAGCTGAATCATAAATAAAAAAATGATCTCCGTCTATTTTTGAATATATTACGCTTTCCGCATAATTGTTCCAGGATGTCAGGTGATTCATGTTAATGATCGGATCTTGCGTACCGTATAGCACCAGACATGAAACATCCATCTTTCTGAACTCCCCTGTTTTCTCTACGCACTCGTGAAATATTCTGAAATCGCTTTCAATCGCAGGGAAAAAATAGCTGTTAAAGAAAGCACTGTTTAAAATGTTATCGGGGACTTGGCGTATCCTGTGCAAAAATTCCTTGATATCCGCTTCTGCCGTTAATGGTATCGAATTGAGACTATCCAATTGATCAGGAGAAAGCATCGCAGCGATAATAATGCCCTCAAGCAGAATATTCTTCTTGGCTTTCAAGGATTGTGCAACAAGCCAGGCAATCAAGGCGCCCATGCTGTGTCCAATCAGAAATATTCCCATTCCCTGAGTATCTTCCACACGGTCAGAAATTTGTCTGGTGACGTCTTCTACTAAATCATTTATATTAGTGCAGGCAGTTTCCCCCCATCGTCCCCAGTGCCCAGGATATTCTATATTAATTAGTTCAAAATTGATATGGGATTTCCATATATCATAATTTGCCGCGCGACCACCCGCGCAGGGTAACGAAAATAATATTTTTTTCATTATATTTTTCACTACTGTCTCTTCAAAATTACACTATCGTCTGAAGAGATTTTTATAGATACATTGTCAATTACTCTTTTGTAATTTCTGTCATATACTAAGACCTGCATTGGTGACTCTGCTTTGTAATAATTTGTATCTTCAATCAATAATTGTCTGTCTTCCAAGGATATGATACACTGATCCAGACCTCTGCCGCCATCTTTGCCAATTGCCGTTTCAATCTTCGTATCCCCCGGGGAGGTGAGTAATGCTTCATTTCCTCTCCAAATTCCGATATAATGTTCCATACTCATATCTATTCCATATTTTTCAAATAAGCGATTTAGAGGATTTTTTGCAGATAGCCCGTCGGGCATATCGTTTATTGTTATAATTACATTATAGTTGCCATTTTTTATCCATGAAAACCATTCTGTAAATTCATCCACATTTGGAAGCGTTTCTCCGATTTGCTTTGCGTTTAAATGATCTTCAACTGTTATAATCGTATCACTGCGCCATTCATTTTGAAATATGGTAAATGATTCATAATCCGAATTCCATCTTGCATACTGCTCGTCATTTCGGTGATCAGGTAATTCATAATGAGAAGAAATATAATTCATCAGATATTGGGTGTACTTCTCGGCCCCTAAGAAATTCACATGGTTTATGTCTCCAAAATCTGTTTCAAAATCCAGCCCTATTTCATCATAATAATGATTAAAATTAACGAAGTCATAGCCTCGTTCAGTGATACGCTTTCCAACGGCATTGATTGTCAGCCAATCCTCTTCTGTAATTGCATATGGACAACAAATAAAGAGAATCTGTAGATTATTATCATCACAATAATTCAAAAGTTCGTCTAAAGCATTTGCCTGCTGACTGGTCAATTCGCCTATCGTTTCTATGACATTCGGCCTTTCAAACGGTACATGCCCATCGTTGGCGTCAAAACCCTTATCCACATTGTAAATACCGTTTAAATTCCAATATCTCCACTGGTCTTCACTCTTTAAGGCGTTTGTATTTGTATGATATTTGATGATATCAAGGTAAAATGATGGGACATCTGTTTCTCTCAGGTCTCGCGAAAAAAGGAAAGAGGATATCCCATTCCACCTTACTCTCGAAAACACAGGTAAGGAATCTGACCAGTTTCTCAGGGAGGCATCGTCTATTGTTTCTGTAATCATTGGATAGGATCTGATATCACACACATATAAAACAGCTTCATTAGATACTCTGCTGTCTTCTATATAGGCTTTCAGCAGATCTGCCTTTGCTGAGGATGTCGCATAATTATATGAAGTATATCCCTTTTGATTCCATGCTTCTAACGGTTGATAAAATCTTAAAAGATTACTTCCTCCATATAATACAACATCAACATTGCCCTGATTTTTGAATCCACATATGTCTTCTTTTGCTTCCTCACCATTACTGCGGAAAATCCATGTCACTTTTTCAAACAGTATACATGAAATCAATAGAAACACAATGAATTCTATCATTCGCTTAATTTTAATATTCTTTTCTTTCATAAGATAAATTTCCTTTTTTCTCTGCCTAAAATCCCTGATAAATGAACTGGCTTGCATCATACCCTGGACCGTAATATCCATAGATCAGTACGATACCCAGAAGCACAAACCAGATACCCCATCTAAAGGGCAATATCTGTTTTGCGATCCAGCAGCGCGCATATGTATGATTTTCTCTCAGGCGTGCTACGATCAACATCATTATAATTCCTATGATAATAATATTAATGTCCATCCAAGTAACGCCGGTGTTTAGGATTGTTTCATCAAATAATGTCCACACATTCAGGTTTCCGAGAGCGTGAAAAAGTAGCTTAAATCTGTCTATGGCATTATGGACGCCTGACGATACAAAAAAAACACATCCAATAGAAAAGATCGCATATGTTCTGCAACATTGCAATAATTTCCAGCTAAATACGTTTCTGTCTATTTGTAGTTTTTCAACGAGCCAATCAATAACGGGCAACAGCAGTTCACTCATAACAAGAATGATCCAATACCATGCGCTGACGCCAATGATATGTCTTAGAGAGCCATGCCAGGCGCCCATAACAAACCACAACGCTCCCATTCCGACTGACCATGGAATGAACTTTGCAATTCTTTTCGAAAAATGCTTTTTTGACCATTTTCCAACCCGGATCATCGGCTTAGATTTCAAAATAGGATAATAAACATAATCCTTAGCCCATACGCCCAAGGTGATATGCCATCTTTGCCAGAATTCTTGGTTAGTTCTTGAAAAAAAGGGGTTATTAAAGTTTTCTGGCATTGTTATATCGAACAGTTCTGCAGAACCCAGGACAATATCTACGCAACCTGAGAAATCTGCATAAATTTCAATAGGATATAAAAAAACGGCGATCCATGGCCAGATTCCGAAAAAAACTTCTGTATCCGCCCAGACAGCATTTACGATTACGGCGATACGCTCTGAGACAACGAGTTTTTTAAATAATCCCCATACAATTCTTTGTGTTCCGAAACAAAGATTTTTATATAGGAACATGTGTTTCTCGTACAGACATTGTAATTGTGAATATTTGCTGATCGGACCTACTGTGAGTTGAAGAAAAAAAGAAAGAAATAAAAAAAGCTTTAAAGGATTTTTTTCAGGTTTATTTACGCCCCAGTATACATCCATAATATATCCGATTGCCTGCGCTGTATAATATCCCATCCCAAGCGCGGCTGCTAATTGAAACTTCGGCATATCAATTGCAGGAATTACCCTGTGGAATATTTGAAACGCCCATCCCCAAAGGGCAGTACCCTTTAATACAAACCAAATCATAATATTAAAAAATATGGAAGCAGCAACAAAACCGAACGCTGTTCCTTTTCTACATTTTTCGTTAATTTCACAATCAACAATCAGTCCAGCTATGTATACCAGCAGAGTTGATAACACAAGATATATAATCGTATATGGTGTGGCCGCAAAAAAATAGAAAATAAGACTAACGCACAGTAGAATAATCCACTGCACTTTTTTGGGGGATATATAGTATAGAATGACACCTGCTAATAATAACAAAAAGAAACTGAATGATGTTACTGTCATAGACTTATCTTCCGCATGTAACTGATATATTCTGTCCATTGATACAATCCGATCCTTCGGACATCAAAAAGCGTATTGTAGGTATAATGTCTGCTATTATCAGATTTCTTCCCACTGGACTTAGTTTTGCGTTTTCTCCTATCATATAATCGTGCATATTTTCAATAAATTTTGTTTCTATCAGTGCAGGGGAGATGCCATTTATAGAAATTCCCTTTTCTGCATACTCAACGGCGATTGCCTTAACAAGGCCGTATAAAGCCTCTTTCACAATAACATAATCCGCATTATGTTTTGGAGGCATCCCATTAATGACCATGGAAAGCATTATAACTATTTTTCCGTAACCATTCCTACTCATTTTAGGTAAAAAGCTGCCTAAGATCATAGCCGCAGACCGCAGTGAAATATGTAATTCCTCTTCAATAACCGCCCATTTTGTTTTGTGAAACTTTCGCGCCTCGTATTTCGACGCGGGCAGATGCAGGATGTGGGTGGGAACGATACCCTGCTCATTGATCTGGTTTATCAATTCAACGGTGCTATTTTCGCTCGCAAGATTCGCCTGTATGCAATTGACATTTTTATATCGCTTCATGATATCCGAGAGCCGGTCATTCATATGATGATAGTGGATAATAATTCGGTCATACGAACATGCCTGATCTTCAGCAACCGCCATGCCAATATCAGAAGACCCTCCGATTATCAAAAGATTTTTATCCATAGGCAATTCCTGTTTGACTTATTTTCCCATTTCAAGAATAATATCTACCATTTCTCCAACATTTTTCATAGTAACTACTTTACCCATGGGAATTTTAAAAGAAAATTCCTCCTCCACGGCAACTGCCAGATTAATATGCTCAAAGGAATCCCAATCTTCAATATCATCAGCCGTTGTCTCATCCTTAACGGTTATGCTTTCATCGTCAAAAACATCCCTAAATACCTGATTTAATCTTTCGTATACTTCTTCTCTTGTCATTTCCGTTTCCTCCCTGTTAGGTTAGTTATTTTTTTACGAGTATTTTCATATCAGCAGTAAGCACGGTTTTATTATGCTGATTGGTCATTTTAACCTTTACCAGAATTAAGTTTAATCCGTCCTGCTTATCTGTGACGGTTCCTGAAATATACAGAAGATCGCCTGCAAAAACAGGTTTTCTAAAACTAATGTTGTCAATGCTGTGAATCAGGCTGTATTTGCCGGGCAGATATACGCCCGCCAAGGTAGACAGCAATGACGCCGAAAGCATTCCAAAGGATACATGGGAATCGAAATTTCCAACATCTTTTGCGAATGCGTCATCCCAGTGTAACGGATTACGGTCGTCTGTCATATTCCTGAAAAGATTTTCCATTTCTACTGTGATCTCTTTAGAAAATCCTTCTTCTTGTCCGACAGCAATTTCTTGATATAAATATTCGTTCATTTCATTTCTTCCATAATTTTTTGGACTATACTATAGCAGTCAAGTTTATTTGCTTCTCTTACATTTGCAAGCGTTCCATATCCTTCCGCGAATTTGTCACACAGACCGATTCTGATCAGGGGTATATCTATTCTGTTATCAACCAGTGTATCCGCGATGATACTTGACAGGCCGCCAATAATATTATGTTCTTCCACAGTCGCAAGATATTTTGTGCGTTTGGATAGTTCAATAATATTGCTGGCATCAAATGGTTTAATTGAAACAACATTGACAACGCCGGTGCTGATCCCTTTATCGTTTAATATATGGGCAGTGCTTACCACTTCACCTAAAATACTTCCGGTGGAAAAAATTGTCACGTCGCAGCCCTCGGATATAATCTCGTTTTTTCCAAAATCTATCGCATGACGCTCCTCAAAAAATTCCTTTTCATGATTCATGCCGATTCGAATATATACGGGGCCCGTATAGTTGTATGCCAGTTCCAGACAGGCTCCCACTTCATATGGAGTCGCCGGCGACAGGATTTTGATACCTGGTATGGCTCTCAATACAGAAACTTCTTCCGTTGTATGATGCGTTGGTCCGAGTGAACTCCACGATAATCCACTACCCATTCCAACAATCTTTACATTTAAATTTTGAAAACAGATATCATCCCGAATAAATTCCAACGCTCTGTAAACCAGAAAAGCGCCCGATGTGTATACAAATGGAATGTACCCTGTAGTGGCAAGTCCGGCTGCTGCCGCCACCATGTTTTCCTCTGCTATACCAAAATTAAATATTTGTTTTGGGAAATTATGGCGAAACATTTCATCATATCCCGTTCCGCTATCCGCAACCAAATGTAAAATCCTTTTGTCCTTCTCGGCCAGTTGCATTAGCCTGCTTATATATATACTCTGCATTACACAGTCATTTCCCCCTCTGTAATATCCAATTCCTGCATGAAGATTTTTTTCTCTTTTCGATTTGGAAGTTTAAAATGCCATATTGGGTTCCCTTCCATAATAGAAACGCCCTTACCTTTTACAGTGTGGGCTATTATAAATACAGGATTTTCATGAAGATTGTCTTCTTTAAGACAGGATACAATCGCATCCACGTCGTGACCGTCAACTTCTTTCACATTCCATCCCAAAGGCTCAATTCGTTTTCTCCAGTTGGATATCCCTATGATGTTTTCAATCGTATCCATTTTTTGAATTTGATTTGCATCCAAAATGACTACAAGATTATTCAGATGGAAAGCAGGGGCAAGCAACAAAGCTTCCCATACGGTTCCTTCCTGGCATTCTCCATCTCCCAGAAGGACAAATGTTTTCGCGTGATATCCATTAAGTTTTTGTCCGAGTGCCATTCCTATTCCCATAGATAATCCATGTCCTAATGATCCCGTAGTCGCTTCTATTCCAGGGATATCTCTCATACAGGGTTCGCCGCCTATTCGGGAATTTTTTTTCAAATAGCCGTCAAATTCATCTTCTGCAAGCATACCTGCTTCCACCATAACAGCAAACAATGCCAAACCGGCATGCCCTTTACTCAATATGAAACGGTCCCGATCCGGAAGAGTCGGTTGGTTCGGATCATATTTCATGATGTCTTTCATATATAATGAATATATAATTTCTACAGCAGAATAGCAGGAGGCCAAATGTGCCATCCCTCCGGCAAATCCTGTGATAAAAATTTTCTTTCTGAGTTTTTTACAAATTACGTTGTCCTGCTTGCTCAAATTAAATCCTCTTACTTAATATCAGACTCGGCATTAACCGTGATGACAGACTGCTTGTTTATGTAGTTCTCCGGTATTATATACTCCCAGACAGTATTTTCCTCTGTGTCCTCTGATACTTTCGAAAATCCCTGCAATGCATAAAAATCTTTAACCATTGCATTTTTGGCTGTAGGATAATAATAACCGATAATTTTTCGTATTCCTGTCTCCTTAGATATTTTAACTAACTCGTCCATCATTGCAAATTCCATATTTCTCTTTAAAACCCTGCAACTCATGAGCCACAATTCCATATGGAGTTCATCCTGTTTCGGACCATCTATTCGTCCGATCACGACACTTACAACGCCGTTATCTCCGAACTTATCGCTGAGTTTTCCATAAAGAGTAATATGATCAGAAGCGTTTGCTGCTTCTTCTATTTCACTCTGGCTGTATCTCTTTGTTGTAAGATTGAACTGATTGCTTTTATTTGTGAGCTGCGCAATGCGAGAAATGTACATGGGCACAAACGTCTTTATTTCCCCCTTCATTTCAAGAGATTTTAAATAATCCGCATAATTTGTGAAAGAAGCCTGCATCTGTTGCCGTTTTGCATTCCCCAGATACATTTCATTCCGCTTAAGATCATCTTGAGATAAAGCAGTAACCTCGAAAAATCCTGACTTATCTAATACTTGTATATAATGTTCGACGCCGTTGATCTCCGGGACTGCAACACCCGGAAATTGATCTTTAACAATAGCTCTTTCTGCTGGATTGTCATCCAAAAACACAAAACTTTCCGGAAGCAATGTCAGTTCTTTTGCTGCTTCGAACAAATTTATACTTTTTGGATTCCAATTGGCTTTGAAGGCAATGAAATCTTCTCTCCGCAACACACTGTCAGGCCTTTCAAATCCACTGACAGCGTTAGTCTCATCATTTTTGGAATTGACCGTCAACAATATACCTAGCTGTTTATGTAGTTTAATGTATTCTTGAAATTCACTGTAAGTCTGAGATAAAGATGTTTCCTGACCGATTTCAATGTTATCTGCGCCATCATCTCCGATGATTCCACCCCATAATGTATTGTCCAGATCCAAATTAAACGCTTTTTGGTTTTTACCATACAGGGATTTAATAATATTGGCCACATTAAAGGATAAATATGGAATCGCCGGAACGGCAACAGCATATTTATACATATGCCAATAATAGGGATCGGCCCACTTGTCCAATCCATATGCAGCAGAAATATAATTTACGTCACAAATATAAAAATCATCATGGGCTTGGGCATACTCATAAAAAGCGCAGTTGAGCATCGTGACGAAATTTACTCTGCCTCGGCAATCACTGGCTTCTTTATTTCCCATCAACCTGAAGAACGGATACTCGAAGTTGTTTTGAATAATGGGGCAATGGTATTTCTGCATCAAAGAGTTCCACAGGGCGGAAAATTTATCAATGACTATCAGTCTCTTTTGTTCCACAGCAGTTTGGTCATCTGTAATTTCTGGAAACTCAGTAATATTTCTCGTGCATGTACATACATAGATAAGATCCGGCGCAAACGCCTCTAATTCCGAATTTGGAAAAGCGCCGTCTTCATACCATTGATTATATTCAGACTCATAAAATGTCGGCTTAATGCCATAGTTCAGTAAAAATAATTCCAGAATTAATCTGTCTTGATGACAGGGAATATATAGAAGTTACTGGATTGACAAAAATTCAAAAAGTTCATATCCAGCAATTAATCCACGATTTGCAAGAAAAAGAGAACAAGTAAAAACACCTCGCGTCCCTTATTAACACTAGGATTGCGAGGTATTTATGTCTACTCAACTAATAAAAAAGGATTTTGGCATTGAAAGCCGGAATTGTCAAGATAAAACTTCCCACCTGCTAAAAGCGGATAGGCTCCACATCCTCACTGAGCGGCTTCATTTCGTACTCCGGCAGGCTGTCCAGAAGCTCCTCCAGACAAAGACCTGTGCTGCCAACCACATCATGGGCGAGCAGGACGACCTTCTTACGCCCAAGTGTGGTTGTTACCCCGTTTTCTATCAACTGCTTTGGATCAGGATTCTTGACCGCGTCCTCCAGGCTGGCGTTCCAGTCGTAATATATGTAGCCTCTCTTCGTCATCTCACGGATGATGGCGCCGCCCGTTTTTTGATTATAGGCGTTGATACTGCCGCCCGGAAAACGGAACAGATTTGTCTCCACCCCCGTCACCTCATACACAGTCTGTCTTGCCTTTTCAAAATCCGCCACATAGCTGTCCACGCTCTCATATAAAGCGTCGTAATCATGTTTGTCGCAGTGAATGCCGACGGTATGTCCCTCCGCCACAATCCGGCGCGCCACCTCGGGATGATTTCTCACATTCTCTCCCACCAGAAAGAAGGTTGCCTTAATATTCCTTTCCCGCAGGATCTCGAGCACCTTCTCTGTATTTTCCTCGGAAGGGCCGTCGTCAAAGGTCAGGTACATGGTCTTTGGATGAAAATAGTAGGAAACGCCCTGTACAATGCCGTCCGCGATCTGCTGCTGATATTCCGTAAGGCTCAGCTTCCTGCGTTCCGCCGCGTTGGAGAGAAAGCCCGTCTCGATCAGGCAGGCGGGCATGGAAGTCTTTCCCGTCACATAAAAATCCGCATCGCTTCGTAATTCCCGCTCTGCGGCTCCTGTACTCTTCAAGGTCTGCTGCCTGACCAGCTGCGCCAGTCTCCTGCTGTCCTGCCGTCCGCTGTCCTCCGTATACCACACCTCCATCCCGTTTACCCCGGCGCCTTCCTCCGTGGCATTCTGATGGATGCTGATATAAACATCCGCCTCTGATCGGTTTGCCTCTTCCACGCGCGCTTCCTTCGTAATGTAGGTATCCGTTTCTCTGGACATAATCACGCGGTATCCCTGTTCGTCCAATTGATCCCTCACAAGCAGCGCAATGGCAAGGTTCAAATCCTTTTCCAAAACGCCTTCCCGGGCGCAGCCCTCGTCCGTACCGCCGTGTCCCGGGTCAAGATAAACCGTTGGAATATGTACTGCCACCGTCTGCCCGCTCTCATCCCCATCGGTTACGGCTGTCTGCTCCGTCACTTCGGCGAGAGGTACTGCGTCTTCTTTCTCCCCTACCGCCTCAGTCTCTTCCCCTGTAAGCGGCAAATCCACCGCAGCCTCTTTTTCCGCAGTCCACAGGCTTTCCGTCAGGAATCGGACGCCGCCCGCCTCAATAAGCTTCGCTGACAGCATTGCCGTCAGACTGACTACGCACACCGCAGCGCCAAATCCATATATTCTCCTGAACAGACGCCTTTTTCTCTGCTCCCTCGTCT
>ERZ779632.1252-NODE-1252-length-10818-cov-6.715042_pt1 | contig 10818 bp, 11 predicted proteins | sample MGYA00514194_ERZ779632 | MGnify/ENA primary metagenome ERZ779632 (study PRJEB29562, sample SAMEA4376704) | mouse gut metagenome | isolation source: Cecum | study: EMG produced TPA metagenomics assembly of the A DSS colitis mouse model was used to assess the...
GTGTACGACCCCAAGGTCTCCTCCTTCCTCCGGTATATCGGGCAGGAGAACTTCACGGACCTGGAGGACCTGACCCTGGAAAACCTCCAGGCCATGGTGGACCGGGCCGCCGCCCAGGCCGGGGACAAAGCGGCCCAGGCGGAGGCGGTGCGGAAGCTCCGGGAGCTGGAGCGGGGAAACGTGGACATCGCCCGCCGCCTGCTGGAGGAGTAAATCAGGAGGAGCAGAAGGCCCGCTGGGTGCTGATGGTGGCCAGGGTGTCCCCCAGCTGAACCAGGATGGCCGCCGTCAGGTCCAGCTCCTCGTCGCTCAGTTTCCCCGCGATGGCCACCGCCAGAGAATTCACCATGGTGGTCAGGGCCAGGGGGTCGCAGTTTGGATTTCTCATGCTATCACCGCTAACAGTCTATGCGGGACCGGGCTGGGCGGTTCCCCTGGAAGGAGTATTTTTATGAATCTAAACACCGTATGCACCATTGGAGATGTGATTCGCGCCCGCCGGGATCTCTGGCTGGGGGGAGGGAGCGATGCCCTGGCGCGGGATTTGGACTGGTTTCTCTACACAGAGGGCACGGAGGACGATTACCGCATGGACACCCCCTGCATCATCGCGGACCCGCCGGACTATGACGACGAGAGGGAACTGGAGCTTTTCCCCGCCTTTTGCGACAAGCACCGGATGTACAGCGAGCTGATGCCGGAGACGCTGGACGACGTCCTCCTCAGCGCCCTGGAGCAGAAGCGGGACGCGTCGGAGGAGGAGCTGATTTACGCGCTGAACTATTACGCGGAGATGGACGCTTTTTTCCAGTTCTGAGCTTGTCTTTTCCCGGCGCTTCTTGTACAATCAGAAAAAGCGCGCGCTCAAAAACATATATCTGGAGGGAACTCAACATGACTTATCAGGAAGTCTTAGAAAACGCCCGCACGTGCATGGGCCCTCACTGCAAATCCTGCCCCACCTGCAACGGCCTGGGTTGCCGGAACGCTATCCCCGGCCCCGGGGCCAAGGGCATCGGCACCGGCTTCATTCGCAATTATCAGAAGTGGCAGGAGCTCTGCGTCAACATGGACACCATCTGTGAGAACAAGCCCGCAGACACCTCCCTTACGCTCTTTGGCCAGACGGTGGACCTCCCCGTCTTCGCCGCCCCGGTGGGAGCCATGCAGCTCCACTACGGCGACAAGTACGACGATCTGGCTTACAACGACATCCTGGTGGCCGCCTGCGCCCAGGCGGGCATCGCCGCCTTCACCGGCGACGGCACCAATCCCGCCGTCATGGAGGCCGCGGCGGAGGCCCTGAAAAACCAGAAGGGCCGGGGCGTGCCCACCATCAAGCCCTGGAACCTGGAAACCATCCGGGAAAAGCTGGCCCTGGTGAAGGCGGCGGAGCCTTTCGCCATCGCCATGGACATCGACGCGGCGGGACTGCCCTTTCTGAAAAACCTTCAGCCCCCGGCGGGCAGCAAGACCGTGGCGGAGCTGAAGGAAATCGTGAAGATGATGGAGGGCACGCCCTTCATTCTCAAGGGCATCATGACCGTCCGGGGGGCCGAGAAGGCCCTGGAGGCTGGGGCCAGCGGCATCGTGGTCTCCAACCACGGCGGGCGGGTCCTGGACCAGTGCCCCGCCACGGCGGAGGTCCTGCCCGCCATCGCGGACGCCGTGGGCGGGAAGATGACCGTCCTGGTGGACGGCGGCATCCGCTCCGGCCTGGACGTGTTCAAGGCCCTGGCCCTGGGGGCGGACGCGGCGCTGATCGGCCGTCCCTTCGTCAACATGGTCTACGGCGGCGCAGCCGAGGGCGTGCGGGTCTACGCGGACAAGCTGAAGGCCGAGCTGGCTGACGCCATGTCCATGTGCGGGGCCCACTCCCTGGCGGAGATCCGGCGGGACATGATCTTTGGGTATTGAGGCCGCTTGCCGCCGGCGGGTGGACCTATTTGAGAGCCGTATTCACAGCCGAAGCAAGGTTTTCAGACCTTTTCAGGTCCGAAAAACTTCTGATTGAAAACGAGAGGAACCCCCTACCGGGTTCCTCTCGCAGCTCTTTTCCTTTCCGTTCCCTTGCGGACAGCACTTTTTCGACAAGCTGGGGCGGCGTCCGCAAGGACGCCGCCTCTCTGCCGCCGTTTACCGCAGTCCCTCCAGCGTGTCCAGCTCCCGCAGAGCCCGGAGCTGGATGGGCACCGCGCAGACCAGCGTCAGCACATCCGACACCGCCTGGGTCATCTCCACCCCCGGCAGCCCCAGGGTTTTGGACAACAGATAGACCAGGGGGATGAAGAAGACGCCCTGCCGGGACATGGCCAGGAAGGTGGCCCCGGCGGTCTTACCGATGGTCTGGAGCATCATGTTGCTCATGACGATCCAGCTGGAGAGACTCAGCGTGGCGCACTGGAACCGCAGGGCCGCGGTCCCGATCTGAACGACCTCCGGGTCGTCCCGGAACAGGGCGATGAGCTCCGGGGCAAAGATCATGCCCAGGGCGCTGACCGTCAGGAGAAAGCCGAAGGAGGTCTTGACGCAGAACCAGAAGCCCTCCTTCACCCGGTGGTAGAGCTTCGCGCCGTAATTGAAGCCGCAGACGGGCTGGAAGCCCTGGCCGAAGCCAATCATGGCGGAGCCGCCAAACATCATGATCCGCTGGACCACCCCCATGGCGGCAATGGCCGCGTCGCCGTAGGGCCCGGCGGCCCGGTTCAGGCAGATTGCCGCCACGCTGGCCAGGCCTTGCCGGGCCAGGGAGGGGAGTCCCCCTCGGACGATCTGGATGTAATAGGGCAGTCTCAGCTGGACCCGGGCGATGTGGATGTGGAGGTTTCCCCCCTTGGCGCAGCCCGCCAGCAGCAGGCAAAAGCTGACAAACTGGCTGACAATGGTGGCCCAGGCCGCCCCGGCCACACCCAGGTCAAAGGTAAAGATCAGCAGGGGGTCCAGGGCGATGTTCAGCACCGCGCCGCTGGCGATGCCCACCATGGCGTAGGCCGCGGAGCCCTGGTAGCGCAGCTGGTTGTTCAGCACCAGGGACGCGGTCATCCAGGGGGCCCCGAAGAGAATCACCCGCAGATAGGCCTTGGTATAGGGCAGGATGGTGGCGGTGGAACCCAGAAGCATGGCCAGGGGCTCCAGAAAGAGCTCTCCCAGGACGCAGATCAGCGTTCCCGCCGCCAGGGCGGAGAAGAAGCCGGTGGCGGCCATATTGCTGGCTTCCTCGTAGTTCTGCTTTCCCAGTTCCCGGGAGATGAAATTGCCGCTGCCATGGCCGAAGAAGAAGCCCACCGCCTGGATGATGGCCATGAGAGAGAAGACCACGCCCACAGCGCCGGTGGCGCTGTTGCTTTTCAGCATGCCTACGAAAAAGGTGTCCGCCATGTTGTAAAACGAGGTGACCAGCATGCTGATGATGCAGGGCAGGGCCAGCCGGCAGATCAGGCGGCTGACGGGAATCTCGGTCATCTGGTGAAATTTCTGTTCCTGCTTTTCGTCCGTATGGTCGTCCATGTGAGGTCCGCCTTTCTCCGCTTATTCGTCCCATTTCGTATAGTATACCATGGTTCCTTCCGGAACGGAAGCGGGAGTTTCGGCTTCGGGGAAAAAGACACGGCCCCCGAACCCGCCGCATAGGATGAAACGGGTATCCGCCGGATGCCACTTTTCCAAGAAACGAGGGATTCCCTTTGCGTATCAATGAAGCCTATGAGCACGAAACCATCCTCCCCCGCCAGGGGGACGAGTGCGGCTGCAATAAAATTGTAACCCAGTGCGTGGATGTCACCGCTCCGGTGACCCTGATTCCCACCGCCTCCCTGGGCACCGTGACGGTGGCCTGCCAGGGCGTGCCCATGGTGAACTGCGTCACCGACCCCTGCGGCACCTCCAGCACCATCACCGTCACACAGCGGGTCTGCGTCACCATCCCCGTGCGCTACGACGTGAGCATGAACACCAGCGATCCCACCATCTCCTGCGCCGAGGGCGGCCCCTGCGGCCCTTGCTCTCCCTGCGGCTGCAAGGCGTAACGGTCCATAAAAAAGCTCAGCCGCTTTGCGGCTGAGCTTCCGGCTGGAAACGAGAGAAACCCTTAACAGGGTTCTCTCGTCAAAGTGTCGAAAAACGGTAAAAACTCCATCAACGGGAAGGAAGAGAGTTACGAGAGGAACCCAGGAAGGGTTCCTTTCGTTTTCAATCCGAAGTGTTCAGAACGTTTTTAACGTTCTGAACACTTGCTCAGGCTGGCGAAAACACTTTTTCGACAGCCTGACGAGAGAAACCCTTAACAGGGTTCTCTCGTTTTCCATCAGAAGGTTTTCGGAACTTTTGAACGGTCTGAAAACCTTGCGCGGGCTGGCGAAAACGTATTTTCGACAGCCCGCGCCGCGAGAGCCCCCCTGGCGGGTTTCTCTCGCGGCTCCTTTCCCTTTATTCCGCCAGGAGCTTCAATCCCGCCAGATAGCCCTGGACGCCCCGGCCCCGGATGCTGCCGATACAGGCGTCCCGGATGTAGGACACATGGCGGAACTCCTCCCGGGCGTCGGGGTCGGAGATGTGGACCTCCACTGTGGGGATGCCCACGGACTTCACCGCGTCCAGCAGGGCAATACTGGTATGGGTGTAGGCCCCGGGATTGATGAGGATGCCGTCCACCTTGTCGAAGTAGGCCTGCTGGATGGCGTCCACCAGGTCCCCCTCGTGGTTGGACTGGAAGAAGGACACCGTCACGCCCAGCCTTTCCGCCTCGGCGGTGATCATGTCCTCCAGATCCACATAGTCCGTGTTGCCGTAAATTTCCGGCTGGCGGATGCCCAGCAGGTTCATGTTGGGCCCGTTGATCACCAGGATGCTTTTCTTTTCGTTACTCATAAAAATCCCTCCATATTTCTCCGGCGGTTTCCGCCGGGCTGCTGACATTCCAAATCTCCCGGTCCGCCGCCGCCGTGTACAGCGGGTCCCGGAGGCGCTCCATCTCCTCCAGCCCTCCCGCCCGGGAGAGGGGGCGGCCCTCGGTGGGCAGGTCCTCCAGCCTCCGCCGGAGCCGGTACACCCGGCCCGTGCGGCGCATGGCGTCGCGGTTCTCGGACCAGAGGACGGCTCCGCCTCCGGTGGCAATAATCTGCCCGCCCCGGGAGCAGGCCTCTGTCAAAACCGCGTGCTCAATCTGCCGGAAGGCCCCCTCGCCCTCCTGGGCGAAGATGTCCGGAATGGGCTTTCCGGCCCTTTTGACAATCTCCTCGTCCAGGTCCACAAAGGGCTTGCCGGAAAGCCTCGCCAACGCCTGGCCCACGGTGGTCTTGCCGCTGCCGGGCATCCCCACCAGGACAAGGTTGGTCTGGTCCCGCCAGAGCCGGGCGGTGATCTTCTCCGTCTCTTCGTCCGGAATGGAGCGGCCGAAAAACAGCTCCTCCGCCCGCTTGGCCTGGTGGACCAGCATGGGAAGCCCCCCGGTATAGCGGATGCTTCGCGTGACCGGTTCGCCCAGTTCACCGCCCGGGCTGGGATTCCAACGGTTCAGCTCCTCCGCCTGCAAAAGCAGGTTCGTCCGTCCGGGATTGTAAACGACATCCGCCACATCCGTCACGGCGGGGAGGAGGCGCAGGTCCACGGGGGCCCCGTCCATATGGGGCCACATGCCCACGGGGGTGGTGTTCACCAGCGCTTCCGCGTCTCCGTGGCGGTCCGGCAGGTTCTCATAATTGTCCGGCCCGGAGCGGGAGACCACCGCGATTTCCCGGGCCCCCTCCCGCCTCGCCGCCGCCTGGGCGGTGAGGGAGGCCCCGCCGCTGCCCAAAATGACCACTTTTTTTTCCGCCAGGGAGATGCCCGCCCGGCGGAGCATGTACGAAAAGCCGTCGATGTCCGTGTTGTACCCGCACAGCTTTCCCTCCCGGCGGACCAGGGTGTTGACGCTGCCGATGGCCTCCGCCGCCGGGTCGAGAAAATCGCAGTATTTCATTACGTCCCGCTTATAGGGAATGGTGACGTTCAGCCCGCCGACGTCCTCCCGGCGGAGGAAGCCCTCCAGCGCCTCCGGCTCCAGCTCCATGAGACGGTAGCCCTCACAGCCCAGGGCCTTGTGGATGGGCGCAGACCAGCTGTGGCCCAGGGTCCGGCCCAGAAGGCCGTAAAGTTTCTCCATGGCCTCACACTTCCGCGTAGTTCCCCAGGAAGTGGAACTGGGCGCAGCTGCGCTCCAGCTCCTCCAGCATGGCAAGGACGCTGGGATCCCGGAGGTCCGCCTCCAGCTCGATGAAGAAGATGAACTCGAAGTCGCTGCCGCTGACGGGGCAGGACTCCAGCTTGGTCATGTTGATGTCCAGAGCCGCCAGCTTGGACAGCATCTCGTACAGGGCGCCGGGCTTGTTCTCAAAGGCGATGATCAGGCTGACCCGGCTGGCTCCGGCGTAGATGACCGGGTCCTTGGCCACGCAGATAAAGCGGGTGTAATTGTTGTCGCTGTTTTGAATCTGGCCGTTCAGGCACTCCAGGCCGTACAGCGCCGCGCAGGCGTGGGAGGAGATGGCGGCGGCATGGCGGTTTCCGGACTCCGCCACCAGCTTGGCGGCGGCGGCGGTGTTGTCGCAGGGAATCACCTTCACGCCCTTGAGACCGTCCAGGAAGCGGCCGCACTGGCCGATGGCCTGCTGGTGGGAGTAGATTTCCGTCACGTCCTCCTGCTTCACCCCGGGCAGAGCCAGCAGCTCGTGGCGGATGCACAGGCGGGTGGAACGGACAATGGTCAGGCTGTGCTCCTGCAAAAGCTGATACACCGCCCGGACAGAGCCGTTGGAGCTGTTTTCAATGGGCAGCACGCCGAACTTGCAGAAGCCCGCCTCCACGGCGGAGACCACCGCGTCAAAGGTCTTGACATACATGATGTTCCCCCGGGGGAAGATGCGGTCGCAGGCCGCCTGGGAGTTGGCCCCCTCCACGCCCTGGCAGGCCACCAGCCCCGTCTGGGGAAAGAGCTGGTCCCGGTTTTGAAGGCAGGCCCGGACCTGGGCCCCTACCCGGGTGGGGGCGTCGATGAGCTCCGCCTGGCGGGACCGGGCCAGCTCGAAGAGGGTGGAGAACAGGTGGTAGGCGTAACGCTCCCGGGTTCCGGCGTTCTCCGTCACCTTGGCAAGGACCGCCCGCTCCCGTTGTTTGTTCAAAATGGGAAGGTGGTGCTCGTTTTTATAGGCGGCCACCTGGTCGGCCAGGTCCATGCGCTCCAGAAAGAGCGCTAGGAGCTGGTCGTCAACGGCGTCAATCTTGGCGCGGATGTCAGAAAGTTCCATGATTTCCCTCCAAAAGTAAATCTAGCAGAACGGCGGCGGTTACCGCCTCCACCACCGGGACCGCCCGGTGGGCTACGCAGGGGTCGTGGCGCCCGCGGATGGTCAGCTCCGCCGCTTCCATCCGGGAGAGGCGGACGGTTTTCTGGGCCTGCCCGATGGACGGCGTGGGCTTCACCGCCGCCCGGAGCGTCAGGGGCATGCCGGTGGTGATGCCCCCCAGGATACCCCCGGCGTGGTTGCTCTCCGCCCGGACGCGGCCGTCCTCCACGGTAAAGGGGTCGTTGTTTTGGGAGCCCTGGAGGGCGGCGGACCGGAAGCCCTCGCCGAACTCCACGCCCTTTACCGCCGGGATGCCGAAGAGGGCGGCGGCCAGCCGGTTCTCCACCCCCCCGAACATGGGCTCTCCCAGCCCGGCGGGAAGGCCGATGGCGGCGCACTCAATGACGCCGCCCACGCTGTCCAGGCTGTCTTTCGCCTCCAGTATGGCGGCCCGCATCCGCTCCCCGGCCCCGTTGTCCAGGACGGGGAAGGGCTTGGCGGCGGTTTCCGCGAACAGCTCCGCCGTGGGACGCAGGGGAAAGGGCCGGTCGGGTATCCCCGCCACGGCGGCCAGGTGGGCCCCCACAAAGATTCCCCGGCGGGCCAAAATCTGCTTCGCGATTCCCCCGGCCACGCACAGCGGGGCCGTCAGGCGGCCGGAGAAGTGCCCGCCGCCCCGCATGTCGGCATGGCCGTCCCACTTGGCCCAGGCCGTGTAGTCCGCGTGGCCCGGACGGGGCTTATCCTGGAGCTCGCCATAGTCCTTCGAGCGCTGGTCGGCGTTTTGAATGACGGCGCACAGCGGCGCGCCGCAGGTCTTTCCTCCCTCCAGGCCCGCGAGGAATTCCGGCGCGTCCGTCTCCTTTCGGGCGGTGGAGAGGGGACTGCCTCCCGGCTTCCGGCGGTCCAAAAACCGCTGGAGCTCCTCCAGGTCGATTTCCTCCCCGGCGGGGAGGCCGTCCATCACCACGCCGATGGCCCGCCCGTGGGACTGGCCGAAGACGCCGACCCGGAGAATGTTTCCAAATTCAGAGGACATGTACCGCACCTCCCAAATCCTCGTAATCCCGCCAAAAATTGGGGTAGGACTTCCTCACCGCCTCCGCTCCCCGGATCACCACAGCCCCCTGGCAGCGGGTGGCCGCCACGGCGGCGGCCATGACAATGCGGTGGTCGTTGGCCCCGTCCACCACGCCGCCGGGAAGGGTGGAGACGCCGTAAACCGTCAGCCCGTCCTCCTCCTCGGCGGCCGCGCCCCCCAGGGCTTTCAGCATCCGGGCCACCGTCGCCAGCCTGTCGCTCTCCTTCAGCCGGAGGCGGGCGGCGTGGGTGAAGCGGGTGGTTCCCCGCCGGACGGCGGCCATCACCGCCAGAGGCGGCAGAAGGTCCGGGCAGTCGGCCAGGCTGATTTTCACCTCTCCGGTGAGGGACAGCTTCTTATAGTGGGCCACCACCGCCGCGTCCCCCTGGGAGGACTGGCCGTTCAGACCCCGAAGCCGCAGGTTGCTTCCCAGGGAAAGGGCGGCGTACCAGAAGGCGGCCTGGGACCAGTCCGCCTCCACCGTCTCCTCAAAGGGACTGTAGATCCCCGGCTCCACGCCGAAACCGTTGAGGGCCTGAGACCAGCGCACCCGGATGCCGCACCGGGCCAGCACCCCCATGGTCATGGCGGCGTAAGGAGCGGACTCCAGCTTCGTGGTGCTGATGATCACGCTGGGCCCCTCCAGCAGAGGCAGGGCCAGAAGCAAGCCGGTGAAAAACTGGCTGGACACATCCCCCCGGAGGCGGTACTCCCCGGGGGACAGGCTTCCCCGAACGGTGAGGACGCCCTCCTCCTGGGCGTGGAAAATCCCCCTCTGGTCAAAGAGGTCGAAATAGGGCTGCTGGGGCCGCTCCATCAGCCGCCCCCGGCCCGTGAAGGTCCCCCCCTGGTCCACCGCCAGGGCAATGGGCAGCAAAAACCGGAGGGTGGACCCGGACTCCCCGCAGTCGAACCGGGGCAGGTCCCCAAAGGGGCGGCGCTCGCCGCCGATGCCGGTGATCCGAAGGCCCTGCTCCGAAACCTCCCACCGGGCCCCCAGAGCCCCCATGCAACGGAGGGTGGCCTCGATGTCCTCGGAAAAGGCCACATTTTTGACAGAGCTGGTCCCCGCCGCCAGGGATGCGGCGATGACATACCGGTGGGCCAGGGACTTGCTGGGGGGCGGCGTCACCACGCCGGAGAGGCGGCGGGGGGTGATTTGAACGTCCATCTACGCCTCCCATCCCGTCCCGATGACGAACAAAAGCTCCGACACCGGAATCTTCAGCAGTTCACAGGTCCCGATTTCCTTCGGGACCACGATGGTGATGGAAGCCCCCGCCCGCTTCTTGTCCGCAAGCGCCGCCTCCGCCAGGGCCTCGGGGGAAAATTCCGTGGAAACCGGCAGTCCCTGCGCTTCCAGGCACCTACCGACGCGTTCCGCAATGGGCCCATTGGTCCAGCGCAGCCGCTCCGCCGCCCGGGCCATGACGGCCAGCCCCGCCGCCACGGCGTGGCCGTGGGGGATGGCATAGCCGCTGCACTTCTCAATGGCGTGGCCCACGGTGTGGCCCAGGTTCAAGAGCTTCCGCTCTCCCTGCTCCTTCTCGTCCCGCTCCACCACCCCGGCCTTGTACTCCACGCACCGGGCGATAACCTCCGCCGGGTCCGCCTTCAGCGTGCCGTCCTCAAAGAGGGCGAACAGGCTCTCGTCGCAGAGGACCCCGGTTTTCACCGCCTCCGCCGTCCCGTCGGCAAAGACCTCTGGCGGCAGGGTTTCCAGGCAGTCCGTGCCGCACAGCACGGCGGCGGGCTGGAGGAAGGCCCCGGCCAGGTTCTTCCCGGCCTTCAGGTCGATGGCGGTCTTGCCCCCCACGGAGGAGTCCACGGCGGAGAGCATTGTGGTGGGCATCTGCACATACCGGATGCCCCGGAGGTACACGGCGGCGGCAAAGCCCGCCATGTCCCCCACCACGCCGCCGCCCAGGGCGATGAGGCAGTCGGAGCGGGTCAACCGCTCCCTTGCCAGAAACTCCAGGATGTCCGACAGGGTGGAGACGTTCTTGCTCTCCTCCCCGGCGGGGAATTCAAAGGTACTGACGGCATAGCCCGCCGCTTTCAGGCTCTCCGTCACCGTCTCCAGGTACAGCGGCCCCACGATGGAATCGGTGACCACCGCCATATGGCAGGGGGGAATGCGCTCCCGCAGCCGTGCCCCGCAGTCCCGCAGAAGGCCGGGGCCGATGGTCACGGTGTAGGGCGGGTTCGTCTTAACAGGTATCGTCCGCATGGCCGTTCCTCCGGTTCAGTTTCCGCCGGCGGCGGCTTTCAGCTCCCGGCCCTCTCGCAAAAGAGCCCGGACCCGCTCCGCGTCGCCGGATTTCAGGGCTTGGGAATAGGCGGTGAGGTTCTCAATCAGAATATCCAGCTCCTTCACCAGATAGTCCGCGTCGTCCAGAAACAGCTCCGTCCACATGT
>ERZ779632.1254-NODE-1254-length-10801-cov-7.051647_pt1 | contig 10801 bp, 10 predicted proteins | sample MGYA00514194_ERZ779632 | MGnify/ENA primary metagenome ERZ779632 (study PRJEB29562, sample SAMEA4376704) | mouse gut metagenome | isolation source: Cecum | study: EMG produced TPA metagenomics assembly of the A DSS colitis mouse model was used to assess the...
GCACCCACTCCTGCCGCTTCATCCGCTCGGTGGCGGTCTGGATCATGCGGACGATCACTTCGCTGCTGCTCTTCAGGCTGATCCGCACCACCTTTTCGGCGATGGACAGGCACAGCTCCAGCAGCTCGTTCTGGGTCTGGGCGAGCATTTCCTCCCGGGCCAGGGAAGCCTTTTCCAAAAAGGCCTGGACCTCCTTTTCCAGTCGGGCGGCGGTGGCCTCCCGGTCCCGGACGGCGTCGTCCATGGCCTTGGCGATGCCCTGGGCGTAGCCCTCCCGGTAGCCCTCATCCCGGGCGCCCGCCCGGATTTCCTCCTGCTCCGCCATGGCCCGCTCCCGGGTCTGGGCCAGCAGCTGCTCCGCTTCCTCCCGGGCCTGATTTAAAATCAGCTCGGCCTGAAGCTGGGCGTACCGGACCGGGGTTTCCGGTTCGGCGGGACGTGGGGGCTCCGGCTCCTCGGTGTGTTCCTCCGGTTCCTCTCCGCCCACGGTAACATCCAGGGGGTCCGGGCTTTCTTCCTCTATCAGAGGCTCAAATTCCTCCTCCCCGTCGATACGGATATCGGCGGCATTGGGCAGAACGTAGGTCTCCGCTTTGGGTTCCAGGAACCCTTTCAGGATATTACGCAATGATATCGTCCTTTCCGCCCTTCACGATGATAATCTCGTTTCGTTCCTCCAGGTCGCGGATCACGCCCACAATACGCTGTTGGGCGTCCTCCACGTCCTTCATACGCACATTGGTGGTAACCTCCAGGTCGTCCCGGATGCTCTCGGCCATACGGGAGGACATGTTGGTAAACAGTTTGTTGGACACCTCGGCGTTGGCGGTCTTGAGGGCCAGCACCAGGTCTCTCGGGTCGCAGTCCCGGACGAAGCGCTGCACGGAGCGGTCGTCCATGGTAATGATGTCCTCGAATACGAACATCCGTTTGCGAATCTCCTCGGCCAAGTCGGCGTTCTGGGCGGACAGGCCGTCGAAGATGGATTTCTCGCTGGAGCGGTCCAGATTGTTCATGATGCCGGCCACATAGTCGATGCCGCCCACCTTGACGTTGGACTGGGTGATGATGCTGGAGAACTTGCGCTCCATCTCCGCCTCGATGGTCTTGATGGCGGTGGGGGAGGCGCTCTCCATGGTGGCGATCGCTTCCACCACCTTGATCTGGCGCTCCGGCTCCAGCTGATCGATGACGCCGGCCGCCTTGTCCGGGTCCACATAGGACAGAACCAGGGCCATGGTCTGGGGGCGCTCGTTTTGCAGGGCGGAGTAGAGAGATTTGACATCCGCCTTGTCCAGGAAAGCGAACTCCCGGCTCTTCAGGGACTTGGTCACCTTCTCCAGAAGGGCCAGGGCCGTCTGGTTGCCAAAGGCCTTCTCCAGCACGGAGCGGGCGTATTCCAGGCCGCCCTCGGTGACCGCCTTGCTGGTCATGCAGTTCTGATAAAACTCAGTGAGCACCTCTTCGGTCTGCTCGGAGTTGAGCATACCCAGCCGGGCAACCTCAAGAGTGAGAGTCTCTACCTCCTCCGGCTCCATGAACTGGTACAGGTTGGAGGCCTTATCCGCCCCCAGGGATACGATTACGGCGGCGGCCTTCTGGGGATAGGTCAATTCCAATTTCGGCGTCTCAACTACTGCTGGCACTGCTTTCCTCTCCCTTCAGCCAGGCCTTCACCATCTGAGCGGCAATCTCCGGATTGTTCTGAGCGAACTGCCGGACGGTCTTACGCAGCTCCATGCTCTTCTCGGTGTTGACCTCCATAATATCGGCTCCGCCAGTGGGCGCGGCCGCGGCGGCGGCCGCCGCGATGGCCGCGGCCTCGGCCGCCTGCGCGGCCATCATCTCTTCCTCCAGCGCCTTCTGCTGGGCCAGTTTCTTCTTCTTCCGCTTGCCGCGCACCAGCAAGATGACAATCAGCAGGACGACAAACAGGAGCAGTCCGCCCAGAGCGGCCAGCACGACCCAGTTATCAACACCCGGAATAAGGGGTCGGGGGGTATCGCTGAGCTCCGCGTCAGTGGCGAAGGGCGCAATCATCACGGATACCCGGGACACCGGGTCCTCCGAGCCGATGCCGGAGATCACCGCGATGTGCTCCCGCAGGGCCTCTACGGTCTGGGAGCCGGAGTTGGGGGCGTTCTGGTTGATGGTCACGCCCACGCTGATGTTGCTGATGGTGCCGGCCAGCACCTCGGTCTGCTGGGTAGTGGTGTTGATCTTCTGATCGTTCTCTCCCGAAGCGGTGGCCAGCCTCTCGTCCCCGTTCAAATCCTCATAGCCGTCCGGGTAGAGAGAAATATCACTGTTGGTTGTGGTCCCCGGAATGCCGCCGATGGCCGCCTCGCCGTCGGTGATAACCTCCCAGAACCACTTCTCGGTGCCGATCAGGCCGCCGTTCTCGGTGGAGCCCTCGGGCTGCTGGTACTCAGTGCTCTCAATGACCTTGCGGTTCATGTCCACCGTGCTGTTGACGGCTACCGTCACGTTGCCCCTGCCGTAGACAGGCTCCAGGCTGTTCAGGATCTCGGTGCGGACCTTGTTGTTGATCTCCTGCTCATACTGCATCTTCAGGGCGTTGGCCTCAGACAGCGCCCCAATGCCAGTGGCGTCGGAATATGTATTGCCCATAGTGTCGCCAATGGCAACGTTGGAAACCTCCAGCCCTTCCACTGCGTAGGCCACCGTGTTCCGAATCGTCTCTACCATCTGAGAGTCCAGCGGCTGGTTGCTGTCCAGGGTGAGCGTCACCGACGCAGTAGCGGGGGTGGCGTTGGGATCCAGCACATAGACCCGTTCCGTCCCCGGGGCGATATCCACCGTGGCGTACCGCACACCGTTGAACTGGCGAAGAACCGCTTCCAATCTCTGGCAAACGGAAATCAGCCACGCCTTGTCCTGCTCGTTGCTGTTGGAAATACCGCCGGCATGTTTTCCCCAGTACTCAAACATAAACCCGGAGGTGCGGTATCCCGACATGGCCAGCTGGGCCTGGAGCTGAGTTTCCCGCCCCTTGGGCACATAGATGGCGTCTCCCTGTATCTGGTAATCCGTCACCCCATTGTCGCTGAGGTATTGGACGATGGTGCTGGTATCGCTGGCGGTCAGTCCGCCGTACAACAGGGCGTATTCTTTTTTGTTCAGCAGGATGGCCGCCGCGATAATCAGGATCAGAACGACCGCCGCGACGACGCCCAGCAGGATACGGACCTTTTTATTCAGTTTTTTGAAAAAACCTTTGACCTTTTCCCAAAGGCCTTTCAGCTTTGTCTGCAACTTGGATCCCCTCCGGACAGTTATCTTCGCGCGGTCTCACGCGGCTCTCTTACAGAGAGATGCGCATCAGCTCATTGTAGGTGTCCAGCGCCTGGTTGCGCAGCTGCATCAGCAGCTCGGCGGCGGCGGTGGCCTTGGCGGTGGCGGTGCTCACCAACGCGGGGTTGTCGATCATGCCGGTGGCCAGCTGATACTCCAGATTAACCTGCTCGGCGTTGGTATCCCGCACGTTCTGGATGGCCTGACGGAAAATGCCAGCGAACAGGGAGTTGGCGGGGTCGTTCCGCGCTTCCCGCGCGTCCTGAGTTCCAAGGGGGGCTTCCCACAAGGGCTGAACGGAGCGGATGGGTGTGAATTCCATATCTATTCCTCCTGAAACCGGCCTCAGCCGGATGTTCTTTCCTCTTTTATAAACGCAAATCCAGGCCAGACTAGGTTTTCCCCTTCCGGCCTCCTGCCGCTGGGTGAAAACTAACCTGACCTAGGATCATCGTTACTTCCCGATCTCCAGTCCCTTGGAGATGAGAGTTTTCAGCAGATTGAAGACAGTTACATTGGCGCTGTACGCCTGACTGGCCGCCATACCGTCGGTAATCTCCTTCACCAGATCCACGTTGGGCAGTTCCACATAACCGTCCTCGTTGGCGTCGGGGTCGTCAGGGTCGTACTTCAGCTTGAAATCAGAGGGGTCCTCTCTCACCTCCGACACAATAACGCCCCCCTTGTTCTCCGGAACCCAGCTCGCTCCGTTGACGAACCGGGCCTGACGGGCCAGCACATCCTGAAACCGGCCGGTGCTGTCCTCCGCCTGGAAAACAACCACCTTCCTGCGGTAGGGACCCTCGCCGTTTTCGGTTCGGGTGGTATTCATATTGACGATATTCTCCGAAATCACATCCAACCGTTGCTGCTGGGCGGTGAAGCCGGAACCAATCACATCAATGGTGCTTACAAATGCCATATTATGATTCCTCCAAATCCCGCGGCGCGCGGCTCACTTCTGTTTTACTGTCCCCGAATCAGTGTACGCATCAGGGACAGGTTGCTGTTGATGGAGTCGATGGTATACTGCATCTGCAGGGCGGTGCGAGCGGCCTCAACCTCCTGATCGGCTACGTTGACGCCATTGTCATCCATGCGCATGCTCTCCTGGTCGGCCACATGGACCACGGGCCGTGAGTTGGCGATGGCGGAGCGCACAGAACCCGCCTTGCGGTCGGTATCGCGCAGGGCGCTACGGATGCTGCTGTCCAGCGCCTCCTCAAAGGTAACATATTTCGCCTTGTAGCCAGGAGTATCGCCGTTGACGATATTATCCGAGATAGCCCCGAATTTGGTCCACTGGTAATTCATCGCCCGCTCCAGCATCAGCATGGAATTGGTAAATAAGTAACCGGCCATACGGACGGCCTCCCCTCAGTGCGGAACGCACCTCTCTTTTTCCTGATTATATCATGGTTTTTTGGGAACTGTCAAGAGCGGTTCCGATTCTTATCTCATTCTTGACAGCCTGTTCCTTACAGAGCTTACAGAACAGTCTGTTAAAAATTATAGCTCACTTCTTCCCTGATTGCAACCAGCAAAATGAACATGCCGCCTGTAAATTTCTGGCGGCGGCTGTGACAGTTTTATCCGCCGCCTTCTCCAGACTCCCCGACAGGCAAAGCGCGAGAAGCAGGGTCTTTATAATATATAGTAAATCGCCGGTAATTGCAATGGTAAATCATGTAAATTTTCGCCGCCGCTTCTTGCCATGACGCGCATTTTTTGTCAAACCTCATCTTTTTTATTTCAAAGCGGCAAAAAGCCGCCTGTCCCTAAAAAAGACAGGCGGCCTCCTAAAAATTTTAAGTCTTTTTTTCCCGGTCCTTCAGCGCGTCCAGCAGCTCCAGGGGAGAGACCTCCTCATCCGCCGCCTCCCGGTTGGCCTGGGCGGCTACCTTCAGCTCGCTGCGCAGGATGGGAACGCTGCGGGGGGCCTGAATGGCCAGACGCACCCGTCCGGCCTCAACCGCCAGCACGGTCACCTCCACCTCGTCTCCGATGAGCAGGGATTCCCCCTCTTTCCGCTGCAAAATCAGCATGGCGCGCCCTCCTCCGTCCGCTCCAGCTCCGAAAGAAGGTGGCGCATGTGATAGCCGCCGTCCTCCAGAATGACCTGCACGGCCTGTCGGGTCTGGTCGTTGACGGCCACGGGACAGCGCAGGTTTACCGTGCTGTCCCCCACCGGGTGGCGCACCACGCACAAGACGTAGAAGCACAGGTCCTCGCTGCGCTCCACCTCCATGGCTTTCAGCTCCGCCGGGGTGAGCACCGGGGCGTAGTCCGGCTTCAGAGAGAAGGGATTCATGGCCACGAAGGCCAGACCAGGCGTCGCCGCGCTCTGAAAGCAGAGGAGAGAGCCATCGCCGCCCTCAAAGGGCAGCAGGAAAAACTCCTTCTCCTCCTCAAAGCCGAACAGGCCGTTGGGAAAGTGGAGCCTGTCCTCCTCAGGACAGTCAATCTCACCGAAATATTTTGTCTTTAACCGCATGTTTCCTCCTGTTAGGGGCGTTTCCCCGCGAATATTATTCGGGCCTCCCCCTTCTGGAGGGAGGCCCGGTCCATGTTACACGATCACATCCACCGGCTCATAATTCGGGTCGGAGGAGGGGGGGACGTAAATAGGTCCGCCCAAATACTTGATGATGATATCGGGTCGCTGGGTAACGGTAAACTCGATATCGCCGGGGGTGAACTCAAAGCTGCCCTCTCCCATCTTCCAGTCGATGGCCAGCTTATCCATCTCATAGCGGATGCTCAGCTCGCCGGGGTCCCAGGTGATTTCCGCACCGGGGTCGGGCAGGAAGTCGATGCCCACGTTGGTCTTGACATCCTTCATCATGGCGTCCTCGGCGAATTTGGTCACCAGCTCCTCGCCGATCTGGGTGTTCAGCAGCAGCTGGCCCTGGCCGGCATAGGTGGCGGTGGCCTCATAGGCGGCCTGTTTCCCCTTCTGGGCGCTCTGTTCCAGATAGCGGGCCAGGGTGGGGGACAGGGAATTCCGGGCCTCGAAGGTGTCGATGTTGACCTTGATCGGCTTGCTCTTGATCCGAAGGTTCCCGTTATCCCGTGTAATCTCCATCTCCGCGGTAGCACGGGCATACTCCAGTTTGGCGTTGGTGGTCTTCATCTCAATCTGAATGGGGACTGTGGTAATTTCAATCAACGGCTTCATGTGCGGCACGCGCTCCCTTCTGATAAAATACGGCGTCCATACCGTTCGCGCACACTTTAAAAAGTAAGCTTCCGCGTTAACCCATATAGTCGATCAGCGACTGGCTGAGCAGCTGGTTGCCGATTTTCAGCGCCGCGTTGTAGCAGTACTGCTGCCAGGAGAGGGTGGTGATGGCCTCGGCCAGATCCACCTGGAAGATGTCCAGGATCTCGGTGTTGGTGTCGATCATCAGGGTCTCCAGCCGCTCCTGGTTGCTGGTGAGGAATACGGACTTGGCGTCCAGCTCCACCCACTTCTCGGTAAAGTTTTCCTGAGACGCTTTCAGCTTATCCAGCAGGCGGAACGCTTTTTGCTCCATCTCGGCGCTGGTCAGGCCCTTGGCCGACTCCCCCGCCAGAGCCGGATTGTAGCCCTGGGGGTCCATGCTCTCGTCCCAGGCCTGGAAGATATCGGCAAACTCCCGCATAATCAGGGCCAGGTTCTTGGGGTCGCCGTCCTCGTCCACGCCGAAGCCGGTGAAGGCGATGCCGCACAGGGCGCTGTTGAAGTAGCTGCCGTTGACCGCGTTGTTGGGCGAGTTCTCCGCCAGGCCCATGCCCAGGTCGATATACAGCTTTTCGTCGCCCATCTCCTTCAGGTACATATAGTTGTCCTTGTCCTTGAAGAAGCTGTAGCACGCCTTCTGAGTATCATCCAGTTTTGTCGTATCCGTCTTTGTCAGCTCCACCACCCAGTCGGGCCGGGTACCGGCCTCGGGGGACTCGCCGCTCGCGCCGCTGAGATACTGATACCACGCCTCATCGGTTTTGGTCCAATCAGCGCCCGGTGGATCTGTCCTCCCCGATGCTTGATCCAATATCTCCTTCAGCTTCGGCTCCACGGGCGGATCAGCCGCCTCATGTTTGTAGTACTTCAGCCACGCCTCGTCGGTGGAGCCAGGGGCCGGGGTCGCGTTATCAAGCCAATTCGGTTCCGGATATTTTGTGGCATCCGGTTTCACGTTTGTCGCGTGGGTATAATAGTCATACCAAGCCTGATCTCCATCTGACAATGTTCCGTTCTCGGCACCCGTCTTCGCGGTATCCAGCCAATTCGGCTCCGTCGCCAGAGGCTTATCCACCAGGCCGCCCGCCTTGACGTTGATGCCCCGGTAATACAGGTCCTCGCCCTTCCACTCGAAGGGGACGTTCAGCCCGTCGTTTCCGGCAAAGATGAACTGGTCGCCCAGCTTCTGGTTCATGGCGTAGATCAGCGACTCGGAGGTCTCCCGCAGCGTGGTGGCCAGCGCCCTGCGGGCCTCGCCGGTGGTGCCGTTGTCGCCCCGGATGGCGGACTGGATGGTGGTCTCGTTAATCAGCTTCTTTTTCACCTCCGCCAGGTTGTTCCAGGCGGTGTTATACTTGCTGTAGGCGTTTTTGGTGTTGTTCCGCTGGCTGTATGTGGTGTAGTAATCCCGGCGCAGGCGGAACTCCTGGGTCGCGGCGGCGGGGTCGTCGGCGTAGCTGTTGAACTGGCGCTGAGTGAGCATCATATCCCGGGCATTTGAAAGCTTCAGCGTGGAGTTCTGAAGATTGTACCGGTAGGTGTTCATCATCATGTTTGTGGTAATGCGAAAGCCCATAGTCAGGTTACCTCCTTATCACAGGGTTCCGTTAATCAGCTTATCCAGCATAGAGTCCAGGGTAGTCATCAGCTGGCAGGCGGCGGCGTAGGACTTCTGGAACATCATCATATTGGTGGCCTCGTCGTTGAGGTCCACACCGGAGACGCTCTGCCGGTCGTTCTCCAGGGACAGGGACTTGATGCTGTAGCTGTTGTACAGGGTGGTGGTGGTCTGCTGGTCCACAGACAGAATCACGTTCATATCGGCGAACCGCTCCTGGAAGGTGCCGTTGAAATAGCGCTTGTCGCCCGCCGCGTCCTCCGCGCCCTCCTTGGGCATATAGTCCAGCTTGGAGCCCATCAGGTTGATCATGTGGGCGATGTTATCATCGGCGGTGGTGTGGCTGAGGACCTTGTCGCTGTTGGGGTTGTCAGGGTCCGACGGAACCAGGGTGTCCGGCTTCTTGCTGTTCAGGACGCGCACCTCGCCGGTGGACCAGCCCTTGGCGATGGTGATGTTCTTGGCGGTGATGCCAGTGGGATCGTTGGTGTCGCCGTTGCTGCTGAACAGCACGCCGCCGTTGTAGTAGGCGTATTCGGAGTTCAGCTGGCCCTCCTGCCGGAGCACCTCCAGTTTCTCATAGGCCGCCTTGGTCCTGGCCTCGATACCCCCGTCTTTTGCCTCCAAATCATCTATTTTCTCCTGGATTTTCTTTCGATTTGCTTCCTTATCAGCGGCAGACAACGCTTTATCTTTAGCGTTCTCCGTTAACTGCTCTCTCAACGCTTTCAGCTCTTTTATATCCTCGCCTAACTTATCAAATTCATTCGGGTCAATCGCTTCCTTAGTGCCATCAGCCTTGGTATACATGACTGTAGCGCCATCCTTGCCAATAAAAACCGTAGGATTGGCCGGATCATCTACCAGATAACCCTTGGTTACCGTATCGATGTCCATTTGATTGGCCTCGTTGAACATCTGGGCGAACTTCTTGGCCAGGGCGTCCAAAGACTTGCGGTAGTAGGGCACGCCCCGGGTGCTGGTGGCGTCGGGGTCGTATTTCAGCTCTGTCGCGCTGGAGAACTCGCCCTCGCCCAGCAGGAAATCCCGCTTGGACTGGAGCGCACCGTACAGCACGTTCTCACCCAGCTCCACCATCTCGCTCTTGTTGCCGTCGGCGTCCCGGAACACCCGTCCCTTTTTGTCCTCCAGCGGCTGAACATTCATCCACAGGCGGTTGTAGTCCTCGTCGCCGCCCACCTTGGCGTTGTCAACCTCCAGCGCCCAGGGATTGTTGGGGTCATTTGTCGGAGCCGGAAGTCCCTTCTCAGCCGCCTCAGCCTCAGCCCGCTCCTTCGTTACCGGGTTGTTTGTGTAGGTATATGTGGGTGGAACCGTTGTATCGTCAATAGACGCAATATATTTTCCACCGGCAGGGGGATCCGGCATCAGCGCATTCTTGGGATCGTTCAAATCGTCAAAATTATAGGCCGGATTGCGCATCGGAGCCCGCTCAGACATTCCGATCTGCGCGCCGTAGGTACCGCAAATCAGGCGGATGGGGGGATTGCCGGAGTCGGCGATGTTGATATTCAGCCGCTCCACCGAGTTGAATTCGTCCAGCTTCTCCATGTCATAGCTGACGTCGATCTTGATATACTTGGACAGCTCGTCGATGAGCACATTGCGCTCGTCCCGCAGCTCCAGGGCCTTGGCCCCATGGATGCCCGATTCCCGGATTTCCTCGTTCAGGCTCCGGATCTGGGTCAGGATGGTGTTCACCGAGGTGACATCGTCCTTGATGTTCTTCAGCTGGGTGGTCTCCACCTTCTCCAGGGCCTTGGCGTAGCTGTTGAACAGCTTGCACAGCACCTCGGCGGAGGACCGGACGGTGGTGTCGTACTCGGTGGTGCCCACAGCGCCGTTGAGCTGCTGGAGCTGAGAGAGAAAGTCGTTGAACTGACGCTCCAGAATGCCGAAGTCATCGCCGTCGCCCACCTCGTCCAGGGTGTGGGACAGCTGCTTCAGGCAGTCCAGCCAGGTCTCGGAGGCGCCCACGTTGGCCTGCTCGTCCCGGTAGCGGATGTCGATGTAGGGGTCCCGCAGCTGAGACACGCCGTTGGTCAGCACGCCGTAGCCCACGTCCATGTTCATCTTGTTGGCGTACCGGGCGGAGCCCCAGGAGTTGAGGGACACCAGATCCAGCCGCTGCCGGGTGTACCCGTCGGTGTTGATGTTGGCGATGTTGTTGCCCGTCACGTTCAGCGCCGACTGGGACGCATAGATACCCATGCGCGCGGCCGTGAAGGAACCAAAAGTGCCGATAATAGCCATAGTTGTTCTCCTTTATCTTATATCGCTCACGGGTCTCATGCCCGGAAGTCTGTCTGGTGGTGCTTGCGCGTCTCCTCCGCCTCGGCGGTGTCGCCGATCCGCTGGGCCTGGAGCCGCTCGATGCCCCGCAGGTTGATCTCCAGCGTATCCCGGGCAACCTGGCTGGCGGCCTGGAACAGCTTATACTGCCGGCGCAGCTCCTCCACCACCGCCTTGGTCTCCAGCTGAAACTCGTCAGGGCTGCGCGCCTCCAGCTGGCTGAGGGTAACGCCCCGCAGCCCCAGCTCGGCCAGCAGCTTATCCCGCCTCTGGTCGCAGCCCCGCAGGGACAGGCTGAGCACCTGCTCCCGCTTCATGCACTCCTCCACCCC
>ERZ779632.1256-NODE-1256-length-10795-cov-6.961359_pt1 | contig 10795 bp, 5 predicted proteins | sample MGYA00514194_ERZ779632 | MGnify/ENA primary metagenome ERZ779632 (study PRJEB29562, sample SAMEA4376704) | mouse gut metagenome | isolation source: Cecum | study: EMG produced TPA metagenomics assembly of the A DSS colitis mouse model was used to assess the...
ACGAGCTGCGCCGCCGGGGCGGTGAGCTTGGGGAGTTCGGCGCCACCACCGGCCGTCCCCGCCGGGTAGGCTGGTTTGACGCGGTAGCTACAAAATATGGCTGCATGGTCCAGGGCGCGACCCAGGTGGCTCTCACCTGTCTGGACGTTTTGGGCTATCTGGACGAGATTCCCGTGTGCGCCGGCTACGAGATTGACGGCTCTGTCACCAGCGACTTCCCCACCACCCCCGCTCTGCTCCGGGCCAGACCGGTGTTTGAAACCCTCCCCGGCTGGAAAACCGACATCCGGGGCTGTAAGGACTACGAGTCCCTGCCCGCCAACGCGAAGGCCTATGTGGACGTTCTGGAGCGGCGCGTCGGCGTACCCATCACCATGGTGTCCACCGGACCCAGGCGGGATGAGATCACCCGCCGCGCGCCCAAGCTGTAACTTCCCTATTCACGGCGCCAACACGCCGGACCTGTCCGGCGTGTGGAGCATATAAACCCACCCACCGCAAAGGAGAAAACCATGAAAAAACTCTTATCCTCTCTGTTGGCCCTAATCATGGGCCTGTCCCTGACGGTACCGCCCGCCTCCGCCCTGACCCTGGAGGACGCCAAGGGCCTGCTGGCCGCCAACTATGTGGACGGCGTGTCCGACGAAATCCTGGCCCTGGACGATCTGGACTCCATTCTGGAGGCCATCGGCGACCCCTACACCTTTTACATGACCGCTGAGCAGTACAACGCCTTCAACCAGTCGGTCAACGGACAGACGGTGGTTGGCATCGGCGCCACGGTGGAGACCGCCTTTGATAACGGCGGCTACCGCATCATGTCCGTCCTGCCCGACTCCCCCGCCCTGGAGGCGGGGATCCAGCCCGGCGATATCCTCACCGCCGCCGATGGCGTGCCCATGTCCCCCGAGGTGGACCCCCGGGTGCCCATCGTGGGCGAGGAGGGCACCCCCCTCGCCGTCACGGTAAACCGGAACGGCCAGGTACTGGAATTTAACCTCACCCGCCGGGCGGTGAATATCCCCATTGTCACCTATCAGCAGGACGGCTCCGCCGGGGTCATTACCTGCATCAGCTTTGGGGCCACCACCGCCATGTCCGTCCAGGAGGCCCTGACGGAGCTGGATGAGGCCACCGCTGTGTGGATCATGGACCTGCGGTCCAATCCCGGCGGAGACAGCGGGGCCACCGCCACCTCCGCCAGCCTGTTCACCGGCGGCGGCGTCATGCTCTACTTCCGGGACGGCTCCGGCCAGTATCACTACAACTACACCCTGCCCGACTTCCCCGACATGACGGACAAGCCGGTGATCGTCCTCACCAGCGCCCACTCCGCCAGCGGCTCCGAGCTCTTCGCCGGGGACATCCGCACCTACGAGGCCGGCATCGCCCTGGGCCAGCGCTCCTTCGGCAAGGGCACCGCTCAGATCGTCATTGACGAGACCAACAGCGAATTTATGGAAAACGGCGAGGCCATGAAGATCACCGCCTACCGGTTCTTCTCCCCCGACGGGGCCACCAACCACATCATCGGCGTGCTGCCCACCCTGCTCATCTCCCCGGAGAACACGGAGACGGCGGCGCTTCTGCTGACCTGCGCCGCCTCCCCCTATCCGGAGAACCATTTGAAGCTCGACCTCGCTGGACAGACCTTCTATGTTGACCTCTCGGAGGCGCTGAAGCCAGAGAATGTTGACGCCCTCACCGAGCTGCTGGAGGCCCTGCCCCCCTCCGCCGAGCTGCGCTACAGCACCGGAAAAAGCTGGAGCCAGTGCAGCCCCGCGGCCCCATCCGCTGTGGCTCAGGAGCTGGGCCTGGACTTTACCCCCCGCGCCTTCTCCGACACGGCGGACAGCCCCTACGCCCGGGAAATCGACACCCTGGCCACTTACCTGATGCTGGGCGGCTATGAGGACGGCTCCTTCCATCCCCAGGACACCATTACCCGGGCCCAGTACGCCGCCATGGTGGCGGTCGCGCTGGATCTGCCCGCCGGCAAGAGCGCGAAATTCTCCGACGTGGCGGAGGACGCCTGGTACGCCGACGTCGTGTCCGCCATGGCCGACATTGGCTTCCTCTCCGGCCGGGGGGACGGCACCTTCGACCCGGATGAAACCATCACCTACCAGGAGGTGGTCACCTCCCTGTCCCAGGTGGCCGCCTGGACCAGCATGGACGGCTACGACCTGGAGAACGAGCCTCTTCTGCTGGAGGAGGCGGTGAAGTTCAGCGATTACGCCCAGTGGGCCCAGATCCCCGCCCGGAACCTGGACGTACTGGACGCCCTCCTCGAAAACATCGCCCCCGACCAGCCCGTCACCCGCGAGGCCGCGGCCGCCACTCTGTGCCGGCTGATGGAATCCACTCATCTGATTTGGGATTGATTTGAAGAAAGGACCTGAGAAAATTGACCAAAATTGACATTATCTCCGGCTTTTTAGGAGCCGGCAAGACCACGCTCATCAAAAAGCTGCTGGACGAGTCCTTCCAGGGCGAAAAGCTGGTACTCATCGAGAACGAGTTCGGTGAGATCGGCATTGACGGCGGCTTCCTCAAAGACGCCGGGGTGGAGATCACCGAGATGAACTCCGGCTGCATCTGCTGTTCCCTGGTGGGCGACTTCGGCGCGGCCCTGAAGCAGGTGCTGACCGACTATTCCCCCGCCCGTGTCGTGATCGAGCCCTCCGGCGTGGGCAAGCTGTCCGACGTGGTCGCCGCCGTGGAGCGGGTTCAGGCGGAGGCTCCCGACCTCCATCTGAACAGCTTTGTCACCGTGGTGGACGCCGCCAAGGCCAAGGTCTATATGAAAAACTTCGGCGAGTTCTTCAACGACCAGGTGGAGCACGCCTGCGCCATCATCCTGTCCCGCACCCAGAAGATCGACCAGAAGAAGCTGGACGGAGCCGTCGCTCTCCTGCGGGAGAAGAATCCCAAGGCCGCCATTCTCACCACCCCCTGGGATCAGCTCACCGGGGCCCAGATCCTCTCCGCCATGGAGGGCGGTCACGACCTGGCCCATGAGCTGATGGAGGAGATTGAACACTCCCACCACGACCACGAGCACCATCACCACCATCATGATCACGACCATCATGATCACGACCATGACCACGACAGCCACGACCACTCCCACTGTGACCATGAGCATGACCACCGCGAGCATGAACATCATCATGACCATGACGAGGGCGCCTGCGCCGCCTGCCGCGGCCACGACCACCACCATCACCACGACCACGACGCCGACGAGGTGTTCACCTCCTGGGGCCGTGAGACAGCCCGGAAGTACAGCCGGGAGGAGCTTCAGGAGGCTTTGGCCGCTCTGGCCATGGGGGAGGATTACGGCTATGTCCTCCGGGCCAAGGGAATGGTCCCCCGCGACGACGGCCAGACCTGGCTCCACTTCGACCTGACCCCCGAGGAGTTCGAGATCCGGGAGGGCAGCGCCGACTACACCGGCCGACTGTGCGTCATCGGCTCCGAGCTGAAAGAGGACCGGCTGGAGAAGCTGTTCCTGCTGGCCTGACGAGGTGAACTATCATGCCCGATTCACGGATCCCATTGTATTTGATTACCGGTTTTCTGGACGCCGGCAAGACCACGCTGCTGACCGACACTCTGAATATGGACTACTTCAACGATGGCCAGCGGACGGTGCTCCTTCTGTGCGAGGACGGCGAGGAGGAGTACGACCCTCAGTTCCTCTCCCAGCGCAACTGCCGCCTGGTGCCCGTTGAGAGTCAGGAACAGCTGAACACCGAATTTCTCAAGGAGGTGGACCGCCGCTACCAGCCTGAACGGGTGCTGATGGAGTACAACGGCATGTGGCCCGGCCAGCTCCTGGCCGACCTGCGGCTGCCCCGGAATTGGGGTCTGTACCAGGCCATCCATGTGGTGGACGGCTCCACCTTTGAGACGTACCTGAAAAATATGCAGTCCATGTTTATCGACATGGTGTCCAACGCGGATATGGTGCTGTTCAACTGCTGTACCGGGGACATGCCACTGTCCGGCTGGAAACGGTCGGTGCGGGCGGTGAACCGGATGTGCGAGATCGTCTTTGAGGACGACAGGGGCGAGGAGATCGAGGTGGAGGACATCCTTCCCTACTCCCTGGAGGATAACCACCTCACCCTGGAGGACGAGGATTACGGCATCTGGTATCTGGACATTCAGGATCACCCGGAGCGCTATGTGGGCAAGACCATCACCTACAAGGCTCAGGCTATGACCGGCCCGCGTCTGCCCAGAGGCTCCTTTGTCCCGGGGCGCAACGCCATGACCTGCTGCGCGGAGGACATCCGCTTCTTCGGTTTTCTGTGCAGGTACGACAAAGCCCGTTCCCTGAAAAAGGGGGAGTGGATCACCGTCACCGCTGAGATCAGATGGGAACACGCCGATGTCTATGAGGACGAGGGCGTGGTCCTCTACGCCCAAGGTGTGGAAAAGGCCCCCGCTCCCGAGGACCCGCTGGTCTATTTCCGATAAGCGGCGTATACAGCTTGTAACAGAACCTCTGTTTTCGTGAACCGAACGCGGAGGTTCCGTTTGCGGCCCTCCCAATACACAGCGTGCGGAAGAGCCTCTTTTTGTCTATAATTTCCCGCGGCCGCCCGGAAAAGGCGGTGGTTTCCCTAAAATCGCTATTGACATTTTAGCGGGAGCATGGTAGGATGGTTGCAATTTCATAGTGGATAGAGGCGCGGCGCTCATGCGTACCGCGGGACAAGGCCAGGCAGCCGTCCCACGGGAGAGGGTGCGCCGCCGAAGGACAGACGGCTTGCCTGAACCGTTTATCCTGGGCTGTGAGAGAATATCCCACGGACTGTCACGAATCAGTGGAGCGCTATCCAGAGGTCCCCGGCGGTGTGCTGAGGGCGTCCGGTTTTACCATGGAATGCGTGTTCCGCGTCCCATGGTTTTTGTTTTGCGCGAATGGGGCCTTGTGTGGGCTCCAAACAAATTAGGAGGGAATACATATGAGAACCAGAAGAACTTGGGCCATGCGGAGCGTCGTTTTTGTGACGCTGCTCCTGACCATGGTCTGCACCGCCTTCGCCGCCAATCCCACTGAGGGCACCGGCACCAAGATGATCGAATGTCCCGACTGCGGCGCGGCGGGCATCGTCCTGTCCGACGAGCTGGAGGCCGTCACCTGTGATACCTGTATGGGTTATGGTTACATCCAGTCCCCCAGTAATTTCTACAACACCCCCGTTTCCCTGCTGCCCCCCATCATCGCCATCGCCCTGGCCCTGATTACCAAGGAGGTCTACTCCTCCCTGTTTATCGGCATCCTGATGGGCGGTCTGCTCTACTCCAACTTCTCCTTTGAGGGCACCGTACTCCACGCCTTTAACGACGGCATCGTGGCCTCCCTGTCTGACAGCTACAACGTGGGCATCCTGATCTTCCTGGTCATCCTGGGCACCATGGTCTGCCTGATGAACAAGGCGGGCGGCTCCGCCGCCTTCGGCCGCTGGGCCAAGAAGAACATCAAGTCCCGGGCCGGGTCCCAGCTGGCCACCATCCTGCTGGGCTGCCTGATCTTTATTGACGACTACTTCAACTGCCTCACTGTGGGCTCGGTCATGCGGCCCATCACCGACAAGCAGAACGTCTCCCGGGTCAAGCTGGCCTACCTCATCGACGCCACCGCCGCCCCCATCTGCATCATCGCCCCCATCTCCTCTTGGGCCGCCGCCGTGGCTGGCTTCGCCGAGGACGGCCAGGGCCTGAACCTGTTTATCCGGGCCATCCCCTATAACTTCTACGCCCTCCTCACCATTATCATGATGGTGGGCATGGTGCTGCTGAATGTGGAATTTGGCCCCATGGCCAGGTATGAGAAGAACGCCATTGAGACAGGCGACCTGTTCTCCGGCTCCAACCCCTACGCCATGCTGGACGACGAATCGGACGAGAGCCGGGGCACCGTCCTGGACCTGGTGCTGCCCATCATCGCGCTGGTGGCGGCCTGTGTCATCGGCATGATCTACTCCGGCGGCTTCTTCGACGGGGCCGACTTCATCACCGCCTTCTCCGACTCCGACGCCTCGGTGGGCCTGATGCTGGGCTCCGCCTTCGGCCTGCTGTTCGCCTTCGTTTACTACCTGATCCGCCGTTCCATGTCCTTCAAGGAGATGATGGCCTGCATCCCCGAGGGCTTCAAGGCCATGGTCCCCGCCATCCTGATCCTCACCTTCGCCTGGTCCCTGAAGGGCATGACCGACTCCCTGGGCGCCAAGTATTTCGTCCGGGACTTCGTCCGCTCCGCCTCCGGCATCCAGGTGCTGCTGCCGGTGATCGTGTTCGTGGTGGGCTGTCTGCTGGCCTTCGCCACCGGAACCAGCTGGGGCACCTTCGGCATCCTCATCCCCATCGTCCAGAGCGTCTTTGACATGAGCAACCCCATGGCTATCATCTGCATCTCCGCCTGTATGGCCGGCGCTGTCTGCGGCGACCACTGCTCCCCCATCTCCGACACCACCATCATGGCCTCCGCCGGCGCCCAGTGCGACCACGTGAACCATGTGTCCACCCAGCTGCCCTACGCCATCTCCTGCGCGGTGATTTCCGGCGTCACTTACCTCATTGCCGGACTGCTGGTGACAGTCGGGGCTCCTGGTATCATTTCCCTCCCCATTGGTATTGTGCTGATGCTTGGCTTCCTCTTTGTCGCCAAGAGCAGGCAGACCTCCGCCTGACCCCTGTTTCAAGCCCAAAACAGCCGCCTCACCTGAGGCGGCTGTTGACTCTGTTTCCAAAAATGATGTGAGGAGAACGCATGATGAAGGCAGATTTAACGTGGCTGACCGACCCCGCCGTCTTCCGGGTAAACCGGCTGGACGCCCACTCCGACCATGTTTGCTGTGCCAATTCCGGGGAACTGGCACGGGGAGAAAGCTCTCTGTATCAGTCCCTGGACGGGCCGTGGCGGTTCGCCTGGAGCGCCAATCCCGCCCTGCGCCCCGCGGAGTTCTGGCGGGAGGGGTATGACGACTCCCCGTTCGGCCTGATCCAGGTACCGGGGCACATAGAGCTTCAGGGGTACGGACAGGTTCAGTATATCAACACCCTCTACCCCTGGGACGGGCACGCGGAGCTGCGCCCCCCGGAGATCGACTGGGAGCACAATCCGGTGGGCAGCTATGTCCGGGAGTTCGATCTGGCCCCCGGTCTGCTGCATCAAAGGGTCTGCGTCAGCTTCCAGGGGGTGGAGCAGGCCTTCTTTGTCTGGCTCAACGGCCAATTCGTCGGCTATGCCGAGGACAGCTTCACTCCGTCCGACTTTGACCTGACCCCCTATGTGCGGGAGACCGGCAACCGGCTGTGCGTGGAGGTCTACAAGCGCTCCAGCGCGGCGTGGATCGAGGACCAGGACTTTTTCCGGTTCAGCGGCATCTTCCGTTCGGTCTTTCTCTACGCCAAGCCCCGGCTGCATCTGGAGGACCTGTGGCTCCAGGCGGGGCTGGAGGAGGACAACCGCACCGGAACCCTGTCCATCCGCCTGCTGCTGGAGGGTGAAACGGAGGGAGCGTCCGTTCACGGTAAGATTGCCCACCCGGTTCAGGGCACGCTGTTCGACGGCCCGCTGACTCTCACCCCGGAGGGGCGGTATTTCCGCGGCCAGTCCCTCCGCCTGGAGCACATTTTCCCCTGGAGCCACGAGACGCCTGAGCTGTATCAGGTAACGCTGACCCTCCGAGCGGCGGACGGCGGCATCGCCGAGGTAATCCCCTGTCAAACCGGTTTCCGGCGGTTTGAATTGAAAAACGGGCTGATGCTTCTCAATGGGGAGCGGATCATATTCCGGGGCGTCAACCGCCATGAGTGGAACCCGGAAACAGGCCGGGCCATCGGGCGGGCGGATCTGGAGGCCGCGATCTCCGTTTTCCGGAGGAACCACATCAACGCCGTGCGTACCTGCCATTACCCCAATCAGACGGAGTGGTACCGCCTGTGTGACCAAAACGGCATTTATATGATCGACGAAACCAATCTGGAGAGCCACGGCTCCTGGCAGAAGCTGGGGGTGGTTGAGCCCTCCTGGAACATCCCGGGTAGCCTGCCCCAGTGGCGGGAGTGCGTTCTGGACCGGGCCCGCTCCATGTTTGAGCGGGACAAAAACCACCCCGCTATCCTCCTATGGTCCTGCGGAAATGAGTCCTACGCCGGAGAGAATATCCTGGCCATGGCCGATTATTTCCGGACCCAGGATCCCAGCCGTCTGGTTCACTATGAGGGCGTGTTTCACAACCGGGCCTTCGACGCCAGCTCCGATGTGGAGAGCCGGATGTACGCTCCGCCCCAGGATATCCGGGCATATCTGGAGAGCGGACCGGAAAAGCCCTTCCTTCTGTGCGAGTATATGCACAACATGGGCAACTCCCTGGGCGGCATGGAGAGCTATATCCGCTTGGGCGAGGAGTTCCCCCAGTATCAGGGCGGCTTTATCTGGGACTATATGGACCAGGCGCTGTGGCGCGCCGATTACGGCGGGCGGCGCGTTCTGGGCTACGGCGGGGACTTCGGCGAGCGGCAGACCGACTACGCCTTCAGCGGGAACGGTATCCTGTTCGCCGACGGAACGGAAAAACCCGCCACGCGGGAGGTGCGCTACTGGTACTCCTCCCCCGAACAGCGGGCCCGCCACGATGAGGCCAACCAACGGGCGGCGGAGGCGGCCGTCCTTCCCGCCGGCAAAAATAGGGCTCCCCTTCAGGTCACCCACGGCGATGGCGCCCTGGGCGTCCGGGGAGCGGACTTTGAGCTTTTGTTCTCCTATCCGGAGGGCGGGCCGGTATCGCTGATGTCCAGCGGGAGGGAGTGGCTGTGGCGCGCCCCCCGCCCGGCCTATTGGCGGGCCCCCACGGAAAACGACCAGGGAAATGGCTTTGCGGCCGGCAGCTCCGTCTGGTCCGCGGCGGATACCTGGCAGATCTGTGAGAATATTCAGCTTCTGGAAGAGAGCGAAACCCGTATTTCCATTCGCTACACCTACGCCGCGCCGTCTGTCCCCGGGCTGTGTACGGAGGTAACCTATACAGTGGAGGGCTCCGGCATTCTGCGGGTATCCCTGCTCTATCACGGTCAGCCCGGCCGGCCGGAGTTGCCTCTGTTCGGCCTGCGCTTCGCTACCCCTCAGCCGCTGGAGCGAGTGGAGTGGCTGGGCCTGTCCGGCGAGACCTATCCCGACCGGAAAAAGGGGGGCGTCTTTGGCTGGCACCGGGAGATCCCCCACATCCCCGCCTATCTGGTCCCCCAGGAGTGCGGCTGTCATATGGACACTCACGCCGCCGTCCTCCGCGGACCGGAGGGAAGCGGGCTTACCCTGATGAAAACAGACGCCCCCTTCGCCTTTTCCGCCATTCCTTACACCCCTCAGCAGCTGGAACAGGCCGCCCACCGGGAGGAACTCCCCGACCCGGTCCGTACGGTGGTCACGGTCTGCGGCGCCATGCGGGGCGTCGGCGGAATCGACAGCTGGGGAAGCGATGTGGAGGAGGCGTTCCGAATCAAAGCGGACGGGGATATGGAATTTTCATTCCAAATCGCGCTGTAAGAGGCCGACAGTAAGATCGTTTTGAATTCCGACAAGCTCCCAACCTCCCCCGGCGCGTGGAATCGCGCCGGGGGAGGTTTTCTCATACCACGAACAGGTCGTTGTCCTTTACATCCACGGTGAGAGAAGCGCCGGACTCCACCTGGTCCGCGATGATCTTCCGACCGATCAGAGTCTCCACCGTGTGCTGGAGGTAGCGGCGCAGGGGCCGGGCACCGTAGACGGGGTCGTAGGCCGCCTCAATCACCGCGCTCTTGGCGGCGGGAGTGAGAGTGACGGTGAGCTGCCTGTCGGCCAGCCGCCGGTTCAGGCCCTCCACCAGCAGGTCGATAATATGGGTCACGTTTTCCTTGGTCAAAGGCTTGTAGAACACAATTTCATCCAGCCGGTTGAGGAACTCTGGACGGAAGGACCGTTTCAGCAGCTCGCTCACCTGATCCCGGGCGGTCTCACTGATTTCGCCGTCGGCGTTGATGCCGTCCAGAAGGGCCTGACTGCCCAGGTTGGAGGTCAAAATCAGGATGGTATTTTTAAAATCTACTGTCCGGCCTTGACTATCTGTAATACGTCCATCATCCAATACCTGAAGTAATACATTGAACACGTCGGGGTGGGCCTTCTCCACCTCGTCAAAGAGGACCACGCTGTAGGGCTTGCGCCGCACCGCCTCGGTGAGCTGGCCACCTTCCTCATAGCCCACGTAGCCTGGAGGGGCCCCGATGAGCCGGGAGACGGAAAACTTCTCCATATACTCGGACATGTCGATGCGCACCAGGTTCTTCTCGCTGTCGAAGAGGGCCTCGGCCAGGGTTTTGGCCAGCTCGGTCTTGCCCACGCCGGTGGGCCCCAGGAAGAGGAAGGAGCCAATGGGCTTGTCGGGATCGGCGATGCCCGCCCGGGAACGGAGGATGGCCTCGCTCACCAGCCGGACCGCCTCGTCCTGGCCCACAACCCGCCGGTGGAGGATGTCCTCCAGGTGGAGCAGCTTCTCCCGCTCCCCCTCCATCAGCCGGGACACGGGGATGCCGGTCCACCGCTCAATAATCCGGGCGATCTCCTCCTCGGTTACCTTGTCCCGGAGGAGGGAGCGGGCCTTGCCCTCGTTAGCGACGGATTCCTCCGCCTCCAGAGCCTTTTTCAGTTCAGGGATACGGCCATACCGCAATTCGGCGGCCTTCTCCAGGTCGTACTCCCGCTGGGCCTTCTCCAGGGCGGCGTTGGCCGCCTCCA
>ERZ779632.1260-NODE-1260-length-10787-cov-4.279258_pt1 | contig 10787 bp, 12 predicted proteins | sample MGYA00514194_ERZ779632 | MGnify/ENA primary metagenome ERZ779632 (study PRJEB29562, sample SAMEA4376704) | mouse gut metagenome | isolation source: Cecum | study: EMG produced TPA metagenomics assembly of the A DSS colitis mouse model was used to assess the...
GACGGGTGGCGGAGTTCACAGACGGCTGAGGCCCTCCCCGGTGCGGAGGCCCAGGAGGAAGGCCTGGATGGCCGTGAATTCCAGGACCTTGTCCAGGCTTTCCCGGCCGGCGGGAGGCAGGTCGCTGCGGATGAGGTCGAAGTGGAAGGCGTAGTCCCGTTTTGGCGCGGCGTCGAGCTGCGGACGGATGTAGTGGGCGTGGAGCCAGGGCAGGAAGTCGGACATAGAAATCACCTTTCTAAAAACACAAAACTTAGCGTGCTATAGACAGTGTAGCACAACAAATATAGCGTGTCAAGAGGAGGGAGCCATGATATTTCAAGAAAGACTCCGCGCCTTGCGGAAAGAGCGGAAGGAGACACAGGCGCGGACGGCGGCGGCCCTGGGGTTGGCGGACCGTCATTACCAGCGGTTTCAAGGGGGGACAAACCTGCCTAGCTTCCAGAATATCGGCGCCCTGGCGGATTACTTCCAGGTCAACGCGGATTACCTGCTGGGCCGGACCGATGTCCGGGACATGCTGCCGCCCGCCAAAAAGGAGAGCGGCCATGGCTGACGGCTACCGCGTTCCCTTCTCGGATGTTGAAACCGAATTCACCGAAAAGCGCTCCCGCTTTATCACGAACCTCTGGCGGGTGGAGACCGAGGCGGAGGCCCGGGCCAAAATTGAAGAGGTCCGAAAAAAGCACTACGACGCCCGGCACCATTGCTGGTGCTATCTGATTCGGGAGGGCGGCGCAGTCCGCTACTCCGACGACGGCGAGCCTCAGGGCACCGCCGGGCAGCCCATGCTGAACGTATTTCAGCGCCAGGAGGTCACCAACGTCTGCTGTGTTGTGACCCGGTACTTTGGCGGCGTGCTGCTGGGAGCGGGGGGGCTGAGCCGCGCCTATGGCCGGGGAGCCAGGGACGGGCTGGACGCGGCGGGCACCGCCTGGGTCAGCCTTTGGACTTTATGGGACGTGCCCTGCCCGTATCCGCTTCTGGAGCGGCTGAAGCTGGAGATATCCGCCCGGGGCGGGGTTCTCCGGGATGCGGATTATGGGACGGAGGTGCTGCTGCACACAGCGTTTTCCCCGGAGGGGGCGGCGGCCTTTGGCGCCCGGCTGACAGAGCTGTCTGCCGGACAGCTGTCCATGGTCCCGGCGGGAGAGGAATACCTGCCGGGACCGAGAGAAGAATAAAGAGATAAGACAAACGCCGGAAGGACTGCACCTTCCGGCGTTTGCGCTACAGCCTCTCGGATTTGTCTCCGGCGTACCACATGTTGTAGGTCTGGCGATAGATTTCAGCGGCCTGTTTCGTATGGCAGATCATCCGCACCCGGCGGGGAAGATCGTGGCTCTGGAGGAAATCCATAATAGCCTTCAGAGCTACGCTGGCCGCCTGGGCCATGGGGTAGCCATACACTCCAGTGGAAATAGAGGGGAAATCCACGCTTTCAATGCCGTGGCCTTCCGCTAATATCAGACAGGAACGGTAGCAGGAGGCCAGCAGGGCTGCCTCACCGGTATCCCCGCCCTGCCAGATGGGACCGGGAGTGTGAATCACATATTGTGCGGGGAGGAGGTATCCTTTTGTCAGCTTGGCCTGTCCGGTTTCACAGCCGCCTAAGGTCCGGCACTCCGCCAGAAGGTTCGGTCCGGCGGCCCGGTGAATTGCCCCGTCCACCCCGCTGCCGCCCAGCAGGGAGGTGTTGGCGGCATTGACAATGGCTTGGGCATCGGATTTTGTGATATCGCCTACGAGAACAGAAAAGCGCCCCATAGCGGGACCTCCTTATTAAATAGGTTGGGTATTCTACATAATACCGGACTTCCGCCGGGAAGACAACCAAAAATTTTGGGGGAAATATTCGTTTTTCCTTGATCCTGCCGCAGTGCCAGCCTTTACGCACCCGTTTGTCAGGGAGAATGCAGCCCTGGAATACACTGTGAAAGCACTGGCGGAGCCGGCATTTCTGCGGAAAGCCGCTCTTCTCAGCGGGAAGACCTGCCGTAAGCCGCTGTTTCGTCAAGGGCCGGACAGGGCTTGCAGTCCGAAAATTTTCATCCTGTTCTCAAACTTTCCGCCCCCTTTCTCCGTCTATACTACAGAAGCCGCCCAGAGTCAGGCGCCGGACCGGACGGCGGGAACCCTTTCAGAAAGGAGCATCGATGTGACGAAGGAAGAAACCCTGTCGCAATTTCTTATTGAGACCCAGACTCGGTCTTACCGGCTGGCTTACAGTGTCCTCCAAAACCGGGAGGAGGCCCTGGACGCGGTGCAGACCGCCGTTTGCCGGGCGCTGGAGCGCCAGGACAGTCTCCGGGATATCGGGGCCGTAAAGACCTGGTTTACCCGGATTTTGATGAACACCTGCAGCGACGTTCTCCGCCAGCGGGGCCGGACGGTCCCTTTTCCGGAAGAGGGAATGGAGCTGGGCGGGGAGGACCCGGAACCCGCCGACGAGTCCCTGACCCGGCGGGTAGATGCCCTGCCGGCCGAGGTGGGAATCGTCATCAAGCTGCGGTTTTATGAGGAACTGACCCTGAAGGAAATCGGCGAAGTCACCGGGCAGAACATCAATACGGTGAAAAGCCGTCTGTATGCGGGGCTGAAGAAGCTGCGCGTCGCTATGGAAGGAGCGGAGATATGATGAACGAATTCAAGAGCGCGAAAGAATCTTACGAGAACACCCCTATTCCCCAGGAGCTGGATGCCCGGGTTCAGGCAGGAATCCGGGAGGGCAAGGCCCGCTACCGGGCCCGCCGGGGACGGACATTCCGCCGCTGGGCGTCTGCCGCCGCCTGCTTCTGCGCGGTTCTGGCGGGTCTGAACCTGTCTCCAACTGTGGCTAAGGCCGCCGCCGGTGTGCCCGTTTTGGGCGGACTGTTTCAGATATTAACGTTCGTAGACTACGATAAAACCGAAGACGGCATCCACTATGATGTGTCTGTCCCCCGGGTGGAGGCGGACAGCGGCCTGGCGGAGAAAGTCAACGCAGCCGTCCAGGAAAGAGTGGATGCCCATCTGGCCAAGGCCCGGCAGGACTGGGACGACTACCGGGAGGCGTTCTTTGCCACCGGCGGCACGGAAGAGGAGTGGGCCGGCCGGGAAATGGACGTCATCGCGGACTATGAGATCAAAAGCCGGACGGATTCCCGGGTCTCCTTTGTGGTGACTTTCGGGGAGGGCTGGGTGTCCTCAATGGAAGAGCGGTATTATTACAATCTGGACATTGCCGAAAACCGGGATCTGACTCTCCGGGATTATCTGGGGGAGGACTGGGTGAACATCTGCAACTCCGCGATTGAAAAGCAGATTGCCGAAAGCGTGGATGAGGAAGGCTTTACTTTCTTCTTCCCGGCAGACCAGGGCGGTTTTACCACTGTGGATGAGACCACCGGCTTCTACGTCCGGGAGGATGGAACTGTGGTGGTGTGCTTCCCTAAATACAGCATTGCTGCCGGAGCGGCAGGGATACCGGAGTTTCCCATTTCGTGAAGGCTAAAGGCCGCCGGGAGACCACCCTTTAGGGCGGTCTCCCTCTTTGCGGTTACCCGGTTATAATCAAGCAACTTGAAAAGAATCAAAAATTCTTTTTGAGCGCTGCGGCGTGCACACCGCAGCAGGCCGCTGAAAGCGGCCCTGGTTTGGATTTCATAGTCAAATATAGCGTGTTTCACACGCTGGCAAGCTCCGTCCGCCTGAAAAACAGCTTTGCTGTTTTTTTAAGTTATTTGACTATAAAACATGATCCACCACGATGCGAATGTCTTTAACGCTTTGCTCCAACCGCTCATAAAGCGCTCTGGTTTCCTCGGTGAACTGCACGTCGCTGGCGTGGCAGAGAAGATAGGTCCGCTCCGCCGTGGCCAGCAGGTAGCGGGTCTCGGTAAACTCGGCGAAGGAGCCCCAGTCGCTGTCGGGGAGCTGCTCCGGCGTCAGGGCCTCGGGGATGCCGAAGATGTAGAACAGCATTCCTCCGGAGAAGGGATTCCGGTCCAGCTCCTCCGGCCACTCCATTTCGCCCCCGGCCCATTCCGCCCTGGCCTGAGCCAGGGCCGCCTCCCGGACCTCGGGACAGACCACCACATATTGCCCCTCCCACTCTATCAGCTCATAGCGGCCCTTCCAGCTCTGCGGCAGGATCAGCGTCAAGCCCAGCTTCGTCAGCTCCAGTGTTTCCTGCTCTGCCGGGGTCTCCACGATGGTTTCCCGGCTGAAGGCGAGGGCCCCCGTGGTAAAGCTGATGGCCATCAGTGCAATGACTGCCGCCAAAGACACCAGACGGCGCAGGCTGCTTTTCCTTCTCCGCGCGGCGTAATCAGGCGTTTTTGCAGCCTGATGAATCAGTTCTTCCTCCACGTTTCCGATGCGGTCGGATAATTGCCGTTGATTCATAGTTCAATTTCCTCCTGTTCCAGATGCTCCCGCAATTTCTGCCGGGTACGGCGGAGCATGGATTTTATTTTGCTTTTTCCGAAGCCTGTGCGGCGGCAGATACTGTCAATGGATTCAAAATACCAATATCTCAGCAAAAAAACATTCCGCTGTTCCTCTCGCTGCTGTTGGAGAAATCCGGTGATGGCCTCTTCTATTCTGCGGTTTTCCAGCTCGGATTCCGGCGCTGTTCTGCCTGAAACACAGTCTCCCAGTTCCTCCAGAGAGCAAAGGGCTGTTGGATTCCTTTTCGCGGCGGTGAGGTAGTCAAATTTTTTCAGGGCCAGGTTTCGGGCTACCCGCCCTATGAACACAGCGAGACGGTGGGGACGGTGGGGCGGCATGGCGTTCCAAAGTCCCCAATAAGTGTCGTTTACACATTCTTCGCTGTCGTCAGGATTTATGAGAATATTTCCCACAATCACACGGCATAATCTGCCGTATTTGGCCGCGGTTTCCTGAATGGCATCCTCTGCGCGGGCCCAGTAGAGCTCAATAATCGTATGGTCGTCCATAGAAGTCTCCTCTCCTGCGGAGATTTTGAAAAGCGCCTTTCACTATAAATTGTACGTTTTCCAGTGGAGAGGTTGCAAGAGCGAATCAGAAAAAAACAAAAAAAGCGCCGTGCAGTTATCTGCCGGCGCTGCGGGGGGCTTGTGAAAGGGAGAAAATGAGACGGAGGAATCATTGTGGAACCGCGTCTGCGGACCTGCTCTGAAGCTCTGCCGCCTCAGTTTGTTTTTTTATTAAGACATCCGCCATTCGCCCGGCAAAAAGTTTTCCGGCCAGGACGGCCTCCTCGGGGGAATTCCCGGCGGCGCCTACCTCTACCAGCAGGGAGCCTGTGACAGCGTGCTGGTTATACCGGGAGTTCCGCAGCAGCACCGGACGCATCAGGGTTGGGTAATGTTCCAGAATGTCCTGCTGCACCGCCGCCGCGAGCTTCAGGTTTTCCGGCCAGTCCGGGTGGGTTAAGCCGCTGCCGTCGCTGCCGATGACCAGAGACATCTGTGCCGGCGTTCCAACCCCTTCAATTTCGGACACGACTTTGTATTGGTTTCCCTGCCCGTCCTCAATAGCGTCCCGGTGAACGTCCAGGATAAAACGGATGGAGGGATACTGCTCCAGATAGCGCTGGATAGACGCCAGGGCGCGGTCATAGGCCCCGGTATAAGAGGGATAGTCATACAATGTCCGGTCATGGAGGACGGAGATGCCTGCCTGGCTGAACACTTCAGCCATTTCATCTCCCACTTTTACCACATTGTACCGGTAGTCGGTGGTTCGGTAATTTCCAGACCAGACGATTTCAGCCCCCGGTGCGGGGGTGTAGGACTCGCTGCCATGTGTATGTAAGATTAAGAGCTGCGGCCCCTCTTCCTCAAGCGCCGCCGCAAAGGGCTCCTGCAGCTCCGGGACAGACAGCTCGTAGCTGGTGGAATTGCTGATATAGACCCGCCCGCAAACGGTATAACCGTTGGGGTCTGTGGGAATCAGTGTCTTGGCGGGAACGCCGTTGTCCTCTGCGGGGGTGGCGGCGTCTACCGGAGTTTCCTCCACCGGTACTGCCGCGGGAGTTTCTGTTTCTCCATCCTCTTCCGCCGGCTCCTGACGCTCTAGGGCTCTTAGTTCCTCCAGTTCTCCTCTGGCCGCCGACAAAAGCGGGGATTCTCCGATGGTCAGGGCCGCCGCCGGGGAGAGACCGTCCTGCCGCCACAGATCCCCCAGCTCCCAGCGGAGCATCTGCTCCGGCAAGGCCTCCGCCAGGGCCGCGGCGGCAGAAGACACGGTATCGCTGCCGGCTGTGACAAAGACAACCCACAGCGTTCCGGCAGCCAGCGCTGCCGACTCCAGCCGCCGGAGCAGTCTCGGGAAGAAGCTCTTTTGTTTCATGAACATTCACCTCTGGGACAACCTATGTTCTGGAGGGAAAAAATATACCTCCGGAGTTTTGGGGCGTCAATTCGAAAGAGAAAAGGGTCAAATGGGTCTGGCTCTTGCAATCCCGCCGTATTCAGTATATACTTGGATACAAATAGTAAAATTGGCATAAAGCTAACAGCAGATTCTGATTTCACAAAAGGAGTGAACTCTGTGACAAGAACTGAACTCGCCAGCGGCGTGTTTCTCACATATCTGCCGGCGAAGAAATTTAAGACCAGCCTGCTTTCCGCCCAGTTTGTCGTTCCACAGCGGTGGGAGACGGCCTCGGCCAATGCCCTCCTTGCCTCTGTCCTGCGCCGGGGCACCACTGCCTGCCCGGACATGGGGGCGCTTTCTGCACGTCTGGATAAGCTTTACGGCGCCAGAATCGACGTTACGATCCGCAAAAAGGGAGAGGCGCAGTGCGTAGGCTTTGTTGCCAGCCTGATCGACGACAGCTTTGTCCCCGGCGGGGAACGGCTGCTGGAGCCTGCCGCCGCCCTTTTGGGGGAGTTGATCTGTGACCCTGTTACGCAGGATGGACATTTTTTGACGGACTATTTTGAGAGCGAGAAGACGAACCTTATGGACGCCATCCGCAGCATTCTGAATGATAAGCGGGCCTATGCCGACAGCCGGCTTCTCCAGGAGATGTGCACCGGCGAACCTTACGGGATTCCCCGCCTGGGCAATGAGCAGATTACGGCGGCCCTTCATCCTCAGCTGCTGTACAAGGCTTATCGGGAGTTGATTTCTTCGGCCCGGCTGGAGATATTCTACAGCGGAAGCGCCGGGCAGGAACGGGTGGAAGAAGCTCTGCGCTCTGCTCTGGCAGGCCTGCCCAGGACTGCTGTGGAGGCACTGCCTGCCCTGACGCCTCACACCGCTCCGGAGGAACCCCGGGTGATTACGGAGCGTTTGGATGTTACTCAGGGGAAGCTGGGCATGGGCTTTTCCTGCGGCAGCAGGGACGCCGCCGCTTTGCTGGTGGGCAATACTCTGTTTGGCGGCAGCAGCAATTCCAAGCTCTTTCTGAACGTTCGGGAAAAGCTGTCGCTGTGTTATTACGCCTCTTCCACCTATCACCGGCAGAAGGGGCTGATTACCGTTTCCTCCGGCATTGAGTTTGAGAACTATCAGAAATCCTGCGACGAAATCATGGCCCAGCTCGCGGCTGTCCAAAAAGGCAATCTGGAGGATTGGGAATTGGAGGCCGCCAAGAGTACGCTCTTGAATGCTTACGCCTCCATGGGCGACTCTCAGGGCAAGCTGGAAAACTTTTATCTGGGACAGGCTGCAACCGGCTGGGACGAGTCCCCGGAAGAGCTGGCGGAAAAAGTCCGGGAGATTGTGCCGGAGCGTATTTTTGAGGCCATGGGTACGGTGAAGCTGGACACCGTGTATTTCCTGCGGGGAAAGGAAGCTGAGGTATGACGCCTGTTTTTTATGAATCCCTGGGTGAAACCGACTATCGCCGGACATTGCCCAACGGTCTGGAACTCCGGGTGGTTCCGAAGCCGGACCATGCGAAAAAATATGCCTTCTTTGCCACTCGTTACGGCGGGATGGATACCCGTTTCTGCCTGAACGGCAAGTGGCTGGATACGCCTGCCGGCATTGCCCACTATTTGGAACACAAGATGTTTGACACGAAGGAGGGCAACGCTCTTCAAAAGCTGGCTCAGAACGGCGCGGAACCCAATGCTTTTACGTCCAACGCTATGACCGGCTATTATTTCGACTCCACAGACCACTTTGACGAAAATCTGGAGATTCTTTTATCCTTTGTCTCTGTTCCCTATTTCACGGAGGAGAGCGTCGCCAAGGAACAGGGCATCATCGGCCAGGAAATCCGCATGATTGAGGATAATCCGGACTGGCAGCTCTATATTCGCACGCTTCGCGCGCTCTACAGTGTTAACACGGTCCGCACATCCATTGCGGGCACTGTGGAGAGTATTTCCCACATCACGGCGGAAACGCTGTATGACTGCCACAAAGCCTTTTATACGCCCTCCAACATGATCCTGACGGTGGTGGGGAACGTGGACCCTGTCCGTATAGAAGACATGGCCTGCCGGATTCTTCCAAAGGAGAGGGGGGCCGTCATCCAGAGAGACTACGGCGAAGAGCCGGATGGCGTCGCGGAACGGGAAACCCGATTGGCAATGGAGGTTTCCGGCCCCCAGTTTTTGGCGGGGTTTAAGTGCCGCCCGGTTCCGGAGGGCGAGGCGCGTCTTCGGGCTATGGTTTTGGGAGACATTGCCTGCGACCTGCTGTTCGGTGAGTCCAGCCCGTTCTATCAAAGGCTGTACAGCCGGGGGCTCATCAATTCCAGCTTTGGCGGCGCCTTTGAACTGATGCCCGGGGCCGCCTGTATCTATGCCGGAGGCGAGAGCAAGGAGCCGCAAACCGTGGCTACGGAGCTTCAGGGAGAAGCGGACCGGCTGGTCCGGGAGGGCGTGGACGATGACTTTTTCCAGCGGACCCTTCGGGCCAACTTTGGCTCTAATCTTCGGGGGCTGAACTCTTTTGAAAACATTGCTGTTTCCCTTACGGAAGGCTGCTTCGGCGGTTATGATCCGCTCTGCTTCCCGCAGGTCTTTGCCTCCGTCACGCAGGAGGATGTGCTGGCCTTCCTCCGGGAGAGTGTGACGGAGGATCGGGCGGTGCTGTCAGAAATTGTTCCCAAGGAGGCTTGAGAGAATGTCCGCTCCTGTTTTGACCGCTCTGAAGGATATGCCCATCAGCTTTCCCGGCTTGTTTGGGGACTGGGAATTCAATCCTGATCCCATTGCCATACACATAGGCCACGGCATTTATTGGTATGGTATTATTCTGGCAATCGCTTTTTTGGCCGGGCTGCTGCTGTGTATGAAACAGGCGAAGCATTACGGCCTGACCGAGGACCATGTGCTGGACCTGGTGCTCTGGGCGGTGCCCTGCTGCATCCTGGGATCCCGCATCTACTATGTCATTTTTTATCTGGACCTTTACCGGGACGCTTCCGGCGCTCTGGACTGGAGCCGGATGATTGCCATCTGGGATGGCGGCATTGCTATTTACGGCACCGTTATTGCCGGAGCGCTGGTAGTCTTTTTCTATACGCGCTATAAAAAAATTAAATTTGGGGCCATGTCGGATTTGGCTGTCATGGGGCTGCTCCTGGGGCAGATCATTGGCCGCTGGGCTAACTTTATTAATCGCGAGGCTTTCGGCAGTCTCACCGATCTGCCCTGGAGGATGCGGGTGTGGGTCAGTGCCTCTCAGTATGCCGACGTTCATCCTACTTTCCTCTATGAGAGTCTTTGGAATTTGCTGGGCCTGCTGTTGATTCTCTCTGTTGTGTCCAAAGGCCGCAGGTTTGACGGGGAAAACACGTGGTTCTATTTTCTCTGGTACGGTTTGGGCCGGGCTTGGATTGAGGGACTGCGGACGGACAGCCTGTATCTCTTTGACTGGACCTTGTTTGGCCAGCCTATTCGGGTTTCCCAGGCTTTGAGCGCGGCCATGGCCGCCCTGGCCGCCATCGTACTTTTCTATCAGCTTTGCATCAAAAAATGTTCTCCCGAAAACATGCAGGTAAACCGTCTTGCGGCCCAGGCTGCCGCCGGGGCATCGGAAACGGAGAATTTGGAAACGGAGCTTCCTGCCGGAAAGGCCGATGAAGCTCCCGGCTCTGGAAAAACCGAGGATTCCGATTCCCCATTGAAAGAGGATTTGGACAGCGATTCGAATTGACGGTATGATCCTGGCGGCACAGATTTGTGTCCGTGCGCGGAAAGCTGCCGTGCCCCTCTTCTGGGCGGTGACTGCGGCAGGGGATAACCCGTCTTTCCGGATTTGCGTTCGGGGTAAAGAGCGGGACTGCCAGGCGGGGTATTCATACCGTGATCCACCATTTCCGGGCGGATGGTTTGGTTCTTGCTGATGAACCAGATCAGGAGGAAGCCATGGATGGGATTTTGGGCCGAGAGCGGATTTCATTGCCCCGCTTTCCGGCGCTGCCGGCTTCATGGCATGGGCGGTGATGCGGAATGCCCTTTGAGCGGCCCGGCGTGAGCAGTGGTGCAGGTGTTCAGAAGTCGTAAAATTATCGGGCGGTTTTGCTGAAACCGCCCAATAATTTTTGTCGGGCTCTCCAATTTCAGACCTTGTCCTTCGGACAATCTTGACATTTTCGACGGCTCTGGTATAATTAACGAAAAACGTACAATATGATAAAATAGCTGAGGCTGTATGTACCAGTAAGCTTGGTTTTCTGCGTTTATATATTGTTAATATATACGGATGTGGTTGAGGTGGTTTTTTGCTGATTACAAGAGAGATGGATTATGCCCTGCGCATTCTGCGGGCTCTGCACAGGGAGGGGCAGCTTTCCGCGGCCGCCGTGGCCCGGCAGGAGCATATGCAGAAGGCCATTACCCTGAAGCTGCTGA
>ERZ779632.1263-NODE-1263-length-10778-cov-9.439896_pt1 | contig 10778 bp, 12 predicted proteins | sample MGYA00514194_ERZ779632 | MGnify/ENA primary metagenome ERZ779632 (study PRJEB29562, sample SAMEA4376704) | mouse gut metagenome | isolation source: Cecum | study: EMG produced TPA metagenomics assembly of the A DSS colitis mouse model was used to assess the...
TCTGCCGACTTTACCTGAGTCCAGGCATCCTGCGAATCAAGAACTTCTACTACATCCCCGGAAGCTGCCTCCGTCAATACCGGACTTTTCGTATCCGGCGCAAGACGTACCTGCGTATTTTTCGTAACATCTGCTCGATTCACCGTACCCCATTTGTATTTTATCTCCAAATGGTTGGGAGTATCGTACACATTATATTCCAAATTTGTATATTTCTTTACATAGTCAAGCGCAAGATAAACCGTATCATTACGTTCGATAAATTCATTGCTTCCGGAATCCGCACGAATTGTTTCCGTCGGAGTAGTATATAAAAGAAGCTTTTCATTGCTGTCAAAATAAAAATTATCATTCAGTTTGTCTTTTACCATTGAATAACTGATATAATAACGATCATTTTCGATAATAGCCTTTTCATCACTATACGCATTATCCAGCAGCACCGCCGCTTCATTCTCTTCCTCGAGCCCAAAATATTCATTCAAATCGGCCTTCTCCGTCGAATGAGAATATTTTTGAAGCAAACCGGTTGCCGCACTAAATACAATAACAACCGCTATCAATACAAGAGCCACCATAATTGGAATCAATCTTCTGATGATTCTCCTCCTGACACGTTTTGATTTTTTTCTACCTTTGCCCTCTGCCATAAAAGTAACCATGCCTTTCCATTATCTGCAATTGTCTTATTATAACAAAATTTTAACATTGCGTCACTAAAAAATGACAAAAACCTTCCCGGTTATCATCCACCCGATATTTTTCCCCGATTGTCAGCTGCTGTTTAGCAAAGAGGGGCGCATACAACACGACTGCCAATAGAATCCCTGACCGGTCCGTACTACATGGCATCAATCTTGTCATACCTGACCTGCACCAAACTGCCCTCGTCATCTCTGACATAATCCGCCATGTAAACATTTTCTTCCTTTACCAATACAGCATCCACAACCTCAAGCGGTGTGGACTTTTTTCCTGCCAGATAAAGAGAAATTCCATTGTTTACATGATTTTCCAATGTTTGAAACAACTCGAACTCCATCTGCATTTTATCATTCATGGAAATGACTCCTTTCTCCATCTGCATGTTCCTTTTTATAAAAGAGGTTGTGATATATTTTCACACAGACAGGAGCTTATTTTGATTGAAATTCCAAAAGATGTGGATACTACGTAAGAGATGCGAAAAGGTGCGCAGTCAGAGATCTTTAACTTCCATTAAAAATTAAATCATTATATTGTGAATGGTCATAACCTGAATCTTGGAAAATTAATGATTGGCTTTCGCCTGCTTGATATTCCTAATTTAAAGGAATAAGATAAAAAAAGAATTGCTCTCAAAAATGACGAATAACTGCTAATGACATGCCTCCCTCTGCACCATAGTTTGTTCGGCATCTCTTATTTTTACAATATATAACAATTCTGTTGGAAATGCAAGCCAAAATATTAAATTTTTTATAAAAAGATAAAGAAAGCCTGTAAGCACTATTGACGAAACCCCTTCAAAAGTATATACTTTCTATACTTTGAAAAGGTTTAAAACAACATCATCATAGCATGTAAAGGATGTGAAAATAAATGAAAATCGAAAAAGTAAACGATCAGCAAATCCGTTGTACTCTTACAAAGGCTGATTTAGCCGACCGAGAATTAAAGATCAGCGAACTTGCCTATGGAACGGAAAAAGCAAAAAACCTGTTTCGTGACATGATGCAGCAGGCATCCTATGAATTTGGATTTGAGGCAGAAGATATTCCGTTGATGATAGAAGCCATTCCCCTGTCAGGCGATTGTATTGTTCTGATTATTACCAAAGTAGAAGACCCTGATGAATTAGACACGCGTTTTTCCAAATTTGCACCGTCTGTCCGGGATGACGAGAATGAATCTTCTGATGAATCGGATACACAATCTTTATTGGAAGGCGCCGATGAAGTAATGGATTTGTTCCGCAAGCTTCACGCAGAGCAGGAGAAGTTAGCCTCAAAGTCCTCAGGTTCTGATACCGAGCAGGCTGTTACTGTCCCTGTGAATTTAACAAAAATGTTTTATCTGAATGATATCGATGAGGCAATTCGTCTTGCGCATGTTCTGAAGGAATATTATCGTGGTGAAAATACACTGTATCACAGCACGAATGGTGCCGGTTATGTACTTCTCCTTCGTAAGTCAGACCACACTCCGGAGGAATTTAATAAAGTATGTAATATTATATCCGAATACGGCCATATGGAAAAATACACTCCTGCATCGGAAGCATTTCTGGAAGAACATGGAGAAGTAATTATTGCAGGTTCCGCACTTCAGAATCTTCTGCTTGTTCCGTAATATTAAACAGGAACCCTCAGTTCGTACTATTTTGGCATAATCTAAGAAAATCCCGCTGGAATCAGAGATACAAAATTCTGACTTTCCAGACGGGATTCTTTTTTGACTTTATTGATCTTTGAGACCATTTGGAAAAATATAAAAAACATTCCAAATATCCAGCTCCTGTTTTTCAAAACTGTATAAATTCAACTCCATAGTTTTTTACAAATTTCAGCTTTTTTATAGTTTCTTTTCAACATTTCTTGTTTCTCCCACATATAATGATAATTGAATACAAAATATTTTTTCCTAATAGCAAGTTGAAACAGCCGGTCTTATAAATTATATATCTGACAAAATCAAATACAAAGAGGTGACTTTTATTGAATTATTACAACAGGCATATCATTCCAGATCAGGAAAATTACGGAATGACATTCGAGCAAACATGTCCTATAAATCTTATAGAGTCCGCAGAACTTATGGGGCCTATGGGACCAAGAGGCGAACCAGGACCACCTGGCAGTCCCGGAGAACGTGGCATCCCCGGACCACAGGGAGTTACGGGGCCACAGGGACCGCAAGGAGCCACAGGGCCGCAGGGACCCCGGGGCGAACAGGGACTCCGCGGACCACAAGGGCCGCCCGGATATCCTCAAAACAGCATTTTTGCAACCTTTTCAAATCCAAAATTTACTATGCCTAAGAATGCCAGGCTCCCTCTCCTGCCAATCATTCCAGATACGACAGGAAACATTATCCAATGCAGCAATCACTCTGCTACACTGAATCCCGGATTCTATGCAATTTATTATTATGTTTCCGCCGAATTCAAAGCACCTGGGTCTGTAAAGCTCACGCCCATATTTAATAATTGTCTGCAATCAGACTATACCGAATATGTTGCAACAAGCAGACGCCATAAACAGATTAAACTGTCCAGATATTTTATTGTGGAAATATATGATTCTTCATCTTTATCGTTCTCATGGCGCTGTTCGCAAATCGTTTCGGATGTCAATATGAATATAACAGTACAAAAATTGTGCAGATAAAATGCTCCTTACACTCCTTTTCAAAATGCTCATGGGAAAAAAGAAATGGGGTCTTGACCTATGACAACAATAAGTCTCTGTATGATTGTAAAAAACGAAGAGAAAACTTTAGCGCGCTGTCTTGACAGCGTACATGATCTCGTGGATGAGATTATAATTGTAGACACTGGTTCTTCTGACCGGACAACAGAAATTGCAGCAAAATTCACTTCCAAAATATATAATCATTCATGGACAGATGATTTTGCCGCTGCCAGAAATGTTTCTTTTTCCAAAGCCTCCATGAAGTATTGTATGTGGCTGGATGCCGACGATATTCTTGAGCAAACGGAAAGAGAAAAGTTTCTTCAGCTTAAGCAATCACTGCCTTCAGACACAGACATAGTAATGATGAAGTATAATACTTCCTTTGACGAAAAAGGAACTCCCCTCTTTTCTTACTACCGGGAACGTCTGATTAAAAATGCACCGGAATATCGATGGGCAGGGGAAGTCCATGAGGCAATAACTCCGGCCGGAAAAATTTTCTACTCCGATATTGCAGTTTCCCATAAAAAAGACGGTCCAGGGGACCCTGACAGAAACCTTCGGATATACCAAAAAATGATTGAAAACGGAAAAACCTTAAACGCTCGCCAGCTGTACTATTACGGACGTGAATTGTATTATCACAAAAAATACGACGAAGCTGCATCCGTTTTCGAACAGTTTTTAAGTATGCCAGATGGATGGATAGAAAACAAAATTGAAACCTGTTCAATCTGTGCTGATTGTTATTACAGGTTAGACAAAAAAGAGTTATCACTTTCAATGCTGCTTCACAGCCTGAGCTTTGACACACCTCGGGCAGAACTATGCTGTGATATCGGAAATTATTTCATGAAATGCGAAAACTATCAGAATGCGATTTATTGGTATGAAACTGCATTGAGCAGAGAAAGAAGGGACCATACAGGAGGATTCATTCTGCCGGACTGTTATGATTACATCCCATTATTGCAGCTGTGCGTCTGCCATGACAGATTGGGGGATAGGGAAACAGCAAGAAAATACAACGAAAAGGCTGGATTATGTAAGCCATATTCGAAAGCATATCTCTACAATAAAAAATATTTTGATACTGTTCTTTAAAAATTGAAATTTATGCAACTTACTATTTTATGTGGCAAAAAGGAAAATTATTCATACATTATTTTTATAAAGAATTTTTGCGAAAGCGACTGCAACTGATCCGGACAGATGCAATATTTCGTTAAGTAATCTTTGTCAATTAGTAAAAAGGATGTGTGTATATGAACCAAAATAATCTATATAACTGTAACCAAAATTATGGTAACAATCAGTGCTTTCATCCTTGCTGTGAACGCGGGCCTGCCGGTCCGAAAGGAGACCAGGGACCACGGGGGCCACAGGGCATAAAGGGAGATCCCGGCTGTCCCGGACCAAAAGGTGACAGAGGGGAACAGGGTCCTATTGGGCCGCAGGGCATTCCCGGTGAACCGGGTGCCAGGGGGCCACGAGGAAACCCCGGGCCTGTAGGCCCCACCGGAAATACTGGCCCAAGAGGTGAGCAGGGTCCGAGAGGGTATGCCGGTCCACAGGGAATTCAGGGAATTCAGGGAATCAGAGGTGATATTGGGCCGCAGGGAGATCCTGGCTGTGAAGGTCCCAAAGGAGATCAGGGACCGGCAGGTCCAATCGGTAATACCGGACCAGCCGGGCCTGTAGGACCACAAGGAGATATAGGACCACAGGGACCAAGAGGTATTCCAGGCAATACCGGACCTACCGGCGCTACCGGACCAATGGGTCCGCAAGGCGTAACCGGGCCGCAGGGCATTCAGGGTGTAACCGGACCAATCGGTCCACAAGGTCCGAAGGGCTGTCCTGGTGATACCGGGGCTGACGGAGCCACCGGACCTACGGGGGCTACTGGACCTACCGGGCCGACCGGGGCCACTGGACCCACTGGCGCTGACGGCGCTACCGGACCTACCGGGGCTACTGGCGCTACTGGACCCACTGGGGCCACTGGACCTACTGGCGCTGACGGCGCTACCGGACCTACCGGGGCCACTGGACCTACCGGACCTACCGGGCCGACGGGGGCTACTGGACCTGCAGGCGCTAATGGTGCCGGAGCCATCATTCCCTTCGCATCAGGTCTTCCCGTCACTTTAACAACAATAGCCGGAGGTCTTGCGGGTCTTCCTGCTTTTGTAGGCTTTGGAAGCAGTGCACAAGGACTTACCGCATTAGGGGCCACAATCGATATTACAAATGCAAGCGGAACACTTTCTAACTTTGCATTCCAGATTCCACGTTCCGGAACAATTACGTCATTCAGCGCATTTTTCAGTACAACAGCTGCACTTTCCCTGATCGGCACTACAACTGTCATAACTGCTCAGATTTACCAGTCTACAACGCCAAATAATGTATTTTCGCCAATTGCCGGAACATTAATCAGTCTGACCCCTTCTCTTACAGGAATTGTCGCTATAGGAACACTGCTGAATGGCTCTCTTACAGGACTTAATATTCCTGTCACGGCACGAACAAGACTGATGCTTGTGCTTTCTGCGTCCGCAAGCGGATTAACGCTAATCAATTCCGTCGTCGGATATGCCAGTGCCGGATTGGAAATCACCTGATTGACCGAAAGACAAATTGATTCAAAATGAACTTAGAAAAATATGAAACCTCGTGCTACGGCAGAACAGCAGCATGGAGAACAGCAAACAATTGCCGGCAGGATACACCTGCCGGCAAGAAATTTATATTTTTTCAATTATGCGCCAGACACCGGACCGTTTCTGGGATAAACCCGGAATTCCCTGTGTCCTAATATCTATTCTACCGAATTCATCTTTGAAACCAGCTCATTCACATCAATTCCGTGAACCATTGCCGCTTCTTCGATTGTTTCTCCCTGAGCGGAAGGGCATCCCAGACAATGCATTCCAATTTCCATAAGCACAGGCGCTGCTGATGGTTTTATTCTCAAAATTTCACCAATTGTAGTATCCTTTGTAATCTCTGCCATTCTCTTAAACCTCCGTTTCCTCTAAAATGATTCCATATTTTTCCGCATTTTTGCGGACATGGTGTTATTATAATACAAAAAGCACTCTCTTTCAACTGTCTATTATCACCCTTTTCCAGATGTATCATACCACATTTTACAGGATGCATATACCTGGTTTTTCTATGTGGTTTTCAAGGATTTGTACCCAAAAAAATACATAGGATGACTTGACTATGTGAAATACTTAACATATAATAATTCATAGGTTAAAACCCAATGTTAACAATATAAAATTTTATGATAGGAGGCTATTCAAAAAATGAGAGAAGAATGGAAAGACTTTGTAGGCGGTAAGTGGGATCACGAAGTTAATGTTCGTGATTTTATCCAGAAAAATTACACACAGTATGATGGGGATGAATCCTTCCTTGCCGACGCTACACAGAACACAAAAGACTTATGGGATATGGTTATGGATTTAACCAAGAAAGAAAGAGAAGCAGGCGGTGTTCTTGATATGGATACCAAGACTGTTTCTACAATTACTTCCCATGGCCCCGGATATCTTAATAAGAGCAAAGAAACAATCGTAGGTTTCCAGACAGACAAACCTTTCAAGCGCTCCATGCAGCCTTATGGCGGTATCCGTATGGCAGAAAAAGCTTGCTCAGATAATGGGTACGAAGTAGATCCTGAGATCAGCGAGTTCTTCTCAACACACAGAAAAACACATAATGCAGGATGTTTTGACGCATACAATCAGGAAATGAGAGCATGCCGTTCTTCACATATTATCACAGGTCTTCCGGATGCATACGGCCGTGGACGTATCATCGGTGACTACAGACGTGTGGCTCTGTACGGTATCGACAGACTGATTGAGGACAAAGAGGCTCAGAAGGCTTCTACAGGACGCGTTATGACAGATGACGTAATCCGCCTTCGCGAAGAGCTTTCCGAGCAGATGGTTGCTCTGAAATTAATGAAAGAAATGGCAGCTTCCTATGGATGCGATATTTCCAAACCTGCTTCCAACGTACAGGAAGCAATTCAGGCAGTATACTTCGGATACCTTTCCGCAGTAAAAGAGCAGAACGGTGCTGCTATGTCACTTGGACGTACTTCCACATTCCTTGACTGCTACGCACAGAGAGACCTTAAGAATGGTACTTTCACAGAAGAGCAGATTCAGGAGTTTGTTGATCATTTCATTATGAAACTCCGTCTGATCAAGTTTGCACGTACACCGGAGTACAATCAGATTTTCGCAGGCGATCCTGTATGGGTAACAGAGTCTCTTGCTGGTGTTGGTGTTGACGGACGTCATATGGTTACAAAGATGTCCTTCCGTTATCTGCATACTCTTGAAAACCTTGGTGCATCTCCCGAGCCGAACTTAACAGTTCTGTGGTCCCCGAGATTACCGGAAGGCTTCAAGAAATACTGTGCTAAAATCTCCATTACAACATCTTCCATCCAGTATGAGAATGATGAGCTGATGAGAGTTACACATGGTGATGACTATGGTATCGCATGCTGTGTATCTTCAATGGTAATTGGTAAGCAGATGCAGTTCTTCGGAGCTCGTGCGAACGTTGCAAAATGTCTGCTCTATGCATTGAACGGCGGTGTTGACGAAGTTACAAAGAAACAGGTTGGACCTAAATATCGTCCGGTTGTCGGCGATTATCTTGAGTATGATGATGTTTGGGAGAAATTCATGGATATGCTTGAGTGGCAGGCAGACGTTTATGTAAATACTCTGAACATTATTCATTATATGCATGACAAATACTGCTATGAGAGAGCACAGATGGCTCTTCATGACAGAGATGTACTTCGTTATTTTGCAACAGGTGTTGCAGGACTTTCGATCGTTGCTGACTCCTTATCCGCAATTAAATACGGCAAGGTTAAAGTAATCAGAGATGAAGACGGAATTATCACAGACTTCGAGACAACAGGTGATTTCCCGAAATATGGTAATGATGATGACCGTGTGGATGAAATTGCACAGTCAGTTGTACACAGATTCATGACAGCAATCAGAAGACATCATACCTACAGAGATGGTGTTCCCACAACATCTATCCTTACAATTACTTCTAACGTAACATATGGTAAAGCAACAGGTAACACACCTGACGGACGTAGAAAAGGACAGCCTTTTGCACCTGGCGCTAACCCGATGCATGGACGTGATACTCACGGTGCAGTAGCTTCCTTAGCTTCTGTTTCCAAACTTCCGTTTAATGATGCTCAGGATGGTATTTCCAATACCTTCACCATCATTCCTGGCGCACTTGGAAAAGAAGATCAGGTATTCGCAGGCGATATTGAACTTGACTTAAATAAATAATAATCAAAAAGGCGGTGATTGAGATGAAACAGGAACAAATGATAGACGACATTGTTGCTATGCTTGACCAGCAGGTTGCAGGCGGCACAGGACATGTGAACCTTGAAATCACCGACAATGCTGAAGGCAGGAAAAATGTAGAGACTATGGGGTGTACGGATTGTTCCAGAACCCCGCTTGCCTGCAGTGTTCCGACACTGGAGCAGGGTCTTGATGATTTTAAATAATCTTCAGAGTTTTTCATATGAATAAAGGAGGATAAAAGAATGGCAGTAAATGCAGCTCAGGTAGATAATTTAGTATCTTTATTGGACGGATATTCACAGAAGGGCGGACATCATCTCAATGTAAACGTTCTTAACAGAGACACATTGTTAGATGCTCAGAAGCATCCTGAGAATTACCCTCAGTTGACAATTCGTGTATCCGGATACGCTGTTAATTTCGTTAAATTAACACAGGAACAGCAGAATGACGTTATCTCACGTACATTCCATGAATCTCTTTAATTAGGATTCCAAAAGGAGCTGTCGCTTCATGCTTCAGCTCCTTTTTTAGCCACATCAAACGGAGGAGCATATGAAAGGATATATTCATTCTATAGAAAGCTTTGGTACAGTAGATGGTCCGGGCGTGCGCTTTGTTGTTTTTTTTCAGGGCTGTCCCATGCGTTGTAAATATTGTCATAATCCTGATACCTGGGAACTGAATACAGGAAAACAAATGGATGTAAGTGAAATTCTCGAAGCATTTGAAAGAAATCAGAGCTTTTACACAACAGGGGGAATCACCGCAACCGGTGGTGAACCTATGATGCAACTTGATTTTCTGACAGAACTTTTCGAAGAATGTAAGCGCCGGAAGATTCATACATGCCTTGATACTTCTGGAATTGCTTATAACTCCGGCAATAGAGACCATGTTGCAAAAGTTGACCGGCTTTTACAGTCTACAGACCTCGTTATGCTTGATATCAAACATATCGACGCTGAGGAGCATATCGAGTTATGCAAGCAGCCAAACGATCAGATTCTTGCTTTTGCAGAACACTTATCGGAAAGAGATGTCCCTGTCTGGATACGCCATGTTGTCGTGCCAGGCATTACGGATAATGAGGAATATCTTTTCCGGTTAGGATATTTTATCGGAGGTTTAAAAACGCTGAAAGCGCTCGATGTACTTCCCTATCATACGATGGGTGAAACAAAATATGATAAACTGGGAATGGATTATGTCCTGAAAGGCGTACCGGCAATGGATAAAAATAAAGTTGTAGAAAAGAAAGAAATTATCCTGAATGGAATTCGCAAAAGAAGAGATGAACTAAAAAAATAGACTTGTATATTTGTTTTTTTTATATTACAATTACACATATAAAGCATTATATTTTGCAAAAGCAAACAAAAGGAGGATATTAGTCATGGCACATGTAATTTCTGACGCTTGCGTTAGCTGTGGAAGCTGTGCAGGTGCATGCCCTGTAGGAGCAATTAGTGATGGGGGCAGCAAATATGAAATCGATGCGGCAACATGCATCGACTGTGGTGCTTGCGAAGGTGTATGTCCCACAGGCGCTATTTCAGCCGAATAAACTTATACAAAAACAGCTGTGGATTATACCGCAGCTGTTTTTATCTTCGTTCCCTTTCCATATTTGCAAATTTCGTATAATCTGCGAGCCAGACAAGCTCCACCGTTCCAATAGAGCCATTTCTTTGCTTCGCTATATTAATTTCCGCAATTCCCCTCTTTTCCGTATCCTTATTATAGTAATCATCACGGTATATAAACATAACGACATCAGCATCCTGCTCAATTGCACCGGATTCCCTCAAATCAGACAACATCGGACGATGTTCGGGTCTTTGTTCAACTGCACGCGATAACTGTGATAAAGCCAGCTCAGGCACCTGCATTGCCGTTGCCACTGGCTTTTATGAACCCGAAATCTCCGCGCTCTCCTGTTCCCTGGCTTCCGAACGTCCGCTTCCTGGCATCTGCTGCAGATAAACAATGATAATCC
>ERZ779632.1264-NODE-1264-length-10768-cov-5.077383_pt1 | contig 10768 bp, 9 predicted proteins | sample MGYA00514194_ERZ779632 | MGnify/ENA primary metagenome ERZ779632 (study PRJEB29562, sample SAMEA4376704) | mouse gut metagenome | isolation source: Cecum | study: EMG produced TPA metagenomics assembly of the A DSS colitis mouse model was used to assess the...
CCAGCTGGGGGCAGGGCCCATTGCGACGGCGGCCAGCCTCCTGCCCCAGCTCAAGCAGAACCACTCCTTCTCCTACGATAACGCCGCCTGGGGCCTGAAGCTGATGGCCTGGGGCTTTTTCAAGAAGCTGGTGGTGGCCGACCGGCTGGCGGCCCTGTTTGTGGACCCGGTGTATCAGAACCCCGCGGAGTACTCCGGCGGGGCCTTTGTCATCGCCACGGCGGCCTTCGCCTTTCAGATCTACTGCGACTTCGGCGGCTACTCCGACATTGCCCGGGGCTGCGCCAAGACCATGGGCATCGACCTGATGGTGAACTTCAAGGCCCCCTATCTCTTCTCCGCCTCCGTCTCCGAGTACTGGAAGCGGAACCACATCTCTCTTTCGGAGTGGTTCCACGACTATGTGTATATCTCCCTGGGGGGCAACCGGAAGGGCCCCTGGAAAAAGGCCCTCTTTGTCACGATTACCTTTTTCCTCAGCGGATTGTGGCACGGGGCGGGGTGGACCTTCGTCACCTGGGGCCTCCTCCAGGCCCTGTACCTGAACGCCGAGGCCCTCTTCCGCCGGAAGGGGCCCGTCCCGCTCCCGGCGGCGCTGTCCCTGCTCCGGGGCCTCGCGGCCCGGCTGTGGACCTTCGCCCTGTGCTGCTTCTCCCTGGTCTTTTTCCGGGCAAGCAGCATGGAACAGGCCCTGTATGTCCTCCGCCACAGCCTCTCCGGCGGGCGGCAGCCTCTTGCCTACGCGCAGTCCGCCCTGGAGAGCCTGGACCCCGGATGGTTCGCCCTGGCGCCGGTGCTGGCGTCCCTGGCGCTGCTGTTTTTGTTCGACCTGGCCAATGAGCGGGGAGACGCCATCCAAAAGCTCTCCGCCTGGCCCCTGCTCCTGCGCTGGCCGGTTTACGCCGTGTTCCTCCTGCTGCTGGTGCTGCTGATTCCCAAGACCGGCTCGGTTCCGTTCCTTTACTTCCAGTTCTGAGGAGGACAGGCCATGAGAAAACTGATTTTAAAGTGCGCCCTGCTGCTCCTGATTCTGGGCGGGCTGCTGTACGCCGGGGGAGAGGCGTACAAGCAGACGAATACCTGGAAAAACCTGGAGCGGGAGGACGGCACGGACATTTTCCGGGACCTGCCGGAGACCGTCGACATCGCCGTCTTCGGCGCGTCCCACGGCCGGGAGGACTTTAAATTCCCTCCGGAGGGGTAAACCCTCTTCAACTTCTCCATGTCCCTGCAAACCCCCATGTACGACCTGCGGCTGATGCGCCAGTACCAGGACCACATTCCCCCCGGCGCGCTGGTGGTCATCGCCGTCAGCCCCATCTTTCCCTTTTACACCCAGCCGGAGGAGCAGTTCCAGGAGCAGCAGTCCCGGTATTACCGGATTCTCTCCCCGCAAAACCTCATGGACCCGGACCTGGGACTCTATTTCCGGGGGCGGCTCTCGCCCCTGCTGACGGAGGATTTCCCGGCCCTTGCCGCCGCCTTCACGGAGGATGTGCCCCTGGAACCCACCATCGACGAGGAGAGCGGGCACAACCGGATCACCCCGGAGCTGGCCCAGGCCCGGAAGCCCCGGGTATTTGACCTGCAGATTTCCCATGTGACCGCCTGCTTCCCGGAGGCGAATCCCCAGCTGACGGACGCTTACCGGGAGATGCTGGCTCTCTGCCGGGAGAAGGGCTGGCGGGCGGTGCTGGCGGTCCCGCCGTATTTAAAGGAGTATACGGACTGCTTCACCGAGTTTTCCCCGGATTATTTCGACGTGCAGCGGGAGATCATGGAGCCCCTGGCCCGGGAATACGGCGCGGCATACCTGGACTACTCCCACGACCCGGACTTTGCCTGCCGCCACGAGTATTACCGGGACATGAGCCACATGAACCTGGAGGGAGCGGAGGCCTTCTGCCGGCAGTTTTATGCCGGCCTGGAGACTCCGGCCGGCTTTTAGAACCTGTATTCATTGCCACGCCAAAATCCGCGGATGCCTCCGGGGTCCCCGGGAAAACCCGGCGGTTTTCCTGTGAAGCGCCGGAATTATGAAATGAAAGCGGCCCCGGCAAAAGCCGGGGCCGCTCAGTCTGTCAAAAACACGTTTTTGACAGACTGAGCAAGTTTTCAGAACCTTAAAAACGTTCTGAAAACTTTTGATTGCAATGGTGCAGGAAACCCTTCCTGGGTTTCCCGCACACACCCTTCCTTCCCGCCGATGCAGTTTTCCCGTTTTCCGGCAAGCTGAGCGGCCCCGGCAAAAGCCGGGGCCGCAGTCTGTCAAACTGTCAAAAAAACGGGAACGTTCCGAAGCCCTGCCCCTCATTCCCCCAGGCTCCTGCGCAGGGTCTCCACCGTCCGGCGGAGCTCCTCCAGGTTGCCCAGGCAGGTATCCAGCTTTTTCCGCAGGGCGGCCTGGTCCGGCTCCCCGGAGGGGTCCAGGGCCCGGAGCTGGGCTGTGGAGCGCCGGATGGACCGCCCGAAGGAGTCCACGGACCGCAGGGGGCTTGGCGGCGTCTTGGAGACCGGGGGCGGCGGGGCCAGCTCCGCCGCCTTCGCCCAGGCGATGGCCCGGTGAACCAGGGCGGGAAAATCCCCCTGGGCGCCGGTCTTCTCCACATACGCCTGAACCGGTCCCTGAAGATGGACGTTTTTCTGCCGGGCCAGCTCATAGGCGTCGGTCATGGTCATGCGCCCATCCTCCGCCCAGGCGGCCAGGGTCTCGTTCAGGTTCAAAAGGTCCAGGTACCGTTCCACCGTGGCCCGGCTCAGCTCCGTCTGCTCCGCCATCAGCTCCGCCTGGGCCTTCACGTTTTCCGGGAGCTTTCCCTCCCGGGCCAGAACCTCCCGCAATGTCTCCAGCTGCCGGGCCATATCGAAGGGGGAGAGGTTCCGCCGGTGGAGGTTGGCCCCCATCAGAGCCCGGAGCTCCGTCAGCGTGTCCTCATAGCGCCGGACCTTGCAGGGCACCGTGGCCCGGCCCAGCTTCCGGGCGGCGGCCACCCGCCGGTGGCCGCTGACAATGCGGAAGCGCTCCGCGCCCGGAGCGCCGCCCTCCGCGGGGGTGACGACGATGTCCTCCAGAAAGCCGTCTTTATCCAGGGAGGCCATGGTGGAGAGGAACTGCTCGTCCTCCGCCATGGAGAAGCGGTTCAGGGGGTTGTCCTCCAGGGCGTCCACCGGGAGCTGGCGCACCAGCTCGCCGTTCACTGCCGAGGCGTTCTCGGCGGTTTTTTGCAGCGTGGAAAAAATCGAGGCGTTTTTTCGTGCCATCCGTCAGCCCTCCATCCGCCCGAGAAGCTCGTCCGCCAGGGCCGCGTAATCCGCCGCCGCCGTGCATCTGGGGGAGAAGCGGCACAGGGGCTGGAGGGCGATGGGCGCCTTTTTCACGTCAATGTTTTTCCGTATGTAGGTGCGGAAGGCCAGCTCCGGCAGCAGGGCGGGGAGGCTGGCGATCATCTCCCGATCCAGGCTGGCCCCGGTTTCCACAGCGGTCATGAAAATGCCCAGAACCTGAATGTCCGGGTTCCCGCTCTCCCGCACGTCCCGGACCGTCTCCAGCATGACGTCGTAGCCCTCGATGGAGTTCTTGTCCACCTTGATGGGGATGAGGATGTATTGAACCGCCATCAGCACGTTAATGTTGAATAAAGACTCCAGAGAGGGGGAGCAGTCGAAGAACACGTAATCGTATGCCTCCGGAATCTGAGGCAGCAGGCGGCGGAGCACCGTGTCCCGGCCGAAGCGCAGCTCCTGCATGGCCAGCAGCGCCGGGGCCAGCAGGCCGCCTCCCCGGATCAGGTCCAGCCCCTCCATGGAGGTGCGGCAGATGGTGTCCGCCAGCCCGGCGCCCTTCCCGGTGATCACGTCCGCCAGGGTGGCGGGGGGGACCTCCGTCAGCTCCAGGTTGCTGGTGGCGTTGCCCTGGGTGTCCGTGTCGATGAGCAGCACCCGGCTGCCCCGCTGGGCCAGCTCCCCCGCCAGGTTGATGGCGGAGGTGGTCTTCCCCGTGCCGCCCTTCTGATTCATGATGGCGATGGTTTTCATGCCCGCTCCTCCTTCCGGTCCAGAGCCTCGATGCTGGCCACCTGCTCCAGCACGCTGTCCAGGATGAGCTGGCTCATGCTCATGCGCAGCTTTGCCGCGGCCATTTTGATGCGGGTCCGCTCGTCCTCCGTGGCGTATACCAGGAGCTTCACCTTTTTTTCGCCCTCCATCGGCAATTCCTCCGTTTTTCCGACATTATGATATCGTTTGATAAAAAATATTATGACATCATAATATCGCGCTGTCAAGGGGAAAGCCGTCGGACCAAGGGAGGGGGCGGAGGGGGCCGCCCTCCATGGGGAAGGCCTTTCAGAGAGAAAAAGGAAGAAACTGGACATATCCGGGCGGAGCTGGTATAATCAGGGCGGGTAAAAATTTCCGGCCGGCTGCGAGCCGGAGGCAGGCCGTTTCCAATGCGGACAGTCTCGGAGCCCGCCGGCGGAAGAGCTCCGGCGCCCCGGGCGGGAGCTCTCAAGAATGGGGGATTCGCCATGGTGTTTATTTCGTATTCCTGGGATTCGGAGGAGCACGCCGAAAAAGTGGGGCGGCTGGTGAAGCTGCTGAAAAAAAGCGGAATCCAGGTGATCTGGGACCGGGAGCTGACGCTCGGGAAACGGATTCCCTCCTTTATGGAGGAGTCGCTCCGGGAATGCAGCCGGGTCCTGTTCATCTGCACGCCGAATTATAAGGCAAAAGCCGACGGAAGGGACGGCGGCGTCGGCTATGAGACCAACGTGATTACGGGAGACGTGTACAGAAGTCATAACGACCTCAAATACATCCCCGTGCTGTTCGAGGGCGGCTGGGATGCCTCCATGCCCCTCTGGGCCAGCGGCAAGCTGGGAGCGGACCTGCGGGAGGAAAACATACGGGAGTATGAAAAGCTGCTGGACGCGCTGGCGGGCGAGAAGGACCCGCTTCCGGCCCCCGCGCCCCGCCGGGCGGCGGAAGAGGAGCCTCAGGCGGACCGGCTCCCGGCGGCGGAGCCCGCCGGCCAGGAGGAGCGCCGGGCGCTGGAGCGGATTTACCGGGAGCTTCTGGATGTCAAGGCTTGGCTTGCCGGGCTGGAATTCCGGGAGGATGGCGGCCTGGAGGACCCCGGCGGCGCGGAGCATGCGATATGGAAAAAGGTGAGGACCCTGCAAAAGATGAGGGACACCTATGATTTCATATTGAAAAAGAACATCATCGACGGGCTGAATGAGTTTTTCCGCTGGTGGAGAAGCTTTGAATATTATTATGTTCATCTGGAAGAAGAGACTCTCCGAGAGGCCGGAAAGACCCGGGGCCTGTGGGCCTCCCTGTTCTATGTGAGCCCCGCCGCGAAGCTGAAAAACTCGTATTCATACACGAAAGACGCCTGCGGCAAGGCGCTGATCGCCGTCTCAAGGCGGCTGGGGTGAGGCTCCCGCCGGGAACGGCCGGAGAGCCCCGGAGGCCGCGCTCCGCCGCGGCGGTTCCGGCGGCGTTTCATACCGTCCCGGCTGGAAAGCGCGGGGCCCGGGGAAGTTCCCCGGGCCCTTCGTTGGTGGACGGCGCGCTTTCAAGAGGAGGGAGGTTGGAATCAAGCGATTTCGTAAAACATGCAGAAGCGGTACATAAACACCGCGAAATGCGCGCGGGAGGCGGTGCCGGTGGGATTGAGCAGACCGGCGGAGGTGCCGCCCATGATGCCGTTGGCCACGGCCCAGGAGACCGCCTCCTTGGCGTAGCCGGCTACGCTGGCGCTGTCGGGATACCTGCCCAGGTCCACGCTGCCGCTGACGGCGTAGCCCTTCTGCTGGGCATAGCGGTAGAGCATGGTCACCATCTGCTGGCGGCTCATGGTCGCGGAGGGATTGGAGCCGTCGGATACGCCGTTGGAGATGGCCCAGGAGCGGGCGGCGGCCATATCCGCGGGATGGGAGCCGTTCAGCCGGCCCAGCACCATCCAGAGCTGCTGGCGGGTGACGTTGCGGTTTGGCGCGAAGATGCCGCTGCCGTAGCCGCCCATGATGCCCTTGTTGGCGGCCCAGGTGATCTGGTCATAGGCCCAGAAGCCGGCGGGCACGTCGCTGAAGCTGACATTGGCGGGCTTGGCGGGCTCTTTGACCTCCTCCACGGCCTTGAAGGCGGCGCTGATCTCCACGTCGCCGTCGGGCATGGTGAAGGTATACTCGTTCTCGCCTTCCTTGGTGGTGCGGATGGTCTTGCCGTCCTCGCCCTTGACGGTCAGCTTATCCAGCTCATAGCCCTTGTCCGGGCGGACCGTAATGGTGACGGTCTGGCCCTCGGAGGGGCGGGAGGGGCTGGTGGAAACGGAGCCGTGGGACATGCTGTTCACGCTGACGCGGTAGCCGGAGGAGCTGGAACCGCCGCCTCCGCCGCCCCCGGAGGACTGCCGGGAAACCGTGACCTCGCAGGAGGCGGTATAGGTCTCGCCGTTGGTGCTGGTCACGGTGACGGTGATGGTGGCCTTGCCAATCTTGACGCCCTTCACGGCGGCCTTGGAGGCGCCGTCCTCATGGGCGGTCACAGCGGCGACGCTCTCGTCGCTGCTGGCCCACTCCATGGAGGCATACTCGCCGCCGGCGGGAGTCAGAGCGGCGGTCAGGGTCTTGGTGCCCTTCACGGTGACCTTGAGGGTCTTGGGCAGGGAGACGGCGGTAACCGGGCCCGCCTGCCAATGGGCGTAAAGGGTGGTGTCGGCGGTAAAGACATGGCCGCTGGCCACCTCTTCGCCGCCCTCGGCGGCGTCAAACCAGCCGAGGAAGGTGTACCCCTCCCGGACGGGACCGGCGGGCCACTCGGCCACGGTGCCGTCGCCGCCGGTCTCCACCTTGGTGGGAGCGGAAGCGCCCTCATAGTTGAGGTCGAAGGTAATCTCATAAGCCCCGGCGCTCTCGGGGACGGTGTACTCAATGTAGTCCTCTCCGCCGAAGTCCACGCCGGGCACCCGGAGGCGCAGGACGTTGCCGGGCTGGAGGGTGGGGATGAGCCCGCCCTGGAAGGTGTGGGTGAAGATGCCGCCGGCCTTGGCCCGGAAGTTGAAGGATTCCACAATCTTGAAATCCGTCTCCGCCGCGTCCTCAGACTCCTTGACCAGCAGGGAGCAGAGGTAGTAGGGGGCGTTTTCGATCAGGTTCTTGAGGTCCACGCTGATCTCCTTGGTGCCGGCCGTGCCGCGGATTGTGGATTCCTCGCCCGCCGCGAAGGCCGTCCCCGCCAGGGAGAGGCAGAGAAGGACGCTCAGCAGGAGCGCGGTGATACGTTTTGTCATTTGTCTTCTCCTTATCCCTTCATCCCTTACAGCAGATCGCTGAAGGCAGGATCGACGCGGATGGCGTCGGCGGTGACAGGCGTGCCGTCGCTGTTGAGCGTCACTTCGCCGGCCACGGCGGCGATGTTGTCGATCTCGCTGTCGGGAGCGTTGACACGGGCGTTGACGGTGCTGTCCAGCATCTCATCCGCTACGGGACCCACGGCCATGTAATTGAGAGAGCCGTCGCTGGCCTTCACGGCGGCGATAAGGGCCTCGTCGGCCTCGATGGCGTAGACATGGTCACGGCCGCTGCCGGTGTTCTCCATCTCGTTGGCCTCCAGGGCCGCGGTGCCGGCGTCCACCACCACGAAGTCGGAGAAGTGGCGGGTGAAGAAGCAGAACTCGCCGTTTTCTACGGGATTCTGACGGACGCGGAACAGCTTGCCGCCGCTGCTGTAGGCGACCACGGGGCTCTGCACCTGCGTCTCGACCTTGATGGAGACAGCCACGGGGGCAGCGAAGGTGCTGCCGACGCTCAGGTTCAGGCTGACACCGCCCAGAACACCGGCGCTGCTCTCCACCTTGGTCATGGTAAGGGTGACGTTGGCAGTCTCGGTGAGCACGGCCAGGGGCAGAGTTACAGCGGCCACCTCGGTATCAACCACCAAGCTGCTGACCTTGCTGGACTGCTTGGCGGTGTCAAGCAGGTTTTTGGGCAGGGTGACGGCCATTTCCTTCACGTCCGTGCCGCTGTCCGCGAGAGTTTTGACGGCCACGGTGACGGAGCCGTCTTTGGAAGCATTCACCATGCCGGAAACATTCTCATCCGTGAGCTCGACCACGGCCTCGACCTTGCCGGAGGCGTCGGCGGCGACTTCCACGGTAGTGGTGGAGCCCTCGACGGTGACAACGGCGCCGAGGCAGTCCTTCTCAAGGTCCGCGTCCTCAGCGGAGCAGACGGGGCACTCCGAATTGGGCTTTCCGCTCTCGCACTTGGTCGTGCAGGTGCACTCCGGCTCGAGGGTGACGGGGGTGCCGGCCAGCTGGCCGCAGTATACGTTGCCGGTGGTGTAATACTCGAACTTGTCCTGACCTTCCAGCTTGGTAAAGGTATAGTACTGGCTCTGATCCGGCTCGCTGGTGACGGCGCCGGTGGTGTCGTCCACATTCAGGGTGATCTCCTGGCCGTTCAGCGTCACCTTCCAGGCGGCGGCGAGGGCAGACAGGGGCAGCAGGCCGATCACCATGCAGAGGGTCAGAAGTATTGCGGTAATTTTCTTTTTCATCTGGCTGAATTTCCTCCTGGTTATTAGGATTTCCGCGGCTCCGCCGCGGAAACAGTCTTTGCGGGTCCGGCTTGAAACGTGTCAAATCGCCCGGCGGCGGCCGCGGAAGCCTTTCCTGGCCGGAGAAGAAATCCCCGGCCGCCGGTCCTTTTGCCATGATTCAAACGGGGCCGAAACGAAGTGCTCCCCCCTTCCTCCTGCTTCATTCCCCTTTTGGAAGGGAATGTCAAAAAGTACACCTTTTGATTAATGGATGTCAAAAAGTACACCTTTTGACATTCCGGGCCGGTGAAAGCGAATTCCCGCCGGGCCTGCCGGAGAACGCCCGCTCTGCCGGAAGCGGGGCGGGCGTTTATGTTACATTTTCGTAACAACCGGGAATTTTCCGGAAAAGCCGGTTGAAATTCCCCGGTAAGTATGATAGATTGAATCCGGTGGAACGTTATCAAAAGGTGTACTTTTTGACAGTGCCGCCTGCCTCTTTGCCTCCCGCCGGGAGGTGTTTTTTTTTGCCCGGTAGTCCCGGAGGCGGCGGTAAAAGGTGGCCTGGCTCATGCCGCCCCGGCGGAGAATCTCCTCCAGAGGGAGGCGCTTTTCCTCCCAGGCTTCCGCCAGAAGGGCGAATTCCTCCCGGGGCTCCAGCGGGGGCCTGCCGAAGCGGACGCCCCGGTCCCTGGCGGCGGCAATGCCCTGCTCCTGGCGGCAGCGGATGCTCTCCCGCTCGCTCTGGGCCACAAAGGAGAGAATCTGAAGCACCAGGTCCGCGATGAAGGTGCCCATCAGGTCCCTGCCGTTCCGGGTGTCCAGAAGGGGCATGTCCAAAATGCAGATGTCCGCGCCGATCTCCCGGGTCAGAACCCGCCACTGGTCCTGAATCTCCTGGTAGTTCCGCCCCAGGCGGTCGATGCTCATGACATAGAGCAGGTCGCCGGAGCGGAGCCGCTCCAGCAGCGCCCGGTACTGGGGGCGGTTGAAGTCCTTGCCGGACTGCTTGTCCAGATAAATCCGGCGGACGCCCCGCTCCCGCAGGGCCGCCAGCTGCCGGGCCTCGTTCTGGTCCGCGCTGGACACGCGGATATAACCATAGGTTTCCATACATCCTCCCTGTGCCGCTCCGATTTTATAGGCGGCTGAAAAGAAGCGTCCCGCTCCATTCAGCCGCGCTGCTTATATTGTACAGGGGCTGTCTATGCTATTCTATCCCGCCGGGGCGGCGGCATCCGGCGGGGTGCGGGCCCTTTTTCCCCAGAGAGGCGGGGCGGAAAAAGGCCGCTCCCGAAGCGGGGAAAACCGGGGGGAAGGAGCGGCGGAAAGCGGCGGATCTTCTTGTATTCCGCCGGGAAATGTGATAGAATGCCATTAATTGACAAACGCCGGCACGGTTCTCCGCGCCGGAAGGGGAGGCGGATGAGCGATGGAGGCGCGGACGATCTATGAACTGTTCCCGGAACTGCCGGAGAGCGAGGTGCGGGAGGCCTTCCGCCGCCAGGCGGTTGAGATCCCGGAGGGCTTTCGCTTCGCCAGGGTAAATCTGGTGACCGGCTCCAACGGCTCGGGAAAGACCAGGTTCCTCAGGGCGCTGAAGAGCCTCAGCGAGAAGCAGGACCGGGGCAGCGTGATTTACGGCTATTTTCCCGCCCTCTCCGACAGGCCCGTCCGCGAAACGGACGAGGAGGAGCCGCCGGTGACGCTGTTTAAGTCCATCAGCTCCGGCGATATCGATTTTGAGGACTTTTTTCACGAGATTGAGCGGCACAACGGGGAGTTTATTCAGGAGCTCCTGCTCTACAGGAGCAAGAGAAGAACCGAGATTCAGGGCCTGGTGGCGGAGAGCTTCCGCGCGCTCACCGGCAGGGAGCTGGTGTTCCAGGAGAAGCAGGCCTTTCTGCGGAAGGCGGACGGGGAGACGGAGCCTCTGTCCGAGCTGCTGGACAAGCTTTCCCCCGGGGAGCTGATTTTGTTCTACATGTCCATTTTCCTGGCTCTGCGGAAGGACGGGGCCCAGGGCAAGATCATTTTGCTGGACGAGCCGGAGAGCCACCTCCACCCCAAAGCGCTGCGGGCCTTCGTCCGCCTGCTGACGGAGCAGTATGGCCGGGCCTCCATCTGGATCGCCACCCACAGCCTCTTCCTGGTTCCCGCCTTCCAGTTTGAAAACATGGTATATATCAAGGACAGCGCGGTCCAGAAGCGGGGCGGCGGCATG
>ERZ779632.1266-NODE-1266-length-10761-cov-6.586587_pt1 | contig 10761 bp, 11 predicted proteins | sample MGYA00514194_ERZ779632 | MGnify/ENA primary metagenome ERZ779632 (study PRJEB29562, sample SAMEA4376704) | mouse gut metagenome | isolation source: Cecum | study: EMG produced TPA metagenomics assembly of the A DSS colitis mouse model was used to assess the...
TTGACTTCATCATCACGAAGGAGATATCCCGCTTTTCCCGTTCCACCCTGGACAGTATCAAATACACCCAGGAGCTGCTGGAGCACGACGTGGGGGTGCTGTTCCAGAACGACAACATCAACACTCTGGACAGCGACAGCGAGTTCCGTTTGGTGGTCATGGCCGGGGTGGCCCAGGACGAGGTGCGCAAGCTGTCGGAACGGCTGAAGTTCGGCTTCCGGCAGGCCATCAAGAACGGGCATGTGCTGGGCAACGACAAACTGTGGGGCTACGACAAGAAAGACTGTATCCTCACAATCAACGAGTCGGAAGCCCAGGTGGTGCGGCGGATCTTCGACCTTTACGCCAACCAGCAGATGGGCATCCGGCGTATCTCCCAGACCCTTCTGGACGAGGGCTTTACCAGTCGGAAGGGCAACGCCTTCAATGTGCTGACCATCCGGCACATCCTCCGCAACCCCAAATACAAGGGCTGGTACTGTGCCAATAAATCCCAAACCGTGGACTACCGCAGCAAACGAAAAATTTTTCTGGACGAGAGTGAGTGGATTATGTATCCGGACCCGGCTATCCCGGCCATCGTGTCAGAGGAGCTATGGAACAGGGCCAACGCCCTTTACAGGCGGCGCAGTAAACAGATGATGGCTCACCAGAGCGGGGCGGAGTTCCACAACCGCTATCCCTACAGCGGAAAGATCCTCTGCGAGGAACATGACGCCAGCTTCCACCGGCAGGTGCTGAAAAGCTCCAAAGGCGAGAGGGAGGTCTGGCAGTGCCGGGTCTACCGGAACCGGGGCCGGGCGGCCTGCTCCGCGCCTCAGCTGAGAACAACAGAATTGGATCAAATCATGGCGCGAATCTTTGACCAGATGACCCAGAACAAGCAGGCCATCATTGACGCCGTAGTGACTGTCCTCCAATCCGTCCCCGATGAGCGCGACTACACCCAGGACATCCGGCGCGTTGAGGAAGATTTATCCGCCATTCAGGCAAAAAAAGACCGCCTGCTGGAGATGAGCATCGAGGGCGTCATCTCCACGGCGGAGTTTAAGCGGCGCAACGACGGTTTCAATCAACAGGCCAAGGCCCTGGAGGAAAAACTGGCGGAGCTCCAGACGGAGGCGGAAAAAGGACAGCAGACGGCGGCACAGCTGGAGGAAATCCGATCCGCTCTGGAAGAGGAGCTAACGTTCCAAAACAGGATCAACTCCGCCCTGGTTACCACCATTTTAGACAAGATCATAGTCAAAAAAGGCAGTACCAAGGAAGAGCTTTATTTAGACATCCACCTGAAATTCGGCGGCCCCCGCGGGGTCATTTTTCACCGGAAAAATTTCTCCTTTCGCTTCACTCCTTGTTTACAATGTGCGCCACCAGACGCAAATTATGCTCCACAAGGATGTTTCGGGCCTCCAGATCCCCTCGCGCGCAGCGCTCCAGATACTCCTTTTCCTCCGCCGGCTTCAAAGGCCTGGGAAACGATCCGCTGCCCCCGGACAGGCGCAGAGTAAAAAACAATCCGTTCATCATAAGGTAGATTACTGGCGAGAGCATAGTTATAACACCTCCGCCCTACCTTATTCGGTTCCGGCACGTCCCTATGCTGTTTCTGTGTTCAGTTCGTCAGCTCCACCGGCTGAAAGCCCTGCCGGGTCAACACCATCTGTTCCCGATAGCCGCAGCTTCGGGCCAGCTCCACCGCCTGGGGAAAGGCATGGAGAAGCGTCCCGGCGCTGTGGCTGTCGCTGGTGATACAGATGGGGAGCCCCATATCACGCATGGCCCGGAGAAGCGCCGGGGCGGGGTATGGCTCGCTCCGGTATCCTCTGGACATGGCCCCGGTATTGATCTCGAAGATCACATCCCGGCCAGCCAGCCGCTCCAGGGCCCCCAGGGCGGCGTTCACATACCGGGGGTGACTGGTATCGAAGAGCTTGTCCCCCTCGTTAAACTTGGTAATCAGGTCGAAGTGGCCCACAATCTGACAGCCGGTCCGCTCCGCGATCCCGCCCACCAGCCGGTAGTAATCCTCCGCGAAGGCATAGTAGTCCCCGCCATAATACTGGAACACGGTTCGGGAAAACTCCTCCGGGAGATAATCCACCGGCAGCGCCCTGCCCTCCTTCTCCACATAGTGGACTGAGCCGATGACATAGTCCCAGCCGTCTCCGTCAGGGAAGAAGAAAAAGTCCCGCTCCAGCCCCAGGAAGATGTTCAGCCGGCCGGCGTACTTCTCCCGTAGCCGGAGGATTTCCGCCCGGTAAGCGGGTACGTCATCCGGCTTCATACCCGCGCTGTCCTCCGGAACAGGACAGGGGGCGTGGCTGGAAAAGCCCAGGGAATCCATTCCCAGCCGAATCGCCTCATGGATTATCTCCTCCGGGGAGTTCCTTCCGTCGCAGAAACTGGTATGGGTGTGAAGGTTTTGAATCATGTCATCTTCTCCTGCTTCACCTTATGGTCGATCACATGGCGGGAGGCCAGTTCCGCCAGCACATCGTCCACTGAGATGCCCATTTCCACCATCAGCACCATCACATGGTACATCAAATCGCCAATCTCATAGATCGTCTCCCGCTTGTCCCCCGCCTTGCCCGCTATAATGACCTCGGTACACTCCTCCCCCACCTTCTTCAGAATCTTGTCGATCCCCTTCTGAAACAGATAGGTGGTGTAGGAGCCCGCAGGCAGGCCGGCCTTCCTTCCTTTCAGTAGGTCATACAGACCTTTTACCGAAAAAGGCTCCGCCGCCTCACGGACAAAAACTCTGTCATTGAAGCAGGAATCCGTCCCCAGATGGCAGGCGGGGCCGTCCTTGTTCACCCGGACCACCAGAGCGTCCCGGTCGCAGTCGGCGGTGATGTCCACGATGTGCTGGACGTTGCCGCTGGTCTCCCCCTTCCGCCACAGCTCCCGGCGGGACCGGGACCAGAAGCAGGTCCGGCCCTCCCGCATACTGATTTCCAGGCTCTCCCGGTTCATGTAAGCCAGGGTCAGCACCCTGCCGCTGGAGGCGTCCACCGTAATGGCGGGGATCAGACCCTGTCCGTCAAATTTTAACTGGTCAATATTCAGCATGTTATCACACTTTCCGCTTTTTTACAACCGCATGGGAATTCCCTCCGCCGCCAGCGCCTGCTTCAGCTCCGGAATACGCGCCTCCCCATAGTGGAAAATCGACGCGGCCAGACCGGCGTCCACCTTAGGCAGGCTCCGAAAGAGGCTGACAAAGTGGTCCACGGACCCGGCCCCGCCGGAGGCGATCACCGGCACGTCCACCACATCGCAGACCGCCCGCAGCATCTCCAAGTCGAAGCCGTCTCTCACGCCGTCGGTGTCAATGCTGTTCAGGACAATCTCTCCCGCTCCGCTGTCCACGCCGGACCTGATCCACTCGATCGCGTCCAGACCTGTGTCCACACGGCCACCCTTGGCGAATACCCGGAACTGCCCCGCCACCCGCCTGGCGTCTACGCTGAGTACCACGCACTGGTCCCCGTAGCGCTTCGCCGCCTGACGGATCAGGGAGGGATCCCGGATGGCCCCGGAGTTGACGCTCACCTTGTCCGCGCCGCATTTCAGCACCCGGTCGAAGTCGTCCATGGTGTTGATGCCGCCTCCCACAGTGAGGGGGATAAAGACTGAGGAGGCCACCTGGGTCAAACTGTCGGTGAACAGGGCCCGGCCCTCGGCGGAGGCGGCGATGTCGTAAAAAACCAGCTCATCCGCCCCGCAGCCGCTGTAAAATTTCGCCAGCTCCACCGGGGAATCCACATCGGCCAGCCCCTGGAAGTTCACCCCCTTCACCACCCGGCCGTCCTTTACGTCCAGACAGGGGATGATCCGCTTGGTAATCACTGGGGACCAGCCTCCCGGATGGCCCGCTCCAGGTCCAGAGCGCCCACATACCAGGATTTGCCCACAATCACAGCCTCAACCCCCATACGGTTCAGGGCCTGCAAATCCGCATTGGAGGACACGCCGCCGGCGGTGGTGACCGAACAGCTTACCTTGTCCCGCAGGAACTGCAGCCGAGCGAAGGAGGGGCCGGTCTGCATTCCGTCGGTGTCGATGTCGGTGAAGATCAGGTTTTTGACCCCCAGGGCCTCCATCCGCTTGGCGAAGTCCAGGTAGTGGACTCCCTCCTCCTTCACCCAGCCAGCTGTGCGGACCAGACCGTCCTTGGCGTCCACCCCCACAGCGATGCGCTCGGGGCCGTACCGCTCCACCGCCGCCTTGACAAACTCCGGATCGCTGACCGCGGCTGAGCCGATGACAGCCCGCCAGATTCCCAGGGCAAAGACCTCCTCCAGGTCCTTCATAGAGCGGATGCCGCCGCCCAGCTCGGTTTTCAGGCCCACCTGAACCACCGCCCGGACCAGCTCGGTATTCTTCCGCACACCGTCTCTGGAGCCGTCCAGGTCCACAATGTGGAGATACCGGGCCCCGGCCTCGCGGAAGGCTCTGGCGGTCTCCACCGGGTCCTCCGCCACCTGCCGCGCCGTGTTAAAGTCGCCCTTTAACAGACGAACCACCTTGCCGTCCTTCAGATCAATCGCGGGAATGATAATCATAAAAATTCCTCCTTATAATTCACAAAATGCTTTTAATATGTTGAGCCCTGTCCGCCCGCTTTTCTCCGGGTGGAACTGGGCGCCGTACACGTTGTCCCTGGCCACCGCCGCCGTCAGCTCCGGGCCGTACTCAGCGGTGGCGATGGTGTTTGGTTCACAGTCCGTCCCATAGAAGGAGTGAACAAAATAGACGCACTCCCCCTCCTTGATGTAGCGGAACAGGGGGCTGACCGGCCTGTCTTTGGGAAAATGAAGGGCGTTCCAGCCGATGTGGGGCACCTTGTACTCCTCCGGGACCACAGGCCGGATGGGCTGGACCGAACCGGGAATCAGCCCCAGGCCCCGGTGCCGTCCGTACTCAACGCTGTAGTCAAAGAGGAGCTGCATCCCCAGGCAGATGCCCAGCAGCGGTTTGCCTTTTTCCACCTCCCGGAGCACTACACGGTCCAGACCGCGGCGGCGCAGGGCATCCGCCGCGTCCCCAAAGGCCCCCACGCCGGGGAGGATCACCCGGTCCGCCCGGGCCAAAACCGCCTCGTCCCCAGTGACCACAGCCTCCACGCCGATGGCGTTCAGGGAGCAGGTCAGGGAGAACAGATTGCCCACGCCGTAGTCCACAATGGCTAGCATCACAGCACCCCCTTGGTGGAGGGAATTTCCTGGGAAAAACGGGGGTCAATGGACACAGCCGTCCCCAAAGAGCGGGCCAGGCTTTTGAACGCGCCCTCAATGATGTGGTGGCTGTTCTCCCCCGCCAGCTGGGTCACGTGGACGGTCATATCCGCCCGGCGGGCAAAGGCGATCAGAAATTCTTTGGTCAGCTCGGTATCGAATTGGCCCACCTTCTGGGTGGGGACGTCCAGCCCATAGCACAGCATCCCCCGTCCGCTGATGTCCACGGCGGTGAGGATCAGGGCCTCGTCCATGGGGAGCGTACAGGAGCCGTAGCGGACAATCCCCCGCCTGTCCCCCAGGGCCCGGGCAAAGGCATCCCCCAGACAGATGCCGGTGTCCTCCACAGTGTGATGGTCGTCCACCCAGGTGTCGCCCTCACAGGTTACCGTCAGGTCAAACCGGCCATGGCGGGCAAACAGGGTAAGCATATGATCCAGAAAGCCACAGCCGGTGTCAATTTCGCTTCGCCCTGTACCGTCCAGATTCAGGGTCAGAGTGATGTTCGTCTCCGCCGTCGCGCGGGACAGCTCCGCTTCGCGCATCTCAGCCCGCCTCCTTTACAATCTCCCGAACCTTGTCCAGGAAGAGATCCATCTGCTCCCGGGTGCCGATAGTGACCCGGCACCAATCGGCAATTTCGGGCTTATTCCAGTGCCGCACCAGAACGCCTTTGGATTTCAGCGCCTGATAGAGTGCTTCCCCCTCCACCGCGGGACAACGGGTGAAGATGAAGTTGGTCACGCTGGGAAGGGTCTCAAAGCCCAGTCCGGCAAGCTCTTGGGTGGTATAGGCCCGGTTCTCCTGGATTTTTTTCCCGTTTTCCTCATAATAGCCGCCGCTGTCCAGGGTGGCTGCCGCGGCGGCCAGGGTCAGGCGGTTGACGTTGTAGGAGTTGGTGGAGTATTTGATTTTCTCCAGATCCCCGATCAGGCCCTGGCTGGCCAGCGCGTAGCCCAGACGGCCCCCCGCCAAGGAGCGGAACTTGGAAAAGGTCTGGCAGACCAGCAGATTGTCATACCTGTGAATCAGGGGCAGGCAGCTCTCGCCGCCAAAGTCGATATACGCCTCGTCGATGAGAACCACATGATCGGGGTTGGCGCGGACGATTTCCTCAATATCCCGCGCCGGAATGGCCCGGCCCGTGGGAGCGTTCGGATTGGCCAGGACGATGTTCCGATTCAAGCCGCAGTAGTCCTCCGCCGCCAGCACAAAGCCCTCCCGCAGCGGAATCTCGGTATAGGGCACCTGATACAGGCTGGCGTACACCGGATAGAAGCCATAGCTGATGTTGGGAAAGGCCACAGGCCGCTCCCGGCCGCAGAAGGCCAGGAAGGCGAAGCTTAACAGCTCGTCGGAGCCGTTGGCGAGAAAAACGTTCTCCGGCCTCACGCCGTACTGTTCCGCCAGCTTCTCCCTCAGCACCCTGCCCTCCGGGTCGGGGTAGAGATGGAGGTTTTTTACCTCCGCGTCCACCGCCGCCAGTACGGCGGGCGCGGGCGGGAAAGGGGATTCGTTGGTATTCAGCTTCACATAGGACCTGTCCTGGGGCTGCTCGCCGGGGACGTAGGCCTCCAGACCGTCGAAACAGGCTCTCATATACCGGCTCATCGAACCGCCTCCTTATTCAGATACCCGTCCACCCGCCGGCACAGACGGGTAATCTCCTCATGGTTGAATTTATAGCTCACCTTGTTGGCAATCAGCCGGGCGCTGATGGGCACAATGGTCTCCTTGACCTCCAGGTCGTTTTCCAGCAGCGTTTTCCCGGTTTCCACAATGTCCACAATTACGTCGCTCAGGCCCAGCAGAGGGGCCAGCTCGATGGAACCGTGGAGTTTGATGATGTCGATATCCCGGCTGAGGGCACTGTAGTAGCTTTTGGCGATTTTTGGAAACTTGGTGGCCACCCGCAGCGTCTGGTTCCGGCTCTCCCGGGCTCCCTTCTTCCCGGCCACGCACATCCGGCACTTTCCCACGCCCAGATCGGCCAGCTCATAGACCTCCGGCTGGTACTCCAGCAAAATATCCCGACCGGCGATGCCGATATCAGCGGCGGCCCGCTCCACGTAGATGGCTACGTCGCTGGGCTTCACCCAGAAATAGCGCACACCGGTCTCCGGATTCTCAAACACAAGCTTCCGGTTCTCCTCTCGGATAGAGGGGCAGGCATAGCCCGCCTCCTCCAGAATCTGATAGACCTTCTCCCCCAAACGTCCCTTGGGCAGGGCAATATTCATCATAGCCCTCACCCCACCTTTCGGACCGTTTGGAACGACAGCCCCTCCGGCACAGCGCGCTCCACCCGGACGCTCTGTCCCGCCTGGCGGCAGCGCTCGGCCTCCTGTATGACGGCGGGAGCGGGGGTGCTGTCGTCGTACAGCAGCAGCAGGTCCGCGTCAAAGTCCTCCCCCGGGTCCTCCAGACGCTCCAGCAGGTTCATATACACGGCAAAGCCGATGGCTCCATCCCCCCGGCCCATTTGGTGAAGCAGATTGTCGTATCGCCCGCCGGAGAGCACGCCGCTGGGCAGTCCCGGCAGATACCCCCGGAAGATAAATCCGTTGTAGTACTCCATGTTGTTGACCACAGAGAAGTCCAGCCGCAGATTTCCATCCGGAACCAGAGCGCAGACATCCCGCAGTTCCGCAAGGGCCCCGGCCATCCGTTCCCCCCGAATCATCTCCTCCAGTTCCGGCAGCAGCTCCTGGGGCGGGCCGTACAGCTCGGTCATCCGGCACAGGTCCTGAGACGCCTCCGGGTCCAGCCCCAACTCCCGGCACAGCTGGCCCAGAGCGGCGACATTTTTCTCCCCCATCCGCTTCAGCAGCGCTCCCCGGCAGTCCCGGGGCACCTCGGCGCTGTCCAGCAGTCCGGCCACAAAGCCCAGGTGGCTGACGTCCAGAAGATAGTCTCCGCTGATGGTCTCCAGGCTCCTGGCCGCCAGCAGCAGCACCTCGCCCATAGCCACCAGGTCGATCTCTCCCACACACTCCAGGCCCGTCTGCATAATTTCCCGAAACCCCCGGGTCATAGGGGAGGTGCGGTAGACATTTTCGCTGTAATAAACCTTTTGCAGCCCATCCCCTTCCCTGACGTTCTTCACAATGGAGAGGGTCACATCCGGTTTCAGCGCCATCAGCCGCCCGTCGGCGTCGGTAAAAGTCAAAATATCCTCGCTGACCAGAAAGCTCTTGTTCCGCACGTAGAGGTCGTAAGGCTCAAATTTGCTCATTCTATACTGGTTATATCCATAGCGGCGGTACAGTTCTCTGAGCTGCCGCACCACCTGGTCACTTTTCATCTGTCTCATCCCTTTCTCCTCGCTTCACGCTATTGCGTTAGCGCTTTATTATAGTAGTGCAATAGTCAAAAGAATTCAACCGCCATTTTTACCAAACCTTTTTCGATTTTCCCCCCGGAAAACAGCATTTTCACCGTTATGACCCAAAGACGAGAAAAAGCCCGGACTCTTTCCAAACGAATCCGGGCTTTTACTCATTACAATTGTTCTGTTTTTATCCGGCGTGACAACTTTCACAGGAATCACAGTCGGGAAAGTCTTTGGGGTCATAGGGGATGCCGTTCCGGTCATAGTAGTCCTTCACCGCCGCGCGGATCGCCTCCTCCGCCAGAACGGAGCAGTGGAGCTTGTGGGCGGGCAAGCCGTCCAGCGCCTCGGTGACCGCCTGGTTGGTGAGCTTCAGCACCTCGGACAGGGGCTTGCCCTTGATCAGCTCGGTGGCCATAGAGCTGGTGGCGATGGCGGAGCCGCAGCCGAAGGTCTCAAACTTCACGTCGGCCACGATATCCTTCTCAATTTTCAGATAAATCTTCATAATATCCCCGCAGACGGCGTTGCCTACCTGGCCTATGCCGTTGGCGTCCTCCAGAACGCCCACGTTCCGGGGATCGCGGAAGTGATCCATCACTTTTTCACTGTAGAGCGCCACAGTTCTTCTCCTTTCTCAGAGCACAAAGGCTCTCTTGCCGCTGATCTTATCCTTCCACAGCGGGGACATATCGCGCAGATAGGCCACAACCTCCGGGACCGCCCTCAGAATGGCATCTACATCTTCTTCGGTGTTCTCAGCGCAGAGGGACAGGCGCAGAGACCCGTGGGCCACCTCGTGGGGCCGTCCGATGGCCAGCAGCACATGGCTGGGATCCAGCGACCCGGAGGTACAGGCAGAGCCGGAGGAGGCGCAGATGCCCCTGTCATCCAACAGCAGAAGCAGACTCTCCCCCTCGACGCCCTCGAAGCAGAAGTTTACATTGCCGGGCAGGCGGTTCACCGGGTCGCCGTTGAGGCCGCAGTGAGGAATCCGGCTCAGCCCCGCGATCAGCCTGTCCCGCAGGGCGGACACCTTTTCCGCGTTTTCCTCCATGTGGGCACAGGCCTCCTCCAGGGCCGCCGCCATGCCCACAATAGCGGGGACGTTCTCCGTGCCGGCCCGCTTGCCCCGCTCCTGGGCACCGCCTTCGATCACGTTGACCAGCGGGACGCCTTGGCGGGCATACAGCGCCCCCGCCCCTTTGGGACCGTGGAATTTGTGGGCGGACAGGGAGAGCAGGTCAATATTCTGCTTTTCCACCTGGATGGGCAGATGGCCCGCCGCCTGAACCGCGTCGGTATGGAACAGCACACCCCTGGCCCGGCACACCGCGCCGATCTCCCCGACGGGCAGGACGGAGCCAACCTCGTTGTTGGCGTACATGGCGGTGACCAGACAGGTATCCTCCCGGATAGCCGCCGCCACCTGTTGAGCGGTAACCGTCCCCTTCTCCCCCACCGGAAGAAGCTCCACCTCAAAGCCCTCCCGCTCCAGTTTTTTTAAGGTATGCAGAACGGCGTGGTGCTCAAACGCGGTGGAAAGAATGTGTCTCCTGCCTCTCCGCTCCCCCAGCCGGGCGGCGGAAATCAGAGCCTGATTGTCCGCCTCGCTGCCGCTGGAGGTGAAGGTGAGCTCTTTGGGAGAAGCGCCGATACAGGCGGCGATCCGCTCCCTGGCGTCCTGCAACGCCTCGTTCGCCCGCTGGCCCGCCCCGTACAGACTGGAGGGGTTACCCCAGTTGTCCTCCATACAGGCCAGCATCGCGTCAATTGCGGCGCGGCTCATTCGGGTGGTAGCCGCGTTGTCTGCGTAAATCATACGGATATCCTCTCTGTCAATCAGTCTGTAAACAGCGGGGTGGACAGATACCGGTCGCCGGTATCCGGCATCAGGACCACTATGGTCTTACCTTTATGCTCCGGCCGTTTGGCCAGCTGGATGGCGGCATGGAGCGCCGCGCCGGAGGAGATGCCCACCAGAACACCCTCCTTCCGTCCCACCAGCCGGCCGGCGGCAAAGGCGTCCTCATTGGACACGGGCAAAACCTCGTCATAGACCCCGGTATCCAACACATCGGGGACAAAACCCGCGCCGATGCCCTGAATCTTGTGGGCTCCGCCGCGGCCCTCGCTGAGGACGGGGGAATCCTTAGGCTCCACCGCCACCACCTTCACCGCCGG
>ERZ779632.1267-NODE-1267-length-10757-cov-6.861615_pt1 | contig 10757 bp, 10 predicted proteins | sample MGYA00514194_ERZ779632 | MGnify/ENA primary metagenome ERZ779632 (study PRJEB29562, sample SAMEA4376704) | mouse gut metagenome | isolation source: Cecum | study: EMG produced TPA metagenomics assembly of the A DSS colitis mouse model was used to assess the...
GACTATTACGAGATTGAAGAAAATGCCGAGCGTATTTATATTGGAAATGAACTTCCCGAAGAATACACGGAATCAGAGAGCCGGAAAAGCCTTATGGGTGCAAATGCAAAAGCGAAGGCAAACGCCGCTACTGCGATACCTGAACTGATACAGATAGCATCAAACCCGGCTTATGAAGAAAACCGCAAGGAAAAACACAACAAAAACGCCAGATACGGCTGGTACAGGTATGATGTCCGTTTTGCCCTCCCGGTTTATGATGAGAATGTGCTTGTCAGATACAATATATTCCATGCCCGTCTTTTAATTAACCATGCTGAAAATGGCAAAAAATATCTGTATGATATTTTGGCAATAAAAAAAGAAACGAGCAGCCCGCTTGAGTGAAAACACTGTACGGTAAAAACCCATTTCTTATTGTCAATAATAAGCTATTTTTCAATTCCTGTCAATCCCCAATTTCGATTTTTTCAAAATACCGCATTGGCATTTTTAATGCAATGAGGGAACTTTGTTCCCCCTTAACCACCACATAGCATGAGGCGCAGAAGATGTCAAGACCGCCGCAAGCGAGGCGGAGTCGGTGTCTTGACATCTTCTGCGCCTCATGCTACAAACTTAAAACCAAAACAACACTAAAGGGAATATATCAGATCATGCAGCACTGCTTCCTCAGCCCTGCTCCTGATGCTGTTCATTTTTTGGAGCCAACAGAGCCAGTCATCGAATTTAAGCTGCTCTGTTACTCCCTCTTTCTTTGCCATCTGCCCCACAAGCCTGTCCATCATTTCGTTGCATTCTTCATCAAGCTCTGCAAGGTGCTTCCATAATGTTTCTGATAGAATCATATACGAATAAATGCCCCTGTGGTTTTCTTCTAAAAAATACTTCCTCATCCGTCCATACTTCCCGATCTGATACTCTGTTGTATCCGAAAGTTTGAGGTCGGGAATCAGATAGTCGCCTTCCCAATGATATGTAATCTCCATATACAACCGCCTTTCTTTGTGCTAAACTGTTTACAGATACGAATAAAAGGATTACCACCTTCTTCCTTTACCACAACATCTGCAAGTTTCCATTCACCACAAATGAGCCAGCCGCATATGTTGTATTTTCTGCTAGCAATGAGCCAAGCTGACATACTTGTATGTCAATTTGGCGAATGCCGCCAGAGTCAGATACTTGTACCTGACTAGCAGATGCGCATTTCCGCTAAAATACTGCGTTTTACGGAAATGTTTACATCTACAGTTCACAACATATCACATCCGTAACCGGTTTAACATATGTCTCGAAAAACCGTTCAAATATGACAAGAAACGCCTGCAGCGCTACAACGCTCCAGACATATAACATCATTTTTTCGAAGGCAATCCTCTTCATGGCCATATCCAGAATGAAACGGATCAGCACACAGGAGACGATCAGCCAGTCCACATATAGAAACGCCCAGTGTAAAAATTCCAGAATAACCCGTTTTTTACTGATCCTTCATCCTGTTTTCAGGGCAAACCTGCTGGATGAAAATGTTCGATATAAAAACCCTTCCCTCACGGCGTTCTCCTTTACTTTTTGCAGTACAAGCCCGGAAAACTCTCCGCTTCCCAGGCTTACGGCATCCGCCCTGCGCACTGCTGTTGTATTGGCTACATGCAAAGTATATCATAAAAATTCCGCGCCAGTTGCGTCTGTCCTTCAATCCCCCTTTTTTGTCCTTCAATTTCCATTGCATGTAAGGGGAATATTATCTATACTAAATGCAGGGAAAATTCCAGTAAGGCAATTTCATCTGACAACAGACCTACAGAGGGAATCAACAAAATTATGTTACAAATCGGAATCTGCGACGACGAACCGCTTCTTTTGGAAGAAATAAAAAAAATTACGGAAGACTGCCTGCAGCGGCAGCAGGCCTTTTCCATCCTGTCAACCTTTACAGACGGCAAAGCGCTTCTCTATGAAATACAGGATGGTAAACATTTTGACCTCCTGCTCCTTGACATAGAAATGCCCGGCATTTCCGGCATGGAGCTGGCGGAGCGGATTCATGGACTGCTGCCCGACGCCCTGATGATTTTCGTTACGGCGCACTATAAATATGCCGTGGACGCCTACGCGCTCCACATCTTCCGCTATATTCCCAAAAACCAGCTTAAGGGGCGGCTTTCTCACGCCTTAAAGGACGCTGTCTCGCTTCTGGAAATCCAGAACACAGCCTCCTATATTATCGGCAGTCAGAACCGTCTGGAGCGTATTCCTCTGAAGGAAATTCTCTATATTGAAAAAGACGGAAAAAACGCCCTCTTTCACACAGTACCGGCCACGAATCAGCTAGAGGCTCCGGCAAAATCGGATCGACGTATTCGGAAAACACTGGCTGAAATTTTTGAAGAATTAGATTCGGAGGAATTTTATTTTATTGAACGGGGCTTTATTGTGAATTTGCGGCATGTGACGGGAATTTCCCATACGGACTGCATTCTCACTGATCAGACGCGCCTGCCCGTTTCCCAGAGCCGCCTGCCGGAATTTAAGAAAAAGCTGAACACCTATTGGAAGGATAAAATCTGATTATTGATTTAAACAGAGGCCGATATGCTGCAGACACGCAAAACCAAAATTAAATTTCTGGAACGAAAAAATCAGGTTCTGGAAGAAAACTATCATCTTCTTACAGAATTATACCGAAAAAACGAGCATCTGTATCACGATATGAACCACCATCTGCAGATGATTTACCATCTTGCAAAAAAGAACGGCACATCAGAAATTGCAGAATATGTCAATTCCATCAGCGCCCCCATTAACGAGCTTTCCGATACCACCTGGAGTGGCGTCGATATTGTGGACGCTATTTTAAACCACGCCGTTCTGGAAGCGGAAAAACAGGGAATTGAGATAGATGTAAACGCGGAATTTCCAAAGGACTGCAGTATTACATCCGATGATCTGTGCGTCATTTTATTTAATCTGCTGGACAACGCCATGGAAGCCTGCCAACGCTGTATGCGTAAAACAAACCGTTCTCCACGCATAGAGGTGACGCTGCGCAGAATCCATCAGTTTGTAATCATTAAAATCCAAAATCCCTGCATTCCGCCCCGAAAGCTCTTCGGTATCTTTCCCTCAACCAAGGCCGACACCCTCCATCATGGTATCGGCCTGCGCAATGTGCGGGAAAAAGTGGAAAAATGATTCATTCTGTATTCCTTTGCGTCTTTCGAGAGTTGCTCATCACCCTTAATATAACAGCTTGTTCCCTTTCTCTCAGATCTCATAAATCTCGTCATATTTCGCTTCGATCAGCGGCGTGATCTGTTCCTCCTGTACCAGGCAAATCAAAAGCCCTTCCACAATAAATCCGCCCGAATATAACACGCTTCCACAGATGCGTCCGGCTTCTCTTTCAGAGATTCCCTGTCAATACAGTACCAGAGCTGTCCGTTACTTCCTATCTCGCTTCCCAGCACAGTGAGCTTTTCTCCCTCCGCCACCAGACCGACAGCTTTAAACTCCACCCCCGCGCCTTCTCTGATCTTACAGACATGTTGTTTCACAACCATTGTCTGCGGAAAAGCTTCCACATTCTTATCGTCTGCTTCTTCCTCCTCCAAATCCTCATTGTTCATATCTCCGAACAGCTCCGTCAACTCCGCCTCGGTCATGTATGCCGCACCGATGATCTTCCCGTCTTCTGCGCGGAGTATTTTAACGTTGACTGTCCCTGCCGGATTCATATTCAGCGTATAGAAGGATTCATCCGGCTTATGGATATCCAGAAAAACATTGACAAGCTGTTCTTTATAATAATAGTTTTTTCCTTTTTTAGTGACGCCTGCCGCCCGATACTCTTCCAGCAGTTTCTCTTCCAATGCTTTATCCAAATCATCCTGCTTTTCTTCCCAGCCTAATTTACCATAAATCACCGACTGAAAATTCCACTTTTCATCTGTAGCTGCCCGATCCAGCCACTTCTTCAACAGCTCTTCATCCATTTCATCCGCCAAAATGGAGAAAAAGGAAACTGCGTCTTCCTCATAGGCTTTTCCCGCAAAGGACTGCATAAGCGGACTGTCGACATCCAGTTGCTCCACGCTGACAGAAAAGAAGGCAACTTTTTCGTCGGTATAAATCTTGTTAAGCCATGTCTCCTGTGCCTTTTCGTCCAATTTGCCAAACGCCATTCCAAACAGCGGCAGATTTCCCGTCTCATAAAAATACGCAGCATCTGCTTCAGAGACCCCGGAAGCCTCGACTGCACCCGCCGGATAAATACCGACAAAAAACACCCCCAAAGCCATGCAGACCGTCAAACCTGCTGTCACAATTTTCATTTTACCCGTTTTTGCCCTGTCATTCATTATCGCACTTATCCTTTCCTTCAATATCCGTTTATTGGCGCTTAAAGAGACTGCTGTAACCGGCTCCCTGTATCTGCCGGCCGCCGCCATGGCTTCAAGCAGCGTTTTTCCATAATCAGCTGCATGCTCATAACCCATTTTTTCTAAAACCGCTTCATCACAGGAAAGCTCGCAGGCCTTACTGATCTCACGGCTCATCACATACACCAGCGGATTAAACCAATGGAGGCAGACCGTAAACTGTACCAGCCATTTATAGAGAATATCCCGCCGTTTCTCATGCATAAGCTCATGGGTCACTATGTAACGAAATTCCTTTTCTGAAATGTGTGTGTCCGGCATCACAATACAGGGCCGCCAAAACCCAACCAGCATAGGCGAAGAAATATATGGATTTACAAAAAACTCCACGGTTTTTCCAACTCCTGCCCGCCACTGCATCTCAGAAAGCCTGCTTAACAGGGAAATATCCGAAACCGGCTTCGCTGCTGCTTTTACATGCCGTATGAAGCTCTGGTACTTTACAATCTTTCTTATCAGCATTCCCAAAGCAATCACAAACCAGATCCATCCTATATTGTTTCCTAAAAGAACCGTTTCCTGCCTTCCCTGCGCCACATCCACTGCCGCTGACTTCTCTTGTGCCGGAAAATGTGTCGTTTTCTTTTCTCCGTCTATGTCGGAATGCAAATCATTCCGTATATCCTGTGTAGCAGCCGCTTTTTCTTCCTTTCCTGAGAAAACCATGTTCCCGAAGTCAGCCTGAGGCACTGCCATAGAAAGGCGCCCCATCAGACTTTCCTTCGGTCCAAAGGGAAGCAGCAGTCTTGCAATTACAAGTAACCAGACGTAATACTGCCACCGGCGGCTGCATTTCTTTTTTAAAAGCCAATCAATTAAAAGCATGCCCAAAATAAGCAGCGCACCGGAAACAGACATGGACAAAACGGTTTGAAACAGCATATTCATGATCTGTTACCCCCTTCCAACAGCCTTTTAAGCTCTTCATACTCTTCGTCGGTGAGCAGATCGCCCGCAATCAGGTTCATTACAAGTCCCTTAACGCTCCCTTCATAAACTTTGTCAATAAAATTCTGCGTCTGCGACGTCTGATACTCCGTTTCTGAAATAAGCGGGGTGTATTCATTCCGCCGTCCGGTTTTCGTCGCCTTCAAATAGCCCTTCCCTACAAGCCGGGATAAAAGCACGATCAGCGTATTTTTCTGGCAGGGCCTGCCCTGTTTTATCAATTCGTCCATAATATAAGAAAATAAGGTCGTCTTTTCCTGATCTTCCCATATAATTTTCATAATTTCATACTCTGCGTCAGATAATTTTGCCATTATCCTTCCTCCATATCCAAAAAATACAGCGATTCCTTCCTGCGAGCGCCACTAGTATAACATCATGTTGTACAATTAATATAACATATTGTTATACATTTGGCAAGAAAAAAAACGGGCCGGACATTTATTGTCCGTCACCCGTCTTTTTTACCATATACGATAATTTCCCGATAGAGCCAGATACGCAAACAGATAAAGGCAGTTATCATAGTATCTGCGCTCTCCTTTCCGCATCGGTTCTCTATAAAAGCGTTCTACCCACTCTTTAGCCAGCTTGGCCGGATCAGATAACTCCGTACCGTCCAGTCTTTCTGAAATGGCCAGCGTTCCCTGTGCTGTAGCAGCCAGCATCCCCACAGGATGAAGGGCTGGCTGATCAATTATTTTTCCATCAATCTGAAATGTCATATACGGATTTTCCCGCCTGGTTACGCCCAGAAAATGTTGTAATCTCTCGACCGCCGCACGCTGTCCCTCATCCTTCTGATTCCAACTGTAGTCAAGTCCAATATTGGCCGCCGTGCGGTAAGCGTCGGAATAAAAATACCCGTGCTGTCCCCACTCAAATTCCGTATACACCGGAGAACCGTCAAAATTTGCATATTCTGCCGACATCCCCGTTTTTTCATGGCATGCCGCCGCCAGATACTTCCTGCTGACGGCCGCCGCCCGCGCCCAAAATGCACAGTCCTCCTTATTGGCCCACTTTGCAAACAGCTCATAAAAATGCGGCAGATGATAGGAGGGATCGGTAAAAGGAGACCCCGGTACAAACAGAATCTGATAATTCTCCCTGTTCCACATAGGCTCTCCTGCCCGTCCATTTTCCCCTTTATGGAGGCAGGCCGACAGAATATCCTTTGCCTCCTTTTCATACTGAAAAATGCCTTCTCCGTCTCCCCATCTGTGAGAGGCAAAAAACAGAGCCATGGCAAAAAATTCTTCTCCGTCGGGAGCAGGGCCGTAAGCGTTTTTCGTACCGTCCGGCGCGCAGGACCATGCGAAATAACCCTCGTTTTCTCCAGAGTCCATCCACATATAAGTCTTCGCCCACTTCCAGAGACGGTCAAACTCCTCCTTCATATCGAGCTGCACACACATCATCATCCCATAGGACATACCCTCCGTGCGCGCATCCACATTGCCCGTGTCCTCGATATAAGCCATGTCATCCCCTACGAGATGATACACCTTTTCCTCCGCATCATAGAAGAAAGTGTTCACAATTTCTTTTAACCTTGCCGCGATCTCTTCCTCCGAAATCCCTATCTCTTTCAATACATTTCGATACTGCATGGAATAATACTACCTTTCTATATAAGCAGGGAATGCCCGCACTCCGGGCATTCCCTCACGCAAGATACATGCATATTTCTCACACTATTCTTTGACGCCGCCGATGGTCAATCCTGTCACAAAATACCTCTGCAAAAACGGATACAGACACACAATGGGAAGCATCGTCGCAATGGTAGCCGCCGCCCTGATGGAAGCAGGAGTAATAGAATTACCGGAGTTTCTCATACTGTCGGCGCTGCCGCTCTGCTGCATAACCGAGGATAACAGTTTCATCAACTCATACTGTAAAGTAGTATACTTGTCAGACATACGGTTGTAAAGCATGGCGTCAAACCAGGAGTTCCACTGTCCCACCGCCACAAACAATGCCACTGTCGCGTAAACAGGCTTGCAAAGCGGAGAAATAATTTTAACAAAAATCGTCATGTATCCCGCTCCGTCAAGCTGGGCCGATTCCTCCAGTGAATCCGGCAGACCGACCATATAGGTTCTCAACACCAGCATATTAAAAGCGCTGACTGCTCCGGGAACTACATATACCCAGAAAGTTCCCGTTAAATGCAGATTTTTATACAACAGGAATACCGGGATCAGACCGCCGTTCACATACATGGTAATAACCCAGAACAGGGACAATTGGGACTTAAATAAAAACCGCTTCCTGCTCACAATAAACGCCAAAAGTGCATTGGCTACCAACGCCAGCAAAGTTCCAATCACCGTTCTTAATACGGTGATGTACGCGCCCGTAACCATATTCTGCTTATGTAATACAGTATAATAATTCTGCAGGGTAAACTTCCTTGGGAGCAGATGGATACCGCCGCGCACCGTATCGATACCGTCATTAAAGGAAATTGCCAGCGTATTTAATACAGGATACAATGTTATAACTACAAAGGCTACCATAAAGATGGTATTACATATTACAAAAATCTGATCACTTAAACTTTTCTTCTTCATCTTTACGCTCCCTCCCTAGAATAAGCTTTCTTCACCGGACCGTTTTGCCATACGGTTCGCAAGCAGAATCAGGAAAATACTGACTGCGCTCTTAAAAATACCTGCCGCCGTACCCAGTGAATAATCATTCTGGCTGATACCCCAGTTCAATACATAAATATCGATTGTCTGGGATACTTTCTGCACCAATCCGTTTCCTAAGATATACTGGACTTCAAATCCTGCGTTCAAAACATTTCCCACATTCATCAGAAGCAGTATCATAATAGTCGGTTTGATTCCCGGAAGCGTAATATATCTGATCTTGGCCCATCTCGCCGCACCGTCAATGGAAGCCGCTTCATACAGGCTGGGATCAATCGCCGTGATCGCCGCCAGATAAATAATCGCGTTCCATCCTGTCTCCTTCCAGAGATTTGAAAAAGCCACAATGGGCCAGAAATAGCTTTCGTGTGCAAAGAAATTAATCTGCGAGCTGACAATGCCCAGTTTTTGCAGTACTTCATTTACAATACCCGTTGACGATAGCGCATCATGTAAAATACCGGTAACGATAATCCATGACAGGAAATGCGGCAGATAGGAAATGGTCTGCACCATCTTCTTTCCCAACACATTTTTTACTTCATTTAATAAAATGGCAAATATGATTGCCATTAAAAAAGAAGTCACCAGATTGATGGTTCCCATTGCCAGCGTATTCCGAATGACACGGATAAAGCTTGCATCGCTGAACAGAAACTTAAATTTATCAAGCCCGATCCATTTGGAATGAAGCATTCCGTCCTTCGGTTTGTAATTTTGAAATGCCATGATCCATCCGCCCAGCGGAAGGTAATAGAAAATAAAACCATAAATCACAAAAAACGCCGACCAGATCAACAGAACTTTCTGGCGTTTGATTTCTTTCCATGTAATTTCCTGCTTTGCCTTCTTTTTCCCCCGACTCATATTCCATCTCCTTCTATCCCACAACTTTTTTGAGAAAAAAGGGGACAACTACATGGCTTTCACCGCGATATAGCTGTCCCCTTTACCGATCTCAGGTTACTGTCCGCATCAATTTACTGTGCCAGAGATGCTCTTCTATCTAATTCTGTCTGCATCTCGGCAAGGAAATCTTCCGGTGCACAGCCCTCATATGCCGTCATATAGTCGCTCCATGTGGAGTCAAAGGAATCCGACATTACTACTTTGGGAAGCCATTCGTGCTTCACCTCTCCCATTTTTGTCCAAGCAACGCCACCGGGAGTCTCCGTCGTCATATTATTGGAGAAGGAGTACATCGGGAACCAGGGCCCTGTCTCTTTCTCGACGGAACCAATCATTTCCACATAAGTAGTAACGCCATATGCGTTAAAGCAATCTACCAGCGGCTGCGCCAGACTACTGAAAAATTCAGATGTCTGTTCCTCAGGGTTCATGGCATTTTTACCGTCCCTGCTGGTTCCACGGTACTGCGGCATATAGGAGTAAACACATCTGTGAGAAGCCTGATACTCCTTATTTGCCCACTGCATTCTCTGCTCTTCGGTTCTGTAGTAGAGTCCGTCTTCATCAACCTGATAGTCCACATCCTTCACACCCCAAAATCTGAGATCATGAATTTCCTGATCCAGACAATCTTCTAAGAACTGGAACGCTGCGTCCACATCCTTACAGCTCGTGGTAACAGCTACACCATTTGCAAGGTTCTGTGTATCGCCGTAGGTATGCCACATATTTTCCATTCCTTCGTCAATGGTAAGACCGAGAGGTACATAATTGCAGCCCTCCAGGTCAAGCCCCTGCTGCTTGAATACGTCGTTTACCGTACCATAAAAATCCCACCACTGGTCGCACATCCCCAGCACACGGCCCGTAGAAAGTTTCGCTATATATTCATCATAGGTCTGGGTCGCAAACTCATGGTCAACAATACCCTTATGGTATTCCTCATTTAACTTCTGGAAATATCTGTGAGTTGTCTCGCTGGTGTTATAGTCCTCAATCTTCATGGTTTCGGTATTTACAATAACCGAACCGTCATTCGGATATCCGGCTAAAAACTGACCTGCGTTCTCGATACAAAAGTATCTCCAGTCCTCACAGAGGATAGTGTAGGGAATTACTTCTGAGCCGTCTTCCATTGTCGGGTTTGCCGCCGCATAACGCTCCAGCAAATCGAAATACTGATCCAGCGTCTTAATCTCCGGGTAATTATCCCACGCAAGCACCCTTGCCTGAATCCAGAAAGCCTCGTCATTGTGGGTCGTCGCCTTGGATTCGCCATATGTATTCTGGAAAATGTTTGCCCAGTAAATCTTGCCGTCCTCCTGACGGAATCTGTCCCACTCCTCATCAGAATACATTTCCTTTAACTTCGGATGCTTCTCGAGATAATCATCCCAGGCAACCAACGCACCGGCATCATACAATGCCATCTGCCCGTCGCCGCCGTCTATAAAATCAGGATACTCTCCTCCTGCAATGATTGTTCCCACAGCCTCAGCCGCCGTCTGACCGGTAAGCCATGTCTCCTTTACTCTCACGCCGGTCTTCTGTGCAATGATCTCCTGAATTTCATTTCCATCGTTGATCTCCGGGCCCGGCATCGCAATAAACATGCTAAAATCGATGATATCCTTATTTCCGTCTTCTCCGGAAGCGGCCTCTTCATTTGATCCCCCATCGGTGTTCGAAGTTCCCGCGTCGCCTGCGCTGTCACCGCCGCAGCCAGCAAGCACGGACGCCGTCATTGCCGCTGTCAACAAAAGCGCTGTCAGTTTCTTACATTTCATTCGTT
>ERZ779632.1278-NODE-1278-length-10687-cov-15.512227_pt1 | contig 10687 bp, 8 predicted proteins | sample MGYA00514194_ERZ779632 | MGnify/ENA primary metagenome ERZ779632 (study PRJEB29562, sample SAMEA4376704) | mouse gut metagenome | isolation source: Cecum | study: EMG produced TPA metagenomics assembly of the A DSS colitis mouse model was used to assess the...
TGATCTCCGGGGACAACCCCTCCACCGTGTCCGCCGTGGCGGTGCAGGCGGGCATCGCCGGGGGGGACAAGTACGTGGACGCCGCCACCCTGAAGGAGCCCACCGACTACGCCAGGGCGGTGCGGGATTATAACGTATTCGGCCGGGTGACCCCGGATCAGAAGCGCAAGCTGGTGAAGGCCCTGCAAAAGGCGGGCCACACCGTGGCCATGACCGGGGACGGCGTGAACGACGTGCTGGCCCTGAAGGACGCGGACTGCGGCATCGCCATGGCCTCCGGCGCGGAGGCGGCGGCCCAGGTGGCCCAGGTGGTGCTGCTGGACTCCAGCTTCGCCTCCATGCCCCAGGTGGTGGAGGAGGGGCGGCGGGTGATCAACAACATCCAGCGGGCGGCGGCCCTGTACCTGGTGAAGAACATCATGTCCCTGTTCCTGTCCCTGGTGACGCTGTTTGCCGGGTTCCCCTACCCCTTTGTCCCCATTCAGCTCACCCTCATCAGCGCGCTGACCATCGGGGCCCCCTCCTTCGTGCTGGCCCTGGAGCCTAACCACGAGATCGTGAAGGGCCGCTTTATGACAAACGTACTCCGGCGGGCCCTGCCCGGGGGCCTTGCCAACGTGGTGCTGATGATCCTCATTGAGCTGTTCACCTTCGCCTTTGCCTTCGAGCGGGTCACCCTGTCCACCCTGGCCACGGTGATCATGGGCGAGGTGGGCCTGCTGGTGCTGTACTACATCTCCAAGCCCCTGGACTGGAAACGCTGGACGCTGCTGGGGACGATGGCGGGGGCCTTTGTCATCGCGGTGCTGGCCTTCGGCGGTATGTTTGAGCTTACCCCCCTGGACTTCCAGGCGGGACTGGTGATTCTGGTGTTCCTGATGCTCACCCCGTCGGTGATCTTCGTGTTTGAGCGGGCCTTTGAGTGGGGCAGCGCGGCCCTGGCCCTGGTGGCCCAGCGGCGGGGCGGCGGGCGGCCCAAGCGGGCGGCCCCCAAACGGGTTGTGCGCCGCTGAACGCGAAGCGGGCAAATCAAAACCACCCGTTGAACGGGTGGTTTGAACAGGCCCTGTAAGGGCCTAACTCTTGTGGTCGCCCCCTAAAGGGGGCACCGAAAAGGTCTGGCAATCACACTTTTATCACGGGCAGCCCCCTACTCGGGGGCTGTTCTTATTTGCCCTGTTTCACTGGCGCACCCGTAAACGGGTCTACATACTCTTTCAGACTGATCTGGTCATTCATGATATCTTCCTGCAACTGATTTTGAATGTACTCCCTAATTGCCCCTTCGTACTTCCCTACCGTATCCACGTAATACCCTCTGCACCAGAAATGCCGGTTCCCATACTTGTATTTCAGGTTCGCGTGCCCATCAAATATCATCAAGCTGCTCTTGCTTTTCAAATATCCCATGTACTGTGCCACACTCATGTGCGGCGGGATCGCCACAAGCATATGGATATGATTTGGGCAGCATTCCGCCTCTATTATTTCTACACCCTTCCGCTCACTTAATTCTCTCAGGATTCTCCCGATATCTGCCCTCAATTTCCCATATATTATCTGCCTGCGATATTTCGGCGCAAATACGTTGTGATACTTGCATCTCCATTTGCTGTGTGATAAACTTTTTACGTCATCCACTTGACATGAACCTCCTGTGTTTTGATGGTGTGGTTGCCAGACCTTCTCCATTCTACCACACAGGAGGTTCTTCCTTTTGCTAAAGCTTCTTTTTCTCACCCCAAGTTTAACTGGGGGGTTTGTCTTGCTAAAGCACCAACCAAACAGGGAGGCACGGCTGCTTGCCGTGCCTCCCTGTGTTTGTTCCGGTTCAGTCCCGCTCGAACTTCAGCACCGCGCCGGAGGTTCCGTCGATCTCAAACTCATACTCCAGGCCGCCCTTGTAGAACTCGATCTCGTAGATCAGCCAGCCGTCGTCATAGTCCCGCTCCACCTTGGTGAACACCACGTCCCCGGCGGCGCAGCCCGCGTGGTTCAGGGCCGCGTTCTTGGCCGCCTCCGCGCCGATGTCCGCCCCGGTCTGGGTTCCGGTGACCCCGTGGTGGTTCCCGGAGGAGGTCTGGTGGGCCTCCACCTCCTTGTGGAACACCGAGCCGTTCTGGGCGTGAATCTCATAGTCGTATTCGTGGGTGGCGGTGTAGAACTCCACCTCGTACACCGGCACCCCGTCCTCATAGTCCATCCGCACCTTGGTGAACCGGGCGTCCCCGGCAGACACGCCCGCGTCCGCCAGCGCGGCCTGCTTCGCCGCGTCCGAGCCGATAAAGGAATTGGACGGCTGGGTGGGCCGGGGGGCCTGGGTGGCGGGAGGCTGGGTAGCGGGCGCGGGGGTCTGGTTCGGGGTCGTGGGGGCCGGCGGGGCGGGCGACGGGTAAGCGGGGGGCTTTTACACTGGCCAGGCCCAGAGGACCCGGGGGGGTGGGGGGTGGGGGCGGGGGGGGGGGGGGTGGTCTGGGTTGGGGGCGGGTGGGATGCGGGCGGGGCCGTCTGGACGGGGGGGGGGGTGCCCGCCGGGTCCTGGCTCACATAGGTGGTGGTCTTTTTGCTGTACACTGCCCCGGTCTGCCCGTTGATCTCATACTCGTATTCCACGTTCCCGCCGTAGAATTTGAACTCAAAGACGGGGACGCCCCGCTCCATGTCCTGCTTCGCCTCGGTAAAAACGGCCTCCTCCCGGGCCACCCCCGCGTCCGCCAGGGCAATGTCCCGGGCCTCCTCCAGCGTGATGGTTCCGGCCACGGGAACGCTGTTCCCCGGCCCCATCACCGCCTTCTGCTCCTTCTTCACCACCGAGCCGTCGGCGGCGTTGATCTTGTATTCGTACTCCGTCTCTCCGGCCAGGAACTCCACCTCGTACACAAAGGTCCCCTGGTACCGCTCATACTTCACCTTGACGGCCTGGGCGGAAGCGGGATCCACCCCCGCGTCGGCAAAGGCGAAGTTCTGGGCCGCCTCCCCGCCGATGGCGGTGCTCTGCTCCGGTCCCCGCGCCCCGTTGGCGATCATCACGATACACACGCCGGCGGTCACCAGAATGACGCAGAGACAGGCCACCGCCAGCGCGGCCCGTTTGGGGGTGGAAAACATCTCCTTGAGGCTTGACATTTATTTTGCTCCTTTCCAGGGCCGGGAACGGTTTTTCCTATTCCTGCGCCGTCCCAGGCCCCGTCCTCAGGCACAGGCAGTATTGATATGGCTCCAAAGCCCGCCGCCCGCAGGCGCAGGGCTGGCTGGTGATCAGATCCGTGTACTCCCCCTCCAGGCCGTCCAGCCGGATTTGGCGGGTGTCCCCGGTGAAATTGAACAGGCATACCAGGGTCTCCTCCCCCGTCCGGCGGACCAGGGCCAGCACCCCGTTGTCATGGGTGTCCCAGGTGGAGACGGACGCGGACGGGCCAAAGCAGGGCTGCGACCCCCGGAGCTCCTCCAGCTGCCGCAGGCCGTCCCACACCCGCTGCTGCACCGTGCCGGGCTTGGTCCGCAGGGCGGCGTTGTCCCACTGGAAGGGGGTGCGGTGGAGGTTCCGGCTGTCCTCCCGTAGGGCGGGGTCGTCGTGGTAGCCGTAGCCGTTCACCTGGGCGATCTCGTCCCCGCTGGACAGCATGGGGAAGCCCGCCATGGACATGACGGCGGCGTGCATGAGCAGATCCCGCCGGATGCCCAGGGCCACCTGGGCCTCGTCCCCCTCGAAGCCGCCCTTCTCAATGCCGCACAGGCTGGCGGTGGTGCCGCAGGTGCGGGCGTCCTGGGTGGCGGGGTTATAGTTATACCGCTCCCCACGGGCGAAGCTGCCGGGGAAGCTGCCCTCGAAGAATTCATAGAGGTATTTCTTGTGGGCCACAGGGTCTATGCCGAGGGCCCGGCCGTAGTCCTCGTTGAGCCCCCAGCCGATATCGTCGTGGCAGCGCAGGTAGTTGACAAAGCAGCAGTGGGCGGGCAGGGAGTGGAGGTCGTCCAGCTGGCGCTTCAGCTGCCGCACGTCCCCCGAGGCCAGGGCGCTCCACTGGGTGGCCATGGTGGAGGCGTTGTAGAGCAGGTGGCACTCCGGCTTCTCCGGGGTGCCGAAATAGGGCGCGAGCTCCCTGGGGGCCATCACCACCTCGCCCTTCAGAATCACGCCGGGGCAGACGCACTCCGTCACCAGCCGGATCATCCGCATGATGGTATGCACCTGGGGCAGGTTCCGGCAGGAGGTGCCCAGCTCCTTCCAGAGGTAGGGCACCGCGTCGATGCGCAGCACCTCCACCCCCAGGTTGGCAAGGTGGAGCATACTGCCCGCCATGTCGTTGAACACCGCCGGGTTACGGTAGTTCAGATCCCACTGGTAGGGGTGGAAGGAGGAGCAGACGTACCTGCCCATCTCCGGGACAAAGAGGAAGCTGCCCGGGGCGGTCTCCGGGAACACGTCGGGGATGGTTTTCTCCATCTCCCGGGGAATGTCCGGGGTGTCGAAGCAAATGTAGCGGTCCTGGTACTCCCGCTCCCCCGCCTTGGCCCGCGCCGCCCACTCATGGGTGTCGGCGGTGTGGTTGATCACAAAGTCCAGGCACAGGCTCATCCCCCGGCGGCGCATGGCGGCGGCCAGCTCGCTCAGGTCCTCGTTGGTGCCCAGGGCGGGGTCCACCTGCTCAAAGTCCTCCACGGCGTACCCGCCGTCGTTGTCCGGATGGGGCATTTTCAGCAGGGGCATCAGGTGCAGGTAGGTGATCCCCTGCTCCTTCAGGTAGCCCAGCTTGGACTGGACCCCCTTCAAACTCCCGGCGAACAGGCTGGTATACATGGTCACGCCCAGCATATTGCCCGCCCGGAACCAGTCCGGGTTGGCCTCCCGCCGCTTGTCCAGCTGGCGGAGGGCCTGGCTTCTGGCGTGGTAGAACCCCGCCATGCGCTTCTTCAGCTCCTCCAGCCGGTCACGATCATTATACAACTCCATGTAAAGCCAGTCAAGCTCATTCTGCCGGGCGGCCAGACGGCGTTCCATGTCATTCATATGGTCCCATCTCCTTTTTGGGGTTGGTTTTCCCCCGGTTTTGTGATATCATACGGGTACAAGCCGCCGGATTTGCCCCGCGGCGGGAAAGGACGGGCTGTCTATGCACGAATACTCCTTCTCCGTGTTCCCCAACGAAAATTTTCTGGACCTGCGGCTGTTCCAGTACGGCTGGGAGCAGTGCGCCCCCCTCCACTCCTTCGGGCCCTTTGTCCGCAACCACTTTCTGTTCCACTACGTCATCTCCGGCCGGGGCTGCCTCCACTCCAACGGCCCCGACGGGTCCACCCGGTACTATGACCTGGAGGCCAACCAGGGCTTTCTGATCTGCCCCGGGCAGGTGAACACCTACTACGCCGACAAGGACGACCCCTGGAAATACACCTGGGTGGAGTTTGACGGCCTGCGGGCCCAGGAGTTCCTGGACGCCGCCGGACTCAGCCTGGCCCAGCCCATCTACCGCCCGGAGACCGTCCCCCAGGGGGAGGCGGTACGGGACGCCATGCTTTACATCGCCGACCACTCCCAGGCCTCCACCCTCCACCTGATCGGGCACCTGTGCCTGTTCCTGGACGGGCTGATCCAGTCCTCCGCCACCCGGCGGGAGTTCCACGGCACCCGGCTCCAGGACTTCTACATCCAGGAGGCCGTCACCTTTATGGAGCAGAACTACCGCCGGGAGCTTACCGTGGAGGAGATCGCCGACGTCTGCAAGCTGAACCGGAGCTATTTCAGCAAGCTGTTCCGGGAGAACATGGGCTGTCCGCCCCAGGAGTTCCTGATCCGCCTGCGGCTGTCCAAAGCGGCGGAGCAGATGCAGTCCACCAAGGCGTCCATCGGGGACATCTCCGCCGCCTGCGGCTACCCCAACCAGCTCCATTTTTCCCGCGCCTTCAAGAAGCGGTACGGGGTGCCGCCCCGGGAGTGGCGGACGCAGAACCAGGGCCGGACAAGCTGATCCAGCATGGCCGCAGGCAGGACACACAGCCGGGTTCGGGTGAGTGCCGCTTTTTGACAGTCTCAGGACACACAGCCGGGTTCGGCTGTGTGTCCTTTGCGTTACTCCGCCTCCAGCCAGAGCTGGAGGGCCTGATAGTCCCCCGGCAGGCGGGGCACAGGCCAGCCCGCCGCCATCAGCGCGTCGCCGGGCCACCGCTCCTCCCCGCCGTTGATCCGATAGTTCAGCTCCGGGTCCAGGCCCTTCAGCCGCAGGACGGCAAAGGGCGGGTTGGAGCTTGCGCCGCCCGTCACCAGGGACACCAGGGACCGCCGCCTGTCGGCGGACACCTGCTGCCACGCGGTGAAGGACCCGGGGCGGAAGGCGTCGGTGAGGCGGTAGGCGTCGCCGTTCTGGATCACGTCCCAGTGTTCCTTGAAAAAGGCGATCTGGCGGCGGATCACCGCCTTCTCCTCCTCCGTGCAGCGGCGCACGTCCAGCTCGTAGCCGAAGGTGCCCGCCATGGCCACCACCCCCCGGGTCTCCATGGGGATGGAGCGGCAGGTCTGCCCGTTGGGGACGGCGGACACGTGGGCACCCACCGTCCCCGCCGGATAGGCAAAGGAGGTGCCGCACTGGATGCCCAGCCGGTCCAGGGCGTCGGTGTTGTCGCTGCACCAGATCTGGGGGGTGTAGTACAGCATACCCGCGTCAAACCGCCCCCCGCCCCCGGCGCAGCCCTCGATCAGCAGGTGGGGATAGTCCCGGCGCACCCGCTCCAGCAGCTCGTACACCGCCAGCACGTAGCGGTGGCACACCTCCCCCTGCCGCGCCGCGGGCAGGGCCGCGCTCCACACATCGGTAAGGGCCCGGTTCATGTCCCACTTCACGTACACCAGCCCCGGACAGGACAGCACTTGGCCCATGGAGCGGTACACATACTCCCGCACCTCCGGCCGGGTGAGGTCCAGCACCAGCTGGCTCCGCCCCCGGGTGGGGGCCCGCCCCGGGGCGGTGAGTGCCCAATCGGGATGAGCGCGGTAAAGCTCGCTGTCCTCGCTGACCATCTCCGGCTCCACCCAGACGCCGAAGTCCAGGCCCAGGGCCCGGACCCGCTCCGACAGCCTCTCCAGCCCGCCGGGGAGCTTCTCCTCGTTCACCCCCCAGTCCCCCAGGCCCTGGCGGTCGTTGTTGCGCACGCCGAACCAGCCGTCGTCCAGCACGAACAGCTCCGCGCCCAGCTGGGCAGCGGCCCCGGCGATGCCCTCCAGCTTCTCCAGATCGAAGTGGAACTCGGTGGCCTCCCAGTTGTTGATCAGCACCGGATGCCGCTTTCCGGCCCAGGGGTCCCGGAGCAGGTGCCGCCGGATGGCCCGGTGGAGCTGGCGGCTCATGGCCCCCAGGCCGTCCGCGGTGCAGGTCAGCGCGGCCTCCGGGGCGGTGAAGCTCTCCCCCGGAGCCAGCGTCCAGGAGAAGTTCCGGGGCTGTATGCCCAGGACCAGGCGGCTGTTGTCAAACTGATCCCGCTCCACCTCCGCCTGGAAGCCCCCGCTGTACAGCAGCATGGCCCCATAGCAGAGGCCGTGATCCTCGTTGGCGTCCCCCTCGCACAGCACCGCGAAGGGGTTGTGCTGGTGGCTGGAGATGCCCCGGACGCTGCCCACGCCCTGCACGCCGGGGCGCAGGGGGGCGCGGCTGGGCAGGCGTTCCATGGTGTGCCGCCCGTCGAAGGTGATCAGATCCAGGTCGGCCCGCAGAAAGTCCAGGCACAGGGAGGCCGCCTGGAGCAGGCGGAAGGGGGCCTCTCCCCCATTCACCACCCGGACCGCCCGGGTGATCAGGTCGCAGTCCTCCAGCACGCCGTACAGCAGCTCCACCCGCAGGCCAGAGACGGCGTCGGCCAGGTATACGGTCAGCGTATCCGCCTCGTCCTCCCTGGCGAAAAAGGCGGGCAGGCCCTCCAGGGCGTACTTGCCCTTATGCACCATGTAGCCGCAGAACCGGAGGTCCACGATCCGGCTGCCGTCCGCCAGCTCCGCCTGGATGGAGGGCAGGCGGAAGTCCCCCGCCCCGCTGGTGGCGTACTCCTGGGGCAGCGTGTCCAGCGAGAAGGTGCGGTCGTGGCCCGCCTCCGGCGGGTTGGGGGAGAAGCCCCGGTCCGCCAGCTGGATCAGGGGGGACAGATCCCCGCCCCGGATACGGGGGCCGTAGTAGGTGTGGAGCAGCACCCCATGCCGCCCCGCCTTCATCTGGTAGGTGGTGCGGCGGGTGTGCAGGGTAAAGACCAGGTTTTGTTGATCGACAGTAATCATGTGAAATCCCCTCTTGCAAAGTGCGGCCGCGCCGTCCCGGCTGGGGGGAACGGCCGCCGATATTGTAAGCGATTCTCTCACAGTATGCAAGGGCAAATGTGAAAATACAGCCCCGGCGGGTCATAAAGGCCAACGCCGGGGCTGCGTGGTAGGCTTCAGGCTCAGAGCCTGCATTCACGGCCTGACGCCGGCTGTAAACGCAGATTCTTACTTTCCGCCGGTGGTGGCGATGCCCTCAATGAACTGCTTCTGGAAGATGAGGTAGAGGATCACCATGGGCAGCATGGCCAGCAGGGAGCCGGCCATCAGCACCGGGAAGTTGGTGGTGAACTGGCCCCGCAGGGTGGCAAGGCCGGAGGACAGGGTCATCATGTTCAGGTCGGAGTTGACCACCAGGGGCCACATCAGGTCGCTGTAGGCGAACACGGCGGTGAAGATAGTCAGGGCGGCCACGGAGGTCCCTGTCAGCGGGAACATCACCTTATAGAAGGTCTGCCACTGGTTGCAGCCGTCCAGGTAGGCGGCCTCGCCGATCTCCTTGGGGATGCCCATGTAGGTCTGCCGCAGGAAGAACACGCCGAAGGCGCTGACGATGCCGGGGAACACCAGGGCGAAGATGGTGTTGGCCAGGCCCATCTTGGCCACCATCTGGTACTGGGGGATGATGAAGATCTGGCTGGGCAGGGACATCTGCACCAGCACGATGCCGAACAGCAGCCTCTTGCCCTTGAACTCCAGCTTGGCGAAGGCGTAGCCCGCCATGGAGCTGAACAGCACGGCGCAGATCACCCGGAAGACAATCATCAGCCCGGTGTTCCAGTACAGCTTGGCGAAGGGCAGGCTCTTGATGGCCTCCCCGAAGTTGCTGACGATCAGCTCCTTGGGGAAGATGGTGGGGGGCACCTCCATGCTCTCCGGAACGGTCTTGAGGCTGGTGAGGATCATCCACACGAAGGGGAACACCATGATGAGGGCACCCAGGATCAGGAACACATAGGTCAGCACGGTGTTCAGCCGCTTGGAGGATTCCATGGATCTTTGTTTCATCTTGTCAGCCCTCCCTTAGACATCGTAATTGACCCACTTCTTCTGGCCCCGGAACTGGATAATGGTGACCAGGCCGATGAGCAGGACGGTCCAGATGACGATGGCCGAGCCCATGCCGCGGCTGCCCGCCACGAAGGACTCCCGGTAGAACAGGTACATCAGGCTCTGCACGCTGGTGACGGCGGGGTTGGTGTCCTCCACCATCATGTAGATGAGGTCGTACACCTTGACGGAGGCCATCAGGCGCATAATCATGACCACGAACAGGGTGGGGGATACCATGGGCAGGGTGATGGTGAAGAACTGCTTCACCTTGCCCGCGCCGTCGATGCTGTTGGCCTCGTAGAGGGTCTTGGGGATGTTCTGGAGGCCGGCCAGCAGCAGCACCGCGTCGTAGCCGATGTTGCTCCAGATGGCCACCACGGCGCAGGACACCATGACGAAGTTGGGGTCGGTGATCCAGCCGATCTTGGCGCCCAGCACCTGGTTGAGGATGCCGTACTCGCCGTTGAAAATCCAGCGCCACACCATGGTGACGGCGGCGGGGGCGCACACCATGGGCAGGAAGAAGATGGTGCGGAAGCCGCCCTTGAACTTGATCTTGGCGTTGAGCAGCATAGCCACCAGCAGGGACAGGAACAGCCCCACGGGGACGGTGAGAATGCAGAACAGGATGGTATTCCAGGTGGCCCGCCAGAACTCGGGGGTCTGGAACATCTCGATGTAGTTGGCAAGGCCCACAAACTTGTAGTGGCCAAAGCCCAGGTGCTCGCAGAAGCTGGTGTAGATGGTCTGCACGAAGGGCCACAGGTTCAGCACCAGCAGGCCGATGATGGTGGGGGCCACCATGATGTAGGCCCAGATCTGCTCACTGCGGGCCGCCTTGGAAAGTTTTTTGTTCATGCTTTGCCCTCCTCTCAGTCGCCCGCCAGCTTCTTGGCGGTCTCGGTGTCCACAATGGCCTGCATCTTCGCCAGGGCGTCGTCCAGGCTCTGCTGGCCGTTGTAGACCTTGTTCAGCTCGTCCAGCACGGGGCTTTTCCACTTGGGCTTGGCGGCGTTGTTCACGTTCTGCACGCCGTACTCAAACTGATCCATCACCATCTCCACGTTGATGTCGTAGCCCGCCTTGTCAAAGGCGTCGAAGTAGGGCTGTTCGGTGCCGTTGTAGGCGGAGATGGCCGCGCCGTAGGAGCTGGCGATGAGCTGGGCCTCCTCAGTGCCGAAGAACTTGATCACGTCCAGGGCGATGTCCCGGGTCTTGCCGTGGGCGGCGGTGGAATAGCACAGGCCGTTGGAGATGGTGGCCCGTCCATCGCCGGAGAGGGGGTCGGGGCACTTGGGCATGGGGGCGATGTCCCACTTGCCCTTCATGTTGGGG
>ERZ779632.1280-NODE-1280-length-10666-cov-16.930355_pt1 | contig 10666 bp, 7 predicted proteins | sample MGYA00514194_ERZ779632 | MGnify/ENA primary metagenome ERZ779632 (study PRJEB29562, sample SAMEA4376704) | mouse gut metagenome | isolation source: Cecum | study: EMG produced TPA metagenomics assembly of the A DSS colitis mouse model was used to assess the...
AGGAACCAGTCGTAGGGCATACCGAAGTAGTGGGTGATCTCCCGGAGCTGGTAGGTGTTGGGGGTGCTGATGCCGTTCAGCCAGCGGTTCACCGTGGGGACAGACACGCCCAGGTGACGGGCCAGCTCCCCACGCTCCACGCCGCTGACAGACAGCAGCCCTCTCAAACGGCGGTCAAAAACATTGTTGTTCTGATTCATATTCATTTCCCTTCCTTTCTTGTAGATTTGTTGTCAAATTCCAGCTTGAAGCGGACATATTTCCCGCCGTCATCATCCAAGACAACTGTGGCGTCATAGAGAACACCCTTCTTCTCGGAAAACAGCCCGGTGACAGCCGCGCGCCCATTTTTCAAGAGAGAAGCGGCGATTTTCTTCGTCAGCTCCTTGCGCTTACTGGTAAAGAAGCGGTCGTTCTTCCACAGGGCAAAGCCGCAGGAGGGGGTATCGTGGTAGCCCTCGCAGTAGAAGCTCTTTTTACCCTCCACCACGTTTTTGCCGCAACGGGGGCATTTGCCGATCCTTGCCCGCCCAGAATCGGAGAGGGCGGTGGATTCCAGCTTCACGTTCCGGTAGGACCGGACCAGATTGGTGAGCATGGCGGTGATCCCGGCCATGAAGTCCTCCGGGGACAGCTCGCCCCGTTCCACAGCCCCCAGCCGGTCCTCCCACTCCGCTGTCAGTTTAGCGGATTTGAGCTGGTCGGGCATGGCCCAGGACAGCGCCAGTCCCTTCTCCGTGGGAAGAAGCTGCTTTTTCTTCCGTTCCACAAAGCCGGATTTCACCAGCTTTTCAATGATAGCCGCACGGGTGGCGGGTGTACCCAGCCCGGTCCGTTCCACGGATTCCAAGGCAGCAAAGTCCTCTGCGCTGGCGTGTTCCATGGCGGAGAGCAGAGTGTCCTCGGTGAATCGTGCCGGGGGAGATGTAGTGCCCTGCTTCAACAGAGCGTCCGCACCCTCCAACCGCTGACCATCGGACAGCACCGGGAGAGATGGGGCCGGTTCCTCGGCTTTCTGCTTCAGCGTGGAAAGGAACGCCTTTTCGGTCCCCTTCCAGCCCGCCGCCGCCACTGTGCGGCCCTTGGTCATAAAAGAAGCGCCGCCACAGTCCAACGTGACGGCAGTCTCCGCATAGGTATGGGGTTCGCCCACGGCGCACAGCAGCCGGACGGCAATCATGTAGAGGATGTTCCGCTCCCCGGTGGGCAGGGCGGCAAGGTCAGCACCGGCGATCTCCGCCGTGGGAATGACGGCGTGGTGGTCGGTCACTTTGCTGCTGTCCACCACTTGGGTGGCGTTCACGGGAAGGGGCTGGCCCGCCATGAAGGACAGCGCCCCGGCAACGGTGGAACACAGTGCAGGCAGACCGTCCGCCATATCCTCCGTCAGATAGCGGCTGTCCGTCCGGGGGTAGGTTGCCAGCCGCTTCTCATATAGGCTCTGCAAATAATCAAGGGTTTGCTGGGCGGTGTAGTCAAAGAGGCGGTTGGCCTCCCGCTGGAGGGTGGTCAGGTCATACAGCTTGGGGGGCCGTTCCGTCCGCTCCGTCTGTGTCACGCCCGCCACCGTGACGAATGTGCCCAGGCAGGCCCGCCGCAGCTTCTCCGCTTCCGTTTTGGATTTTATCCGCCCGCTTACCGCCGTCAGCCCCTCCAGCTTCAGCTCCACTATGTAGAATTTCTCCTTTTTGAAGCTGATAATGGCCGTTTCCCGCTCCATCAGGAGGGCCAGCGTGGGGGTCTGTACCCGGCCCACATTCAACGTTTTCCCCTTGTAGAGTGTGGTGAACAGCCGGGTGCCGTTGATGCCCACCAGCCAATCCGCCTTGGCGCGGCACAGGGCGGCGGCGTAGAGATTGTCGTAGTTGGCGCTATCCAGCAGATGGTCAAAGCCTTTGCGGATGGCGGTTTCCTCCATAGAGGAGATCCACAGCCGCTTCACCGGCTTTGTACAGCCGCACAGGTGGTAGACCAGCCGGAAGATCAGTTCACCCTCTCGGCCCGCGTCGGTGGCGCACACGATGGATTCCACCCGGCTGTCCTTCATCAGTCCATCCAGAATGTCAAACTGCTTTTTGGTGTCCGGCAGCACCCGGTACTGCCACTCGCTGGGCACGATGGGCAGGTCGGCATAGTTCCACTTGGAATACTTGGGGTCGTAGGCGTCGGTGGGGGCCAGCTCCACCAGATGGCCGATGCACCAGCTCACCAGCCAGCCGCTTCCTTTCAGATAGCCGTCCCGTTTCTCCGAGGCACCCAGAACCTGGGCGATAGATCGGGCCACAGACGGCTTTTCAGCGATTACTAATCGTATAATTGTCACGCTCCTTATATCCAATGTGTTGAATTGATGTGTGTGGCCTATTTCAGTGCCGTTTCATCAGCTTACGCCAGCACACCCCGATACATGGCGCACCCTTGCCATACGGACAGCCCCGGCAGGGATGGCCGGGGGGCCAGGAGGGGGGAGGCGGGGCCTCCCTCCTCCCAACTGGCACCTGGGTCATGAACAGCTCATAGGGGCTGTCAGTGAAGCACATCATCCCTCCTCACCGCCATAGCCCTCGGGGTAATCCGGCTCATCAGGCTCGTCCTCATAAGTGTGAGGGCGGGGCGCGGGCAGATCGTCCTCATTTACGGTGGGCTCATCCGCATCACCCGTCAGCTCATCCAGGTCCTCCGCGTCGGCCAGATCGTGTTTGGGCTTGTAGATTTTGATGTACCAGCCAGTGCCGCCCACCGCCAGCACCGCCAGGAGCACGACAATAATTGCCCCGGTTCCGCCGCCGTCAGGCCGTTTCTCCGGCTCCGGGTCCGTCTGGCCGGGGGCCTCCACCGTACTGGCACAGCCCTGCCAGGAAAGGACGCAGATAGGACAGGCGGCGTTCACCACGCCGGGGACGCATTTCTGGGTGCAGGAGCATACCGGCTCCGGTTCGGGGATGGCGGACTGGGACGGCCCATCGTCGTCCTTCTCCGCCAGTGCCATCAGGTCGGATTCCGTGACGGCGTTGAGGAAATACACGTTCTCACTGTCCCGCTGTCGGTCGATCACCAGATAGAACACGTTTTCATCCGGGGTGGCGATGGTGAAAAACTCCCGCCCGCTTTCCTCCGAAGTGCCGGAATCATTGTCGATCACCGTGCCCTGGCCTCCGGGCGGTGTGATCAGCCCCGCCGAGGGCTGGGGTGCCGGGTTGGGCGTGGGCTGTGCACCTGAGATCCCGCCCTCCGGCTGGGACTGGATGGGGATCCGATAATCACCGGCGGTATTGAAACAGCGGACAAACTGGGATTTTTCATAGATGGTGCCGTCTCTGCCCGTCACCCGGACGTAGATGGCGCAGTTTTCCGTGATCTCCACTACCGTGTACCAACGGCTTTCCGTCTGTTCCAGTTGGCTGGTCACGTCCTGCCACGCCCCGCCGCCCACCTGGACCTGGGCATTCCGAAAGCCGGTTCCGGCGTTGTCGGTGACGCGCACCTCCACTTCCGCCCGCTGGGTGGCCCAGCCGCTGGGCGGGGTAATGCGGATGGTGATATCCTGTTCCCCTTCGCTGCTGTCATAGGCCAGGGCGGTGCCCGTTAGGGACATTGCCATCACCAGACACAGCAGAACACAAAAAATATGCCGAAATTTTCTGTTCAAGTTCTCTCAAACCTCCTTTAGGTCGGTCAAATTTGTCTGGGACGGCTCCCTCGCCGCCCCGATCAGGTCCAGCAGCCCCCGCAGCTCCTCCGGAGAGGATGCCACACCATGGACGATACGCAGAATCTCCGTGTTCTCCAGCCCGGTGAGCTGCCGCTCAAGATCTCGGGCACGGGCCTGCCACTGGCTGGCCTTCTCCCTGGCGTTGGCCAAGTCAGCCTTAATCCGCTCCCGCTTGACTTCAAAAGCGTCACGCATGGGCAGCACCTCCCCGTTTGTTGGGCGCATAGTCCGCGAAGGCGGGCACCGTGCGGAATACCCGTTTGTTGTTCACCCACCGCTGGAGCTGGCGGGTGACGTGGGGGGCATTGGGCCGGTTATAGATCATGACGTAGGGGTCAAAGCCCATGGCCCGCAGGGTGTCCACCCGGTAAAGGTCCTGCTCATGGGTGCTGCCGAAATTGGTGAGCACATATACCTTCAGCCGCCGAAAGTCATGGATATGGGTCAGCTTCTGGAAACGGCTGAAATAAGGGGTCAGGTCCATATTGGGATCATCCCAGGCAAAATGAATCATTTTCGTGCGCACCCGGTTCAGCAGGACGGCGTTGTCCGGGGTAATGAGCCGGATGTCCAGTCCCTGGGTAAAGTCCACCCATGCACGGCTGTCCGCAAGCTGCAAAATGAGCCGCTCATGGTCGGGACAGGCCAGCAGATTGGGGTCCAGCAGCTTGATCTCCCGCTGGCCGTCCCAGAACTCGGACAGGTCGGCCACCTGACGGCTCCGCCGCCCCTCCTTGCCACTGACGATACAAAATCCGCAGCTCCTGGGACAGCCACGGGTCAGAAAGCCGTAGGCGGTGCCTTGGAACTTCGGATATAAGCTGTAGTCCGGGCGGGTGTGTTCCACCGCGTCCGGCAGGTTGGGGCCGGGACCGTAGCCCGTGCCGCCGCAGATCACATGGGCGGCGTTGGGGATCACCTGGGTATCCTTGGAATAGGTGTCGGTGAACACCCGGCTTTTGTAGACCAGATCATAGCTGCCCTCGGGGGTCCACATTTCCACGATGTTCCCCTGGGCTTTGTGGTAGGCGGACAGCTTCATCAGGCACAGGTTGGGCCAGTTGTGGCCGTCCACATCATATAGGCCAATTTTCATGACATTCCTCCAATCAGTTTAAGGCTCTGGCAGACGACCAAATCCATAAAAGTGGCTCTGCCAGTATGGTGTGCTGATGCTGGTGTAGGAAATGGGATCACCGCAGTGGATCATCCGCCCGCCGCCCACATAGATACCCACATGGGTGGGCCTGTTGGGATAGGGCGCGTCATAGGTGCCGATAAAGAACACCAGATCACCGGGCTTCGCGTCAGCGGTGGACACCGGGGTACAGATATCCTCCAGGCCCATTACCCCCAGCCGCCCATAATTCCAGCCGCTGTGATTGATCACCCAGGACACATAGCCGGAGCAGTCAAAGGAGGTGGTGGGATTTGTGCCGCCCCAGACATAGGGGTAGCCCAGGTATTGCTCCGCCACGGCCAGCATGGCTTGGAAGCGGTCATCGCCCATAGGATTCCCGGAGTAGTCCGGGATGATCGGCCCGGTGGGTTCGCCGCTGCCACCCGTGTCCACGAAATAATAGGGGTTCAGATATTCTCCGCTCAGCATGACTTCCAAATGGAGGTGGGACCCGGTGCTGTCCCCGGTACTGCCCACTGAGCCGATCATGTCCCCGCGCCTGACCTCCTGGCCCGCGCTGACGCTCAGTGTGGCACAGTGGGCATACCGGGACTGATAGCCCTTATCGTCCTCGATCACCACGCACAGGCCGTAGCTGCCCATATCTCCAGCGGAAACCACTTTCCCGTTGTGAACCGCCGCAACGGATGTACCCTGGGCAGCGGCAATGTCCACACCCCGGTGCAGGTCCTTGACTCCAGTGGTGGGGTGGACCCGGTAACCGTAGGGGCTGGACACATAGCCCAGCCAGGGGAAGTCAAAGGGGTTGGCAAACGCCTGACGGTTGCCGTAGGTCTGCATATACACGCCATAGCGGTCTGCCTGATCCCCTTGCGTGAGGTTTTCCGCCATCAGGTCCGCCCACCGCCGCACAGTGAGGGTGGTTTTCAGCACCTTCCACTGATAGGGCTGTTCGTTTTCATCATAGCGGGTTTCCGTGATGGGTGTCCGGGTAAGCTGGTATTTCTCCCCGAAAAGCCGGTCCAGCTCCGGGCGCACCTGCCCAAAGGTAAAGGGATCATAGCAGGTGGCGAGATAGGCCATCAGCTCATAGGGGTTGTGGCTGATCTCACCCACGCTGTAGCGGTACTCATCATAGCCGGGGAAGTTGGCGGCGGTGCCGTTAATGTTAAGCTGGAGGTCGGTTTCCAGCTCGGTGACGTACAGCTCGGCACTGCAAATATCCTGCTCATTCGCCAGATAGGTTGCAGACAGGAAGGCGGATTGGCCCCCGGACAGCATGGCGGTACAGGAGGCCAGCCCCGATGAGAAAAAGGAGACTGCCAGTGCCAGCATGGCCACGATCAGCAGGGTGCTCTTGTGCGCCGCCACGTACTGCCGCACCACCCGGGCGATCTTCCCCACAACGGCAGCCGTCTGCTGGGTGTGCTGGGCGGTCCTTTGGGCTTCTTGTGCGGCCTGGGCGTATCTGCGTTTAATCTTTTGCTTCTGCATCCACCTGGACAGGGCATTTTGCTGCCGCAGCTCGGGGCGGTTCCGAAGGGCGGTCTGCCATGCCAGCTCCGCCCGGTCCATAGCCAGACGGTGCTCCGCCTGACGTGCCGCCCGGTAGGGCTTAGACCGCAGGCGGTGCTTGTTCCAGCGCAAAAAACGCCCCGTGGCCTGTTCAGCGGCGAATTCGCCCTTATTCGCCGCCTCCACCGCCACATTCTGGTGTTCCACCTCCCGGAATTTCCCGTGGAGTTTCATCACCGCCGCCATTTTCAGCGTGTGGCCTGCCTGGGCTGGGAGGGATGGGGATGCCTGCTCGGGTTGAACCTCCTCAAACCGCAGACGGCGGCGGGCCTTGCCCGAATTGGCATCATACACCTGTTCCAAACGGGCGCGGCACTTCACAGGCAGCTTGGCCTGGACACGTTCCAGCCGCCGCCCGGACTGTTCCACCTTCCGCTCCGCCCGTTCATATTGCTTCTGCTGACGGTGTGAGGGCGGCGGGATGTCTGGCCCACCGCCCACATCCGGGGTGCTGGCCTCCTCATCCTCAAAGCGGAGATTGGGCCGCTTCTGCCCGGTGATATGATCCTGGGCGGTGAGTTTGCCCTCATCCTCAAAGTGCAGCCGCCCACCGTCCTGGGTGCCAGCCTGGACAGACAGGGCCGCATCCGCCCGGAACCGCTGGGCCTGCTTCCACTGCCGCCGTTTCCGAGATTGGCCGCTGCCCCCGGCCAGGGGCGGGGCCGCTACAGAAACACCGTCCACCTCCCACATGGCAGGGGACGGCTCGGCTTTATGGATGGAATGGCCCTCCGGGGGTGGCGGGGGCTGGCGGCGTTTCCTCCCCTTGGCTGGGGCGCGCTGTGCCAGCCCCTGGTCCGTGGTGTGGTCCGGCCCAAAGGAAACATCCGCTGTGCGCTGGCTGACCCTGCACTCCTCCCCAGTGGCCTTGTCCTGCTCCACCAGACCGTCCCGGCCCAGCTTCTGGATTCGCTTGGACTTGGCCCGGACACGCTCCTGGTTCATCGTGCCGCCTCCGGGGACTTATGCGCTCGGTCCGGCGCAGCGACAGCACAGGCGGCTTCCAGCCTTTTGGCCTCCAGATCTTTGCAGACGGAGGGCTTTTTCTCCAGACGCTTCCCTGGTTTCAGCACTGACCGCTCTGCCTGTGCCTCATGTGCCTTCGCCGCCACCGCCTCCAAACGCTCTACATTGCCAATGGCGGCAAGAGTGGTGTTATTCATGCCTGCCAGCAGCCTTTGAACAGCCCGCATGGGTGCCAAGAGGACCGATTGAAAGCGGCCCTCCTCCCCGCCGTCCACCACCTGGGTCTCTTTGCCCAGCATGGCCCGACCAGCATTTTTCAGATGAGTGCCCGCGCTGCGCAGGTCATGGCCCATCCGCTCCATCTTCTCAATGCTTTTCCGGGTGTCTGCGGCCAGAGTTCCGATCCTTTCCTGAAGGGTCTCCAGCGCGTTTTTCACATTCAGGGCCGACACCGCTTTGTCCAGCGCGGATACACCCATCTCCTTGAAATCCCGCACAGCATCGGCGGCGCACTGGGCGACCTTGCCCCACAGGTTATCCAGCGCATCCTTGACTTGGCGCGCCTCGCGCTCCAGCTTTCCCAACGCTTTCTGCGCCATGTACTTGACGGATGGCCTTTTTTCCTGGGCAAGCTGTTTTTTGAGAGCCTGCAATTCAGTCAGAACTGCCTCATACTGCCGGTTCATGCCGTCCATGTACCACATGAGCGCGGACAGGTCTACAGCCTGTCCGCGCCGCCCGTTTTCCGCCAGCAGCTTCATGAACTGCTGGATGGCCTCGTTGCTCTGCAAAGGGTCCATGACTTATCCCTCCTTCGCCAAATCCTCGGGCTTCGTGGTGAGCAGCTTATACAGCTCGGTGTCCTTGGGGAAGTGGTCCACAAAGGGGATGATCACGTTCCCGAAAAACAAAAGCCCCTCACCCGGCCCGCTGTTGGTCACATAGCTGAGCTGGTGGGGGGAGATATTGAGCTGCTTGGCCAGAATCTGGCGGTCGCCTGCCGCTTGGTTCAGCATATAAATGAAGTCCGAGTTTTCAAAGATGTTCTCAATCTCGGCGGAGGCCAGCAGGTCCTTCACATTCTGGGTGATCCCGGTGGGGATGCCGCCCCATTTGCGGAACCGCTTCCAAATCTCCACCGTGTATGCCGCCGTCTGTTCGTCCCGGAGCAGCAGGTGCATCTCGTCGATGTAGAGGCGGGTGGATTTGTGGGCATCTCGGTTCTCGCTCACCCGGCCCCACACCTGGTCTTGGACCACCTGCATCCCAAACTTTTTGAGCTGTTTGCCCAGATTTTTGATGACGTAGCACACGATCCGGCTGTTGATCTTCACGTTGGTGCGGTGGTTGAACACGTTGAGGGAGCCGGAGACGTAGATCTCCAGAGCCGTAGCCAGCCGCTGGGCCTCCGGCTCGGGCTGCTGGCACAAAAGCTGGTGGAGGTCCCCCAGCACGGGCATTTTCTCGGGCCGGGGGTCCTGCAAATAGTCCCGGTAGACCATGTGGACACAGCGGTCGATCACCGTTTTCTCAATGGGCTCCAGCCCCGCCCTGCCCCCCACGATCAGCTCCATGAGGGAGAGGACGAAATCGCTTTTCAGCGTCAGGGGGTTGTCGTCCTCGCTGTAGTTCAGGTTCAGGTCCATGGGGTTGACGTACTGATTGGAGGTAGGGGAGATGTCGATGACCTGACCGCCCAGCCGACGCACCAGGGGCGAATACTCATCCTCCGGGTCGATGACGGCGATATCGTCCTGGGTGACCAGGAAGATGTTGGCGATTTCCCGCTTGGCGGAGAAGGACTTGCCGCCGCCGGGAGTGCCCAAAATCAGGCCGCTGGGGGCCTTGAGCTGCTTGCGGTCCGCCATGATGAGATTGTTGGACAGGGCGTTGAGGCCGTAGTACAGCGCCTCGCCGCCCATGAACAGCTCCTGGGTGGTGAAGGGGACGAAGATGGCGGTGCTGGAGGTGGTGAGGCCCCGCTGTATGTCGATCTGGTTCAAGCCCAGGGGGAGGGAGGACATGAGGCCCTGCTCCTGCTGCCAGTCCAGCCGCCGCAGGGCGCAGTTGTATTTCTGGGCCACTCCTGCCGCCTGGAACACGTCGGTTTTCAGCCGCTGCCGCCGGTCCGCCAGATTGAGCACCAGCACCGTCACCAGGAACATCCGCTCGTTCCGGCTTTGCAGGTCCTCCAGCAGCGTCCTGGCCTCGGTGCCGTAGGTGGCGAGGTCGGACGGGATGATATCCATGTCGTAGCCCGCGCGGACGGCCTTCTTCTGCTCCTCGATCTTCATGCGGTCCAGGTCGGTGAGCTTCCGCTTGATATTTTTGATGGCGGCGTTCTGGTCGATGGACTGGATGTGCAGCGTCACCACCTGGCTGTTCTCCAGGTCCAGGAACTCCTTCAGCATTTTGTCCGTCAGCTCCGGGGCCAGGATTTGCAAAAAAGACGCCGCGCCGTAGGTCCTGCCGATCTGAAACACCCGGCCATCCTGGAAGGTGAAGCTGTCCGGGGCGATGAAGTCCTTGCTGGACAGCCCGGTTTTCCAGATGGCGTCCCAGGCGAAGCGGAACTTCTGCCCGCCTGTGGGGTGGAACATCTGGTGGAGCACCGCCAGCCGCTCATAGCCGTCCATGGGGTGCGCCCGGACGCCCAGCACCTTGAAATTCGCCAGGATATCCGCCTCAATACGTTCCAGCCGGGGTTTGGCGGCTTTCAGGCTGTCCGCCTCCACGCCGAAGGTGATGTACTTGGTCTTGGTCAGGCCATTGTTGCCCTTGGCGAGCTGGTTCTGAAGCATATCCGAGTATTCCTCCCGAATCCCGTTGTAGGCGTCGATCTGCTCCGGGATGCAAATGGCCCGCTGATATTCCTCCATGTCGGTGCGCTGGTTGAGGAAGGAGAACTGGACGTGGATGGAGCTGTCGAAGTAGTTGAGGAAATCGCAGTAATCCTCAAAAATCCGGTTTTTGTCCTCGTTCTGGGCCAACTGATAATTGATATCGTAAAAACGAATCTGCTTGGTGTAGTAGCGGTCCGTCACCACACAGATCCCGTCCCGGCACATCTCCCGGTAGGGGATGGTCTGCTGGGCGGTCTGGGGGAGCCTGCCGTCCAGCTTGGCCTTTTTCACGGCGGACACCAGCCGCCGCTTGTCCGGGCCGGACAGCTTGGCCTCCGGGGTGAGCCGGATAGCGGCCCACGCCTCCCGCCAACGCTCCAGCGTTTCCGGGCTTCCCCAGTCGGTGGTGGGAACAGCGTCAAAGAGGGG
>ERZ779632.1281-NODE-1281-length-10663-cov-4.943250_pt1 | contig 10663 bp, 10 predicted proteins | sample MGYA00514194_ERZ779632 | MGnify/ENA primary metagenome ERZ779632 (study PRJEB29562, sample SAMEA4376704) | mouse gut metagenome | isolation source: Cecum | study: EMG produced TPA metagenomics assembly of the A DSS colitis mouse model was used to assess the...
CAGCACCCCCAATCCACAAGCGGTGGGTATCTGCTCCGACTCCACAAAATAGAGGGCGATATCTTCCGCAATCTCTCCCCACAAAAGACCTACGCTGCCCACATAAGGCTCCTTCATTCTGAGATCCCGGATAACCGTCAGCGTACCTTGGTTTCCCACAGCGGTCCCCACGTCCAGTTTGCCGTCCTCACGGAGGGGAATATCCACATCAGGATGGCCGACTGTGCCCCGGACATTTCCTTCGCAGTCGGAAACGGCCAGCAGCGTGCCCAAGGGACCGCCGCCCTTGATTTGCAGCGTCAGGCTGGCGGCTTCTTCCTTCAGTGTATTGCCCATCATAGATGCGGCTGCCAAAAGCCGGCCAAGAGCTGCCGTAGCTACCGGCAGCGTCTTGTGAATTTGCCGGGCCCGCTCCGTCAAATCCCGGGTAGAAACAGCAGAAACCTTTATAAGGCCGTCTTTAGAGATGGCCCGGATTAATTGGTCGCTCATAGATTCTCCTTTACGTCGCTTGGAATTGCCAGCGGTCCTCGTCTGGCTTGGGGGAACGGTCCGTCATGTCCCCGGTCAGTTGAATACTTGTAAACCCCGCCTCTTTCAAATGCCGGCAAATTGTTTCCTTACTCCATGCCCGTTCCCGGTGTTCCTCGAAATTCCGCTCCCAGGTTCCGTCGGCGCGAAGGTGAAACAAATCTACCTGGTATGTGCAGAGCTGCCTTTTTTCCGAAAAGAAGGTTCTCCAAACGCAGAAACTGTCATTTGTTTCATCCATATAAAGCTGTTTATCCATACGCCGGAACTTATAGGGAGTATTTACGTCAAATAAGAACGGCCCTCCCGGCTTCAGCCAGCGGCGAACCCGGCGGAATGTCTCCCCCAGTTCCCGCTCTTTTGTCAAATAGTTCAAGGAATCCATTGTAGAGATCACGGCATCCACCGGCTCCGCCAGATGTAGCCGGGCCATGGACTGCAGAAGGAAAAAAGGCGGCTGTTCCAGCGCTGCCGCTTTGGCGGCGGCTTGGGTCAGCATCTCTTCGGAGCCGTCTGAAGCAATGACCGCATAGCCCCGCTGCGCCAGCAGACAGGCAATGGTGCCGGTTCCGCAGGCCAAGTCCAAAACCGAGCAAACGGGAAAGGAATTTTTCTTCATTCGCCTCTCCAGAAAGGCCGCCCGGCGGCGGTAGGCTCCGTCTGTCATAAGTCCATCATAACTGGCGGCTAAACCCTCATAAGCGCTCACAGCTTCTTGTCCTTCATCCGGGAAAAAAGCCGTGTATACGCTCCGGTTCCATAGTTTAGAGAGCGGTTTACCCGGCTGATCGTGGCGCTGGAAGCGCCGGTGCGCTCTAAAATGTCATTATAGATCATGCCATCATCCAGCAGGGAAGCAACTTCAAAGCGCTGCTCCATGGAGCGCAGTTCCGCCACAGTGCAAAGGTCCTGGAAAAACTCATAGCATTCGTCCTCGTCCTGCAGATGTAAAATAGCCTTATAAAGCTGCCCGCTTTTTTCCTTTTTTCCAATTTTCACGCTAAGACCTCCTGCTTTATAATAGAACAACAGTATTTTAACATTTCAGTGTGCGAAAGTAAAGGGGCTGAAAAGAAAATTTTGCGAAGGGAGAAAATTTCAGTTGTCACCGCAGGCCGGCTTACGGCATAAGCTGGAGAAACGCGGGGAAAGGAGTGGCGGCTGTGGGAGAACGTCCGGTGTCGCTGAGGACAGAGCCCTTTGCAGCGGAACGGGAATGGACGGTGGAGGGAGTGCCGGTGCTGTCGGCAGCGGTACGGGTGCCGCAGCCGGAGCCTGCGGCAGACAAAATATCCCGGCGAATTAAGCGTTTCTATCAGCTGCAGTGCCGTTCCTTCCTGCATTACTGCGAGCAGCAGCTGCTGCCCCAAGCTGTGGCGGAGTATCGGGCCGCTTTGGCAGCCAGCAGTCCACTGCCTGCATTTCGGGCGGAATTGGACTATCAGATTACTTATAACCAAGACGGTTTTTGGAGTCTTTATACCCAAGGACGGGAAACCATAGGAACCGGCAGGGCGCTGCTCACCCGCCGGGGAGATACCTGGGACCTGGCGGCGGGCTACCCTGTCCCGCTGAAGGATTTTTTCCCCGCAGGCATGGGCTGGAAAAAACGGTTGATAACACACGCAGAAAAGGAAATCCTGCGCCGGGAACGGGCGGGAGTAACCCGTTGGAAGGAAAACTGGCGGCGAGAACTGCGGCGGTGCTTCAATCCTCAGAATTTTTACCTGACGGCAGAAGGGCTGGCCTGGTTCTATCCTATGTATGCCATTGCCCCCGGACAGGAGGGTATCCCGGTATTTTTGCTTCCCTATGACAAGGGGGTAAAATTGGAGCGGGAAGCGGAGTGAAGCCGCCGCCTTACTGCATTTTTTGCTCCCGCCGCAGAAAATAATTCTTTATAGCGCTGGGCGGTATACCACCGGCTCATTCATCGCCCAGCCCCGCCGCCGGCAGAGCGCAGCCGGTTTGAGACTGCTGTTCCTTCGTTAAGAAGCATTGTCTTTTTCTTCATTGCGTAATATTTCGCATTATAATATAATTGAAAAAATCTTTTCAATCCAATTTGTCCCTGCCATGCCACGGAAATGTTTGAACCTTCAAGAAGCGGCGCAGCCAAAAGGCTGCGCCGCTTTCTTCTTAAGGCTCCGACAGCTTGGAAAGCCGTTCTCCTGAAAGTTTCCCAGATATATGATTTTCATGGCTGCGCTGAAAAAGCACAGCTAAATCATCTATTTATGTATTATACTATCCACGTAGAACCCAAAATAAGAGGAACTAACAAAAAACATCTGCTAAAATCAGATAAATTTAGCCGAAAGGAAATAAGCATGGAATGGAATAGAATGAAAAACTGCAAGTAATTATTGATTATGTCGAAAATCATTTGCAGCAAAAAGAGGAATTAATTAACAGTAAAGAAATCTCAAAAATTGCAGAATGCTCTTTTAGCTTTTTTCAAAAGGTATTTTCATATATGAATGGTATTAGCTTTGCTGAATATATTCGCTCACGAAAATTAACTTTAGCTGGTTATGATTTGAAAAGCACGGATTTAAAAGTGATTGATATAAGCTACAAATACGGCTATGCTTCTCCTACGTCATTTGCAAAAGCATTTCAGCTTTTTCATGGAGTTTCACCCAGGGAAGCACGAAATCGGAAGGTTGTTTTAAAAGTTGTTCCCAAAATGCAGATATCAGAACGTTCTGAATATTCATGGAAGCTTGAGAAAAAAGCCGGTTTTCGTCTAGTGGGAAAGAGTATCATGGTGTCTCGCGAAAATAATCTTCATTATAAGAAAATACCAGAATTTTGGAACGACTGCCAACGTAATGGTCTTTTTGCAAAGCTAGTTTCAATGGATACCGCTGCTCCCAAAGGGATATTTGGTCTGTTCAACACTTATGATGAACGGTTAAATGAAATTGAGTATTCTATTATGACTATATCTGACCAAGCGGCGCCGCAAGGTTTTACTGAAATCAACATTCCAAATGCTACATGGGCAATTTTTGATTGCAGAGGTTCCGTTCCGCAAGCAATACAGAAAGGTTGGCGATATCTGAATGAAGAATGGCTTGTCAAATATCCGTTCCCACACGCACAATGCCCGGAAATAGAATGGTACAGCAGTGGAAATATATATGACAGCAGCTATTTAAGTCAAATATGGATACCAATTATAGGGGAGGAATAAAAATGGTACATTTAGTTTATTGCGATAACGCAGGCAAAAAGGGAGAAAAAGTATTAGATAAAATTTTAGCAGGAGCTAAGACAATGATTGTACGCGGAGCGGCAGGAAGAAAAATTCCCCACAGCAGGGTTTTTGCGGGTGAGCGCCTTTATTTTATGGAAAAAGGGAGTGCGGAAATTGCAACAACCGCTATTGTAAAAGAAGTACAAAATTATGTGAAATTGTCTGATGAAGAAATCACAAAAACGCTTGCAAATAATCAGAGTAAATTAAACTTATCAGATAAGCAAAAAATACGATGGCATAAGAAGTGTCTATGCTTAGTGGAATTTGAAAATGTCAAGAAAATATCTCCCCTTCCCTTTGAGCATCAGGGAAATATGGACGATTGGCTCATTTTAGAAAAAATTGAAGATGTTATTGAGGGAACCAGTATTCCTTACAATTATAAAAATTCTAAATTTTGAACCAGCGGGTCTATTACAGATAGTCCAGAAATAACAGCCCAAAATGTTGTTATTTTTTCGCGATTATTAAAGGTAATCGCTAATTATGCCCTGTCTTTAGCTCAAAAAAGTTAAATGACTTGATAATCCAAAGGGAAACAAGCCAATCGTCCACTTAGTTAATCTATTTTATAGAGCTAATTATAATCAAAAAGCAAAAGGCAGGGGCAGATACAATTATAACAAGTGGTATTAAACGCGGAATTGTTAAAGTATTGGGAAAATGGTGCCCCGCCGCCGTTGGAGGCTGGACTGTTTCCGACAGCAGCGAGCAAGGCGGAAGGTAAATGCTGCTTTTGCTCCGCATTCATTTCTGCTGATGGTCTCAGAAGCAGAGAAAGCCGGGGAACGCCGGAGACACAAAGAACAGGGGGCCGGGTTCGGCCCCCTGTTTCTTCAATTTTAGGGTCCGGCTACTTGGTACTTCCTTAGCCATACCCAACTTAAAATTCTGCTTTTTAGGTGCAAGGCACGCTTATTTCAGATTATCCTTGTTGCCGAAATACTTCTTCGTTTCTGCCGCCACCACACCGGAGAGGGCAAAGAGGCCGATAAAGTTTGGAATAGCCATCAGGCCGTTAAAGGTGTCGGCTACATCCCACACAAAACTGAGAGGAGACACACAGCCAATCACAACCACAGCAATAAAAATCACTTGGAAAACCCGAACTGCTTTATGACCAAAGAGATACTGAACGCAGCGGGTACCGTAAAGGGACCAGCCCAGAACGGTTGAAAAGGCAAAAAGCATCAAGGCAATGGCCACAAACAGGGCCGCAAATTTTCCGCCGAAGACAGTAGCCAGGGCAGCGGTAATCAATTCGCTGCCGGGTTTCACGCCAAAACTGATCTCCACACCGCTGCAAATAATCGTCAAAGCGGTGAGGGAACAGATGACAATGGTGTCCACAAACACTTCAAAGATGCCATACAGACCCTGGTTCACGGGGCCCTTGGTATCGGCGGCGGCGTGGGCGATTGCGGCGGAACCAAGGCCCGCCTCGTTGGAAAAAGCGCTGCGCCGCAGGCCCCAGATAATGGTCTGCTTCAGCACGATGCCTGTAGTCGCGCCAAACACGGCCTGGGGAGTAAATGCGGTGGAAAAAATCTTTGCAAAGGCGTCCGGAATGCCGCCGATATGAGCAGCAATGACAACAAGAGTGAAGAGGATATAGAAAATGCTCATAAAGGGAATCAGTTTCTCCGTAACGGCGCCGATGCGCTTAATACCGCCCAAAAGAATGACCGCCACCAGCAACGCCAAAATAATCCCTATCACCCACTTCAAAGCAGTCTCCATACCGGCGGAAACGGAGGTAAACGCAGAGAAGGCGCCGATAACCGAGCCGGTAATGCTGTTCACCTGGGACATGTTGCCGATGCCAAAGGAGGCCAGAGTGGCAAAGACGGCAAACAGGCCCGCCAGCCACCTCCAGCTCTTCCCAAGCCCCTTAGAAATATAATACATAGGGCCGCCCACCCAGTCGCCTTTGGCGTCCCGCTCACGGTACTTGATGGCAAGAATGATCTCAGAATATTTAGTCACCATGCCGACTAAGGCCGCCAGCCAGAGCCAAAACACTGCGCCGTAACCACCCATGGCAATGGCTTGGGAAGTACCTACGATGTTGCCGGTGCCTACGGTGGCGGACAGAGCGGTAGTCACAGCCTGCATGGGCGTCACTGCGCCCTCGCCTGCCTTCTGCTTTTGAAACATCTTGCCCACAGTGTTTTTCATCGCGTGGCCAAAGTGCAGGAACTGTACGCCGCCGTTGCGGATCGTCAGGAACAGCCCGCCCGCGATAGCACAGGGCAGAAATGTGTACATCCACGCGAAATCATTCAGCGGCCCAGATAAAAAAGCTAAAATACGGTCCATAAATTCCCTCCATCGTGTGGAAACGGCATATCAGGCAAAACAGTCCCGAAATAAACGAAAACGCGGGACCGCCTCAATGCGGCCCCGCAAAAGCAGCATACTCTCCAACGGACTTCGCCGCCGGAAGAACATCCCTCTCTGTCCTTTTACCTGAGAGATTCAGCGGTGTTTCCCACACACCGCCTTGCACCTTCGGTCCCCGTTTCCGGGCTTCTCCAGAGCCACATCCATTCCCGGTCCTCATCCGATAAAACGCCTGAAAAATCCGCTTCTCTAGCAGACGGCGCTGCTCTCCCGGGAATTTCCTTTGCCATTATCCAATTTTGGTATTACCTTAACATGGACTATGATGGATGTCAATCGTGTATTTTCACAAAACGTCCGCAAAGCAAGGATAAATATTCTCCACACGCGGACAGAAGAAAGTAATTCCATATATGTGGACTGACGGAAACTTCATGCAGTTTCATCTGCCGGCTGCCGCCAAGGACTCTTACGCCGCATGAAAGTGCGGCGTCACAGCTCCCGTACGGAAACCACTCCGGCGGTGGCCTGGATATACTTTTGAATCTGATCCAAATCCATACCCTTGTGAAGCCGGAGAGTGAAAATAGCGCAGGCATTGTGCTTCTCGTTTGACTTTGAATGAATAATCCCCATGTTGAGAATCTTCATTCCCCGCTCCCGGAACTCCTGAAGCAATTTATCCATGGTGCGGTTGTCGTTGTACTCAATGTAAAGATTGACTTCCGGGGCGTTTTTCAGCATTTGGTATTCTACGCGGGAGAAAAACAGCTCCGCAACTAAAATAAGAACTGTAGCGAAAAGGCCTCCCTCATAAAAGCCGCCGCCCAAGGCCAATCCGATGATAGCGGCGGCCCAAAGGCCAGCCGCTGTGGTGAGGCCTTTTACCCGCTGACGGCGGGTAACAATAATGGTGCCCGCGCCAATAAAGCCAATGCCCGCTACGACCTGAGCGCCAAGACGAGCCATATCCGTGTATTGCCCCAGAACCAAATACAGGTATTGGCTGGTCAGTGTGGTCATGGCGGCGCCCAGGCAGATCAGAATATGCGTACGAAAGCCCGCCGGACGGCGTTTATACTCCCGCTCAATGCCAATAATGCCGCCGCAGATGACAGCTAATGTCATCCGAAGAGCGACGGACCAAATGCTTACTTCCCGCAGACCGTCAAAAAGAGATAGCATCCAGTTTCTCCTCCTAGTTCAAATTCCTCAGCCAAAATATGGCCGGCTGGGGGCGGATTAAAATAAATCGTATGCCAAAGGACATCTCAATTTTTCAAAAAACGCGTCAAATGTCGTGGACAACAAAGACATCTTCCAATTCCGAAACCGTAGCTAAAATTTTGGCATGGGTTCCCTTTTGATTCATACGCAGAGAAAAAATTGCATTCGGATGCTGGGAGGGGGTCTGTTTGCCGTGGTCTACTTCCACTTCATAAATCGTCACATCCTGAGCCTTAATGCGGTTGATAATTTCCGCAACGTTGTCCAGGGATTGAAACTCTACAAAAATATTCATATTCTTGGCATTTTCAACGACATACAGCTCCACCGCCGGCAGCAGATGTACTACCAGGAAAATCAGCAAAAAAGCCAGGCCAACGCACTCATAGAATCCCGCACCCACAGCCAGCCCCATGCAGGCAGAAGCCCAAAGACCTGCTGCGGTGGTCAGGCCTTTTACCTTCTGCTGACCGGTGACTAAGATGGTGCCCGCGCCTAAAAAGCCAATACCGTTAATAACCTGAGCGCCAAACCGGCTGACATCCGTTCGGATACCAATTTCGGCGGCTCTGGCAGCCCAGACATGATTAAGCATGTAGAATTCGTACTGACTTAAGAGCATGGTCAGCGCCGCCCCCATACACACCAGCATATACGTACGGAAGCCCGCCGGGCGGTGCTTTCTGGCCCGTTCCAGACCGATCATACCGCCGCAGAACATGGCCAGCGTCAGCCGCAGCATGACAGACACCATGTTGATTTCCCTCAAATAATTCAATTCATGCAGCACAGAACTCTCTCCTCACTTTCAGATAACAACCAGAGGCTGGAAGAAATAAAAGGGAAGAACCGGCTGCCGCCGCTTCTTCCTGGGCGTGTTCAAACTTTCGGAAACGTTTGCGCTCTATCTTTCTTAATGTTGAAATTTATTATAAATGGCTTTCCAGTATTTTGTCAACGTTTTCTATCGTAACGGATAATATTTTAGATGTATACACAAATTATATCGCATAGTTTTTACATTTTGACAAGAAAAAATATGGGCGGCAAGGCCGCCCATACGCAAACGTTATCTAAACTTTTTATTTTCCTACCATAATATCCAGAATTTCCCGGTCTGTCTGCCGCATTCCCTGCCGGGCAAGGCGGCCTACACTTTCAATGGTGGCCTCTACGCTGTCTTTCAAAATGCCCTCGCCGCGCAGGAACTCGTGCCCGCCATTGATATACATCTGATAACCCAGCAATCCCGCATCCACCGCAGCGGCAATCTTAGCGGCACAGGAGGGCTTTGCCCCGTCGCAGACCATACCTGAGCAGATGGCCAAAGTGTTGACAATCGTGTGCGCGATTACATCATAACGCCCACCCTGAAGGTACGCAATGCCGCAGGCTGCGCCGCAGCCCGCGCTCGTCGCTCCACAGAATGCGGAGAGCCGCCCAATACCGGTTTTTTGGTGAATAGTGATCAGGTTGGACACTGCCAGCGCCCGGAAAAGCTGGTCCTCTCCGGCTCCCATGTCCCGGGCAAACTCAATGACAGGCAGGGAAGCGGTCATGCCCTGATTGCCGCTGCCTGAGACAATGATGACCGGCATTTCACATCCGCTCATCCGGGCATCTGAGCCAGCGGCGGCGGCGGCCTTGGCCCGGACAACCACGCCGTTTCCATGGACAGTCCGAAGAGTTTTTCCCACCTCAGCGCCCCAGCCGCCCTTCAGCCCTTCGCTGGAAATGGCGGTGTTGTATGCGATCTGGCGGCTTAATATCTCCGCCACATCAGCGGTTTCCAGGCAATCCGCAAACTGAATGATTTCTTCCACACTGAGAATAGAGCGGTCTGTCTGCTGAGTACCGCTGTCCGTTTTAGATTCCGCTTGAAAGAGGATGTCGCCGTCCCGCTGAATGAGGATAATGTTGGTGTGGAAGTCCACAATCTCGCAAAAGGCCTTATGTCCCTGGGCCTCCACGGTGATCTTGATATAAAATACCCGGTCGCCTCCGGCGGGAACCACCTCAATGGGACAGGACTCCAGGCATTCCCGAATGGCGGCCCGGCCGCTGTCCGTTACCTGAGAGAGAACCTCCAGTTCCAGGTCCGCCCGGCCGGCGGCGATGCCGGCCGCAGCGGAACCTTCCAGGCCTTTCATCCCGCCGGTATTGGGAACCGTAACCGCTTTCACATTTTTAATAATATTTCCGCTGACTTCAACGCAGCATCGTTCAGGAGTCAGGCCAAGGGCTTCCCGGGCCTTTGCGGCGGCAAGCGCGACCGCGATTGGTTCCGTGCAGCCCATGGCGGGAATCAGTTCTTCTCTCAGGATAGTAACATAACTGTCATAGTGCGGGGTTTTATTCATGAAATGTCCCTCCGTTCAAAAAATTTTCGATGAGATAAAAGCCAAGAGCCGCTTCTCTGTAAAGTATGTTTCTGAGATGTGACTCGTCCAAAAACACCTGCCGGTGAAGCATGTTGACAGCACTTATACGTTGTTTGAAAAAGCAATGGAACAACCGGCGGCGAAAAATTTTTACCCACCTAAAATAATTATAAGTAAAAAAGAGCGAAAAGACAAGGGCTGCCTTATTCAAATCATAATTACTTTACACAGCCGTACCGTCTGTTTAAAAGGATTTTCCGGAAAAGCTCTTCCCAGTATTTTTCTCAAGGGAGAAAGCGGCATGCCGCTTGTTTCCGAAGCCTAATGGGTATTTATCAAATCGTGTGAAAATACAGCCAAAGGCCAAAGGAAATGGTCACCTGGAGGGCCAAAATCAGAGGAATACCAAACCGGAATTTTTTATGAAGGGTTTTGTGGTGAAAAACCTTCATGCCCAGCAGAGCCCCAACGCTTCCCCCCGCCGCCGCAAGCAGAAGCAGATTTTTTTCAGGGATGCGGCGGACGGACTCCTTCTTCTCCTTCCGCTTGGCTTTCCACTTGTCCAGACCGAAGGCGAAGAACGCAATGACGTTGATGAGAATCAGCCAACAGGTCAGAAGTCCCCAGGGAGAACCGATAAAAGCCCACAGGAAATCATTATGAGCCTCGGGCAGAACTACAGGCTTTTCTTGGGACCCGGCGGATAAAAGTGTCATATTCATATGTATACCTCGCCTCGAAAAAATGGACTGGCTGAAAATCTCAGCCAGTCCATTTTAACACAGATTTCAGTTTTTAGCAAGATTCGCCAGCTCCGCCGCCGTCTTTGCGGCCAGGCGGGCATTGTTGAACACCAGCTGAATGTTGCTGTCCAGGGAGCTGCCGCCGGTGAGCTCCTTGATCTTCGCCAGCAGGA
>ERZ779632.1288-NODE-1288-length-10613-cov-5.815874_pt1 | contig 10613 bp, 10 predicted proteins | sample MGYA00514194_ERZ779632 | MGnify/ENA primary metagenome ERZ779632 (study PRJEB29562, sample SAMEA4376704) | mouse gut metagenome | isolation source: Cecum | study: EMG produced TPA metagenomics assembly of the A DSS colitis mouse model was used to assess the...
TCGGAGTTAGCGATTAGTTCACCGCAGCGTTGCCCTTGTCCGCTCCGTCCCCTGCCGCCGGTTCCAGGTTCCTGCCAGCCGTCACGGACACGTCCGCGCAGCCACTCCCCCCCTCACCCAAAATAACAAAAGGCCGGTCATCTCTGACCAGCCAGATACTCTGCCCCATAAGCAATATCCTTTTTTAACTGCTGTTTCAGCTGCGCGATTCCTTCGAATTTCATCTCCGGACGTTCAAAATGCAGCAGTTCCACTTTTGCAGTCTTTTCATACACATCGCCGCTAAAATCATAAATATACGTCTCTGCCGCGGCCGGATAATCTCCCTGAATCGTCGGTTTCCTGCCGATATTCGTAATGCCTGCATACTGCTTTCCATCGAGAAGGATATTTGACAGATACACGCCAAACGGCGGGAGCAGCTTTTGCGGCGGCGGATTTATATTGATCGTTGGAAAACCGATGGTACGGCCTACCTGATTGCCGTGTACGATTTTTCCCTGAATAAAATATGGATATCCAAGCAGCTCGTTGGCAAGCCCGATATTCCCTTTTAATAACTCTTCCCGGATATAAGTACTGCTGATGTCTCTGTCGTGATACTGCATTTTTTCAACGACACACACCTGGTAACCATATACCGACGCATAATCCTGCAGCATATGGTAATCCCCTCTGCGCTGATGGCCAAAACGAAAATCGGTACCGACAACGAGCCATTTCACGCAGAAACGTGTAACAATTTCTTTGATAAACCGTTCTGCTTCCATCTGCATGATTTCTTTTGTAAACGGACATTCCATCAGATAATCCGCGCCCCGCTCAAAAAACAGCTGCTGTTTTTCCTCATTTGTCGTAATTACCTGTTGTGTGATTCCGGACGCCTGGCAGGGAGGGATATCAAACGTAAAAAAGGCTGCTTTTAATCCGGTCTGCGCTTTTTCAAATACCGATCTCATCAAAAGCTCATGCCCGCGGTGCAGCCCGTCGAATTTTCCAAGTGATAAAACGGTTGGCTCCTGCAGCTGTAAATGCAAAAAATCCTTTTCGTATCTCATGCGCCATTCCCCCGTTCTTTTGCTGTTTTTTCCTTTGCTCTTTGTTCCTTTCCCTTTGGTTCCCTTCCGAATATTTTTACAGGCTTGTAATCTCCTCGCGTTTCATCCGGCATATAGATTGCATAAAACAATTCGTCCAGATAAACCCGGTATCGATGTCCGGTATCTGAACAAAGCAGGGCATGTCCGGGCAGCCGGTTGCCATTGCAGAGCATTTTTTCAAATCCGGCCTTTACTTCTGCTTTTGGATATTCCAAAAACAGCTGGTCCGTTGACAAAAGAATTTCCTGCAGCCGGTCTTCATCCGCCAGCTGCTGAATCTGTGCGATCGTTCGTGCCTGTCCGAGTTCAAAAATACTGACTTTCGTGCGCAGCAGTTCTTCCATACAGCCGCCGCATCCGAGCTTTTGTCCGATATCATGACAAAGCGTACGGATATAAGTGCCTTTGGAGCAATGGACCCGCAGCTTTACTCTCGGAAGACGCATCCACAAGATCTCAATCTCATAAATATAGATCTGTCTTGGCCTGCGCGCTACTTCCACGCCGGCTCTCGCCAGATCGCATAATTTTTTTCCATTCACTTTTAATGCCGAATACATCGGCGGTATCTGACTGTACGCTCCGGTAAAAGAAGCGATCGCATCCCGTACCTCCTGCTCCGTATTCCGAACGTCTGTTTCATTTTTCACGATACCGCTGATATCCTGGGTATCGGTTTCTCTGCCAAGCAAAAGAACCGCCTCATACACTTTATCCTTATCTGTCAGCAGTTCACAGACTTTTGTCGCCGTTCCCAGACAGACCGGAAGCACTCCCTGCGCATCTGGGTCCAGCGTACCGGTATGACCGATTTTCTTCTGGCGACAGATCCCCCGCAGCCTGGCAACGACATCATGGGAGGTATAGCCTTTTTCCTTAAATACATTTATCATTCCGTCCATGAGAGATGCTCCTTCCAAATCGGGATCATTCCCCGCAAACCTGTAAATCGCGTCTTACAACGCTCCATTAGCAGCCGCACTCTGATTATACTCTGTAAGCGTTCCATTAAAACACTCACTTTATAAATGTTCCGTTAAAATACTCACTTTATAAGCGTTCCGTTAGAATTCTCACTCTGGCAGCGCTCCATCTGCTGCTGAATCAGCTCCAGTATCTGCTGTAAACAGACCGAAGGCTCCAGCGTTGTAGATGCTCCGGCTGCGCGGATATGGCCGCCTCCGCCGTAATGCATGGCAATTTCCGCCACGTTGACATCATCCGAACCTGAGCGAAAGCTAATCTTATATTCCTGCGTATTTTCTTTTTCAGAAGATTCTGTTTCCGACCGTTCTTTCGGATAAAAAAATATGGCAGCCTGTACGCCTTTGGTTGCGCGCAGCTGGGATACGATTCCTTCCAGATGTTTGGCCAACACGTTGCAGTCACGCATGTCTTCCTTTGTAATCACCGAAGAAATACAGGTTCCATCCAGATGCAGCCTGCTGTTTTCCAACGCTCTTGCCAGAATCTGATTTTGTTCAAACGTCTTTTGCATATACGTACGATCTGCAATTTCCGAAAAAGAGATTCCCTGTTCCATTAAAAAAGCCGCCGTGCGCATAGTCTTCGGAGACGTGCACGAATACTGGAACAGGCCGGTATCGTGAATAATGCCTACGTAGATACATTCCGCGATCTGCTTTGTAATCCGCTCCTTTTGCATCAAATCAAAAACGAGCTCGGAGGTAGAGCTGGCTTTTGGAAAAATATAGCTGTCGTCCCCAAATCCGGTATTGCTGATATGATGATCGATGCAGATCACCCGTCCGGCGTGTCTTAACAGCGCTCCCGCCTTACCGAGTCTTTGATCATCCCCGCAGTCCTGTACGATCACAAGATCATACTGTCTGGTATCATCCGGTTCACTGACAATCTCTTCTGCCCGTAATAAAAACTTAAAAATATTCGGTATCGGCTCTAAATATACTTCCGCCTGTATGTGCGGATAGTACTCTTTGATATAATTATAGACAGCCAGACAGGAACCTACGCAGTCCCCATCTGGTTTTATATGCCCTGCAATCGCCACGCTATGCACTCCGGCAAGCTGTTCATCCAGACTATTCATAATCTGTCCCGTCTTCCTTTTCTTCATTCTCATTGCCTGGTATCGACTCTTCGTTTTGTGCGGATTCGTCCGCTTTCCGGTTGACCTGATCGATCAGATGAGACATCGTTACGCCATATTCAATCGACTGATCGATAATAAATCGAATCTGCGGCGTATGGCGCAGATTTGCACTCTGTGCAAGACTGCGCCGGATATATCCTTCTGCGCTTCTTAAGCCTTCCAGCGTATCTTTTTGCGCCTTCTCGTCTCCAAGTACGCTGACATATGCCTTACAAGTCTTTAGATCCGGCGCAACTTCGACGGAAACAATACTTGTCATTGGATGAATCCGCGGATCTTTGATACTGCCGCGGATAATCTCGCTGAGTTTCCTTAATACTTCTTCATTGACGCGTGTATTTTTTATGCTGTTTTTTCTCATATTTACACCTCGGTTTGCATGTGGTTCCTGATGCCGACAGGTTTGTGCTTAACGAGGCACTTCCACCATCTTATACGCTTCGATCTGATCAAATTCGGCAATATCGTTAAAGCCTTCAAATACAAGTCCGCATTCATAACCCGTCTTAACTTCTTTCACATCATCTTTAAAGCGCTTTAACGATGCCAGCGCGCCGTCAAAGATCTGTTCGCCTTCTCTTGTAATTCTGCACTTGCAGCCTCTTTCAAATATACCATCCAGAATATACGAACCGGCAATATTTCCAATACCAGACGCTTTGAAGATCTGACGGACTTCTGCGTGGCCGAGTACTTTTTCCTCAAAAATCGGATCCAGCATACCTTTCATCGCGGCGGATACGTCTTCGATCGCGCTGTAAATGACCTTATACAAGCGGATGTCCACGCCTTCGCGTTCTGCGGTTGCCTTTGCCACAGGATCCGGACGCACGTTAAATCCGATAATAATCGCATTGGATGCGGATGCAAGGTTTACGTCCGATTCGTTGACGGAGCCGACGCCGCCGTGAATAATCTTGACAACGACTTCTTCGTTGGACAGCTTTTGCAGACTCTGTTTGACTGCTTCTACCGAACCCTGCACATCTGCCTTTACGATAATGTTTAATTCTTTTACATTGCCGGACTGAATCTGTGAAAACAGATCGTCCAGTGACATCCGTGATCTCGTTTCTTCCAGGAGCTTTTCCTTGCTCTCTGAAATGTACGTTTCCGCAAAGTTTCTGGCTTCTTTTTCAGACTCGCAGACGACAAACGTCTCCCCTGCGTCCGGTACGCTGCTTAATCCAAGAATCTCTACCGGCATGGATGGTTTTGCGTCTTTTACGTTGCGGCCTTTGTCGTCGATCATCGCTCTGACCTTTCCGTAGCTGCTGCCGCAGGCAACCGGCTGGCCTACCTTTAACGTACCTTTTTGTACGAGTACCGTCGCTACCGCGCCACGGCCTTTATCCAGCTTGGCTTCGATGATAACGCCGCGGGCGTTTCGTTTTGGATTTGCTTTTAATTCGAGTACTTCTGCCGTCAAAAGAATCATTTCCAGCAGCTGCTCGATACCTTCCTTTGTATGCGCCGATACCGGAACAAAAATCGTGCTGCCGCCCCAGTCTTCCGGAATCAGTTCGTGTTCGGATAACTCCTGTTTGACACGCTCGATATTGGCATTCGGCTTGTCGATCTTATTTACTGCTACGATAATCTCAATGCCGGCGGCTTTGGCATGGTTGATGGCTTCGACCGTCTGCGGCATCACACCGTCGTCAGCCGCCACGACCAGGATGGCGATATCCGTGGAATTTGCCCCGCGCATACGCATTGCCGTGAATGCCTCGTGCCCTGGCGTATCTAAAAATGTGATATTTTCTCCGTTGCATTTTACCATATAAGCGCCGATTGCCTGTGTGATGCCTCCGGCTTCTTTATCCGTAACTCTGGTATGACGAATCGCGTCCAAAAGAGACGTTTTTCCGTGATCGACATGCCCCATCACGCAAACGACCGGCGGACGGGATACCATCTTGCTTTCGTCTTCGGCTTCTTCTTTTAACAGCTCGGCAATCACGTCGATCTTTTCTTCCGGCTCTGCGATGCAGTTAAACTCCAGTGCGATTTCTTCTGCGTGTTCAAAGTCGATATCCTGATTCACCGTTACCATAGTGCCTTTTAAAAACAGTTTTTTCACAATTACAGACGGCTGCACTTTCATCTTATCCGCCAGCTCACGGATCGTCATATGCTCTGGCAGCGTAATGGAACGGATTGCTTCCTCTTCCTTCGGTGCGTTTTGTACCGGCGTCTGATTTTTCTTTTTGTGTCCGCTCGTCTTTTCCAGATTTACGTAACGTTCCTGCTTTTTGCCGCCTAATTTATCGTACTCTTTGTTGCCGCCGTTATTTTTCTTGCGGTTATTATCGCGGCTTCTGTTATCACGGCTTTCCTTTTGTATCTCTTCGGCCGGGGTTTTTACAGCGTCTTTATGGAAACGATTCAGATTCTGCTCTAATTTGCCTTTAAATTCCTTCTGGCGATTCTGACCGACTCTGCCGCCGTTTTTATCACCATAATTATTACCGGAATTCGCTCGATTATTCTGATGATTTTTCTCACCTTTTTGTTCAAATCCCGCATTTCTTCCACCTCTGTCATTCTGACCGCGCTCCGGTCTGTTGTTTGCTGCATTTGTCCGCTGGCCGCCTGCCGTCTGCTTCTGGACGCTTGTAGCGCGCACGCCGCGGTCCGCCTGTGTACGCGGCTGCTGGCTGCGGCTGTTTCCTGCATTTGATCTGTCGTTTTTATCATTCCGTTCCACACGCTCCGGACGTTCGGTGCGTTCTGGTTTTTCTGCTTTTTCCGGAACTGGTTTTACGATCTCGTCATCCGGCACGTGTGCGGACGCCCGATCGTAATTCGGTCTGTCTGCATTTGGACGAATTGGAATATGCGGTTTTTCCGCTGGCCTGACGGTTCTTGGCCCGCGCTCCCTGTTTGGACGCTCTGAACGTTCTCCGGCAGACTTTCCGCCCCGGTTTGCATTCTGTCTGCGGTTTTGCTTGCTGTACTGCGCGTTAAATACTGCCGTTATGCTGGCTTTTTTCTTTGGCCGTGCCTCCGCGTCTTTTGCGGCTGCTTTCGCATCTGCCGGTTTGTCTTTACCATTGTTCTGTTTTGGCTGCCCGGCTTTGGAGTCCGGCTGTTTCTGCGCGGACGATTCTTTCATCGCGCTGTCTGCTTTTACAAGCGTATCCAGATTCGCCCGGATATCCGCCGCTTCCTCTGCTTCCAGCGCATTGGACGACGTATATTTTTTCTCTTTATCTTTTGTCTTTTTATTCATATAATCTACGATTACCTTGCTCGCAATTTTCAGTTCTTTTGCAAGTTCATGTATTTTCTGCTTTGCCATATGCTATTTATTACCTCCGTTATTCAGTTGTTCTGTTTCCGTTAACCTTTTGCTAATTGCTTTCGCCAGATTTTCATCTGTTACCGCCAGTGAAGCCCGGTATTCTTTTCCGATGCAATTACCAAGCTGTTTCTTATCCGCATATTCAGACAATGGTATCTTTCGATGCTCACACATATCTGAAAAATGCTTTTTCGTATTCTGCGACGCGTCTTTCGCAAGAATCACCAGATGGGCTTTGCCGCTTTTTAACGCCTTCTCCGTTGAAAACTCGCCGCTTGCAATATTTCCTGCTCTGGCTGCTATTCCGACCATTGACAATACCCTATCTGGCTTCAAGTACACTCATCTCCTTTTCTAATAAACTGATTACCTCTTCCGGTATCCCGGTTTTCAAAGAACGCTCCAGACCTTTTGACTGTATCGCGCGTTTCAGACAGTCTGCATTTCTGCAAATATAAGCGCCTCTGCCGTTCTTCTTACCGGTATCATCCAGACAAATGACGTTTTCAGCCGTCTTTACGATACGTACCATACTTCGTTTTTCTTTCGCTTCTCTGCATCCCACACAGATTCTGGAAGGAATTTTTTTTGTCTTCACTCTGTATCCGCACCTTCTTTGTCTTCGTCTTCAATCGCTGTCTGCGCATGATCCGCATCATCGTCAGTCTCGTCGTCTGCGCTTACAGGACGATCGCCGTCAGTCTCGTCGTCTGCATCCGATGCGTCAGAGAATCCATCCGTTTCACCAGCGTTTCCATTCCAGGTATCCGATTCTTCCTGATCGTCAGTCTCTGGCAAATCGTCTGATGCATACGTTTCCTGATCATCCATCTTTGGCGAATCGTCGGATTCCGGTGCATTTACTGTTTCATTATCCGAATCCTGATCATAAAATTCTGCATCGGCAGGTTCCCGATTGCCGGATTCTTCATGATCTGACTCCTGTGAATCGTCTGCACCGACAGGTTCCTGTTCATAAAATTCTGTATCATCTGATTCCTGCGAATCGTCTGCATCACCCGATTCCGGATCGTCGGATTCTCCGCTGCCCGATTCCTGCAAATATTCCGCGCCATCCAATTCCGGATCGTCGGATTCTTCGCTGTCCGATTCCTGCAGGTATTCTGCATCGTCAGTTTCCGGATGATACGATTCTTCGTCGCCGGTTTCCTGCGCATACTCTTCATACTCGTCTGCGTCTTCATAATCATTTTCATAATCCAGAAAATCTCCGGCCTCTCTTGCCTGTGTCTCGCTCTTAATATCTATTTTAAATCCGGTCAGGCGGGCGGCCAGTCTTGCATTCTGCCCTTCCTTACCAATGGCAAGCGACAGCTGGTAATCCGGTACCACGACTTTGGCGCTCTTTTCTTCCGCATCTGCAATTACTGATATTACTTTTGCCGGACTTAGCGCGTTCTCGATCAGCATGGCAGGGTTATCGTTCCATGTGATAATGTCGATTTTTTCTCCCCTTAGCTCATTGACAATCGCATTGACTCTCGCGCCGTTCATACCAACGCAGGCGCCTACCGCGTCCACGTTCGGATCGTTGGAATGCACTGCTATTTTGGTCCGGCTTCCAGCTTCCCTTGCGATACTTTTGATTTCCACAATCCCGCTTTTTACTTCTGTTACTTCCGATTCAAACAATCGTTTTACCAGCTCCGGATGTGTACGGGAGACCAGTATTTTCGGTCCCTTGGAGGTAGATCTGACTTCCAGAATATACAGCTTGATTCGCTCAGTCGGCTGAAAGACTTCTCCCCTGACCTGTTCGTTTTCAGTCAGTACCGCGTCCACCTTTCCAAGGTTAATGCTGACATTTCTTCCCATATACCGCTGTACGATACCGGTTACGATATCTTTTTCCTTGCTGTAATATTCGTCGCAGAGAATCTTACGCTCCTCCTCGCGAATTTTTTGCAAAATCACATTTTTTGCATTCTGGGTGGCAATACGCCCAAATTCTCTGGACTTAATTTCAATATTTACCATATCCCCCAGCTCATACCTGCTATTGATCATCTTCGCATTGGCAAGACTGATCTCCATCACAGGGTCTTCCACTTCTTCTACAACCGTTTTTCCCTGGAACACATGGTATTCGCAGGTTTCCGGATTCATATCCACCTTGACGTTTTCTGATCTGCCGAAATGATTTTTACACGCGGTAATCAGCGATGTCTCGATCGCTTCCAGCAGGATATCCTTACTGATATTTTTTTCTTTCTCCAATATATTCAAGGCTTCTAACAATTCATTGTTCATTTTTCGATCCTCCTAATCTATGTGTACTGCTGCACTCAAAAATCCAGTGCCTGACGAATCAGGGCAATATCACTTTTCTCAAAGGAAAGTTCTGCATCGTCCTTCGTAACGATCGTCACCGTTTTGTTGTCATATGCGCGCAGGGTCCCGCAAAATTCCTTCGCATGCTGAATCGGACGATAGGTTCGGATCTCTACGTCTTTTCCAAGGTTTCTGACATAATCCTTTTCCTTTTTCAGCGGTCTGCCGAGTCCCGGCGAACTAACTTCAAAGGTGTAAGATCCTTCGATATAATCCAGCTCATCCAGAATCGGATTCATTTCTCTGGCCACATCCTCGCAGTCATTTACGGTAATTCCGCCTTCTTTATCTATATAAGCGCGCAGAAACCATGTACTTCCTTCCCTGACATATTCTACATCGATCAGCTCGAAATGATACTTATTTAAAATCGGCAGAAGCAGTTCTTCGGTTTTCTGTTCATATTCTTCTCTTTTTGACATTTCCTACACCTCCCAGTATGCCGCTGTGAAACGCTGCACAGTCTGCTTTCTTTCTGTCAAATTGCAGTACAACGCGAATTGAGAGTGGATTGCGGTCCACTCTCAATCAATAGTTACATTATTCTTAATTAATAAAATAGCACTTTCACATGTAAAATGCAAGTGTTTACGGAAAATTTATCCTCATTTTGCTGCAATCCGGTTACCTTCGCACATTCCCAGTCGCCTGCTGCCTGGGAAGGGCGATAACACAAGGCTCGCGGAAAGCCGGTCTGACACCTGAAAATTTTTGAGTAAACCGCTCCGCGATCCGTAACGAGAGAATAAATCCGTAAGAAAATAAAAATGCCGAAGTTCACTGATTTTTCAGGAACTTCGGCATCATCTCTTCTCTCCTTAAACTCCGGAGATTTTTAACAGCAGTCCGTACGGGAATCGAACCCGTGTTTCCGCCGTGAGAGGGCGGCGTCTTGACCGCTTGACCAACGGACCGTGACCATATGTATAATAGCACGGAGTCAAAAAAAATGCAAGCGTTTTTTTACATTTTTTTCAAAAAATTTTTTATCTCCTGAAAGAACCGCCTGCATGACAGGTGACAGCAGGAAAACAGGCGCCCAAACGACAGATATATAATAGCGGGAACACAGACGCCTGAACAAATTTTATGGTAAGGCGCGGACTGCGGCATGGAACCTGATCCGTCCCATACCGCCTGTTCACACTGTCTGCCGCACGCCGGACATCGCCGCCGAAAACGTGCCGTTCTTTATCTTTATTATCTTTACATCATTAAGCCAGACGGACTGGCAGCTGTTTCATCCTCATACCCGTTTGGATTATTTTTCTGCCATCTCCAGGAATCCGCGCACATTTCCAGAATACCGTTTTCTGCTTTCCAGCCAAGTTCTTTTTCCGCCTTGTCCGCATTGGAATAACAGGTTGCAATATCCCCCGCCCGACGTGGTTTTATTACATATGGGATTTTAACGTCGGTTGCTTTTTCAAAATTTTTCACAATATCCAGTACGCTGTATCCGTGTCCCGTACCAAGGTTGTAAACGCAAAGACCGGCGTTTTCTTCAATCTTCTTTAACGCTTTTACATGACCCACTGCCAGATCCACGACATGGATATAATCTCTGACACCGGTGCCGTCCGGCGTATCGTAATCATCACCGAACACACCCAGCTCTTTTAATTTGCCAACGGCTACCTGCGTAATGTACGGCATCAGGTTGTTTGGAATTCCGTTCGGATTTTCGCCCATCAGACCGCTCTTATGCGCGCCAATCGGA
>ERZ779632.1289-NODE-1289-length-10609-cov-7.994883_pt1 | contig 10609 bp, 12 predicted proteins | sample MGYA00514194_ERZ779632 | MGnify/ENA primary metagenome ERZ779632 (study PRJEB29562, sample SAMEA4376704) | mouse gut metagenome | isolation source: Cecum | study: EMG produced TPA metagenomics assembly of the A DSS colitis mouse model was used to assess the...
TGGACGACGTGAACATGATCGACCCCTTCCACCTTCAGGCCTACGGCGAGACCACAGTGAACTACAACCGGGATGTGGAGGTGTTCCCCGTCCTGGCCGCGATGTTTGAGAAGATTACCGGCAAGTGCCCCTACCAGTCCCCCACCGACATGGGGGTGAACATGGCGGGCAGCTGTGTTTTTGACGACGAGGCCTGTCAGGAGGCCGCCAGGCAGGAGATCGTCCGCCGGTACTACGACGCCCTGTGCGAGCGCCGCCAGGGGAAGGGCTCTGATCACGCGGTGTACAAGCTGGAGCTGCTGATGCAGCAGGCGGGGATCACCGCGGACATCCGTCCGGTGGTGGGCCGGGCCAACCAGCTGGCCGAGGCCACCGGAGAGCCGGCCATGTCCATCCAGCTGGCCGACGGCACCCTGATCAACGGCAAAACCTCCGAGCTGATGGGCTGTTCCGCCGCCGCGCTGCTTAATGCGTTAAAACACCTGTCCGGAGCGGGGGGACACGGCGTCCATCTCATCGCCCAGTCCGCTATTGAGCCGATCCAGAAGGTGAAGGTGGACTATCTGGGCTCCGCCAACCCCCGGCTGCACAGCGACGAGGTGCTCATTGCCCTGGCCTCCTCCGCCAACCTGGAGCCCAAGGCCGCCCGGGCCTTGGAACAGCTGGCCGCGCTCAAGGGCTGTCAGGCCCACTGCTCGGTAATCCTTTCCCCGGCGGACGCCACCACCTATAAAAAGCTGGGCCTCCAGCTCACCTGCGAGCCGAAATATCAGACCAACAAGCTGTATCACCGATAAAGGAAAGCGGTAACCCCCCGTCCGCGGAGGAAAAAAGCCTCCTTTGCCAAAGGAGGCTTTGAGCCCCCGGCGAATACTCGCCGGGGGCAAATCATATCGAATTATTTGAGCCGCACCGCCGTTCCGTAGGCGATTACCTCGGCGGCCCCCTGCATCACGGCGGAGGAGCCGTAGCGGATGTTGATGACAGCGTCGGCGCCCAGGGCCTCGGCCTCGTCCACCATGCGCTTCACGGCGATCTGACGGGCCTCGTTGAGCATCTCGGTGTAGCTGGTGATCTCACCACCCACCAGGGTTTTCATACCGGCCATAAAGTCCTTGCCGAAGTTTTTGGACTGGACCACCGTGCCCTTGGCCATGCCCAGCACCTCGAATTCCTTTCCGGGGATGTAGTCAATGTTTACCAGCAGCATAATAGTTTCCTCCTTATCCAATGTCACAGATTTGATATCTTCCAGAGCGTCCAGCTCATGGAACCGTTTCCTCAGCGCCCATAGGGCAGGGAGCATCAGGGCGGCGCAGAACGCGCCAAGGACAAAAAACAGGATGAACAATACTTGAGGCAGGTCTGGAATGAGACACAGGGCCCAGAAGCCAATCACACAGGCCAGCTGGAGCAGGCCGAACAGGACGATGCCAAGAACTGCCCCTCGCTTCTCAGTATTTCCGCGCTTCATCCAGCTCCCCCTTCTCAATCTCCCGTACCCGCTGCCACAGGGCGGCGAAGGTAAAGGGGACGGTGACCAGATCGGCGATGGCCAAAATAAGCATCAGGCCACCCAGCCAGTCCGGGGGCCCCATGGTACGCAGTTGGAGCAGCGCCCCCACCGTCAAAAGCTGAAGCAGGGTGTTGAGGACCACCGACCGCACCGCCGCCCGCTTTTCCCCTCGCCGGTCAAATCTAATACTTTTTGGCTTCATCCTCTTCGCCTCCTTTGACCTCCTTCCACCGATGCCACAGGGCCACAACAACGCCTATCCCAATGGCCAGAATCCCGCCGATGTAGAACAGCAGGAGGCCCAATCCCGGCCCCAATTGGCCCAGGAAGGGGAGCGCCGGACCCAGAGTCTGGGCCAGGAGCGCCAGAATCAGCAGGACAAAGCCCACCACCAGCGCCGTTACAATCACTCCGCCCAACAGGCCGTGGCCTTTCTTGTCAGTAGTTTTTCGCATCATCCGCTTCTCCTTTCTGAATCTCTTTAATCCGCTGGTACAGGGCCAGCAGCACGCCCAGGATGATGACAGCGGGGATGGACACCATCACCGCCAGCAGGGCCAGAGGCGGGGCGTCCTGGGCATCCACGGTAAAGGCCCACACCATCAGCGCGATGATCCCCGCCATCAAAGCGGTGGTCAGCAGGGCCATGACGGCGGCCCCCGCGTACCGGACGGGCCTGGCGTCGTGCTTCTGCTTGTCCTGGAAGGTGGTGCCTTTCTGTTCCAGCTGTTCCATCTCCTCCAGCAGCTCGCCGGCGTCCAGGGCGTCCAGCCGCTCCTCCCGGTCCTTCAGGCTTTGGCACAGCAGGATGGACTGTTCCAGACTGTGGCGCTCCCGCTCCAGAGTGACCATGTGGCGGCGCATGCCGTCGGCCACGGTGCCCCCGGCCCGCATCTTGCGGATTTCCTCCAGGGGCACGCCCAGTTTGCGCATCAGCTTGATCCGCCGCAGAACGGCCACATCCTCCTCGCCGTAGTCCCGATAGCCGTTGGAGCTGTCCCGCCGGGGGGAGAGCAGGCCCTGTTCCTCATAAAAGCGGATGTTCTTTTTGGTAATGCCCACTTGGGCCTCCACCTCATTGATTTTCATGGGTGCGCCCCCTTTCTGATTGATACTCTACACCCTCCACAAGGGGGAAAGTCAACCATTTTTTTGAATTTTTTCAGGTTCCAGTGGGTGGAGGGCTGATTTTGATCACACTCAGTCGCTCTCCCGCCACCTGAAACCGGATCTCCAGGCCGGCGAAGGCCATGCCGTAGACCCGGTCCGGGTCGTCCTGATACTGAGGCCGGGGGTCCTGGGCCAGGACGGCCAGCAGGGCGGCCCGCTTCTCCTCCGGGACGGCCTCCAGCAGTTTGGCCGGACAGACCACCTCCAGGTCCGGCTCCTTGGGTCGGGCGGCGAAGCCGCCCACCGCCTCGGGTTTACAGTCGGCGTAAGGCAGGTAGGGTTTGATGTCATAGATGGGGGTGCCGTCCATCAGGTCGGCCCCGGCCACAATGAGGACGGGACCCAGCCCCGGCTCAAGCCGCGCCTCCGTCAGCCGCACGCAGGACAGGCCGATGGGATTGGGCCGGAAGGGCGACCGGGTGGCGAACACTCCCACACGCTGGTTGCCGCCCAGCCGGGGCGGACGGACGGTGGGGGACCAGCCCGCCCGCCGGTCTTTGGAAAACTCCCAGATCAGCCAAAGATGGGAGAAGCCCTCCAGTCCCCGGATGGCGCTGGGATCCCGGTAGTCCGGCTCAAACACCACGGCGGCGGTCAGCTCCTCCACCAGGCCGCTCTGCCTGGGGATGCCGAACTTTTCCGGAAAGTCACTTTTGACGCAGGCGATGGGGGTCATATCCATAATAAATCCCTCCTGTCCCTATTATAAGGCGCAGGAGGGTATTTGTCCAATCAGCGGACGATAATATTTTCCGAAATCTCGCACAGGGCCTGGGCCGCCTCCATGTCGAACCGCCCGCTCCGGGCCAGGTCGGACAAGGAGATCATCCCCACCAGCTTTCCGTTGTCCACCACCGGCAGGCGGCGGACCTGGTGCCGGGCCATCAGCCGGGTGGCCTCCCGGCAGTCGTCCCCGGGGGAGACGGTGGCGCAGGAGCGGGTCATGATGTCCCGCACCGGGGTCTGGGCCGGATCCTCCTCAGCGGCCACGCACCGCAGCACAATGTCCCGGTCAGTGACCACCCCCCGCAGCCGCCGGTCCGCGCCGCACACCGGCAACGCCCCCACGTTGTGCCGGCTGATCAGTCGGGCCGCCAACGCCGCCGTGGAGGTCGGCTCCACCGTCACCGCGCTGGGGTTCATCAAATCCTTTACCTGCATGTAAAACCACCCTTTCGGTAAAATCTGGCTTACTGCCAGTTTAACCGAAAGGGCGGGAGTTTATACAGGATGTACCATAAGTTATGGCAAGAGTTCCGGAGTACCGCTGTGCCAGATAGTTCATATTTTCCTCGGTACGACCCTGAGACTCAGGCGGCACCTGCGGTTCCTGATGCGCTCTTCGGTTGTGTAGTTGCCGTTGCTCGGGGTAGCGGTAAATTCGCTTGAAGTCCAAGTGCCGTTTCGTGAAGAAGCATAATCGTCATCGGAACAGTCAGAGGGCGGACCCTCAGTCGCGAACGCGGGGGCCGCGAGCGAAACAGTCATCGCAAGGGCGAGAATTAAAGATAGCAGTTTTTCATAATACAAATCCTTTCTATATCTATATTTGTTGTTTTGGGGTAAGAGCTACTAATACTTCACGGTTCCGTTCACAACAACGTCATAAGATTCATTGTTGCGGATGGCCAACAAATATTGGCCGCGCCGACGGTTCTGGTATGGACAGTTCCGGTTCCGCCTCTGCCGGTTCGCCGCTGAACTCATATTCTGTCCGCTGTTACCGTCCCAGCCACTCCGCGTACTCCGCCGCCGGGCTGACTCGGCCTACGGCGGACAGGGAGGCGTTCTCCGTCCGAAACAGCTCCCCGGCCAGGTCCCGGAGCTGTTCCCGTGTGACGGCGTTGTACTCATCAAGAATCTCCCGGAGTTCCTTCACCCGGCCATAGAGGAGGGCGGAGGAACCCAAATGACTCATTCGGGCCTGGACCAATTCGGCGCCCATCAGGAGGTTAGCCTTGGCCTGTTCCCGGACCCGGTCCACCTCCTCCTGGGCGGGACCGTGCCCGGCCAGCTCCAGAACCACCTGCCGGGCGGTGTCCAGCGCCTGCCGCTCCTGCTCCGGGCTGACGCCGGCGTAAATGCCCAGCAGGCCGGTGTCGGCGTGGTCGGCCACATAGGAGTAGACGGTGTAGCACAGCCCCCGCTCCTCCCGCAGCTTCTGAAACAGCCGGGAGGAGCAGCCGCCTCCCAGCAGGGAGTTGAGCAGCAGCATCTGTGCCCGGCGGGGGTCCAGGTATGTGGGGGCGGGAAAGGCCAGAATCAGGTGGTTCTGCTCGATGGCCTTCCGTTTGGCGGTGACAGCTCTGCTGTAGGCGGCGGGACGGGTCTTGGGCGCGGGACCGCCTGGAAGAGCGGCCAGCAGCCCGGTCAGTCGGTCCACCTGATCCTGCGTAAAGCTCCCCGCTAGCGCGGCCACCAGCACCCCGGCGTGATAGCGCTCCTTCTGCCAGGCCTTGAGCCAGTCCCCGTCCATCCCGGCCAGAGTGGACTGCCGCCCCAGCACAGGCCGGGCCAGAGGCGTCCCCTTGTAGACGGCGGCGGACAGCCGCTCGGACACCAGGTCCTCCGGGGTGTCCTCATACATGCCGATCTCCTCCAGAATAACCCCGCGCTCCAGCTCAGCGTCCGCCGGGTCGAATTTGGAGTGGAACAGCATATCCGCCAAAAGGTCCAGCCCCCGGTCCAGATGGCGGTCCAGGGTGCGGGCGTAGAAACAGGTATGTTCCTTGGTGGTGTAGGCGTTGAGCTGACCGCCGATGGCGTCGGTGTCCCGGGCAAGCTGGGCGGCGGCGCGGCGCTCCGTCCCCTTGAAGAGCATGTGTTCAATAAAGTGAGCGGCGCCGTTCTCCCTGGCGCTTTCGTGGCGGGAGCCCACCCCTACAAAAAAGCCCAAAGCGGCGGACCGGGCCCCGGAAACTTCTTCGGTCAGCAGCCGGGCTCCGTTGGGCAGTGTGATCTGTTGGTACATAGTGCCTCCATTGTGATTTGATCCCGCGGACTTTGCCCGCAAAAGCAGTATACCACAAAATCAGAGCGGTATCTACCTGAAAACGCGGGCGCGGAAACAAAAAAGCGGCCAGCCTCTGGCCGACCGCCTTTAATAGTCTAATCAATAACGACCAGGAACAGCCCCGCTCGCAGCCATGTACTTATCTTTTTCATTTCCGTATCCTCCTCTTGAATCAACTACATATTTGTAGCGCGGCTAAGATTATAATATTGCAATATATTAAAGGAGCTTCTGTCAAGCTAAAATATAGCCATGAGGTGAGCGGGTATGGCAGAAGAAATCCGGAAAAAGCGGAACGCCGGCGGCGTTCCGCTTTTTGCTCAAATCATCAGGGAGCAGACCAGTTCTGTGTATTCCGCCGGGTCCTCCAGAGGAAGATCGGCCAGGAGAAGAGCCTGGGCATAGAGGAGCTTGGAGTATTTGGCAATCAGCTCCTTGTCCCCGGCGTCCACCGCTTTTTTCAGGGCGGCGAAGGGGGCGGAGTCGGCGTTCAGCTCCAGAACCCGGTCGGCCTTCATCTGCTGGCCGCCCTCCACCTTGCGCATATACTTTTCCATCTCAATGGAGACCGGTCCATCGGCGGACAGACAGCAGGCGCCGGATTTCAGGATGGAGGACACCCGCACCTCCTTTACCTGGTCGCCCAGGGCCTCCTTGACGGCCTCCAGTACGGATTTGCCCGCCTCGGCTTTCTCCTCGGCGGCCTTCTTCTCCTCCTCCGTCTGGGGCAGGGCGTCCTCCTCGGTGACCGACTTAAACTCCTTGCCGTCGATTTCCCGCAGGCCCTTCATCACAAAGTCGTCCACGTCCTCAGTACAGTAGAGGATCTCGTAGCCCTTGTCCAGAATCCGCTCCACCTGGGGCAGCCTGGCAATCTTCTCCACGCTCTCGCCGCAGGCGTAGTAGTAGAAGGGCTGGTCCTCTGGCATCCGGTCTTTGTAGGCGGACAAGGTGGTATTGGCCCCCTCCTTGGAGGACCAGAACAGCAGCAGGTCCTGTAACATTTCCTTATGCTGGCCGTAGTCCGCCACCACGCCGTACTTCAGCTGGGTGCCGAAGGCGGTCCAGAATTTTTCGTACTTCTCCCGGTCCTCCTTCTGCGTCTTCAGCAGCTCGTTTTTGATCTTTTTCTCCAAGGCAGAGGCGATCACCTTCAGCTGCCGGGTGTGCTGGAGCACCTCGCGGCTGATGTTCAGGGAGAAGTCGGCGGAATCCACCACGCCCTTGACAAAGCGGAAGTGGTCAGGGAGCAGGTCGGCGCACTTGTCCATGATGAGCACGCCGGAGGAGTAGAGCTGGAGGCCCTTCTGATATTCCCGGGTATAGAAGTCGTAGGGAGTCTTTTCCGGGATATAGAGCATGGCCTTATAGGTCACGGCGCCCTCCGCGCTGGTGTGAATCACGGCAAGGGGGTCCTGCCAGTCGTTGAACTTCTCCTTGTAGAAAGCGTTGTACTCCTCGGGCTTCACCTTGGACTTCTGCCGCTGCCACAGGGGAACCATGGAGTTGAGGGTTTTCCACTCCTTCACCGTCTCCCACTCAGGCTTGTAGTCCTCGGGGGCGTCCTCCGGCCTGTCCTTCATCCGGTAGTCCTCTACCTCCATAGTGATGGGGTAACGGATATAGTCGGAATATTTTTTGATGAGCTCCTGTAATTTGTGAGTTTCCAGATACTGGTCGTAATTCTCCTCGTCGGCGTTGGCCTTGATGTGCATAATGATGTCAGTGCCGGGGGTCTCCTTCTCACAGGCAGTGACGGTGTAGCCGTCCGCCCCGTCGGACTGCCACATCCAGGCCTCCTCGCTGTCCCAGGCCCTGGAGATGACCGTTACATGGTCGGCCACCATGAAAGCGGAGTAGAAGCCCACGCCGAACTGGCCGATCACGTCGATCTTGTCGGCGGCCTTGTCATCCTCCGCCAAATCGGCCTTGAACTGCCGGGACCCGCTGCGGGCAATGGTGCCCAGGTTGGATTCCAGATCCTCCTTGCTCATGCCCACACCATTGTCAGATATCGTGAGCAGCCGGGCTTCCTTATCGGGGACAATGGTAATCTTCAAGTCCTTGCGCTTTACCGTCACGCTGTCGTCGGTGAGCGACTTGTAAGACAGCTTGTCCTCCGCGTCACTGGCGTTGGAGATCAGCTCCCGCAAAAAAATCTCCTTGTGGGTGTAGATGGAGTTGACCATCAGATCCAACAGCCGCTTGGATTCCGCTTTAAACTGCTTCTTTGCCATAATTTCGATTCCTCCATGTATATAAAATATATTTGATAACAAAATCGGAGCAAAAATAGAAACCAGTGTTAGCACTCCAAACACCCGAGTGCTAAACCTATCATAACGCACCTCTAGCTAAAATGCAATAGGGTTCATAATTTTTTTACAGAATTTTATTTCCCGCCTACCAAATGTCTACCCCAAAAGCTGTCAATCCTCTGGGACGCGGGGGGATGAGGGGTTCCAATTTTCAGAATGTCTACCAGTTTTGCCTGTTTACGTCAAAAGGCGCTGATTTGAATGATTTTCACTGGCTTTCCGAGACTTTCTCACCCCGTAAAGGGCGTGATGCCCCACAAGCGCGGAGGGTCCCGTGGGGCGAAAGCCTACCTCTTGGCAGGGCAAACCCGGACATAAATGTCAAGGGCCAAGAGGCACTTTTTTAGAAACATTTTTTGAAAGAAAATCTTAACTTAAAAATAGGCGCAAAAACCAGACCAACAAGAGCGGCTCCGGTTGGCCGAATTTTGCGCGCTTAAATTACGCGGGATAAAACTTGCCGCCAGACTTATGAGGCAGTCTCTTGTTTCGTTTCCAACGCAAGCAGATATTCCTTGGCTCTGGCGTAATAGATCCGCGGGAACTTTGCCGCGCCGGCAACCGTGTACACATAGAAGCGCTTCCCCTCTGCCCAACTTTCTTGCCCATAAAGGAATAGATCGGGGTGTCCGTGGAACTACGCCGCGCAATCTCCGGCCCCCTGAAGCTCCTCCCACAAAACAGGGCGGGAGGCCGGCGGCGGCGGGGCGAGGTTACAGGCAACTATCTGCTGTTCTGGCGCGAAAATCAGGGCTGTTGGTACGCGGGCATCAAAGCGGAGGATTTGACTCAGCCCAGTCCGGCGGTGTACTACAACGACCAGGACGATGTGTATAGCTGGGCTCCATTTTCCCGCGAAATTATTTAATTTTTTCTCCTTCCAGAAAAATAATTTGATAGATGGGAAAGTAGATCACCATCCGCGCCCCGCCGTTAATCACGGTGATTAGGATATGATACACCGCCGCGGAAGTCCTCCGCCCGCACCACGGCTAAGGCCTCCCCATAGTAGGTATCGGTTCGGTTGGTACAGTAGCCAATCTCATTGAAGGGGTAAGCGCTACCCAGGCCCAGCAGCTTTCCGCCAGTGACCTCCACCATCAAAATTCCCCGCTCCAGCGGCTTGACCTCACCTCGTTAGTCGGTATACCGCAAACAGATATAGGCCAGCCCTCCAGGGCGGTCCGCGGAATTTTGTGAGAGTATACAATATTTTTGGCGAGATGTGGGAAATTTTTTCGTAGCTGGTCGCTCTAAAAGCGTAAGTGGTCGCCCTGCCCGCGCGAACGGTCAAAGGCGCGCCGCAAAAGATGGAGCATGATGGACTTTTCCTTCCGCATGCCTCTCTCTGAACATGTCAAAGAGAAGCAACAGCAGCAGGATACAGCAAAACATATCAAACAGGTAGACGCCAACCGTTTCTGTCTCCACCGCGACGGTCCAGAGGCTGAGATAGTAAATTAATCCTGTAGAAAAGGCGGTGAAGCCCAATAGACTGGTGTTTTTCAGGTCAATTCCGCCGCTGTCCACCAACTGCTCGCGTAAAAAGAGGACGCTCCCCATTGTAATCAGGATGGCGGCGGCCGGCCGCAACCACTGGGCGGTATTGGGATCCAACTGGAGGACGCGCTCGGCCGCGCGGGAAAAGCAGTGGATGATATGCTGGATGGTATGGGCTGTACAGACATAAAACAGACTTTCCTTGGGCGATAGGACAAAGCGGAAGCGAAGCAGGAAGTGTGCCAGCACCAGCATGGCCAAAAAGCCAAAGGTAAACCAATCACCCACCCGCAGCCAGCGGTTGTGTGATAAATTAAGGAGTGGTTATAGACCTCCACATAGTAAATTGTACGGAGTGGAACCTTTCTGGCCACCCCAGCTGATTCCAGCGTAAGTATATCATTTCCGCGCTTACGGCAGTGCGGGAGCGCCCGGTTCAGCTTATACTCCAGTTCTCCATATTCCACCGGCTTGACCATGAAATCCATCGCCCGCACCTCATAGCCGTTGATGGCGTACTGGGTCAGATTGGTGATAAAGATCAGCGCAACATTCTCGCCCACCTGGCGCAGGCGGCGGGCGGTGTCCAGTCCATTCAGATGTGGCATGTCGATATCCATCAGGATGATGTCAAAGTCCGCCTTATAGTCGCTGATAAAGCCTATCCCGTTGGGAAAACGGGATAGGCTGAACCTCTCTGGCGTTGCTTTCTTATAGCGTTCCCGATGCTCGCTCAGGATCGTCCAATCCGTCATGCTGTACTCCACAACAGCGATTCGTACCATAACGATCCCTCCTACCATCTATTTATTCAAGCCGGTTTTCATTAAATATTATATAGCTCAACATTCTGGAAAGCAAAAAATTTCATTGCTTATGATTGGCGCTGTGACAGGGATGAGTGTCAACACAGTGCGCGAACACGTCTGTTCCCTGGCCAACAAAGGTCTTATTAGCGCAGAAAACACCACCGGCTTCACCAAAACCGGTCTCAAGCATAACGGTAGTCCACTTTATACCATCCAACCATTTCGGGACGCGCTGGAAAAGCTGGGTCTTTTGTATCAATGATTTACAGGCGGGGCCGTCCAT
>ERZ779632.1295-NODE-1295-length-10536-cov-8.177369_pt1 | contig 10536 bp, 7 predicted proteins | sample MGYA00514194_ERZ779632 | MGnify/ENA primary metagenome ERZ779632 (study PRJEB29562, sample SAMEA4376704) | mouse gut metagenome | isolation source: Cecum | study: EMG produced TPA metagenomics assembly of the A DSS colitis mouse model was used to assess the...
TCACCGCTGTGGGCACCCAGGGCGCTCCTGTGGATACCGACATCCATAAGCATTGCGTCGATACGCACGACTTCGATTTCGACCCCGTCAATGTCCGCTACGTGAAGCTGAGCCTGCAGCCTTCGCCCGCCTTGCCCGTGGGCCACGCTGCCGAAGGCAAGGCTCCCTTCCTCTTCATGGACGAAATCGTGGTCAGTGATTGAGGCTTGATGTACTTGTGCCCCAATCGTCACTCTTGAATAGATAATCTTCAGGCACGGATGACACGGATTTACACAGACGTTGTTTAATTATCTCCGTGAAGTTCCGTGTCATCCGTGCCTGAAAGAAAACAATAGAAGCGTTTGTGCGTATCCCCTTTAATCCTTTCATTCTTTAATTCTTTCATTTTTATAATAGATGAACATTCATTTCTCAAAGAATATTGCCGCCATGCTGCTCTGCCTGCTCTATGCGCTGAACGGTTTTTGCGGAGACAAGCCGGTGAAACCCATTACCGGCACGTGGATAAACCTCGCCTATCAGGACGTGCGAAACAAATATACCAACCCCACGGTATCGGACAATACCGGCCCCGAACTGTGGGAGCAGAAAGTGCAGGAACTGCACGAGATGGGTATGGAGTACCTCGTCTTCATGGCAGTGGCGAATGAAGGTCGTGCCTACTACCCCTCCCTACTGATGCCCCACGTCTATCCCGAAGGGCGTAAAAGCCCGGTAGATGCCATCATGGATGCCGCCGCACGCTTCGGCATGAAGGTATTCATGAGTACCGGCTGGGCCAAAGACCAGGACGACAACCTGCGTGACCCCGCCATTCGCCGCCGCCAGCAGGAGATGATGCAGGAGCTTGCCGGGCTGTACGGCCACCATCCCGCCCTCTACGGCTGGTATCTTCCTGTGGAAGACTGCCTCTGCCCCCTCTTGTCCGAACATGCCGTAACCGCCGTCAACGCACTGACCGACAAGGCACGTTCCCTCACCCCCGGCAAGAAGATCCTCATCTCCCCCTACGGGCTGGTGGACTCCGACTTCACCAATCCGGAATACGAACGCCGCCTCTCACGCCTGAAGGTAGACATCATCGCCTACCAGGACGAGGTGGGCTGCGTGCGCGAACCCTTCCCCATGCCCCGCCTGAAAGAGAACTGGAAGAAACTGCGCGACATCCACAACCGTCTGAACATCGCCTTTTGGGCCAACTGCGAAACCTTCACCTGGGAGAAAGCGACGAACGACCGCACCTCTGCCCTCATCCCCGCCGCCTATCAACGGTTATTGTCACAACAGGTAGCCGCTTCTGTGGCCGGTGTGGAGTGCATCATCTCCTTCATGTTCTGCGGCATTATCGAGAAGCCCGATTCTCCCTTTCAATTGGGACAGCCCTACTGGTCGGGCATCGCCTACCGCAACTACATGGACTGGCTGAACGGTGGCCGCTACTGGAGGCTGCTGGAAGCTTCTCATCGTGGGACATTGGGTAACGGCATCCCCGTTTCGACCACTGTAAACGGTAATGTCTCCTCTCCGCTGCTGGATGGACGTACTGCCGACGAGAATCCCGACGATTCCCGATGGATGTCTTTCGGCAAGGGACGACACGAGCTGACGATGGACTTCGGGCAGGAAATCAGGCTGGACGAGCTCTTCTTGCGCCTGCTCGACTACCGCCCGGGAATGGTGACACAGCCGGACAAGGTGTATTTCTATGTTTCCTCAGACGGTACTTCCTATCGGTTGCTGTCTGTCCGCAATGCCCCCTGCTTCCCCAATGCCGGGCACGATGCCTGGATTGACGGTATTCTTCTGGAAACAGCGAATGTGCCTGCCCGCTACCTGAAGCTGGTATTCGATTCGCCTCACTCCGTATTGATGGATGAACTGTATGTAAATCCCACCGGGCTATGCGACGAGGCCAATTCTGATTTTCCAGACACGGATTGAGCGGATTTCTTTCTTTTACGCAGCAAAGACTATCTGTTTTTCCCTTCCAGCCTGTGGATGCTCTTTTCTACCTCTAAGTCCAGTACCTCGTTCCCGATGTGGAACGTGGCATTATAAAAAGATTGTGATAATGCCACTTATCAAAACTAGATGATTATCACAAGTGCACATCTTATTTATCTGAAAATCAATTAGACTTTTGATAATATTATTGTATATTGTTCATTTTGATTATATGGCAATATCGCCGAAATTAAAAAATCATACACAATGAACGATTACAAATCCATTCCACGCAATGAGTTCTTCGTTTACTGCAAAAGAGCTTTTGAGAGTTTCAGACTGTCCACTTACATGACCGACAGGTATTTACGTTACATCGAATACATATCCCAATACATGGAGGATATGAATATTGATTATTACGATTTGAATTTCAGTCTTGCTTTTCAAGAGAAGATTGCAAAGGCTGATAATTCTCCAAATCAACGAAAGTCAAAAGAGTATTCTTGTGCGTTAAGTCTTATAGACAGGTTCATTCAAGGCTTGCCGTATGTTGCACAGCGAAAGAAACTCAAGACATACAATTTCCCATCCAATGAATTGGGTGATTATGCAAACAAGTTCATTGAACACATAAAAACAAGGAAATGCAAGAATGTTACCTTAACCCGTTGGCGGAATTAAAAAGATAATATATTGATGTTTAAAAAGTTGTGCATATTATTGATTTATAGTATATTAGAGATGGTCAAACCTTTAATATATCATCAATATATGCACAACTTATATACAATATTCAGTAAAATTCTTAAGATTTGCAAGCAATTTGGCGATAACCTCATAAATGAGAAGGGAAATATTCCTCGTCCAGGTGTTGTTCCCAAGTTTTCAGATATAGAAGTTATAGCTTTGAACCTTACATCCGAAGCCATGGGTATAGATAGTGAAAGTAATCTTTTTATTAGACTTTCTGAGTATAAGAATAAAATGCCCAATCTGATTTCAAGACGCCAGTATAATGACAGGCGTAAAACTACATCAACCTTATGCGACACTATCCGTAAAAGAATAGCTGAGAAGATAGATGGTGGTGAAGAATATTTCTGTATTGATTCAAAACCTATAGAGGTATGCCGGGTAGCTAGAGGGAAACGTTGTAAAATGGGCAGAAACGATTATAGTAAAGCTCCATCATTCGGATATTGTGCATCTCAGAAGAATTATTACTATGGATATAAATTACACGCTATTTGCGGTTTAAGTGGAGTTATCCATTCCTTTGACCTGACAAAAGCAAGTGTTCACGATATCAATTATCTTAAAAATATCAAATATGAATATCATGACTGCAGCATTCTCGGAGATAGAGGATATATTAGTAAGAATGTGCAACTGGATTTGTTTGAGACTGCAAATATAAGACTTGAAGTTCCATATAGACTGAACCAAAAGGACTGGAGTCCTACATTCATCCCATTTGCTAAAACCAGGAAAAGAATCGAAACGGATTTCTCACAACTATGCGATCAGTTCATGATAGTGAGAAATTATGCTAAAGATACAGTAGGATTGTTTACCAGAATACTAGGGAAAATAAGTGCATTTACAATCCTTCAATATATAAACCACATTAACAACAAACCTATTGGCAGACTTAAATATGCGCTTATTTAATTCGGGAGTGTAATTTAAACTCTGTCTGGTTTCTATTTTATTAAAATCTCAACAAATATAATTTTTTCTTTTTGGATTTCCAAATGCTTCTTAAGATAGTTTTCGAATGTGTGCAAGGGCGGCGAAGAATGAGCCGTTTATATACCCTTGCACACATCCGGGAACTACCTTTTCTTTGCGTTTGAAAAGTCAAAAAGAGGAAATGGGTTATATCTCCAGAGGCATTCTCTCTCCAAATTTGATTCGTAGCTGTCCGGCAGTTAACGCCCAATTCTGGAGCGGATGCGTCCATTTTTTGGAGATGTTCATTACAGCCAAGTAGATTAATTTCATCAATGCCATGTCATTGGGAAAGACACCTTTGGTTTTGGTCACTTTTCGTACTTGACGGTGGAAGCCCTCGACGGCATTAGTTGTGTAAATCAGTCTTCGGATATGCTCGTCATACGCAAAATAAGCCGATAGATTATCCCAGTTCCGTCGCCATGATTCTAAGACAACAGGGTATTTTTTACCCCATTTATCTTCTAGTTTATCAAGGTTTAGCTCTGCTAAATCTTTATTAGGGGCTTGGTAGACTGTTTTCAAGTCTGACATAAACTCTTTTTGATCTTTTGAAGATATGTATTTCAAAGAATTTCTAATCTGGTGTATGATGCAATTCTGGATGATTACCTCAGGAAAAATAGTGCTGATTGCTTCCGCAAAGCCCGTGAGATTGTCTATGCAAGCGATCAGAACATCTTTCATGCCACGTGCTTTCAGGTCGGTCAACACGCTCAGCCAGAAGTTGGCACCCTCACTTTCTGACACATACATGCCAATCAATTCTTTATGTCCATCTTTTTTGACTGCCAGGACATTATAGACTGCACGACTTTCTGTACGACCACCATCCTTCACCTTGTAATGCATCGCGTCAAGCCAAACTATTGTGTACATTGATTCCAGTGGGCGGCTTTGCCACTCCTTGACCTTGGGAACTATGCGTTCAATGATTTCACTTAGCGTGTTGTGGGAGATGTCAACATCATACATCTCCTCGATATGGGAGGAAATATCCCTAAGGCTCAACCCCATGCCATACAGACTGATAATCTTGGAAGACATGTTGTCTGCAAGAATCGTCTCACGTTTTTTAAGAATCTCCGGGCTAAAGCTACTGTGACGATCCTGAGGTGTTACGATCTCTATTTCGCCGGCCATAGTTTTGACTCGTTTGCTTCCACGACCATTACGCTTATTACCGTTAAGACGCTCTGAAGCGTCAAGGTGAGAGGACATCTCGCCATCTAAAGCGGCCTCTAAAAACTCTTTTAACAAAGGACCAAAAGCTCCGTCTTTACCTGTGAGCGATTCGCCACTACGCAGTTGAGATAACGCTTTGTCCCGCATCTGCTGATACTCTTCACTGTTTCTATCCATAATACAAAGATAATTGTTTAGAGACAGAGTTCAGATTACGCTCTCTTTAATTCCGCCAACGGGTTAATACAATTAAAAAAATGAAAAAGACTTTATCCCTTTTAGTATTCTTATTAAGTTCCATAGTAATATTGGCACAGTCTGTAGAATATCAGACATTCATTTACACAAGCGATGATTTGGCTGATGAAATTCAGAATCTTTGTGAAGAAAGGAACTCCACCCGCAGCTATATGGGAGACTTATTCAATGCCAGTAAAGAATCTGTCAAAGGCATTGCATCCGGCTACGTAACATCCTTTATCGATTTGGGAGTGAATGCTATAGGCACACTGTTGACACGTAATTCGCGACTAAAAGATGAGTGGGAAGAGACAGTCAGGAGCGAAAACATTTACACCACAAAAATCAGCACTGTTTCAGAAATGAACGACTTTTATAAAGAAACCTCGTTCGATGGCGCATTAGACCCCAAAGGCATGAGATTCGACGGTATAGGCTGCCTGCGAAAAGATGGAAATGATACTGTTTTCTACATTTCCTGCCACATAGACCGGAATAAAATCAACCGTATCATAAACCATTCCAAATTCGAGTTGGCCCTCGACACACTGATAATCTGTCCCACCCGTTCCAATTTGCCCAACTCTATTCTGGATATTCCATTTTCATTTGAAGAACGAAAAAACTTCTGCCTTTCCATAACAATGAAGCTTACTTCATCCTGGATGAACGAAATAGTACAATTACAAAAAGACCAAGAACTTGGAGAATTTTCATTGGAAATACCTGTAGATTCGAGCCAGCTCGACAAAAATGGATTCTTTCGTTACGTACGGAAAGGGAAAGAGACTCCCAAATATAAAATCAGAGGAGAAAGCTTCATTGTTCCCCGTTCCTATATGGGCTTCCGTGACGAGAATGACGAATACAGAATCAGCTTCGGTACCGGAGAATACAAGTTATCCATGGAATTAAAAGAAACTTGCGATATAACAGAACAGTATCGCAAGAATTGGAAGAAAGACCGGAAGCGCAGAAAAGAAATGGAACCATCGGAAGACATATTAACCCGCAGTTGGCAAGTTGTTTCCAGCCAGCAATGGAATGAATTGACCAAGCAATGGGTTATTACGACACTGAAAGCACCGGCAGACATCATTACCAAAGATGTGATAGACAAGCTGGGGTTTGAAGCGGAAACGGAATATTAAGTTCATAGACTTTTTCTTCCTATCATGCAGAAGTGCACTCAATATAGCATACAACCCTAAATAAGCAGGTAGGCATATGAGATTATTTTTCCTTATTTTAAGTTTATCAATAGGCATCTGTGCCCATTCACAGAATAAGCAAGCGTTAAGCAAATCAGATTCTCTCTTTGCCAAGGGGGTGGAGCTTTATAATCAAGGGAATTATAAAGCTGCCATTCCTTTGTTTACCGAAAGCGATAAAATAGACAAAGCAGAACTTGACTCGACGAGTAACCGTAGAGAGTATTCGGCAATGTGGCTGGGAAGTTGCTATTATAAGTTGGGGGATGAAGAGAAGGCAAAAGATGTTTCTACTTATGAATATATGTACCCACCCACCGATAGGAGACTGACTGTTAAATCTGATTCGCTGGCGACAATAGGAGTGATTCTATTTAAACAAAATGAATACAGAAAAGCTTTGTCGCATATACAGAATTGTGCAGAAATCGAAAAACAAGTATTGGGGGATCAGCACCCTTATTATGCAAACAGTTTAAGCAACTGTAGTCAACTGCTGACTTTACTGAAAGATTCTATCACCGCTCTTCAATTTGCAATTGAAGCAAAAGATATCAAAGAGAATGTTTATGGGCATTTTTCTTATCAGAATCTATCTGAGACATGGAATGTCGCCACAATATACAGAGATTTCAAGTTTGACAATAATAAGGAGAAAGCAGCATCTCTCTTTTTAGAAGCCTATCAAATAGCTGATTCACTAAAATTGGAATATGAAAGCAATGGATGTCTACGCGAAGCAGCTATATGTTATAATCATATAGGATTTTATTTAAAAGAAGAAAATAAAGAAATGGAACGAGACTATTATGATTTGGCTTTATGCAATTTAAGCAAAATCACACAGAATGACAATTATTCAAACAAATTGAGACATACCATTTCTTTAAACAAAGCAAATTCATATACAACAGAAGCTTTATTACAAAAAAGCTTAGCAAATTACAATAAGGCTATAGAATTAGAATTAAAATCTTTAACAATAAGAAACAACATTTGCGGCAATGAATCATTTGAAAGTTCAATCTCACTTAACAACTTATCGACCTACTATTCAGACTTGGGAAAATATAAAAAAGCTATAGAATTAGCAACTGCAGCTATAAGTATACAAGAAAGAACAATTGCTAGAACCTCTCCTGATTACACTGCATCACTGAACAATTTAGCTGGATATTATTTCCTGAAAGGAAATTATGCGGAAGCAATAAGATTAGCAACTGAAATTTTAAATTTAGATGAAATTATCTTTGGGAATGAGCATCCTAACTATGCAATTACCCTTTCCAATCTTGCCACTTATAAAAGCGCTATTGGAGAATACTCCGAAGCTTTAGAATTAGAGAAAAACGCATCAATTATTTACGAAAAAACGCTAGGAAAAGACCATCTAACCTATGCAAGATCCTTGTCAAGTATTGCAAACTACAATTCTATATTGGGGAATTACAAAGAAGCCATTAGCCTCAACACTGAAACTTTAAAAATTTATGAAAAAACACTAGGAAAGGAACACCCGACCTATGCACTATCAATAAATAGTTTAGCTGAATTACAAGTCCACATAGGTAACTATCCTATGGCAACCAAACTATTTACACAAGCATTAGAAACTGCAAAAAAATCATTAGGTCCAAATCATTCTGCTTATGCAACAATACTTCACAATATGGCCACATGTATCAGTATATTAGGAGATGACCGCAAAGCAATTACCTTAGAAAAAGAGGCGCTTTCCATTAGAGAAAAAGCACTAGGAAAAGAGAGCAATGCATATTCAGTATCACTTCATAGTTTAGCTGTTTTAAATTCTTCAACTGGAAACTATGTAGAAGCTATCAAATATGAAACAGAATCATTAAATATCATAAAAAAAACGTTAGGCAAAAACCATAAATCATACTCAACGGGCTCTTCATGTCTTGCCTCGTACTATTCGGCATTAGGAAATTATGAAGAGGCAATAAAATTAGACAGCGAAGCATTATATACAATAGAACAGACATTTGGTAAGAACCACCCTGACTATGCGAATATTCTTTCAAATTTAGCAAATGATTATTATTATTATGGTAATTATGTAGAAGCTTCAAGATTAGGACATGAAGCATTAAATATTCGAGAAAAAGTATTAGGAACCCAGCATCCTGATTATGCAGAAGCACTTTCCAACGTTTCAATGTTCAATATTTCATTAGGAAATCTAGCTGAAGCTAAAAGACAAATAATGGAAGCCTCAAAAATATTTCAAATAACGTTTGGTCAAGAAAGTCATAATTACTCTATTATGCTCCATAAATTAGCACTATGCAATGCTTTGCAACACAACTTCTCGGAATCCATTAGACTAGAAAAAGAAGTGCTAAAAATATTTGCAAAAACAATAGGGAAAAACCACCCAGATTATAGACTAGCCCTTAACGATCTAACCTTTTACTATTTTAATTCCAAAGATTATATTAACACAGCACAACAAGCTATTCTAACAACCGAAGAATGTAACAAAATAGTATTTTCTACTTTTACCGATTTGACATCTCACGAAAGAACTCTTTTCTGGAATAAATATTCAAATTGGTATAATTACTATTTACCAATGTTTTCTTACTATATATCAGAACCAGAATTATCTGTTGCAACTTATAATGGAGCATTACTCGCAAAAGAGCTTTTACTTAACGCAGATAGAGAGATGAGCCAACTAATTCTTGAAAGTAACGATAAAGCTTTCATCCAAGAGTATAGAGACCTACAATTCAACAAGACTATTTTATATAAAATGCTACAAAAACCTAAAAAAGAGCACATAACAGACATAGACTCCATACATAGAATAGTAAGAAAGCAAGAAAAAGAATTAATAACTAAATCTAAAGTTTATGGTGATTATACTCGTAATTTACAAATTACATGGAAAGAAGTACAAAAGAAACTCAATAAAGAAGATATAGCAATTGAGTTTCTTGCTTTTCCTGCCGGAAAAGACAGTATAATATATGCAGCATTAATACTAAGACCAGAAACAACATCCCCTAAAATGATTCCGCTCTTTGAAAGAAAACAATTAAGCAATATTAATAAAAAAGACTTCTATACAACACCGACTTTAAGTCAGCTAATATGGAAACCTTTGGAAAAAGAATTAAAAGGAATAAAGAATGTTTATTTTGCTCCTGCTGGGCAACTCCATAACATCGCCATAGAACACCTTCCAAGCAGCGACTCTACTTTTATAGCGGAACAAATAAATTTCTATCGGTTGTCGTCTACGCGACAATTGGTTATGATAAAAGACAAAAGCCATATTAAAGAAGCTGTTCTCTATGGAGGTCTTAAATATGATGCTGATACAACAGCTTTAGTAGTCGAAAACAAAAAATATACTGATATTCCTCGAGACTTGAATATTCAACATACCTTCTATCCGGATTCCCTAAACCTGCGTGACGGAGCCAAATACCTTCCCGCCACTAAGATAGAAGCTGAACAAATTAAACAAGCACTAGAGAATACGAGACTTCAGCCAGCCTTATATATGGATTTACGAGGTACAGAAGAATCTTTTAAAGCTTTATCAGGTAAGAATATCAGTATGCTACATATCGCCACTCATGGTTTCTATTGGACAGAAACAGAAGCCAGACAGACAAAGGATCTTGATTTCTTGATGATGGGAGACAATAACCAATCACGCTACGTAGAAGACAAAGCATTGACTCGATCAGGACTGCTATTGTCAGGAGCAAATATTGCACTGAAAGGAAATCCTTTGCCGGAAGGATTAGAAGACGGCATACTCACCGCCAAAGAGCTTGCCGGTTTAGATTTACGAGGGTTAGACCTGGTAGTACTTTCTGCCTGCCAAACCGGACTGGGAGAAATAACCGGTGACGGAGTATTCGGCTTGCAACGCGGTTTCAAAAAAGCGGGAGCCAACACATTATTAATGAGTCTCTGGAAAGTGGACGATAATGCTACTCAACTCTTGATGACACAGTTTTACAAGAATCTGCTCGCAGGAAAGAGCAAATTTGAATCTTTGCGCGAGGCCCAGAAGTATGTACGTGACTACGAAGTTGAAATTGAAACAACTCCCGACAAGCGCTGGCAGTCAGAAGCCAGGCAAAAAGAAAAACAGAGCAAAAAGCCTATGCCCAAAGAGTTCAAGAAAATAAAAAAATATCTTGACAAAATAGAAACAATCAAGTAGAATATT
>ERZ779632.1298-NODE-1298-length-10519-cov-3.874427_pt1 | contig 10519 bp, 8 predicted proteins | sample MGYA00514194_ERZ779632 | MGnify/ENA primary metagenome ERZ779632 (study PRJEB29562, sample SAMEA4376704) | mouse gut metagenome | isolation source: Cecum | study: EMG produced TPA metagenomics assembly of the A DSS colitis mouse model was used to assess the...
ACTGCCCCAAGTGCGGCAAGGTCATCCGCCAGCAGACCATCGACCAGATTATCGATCAGGTCCTTGCTCTTCCCGAGGGCACCCGCATTCAGGTGATGGCCCCGGTGATTCGCGGGAAAAAGGGCGAACACGCGAAAATTTTCGAGGATGCCAAGCGCTCCGGCTATGTCCGGGTCCGAGCCGACGGAAATCTCTATGAGCTGGATGAAGAGATCAAGCTGGAAAAGAATAAGAAGCATAATATTGAGATTATTATTGACCGTCTGATTATCCGTCCCGACATCCAGCAGCGGCTGACAGACAGTGTGGAAACCGCGTCTAACCTCTCCGGGGGACTGGCGGTTATCAACCTCCTTCGGGAGGAGAGGGACCTGGTATTTTCCCAGAATTATGCCTGCGAGGACTGCGGCATCTCCATCGAGGAGCTGACTCCCCGGATGTTCTCCTTCAATAATCCCTTTGGGGCCTGCCCCACGTGCACGGGGCTGGGCAGTCAACTCAAGGTGGACGTGTCCCTGGTGGTTCCGAACCCGGAAAAGTCCATTTTGGAAGGGGCCATTCAGGCCAGCGGCTGGGGGAACATCCGCTCCGACGGCATCTCCCGCATGTACTTCGACGCGCTGTCGAAGAAATACCGCTTCTCTCTGGATGAACCCTGGGAAACCCTGCCCGCCGAGGCGAGGGACATCATTCTCTACGGTACCAAGGGCGAAAAGCTGGAGCTTCACTACGACCAGCCCCGGGGGAAGGGAGTTCTCTACCAGCCCTTTGAGGGCATCTGCAACAACGTGGAGCGCCGCTATCAGGAGACCCAGAGTGATGCCAGCAAGCGAGAGCTGGAAGAACTGATGGCAGAGTGCCCCTGCCCGGCGTGCAAGGGCCGGCGGCTGAAAAAAGAGTCTTTGGCTGTGACGGTGGGGGAGAAGGACATCGATGCCCTGACCCGTCTCAGCGTGGTGGACGAGCTTCAATGGGTGGAGGGCCTGGAGCTGACGGAGCAGCAGCACCGGATCGCCGACCGGATTTTGAAGGAGATCAAGTCCCGTTTGGGGTTCCTCCAGTCCGTGGGTCTGGGCTACTTGACACTGAGCCGGGCGGCGGGGACGCTCTCCGGCGGCGAAAGCCAGCGGATTCGCCTGGCGACGCAGATCGGCTCCAGTCTGATGGGGGTCCTCTATATTCTGGACGAGCCCTCCATCGGCCTCCACCAGCGGGACAACGACAAGCTGCTGGCTACCCTCCGAAACCTTCAGAATCTAGGGAATACCCTCTTGGTAGTGGAGCACGACGAGGATACCATGCGGGAAGCGGATTATCTTATTGACATCGGTCCCGGCGCGGGTATCCATGGCGGGCAGGTGGTGGCCGCCGGCACGCCGGAGGAGGTCATGGCAAACCCGGACTCTTTGACGGGACAGTACCTCTCCGGAAAGAAAAAGGTACCTGTTCCTGACGTCCGCCGACCTGGAAACGGAAAATTTCTCCATGTCCGGGGAGCGGAGGAAAACAATCTTCGGAAAGTGGATGTGGATTTCCCCCTGGGGACATTCACGGTGGTGACCGGCGTGTCGGGCAGCGGCAAGTCGTCCCTAGTGAACGAGGTGCTCTTCAAGCGCCTGGGAGCGGAGCTGATGCGGATGAAGGCCCACCCGGGCAGGTGCGCGGGCATTGATGGGCTGGAGCATCTGGACAAGGTGGTCAGTATTGACCAAAGCCCCATTGGCCGGACGCCCCGCTCCAATCCGGCTACCTATACAAATCTTTTCGGAGACATCCGGGACCTCTATGCCTCTACGCAGGAGGCAAAAAGCCGGGGGTACGGTCCGGGCCGGTTCAGCTTCAATGTCCGGGGCGGCCGCTGTGAGGCGTGCTCGGGGGACGGCGTTCTGAAAATTGAGATGCACTTCCTGCCGGACATTTTTGTCCCCTGCGAGGTGTGCAAGGGCCGGCGGTACAATCGGGAGACACTGGAAGTCCACTACAAGGGAAAGAACATTGCTGAAATTTTGGATATGACGGTGGACGAGGCGCTGGAATTTTTTGCGCCCCTGCCGAAACTCCGAAACCGCCTCCAGACCCTTCAGGATGTGGGCCTGGGTTACGTGAAGCTGGGTCAGCCCTCCACAGAGCTTTCCGGCGGTGAGGCTCAGCGGGTGAAGCTGGCCACGGAGCTGAGCAAGCAGGCCACCGGAAAGACCATTTATATTTTGGACGAGCCCACCACAGGCCTTCACACCGACGATGTGCGCAAGCTTTTGGAGGTGCTTCAGCGTCTGGTGGACAGCGGGAACACGGTGGTGGTCATTGAGCATAACCTGGATGTGATCAAGTCCGCTGACTGGATTATTGACCTGGGCCCTGAAGGAGGCGATGGCGGCGGAAGCATTGTCTGCACCGGGACGCCGGAGACGGTTGCTGCCTGTAAGAAATCCTATACCGGACAGTATTTGAAAAAAGCGCTTGCACGCTGAGGCGGTGCAGGAAAATTTCCCCTCCCGCCGGAAAATAAAATTGCTTGACAAGAAAGTTGAGGATCACCTATGAACATTCAAAAAACTGCTATGATTACCGTCTGCGGCCGCCCGAATGTGGGCAAATCCAGCCTGACAAACGCGCTGGTGGGAGAAAAGATCGCCATTGTCTCCAATAAGGCACAGACCACCCGGAACCGTATTTACGGCGTAGTCAACCGGGAGGATACACAATTTATTCTTTTAGATACCCCAGGCCTCCACAAGCCCAAGTCCGCTCTGGGAGACTATATGGTTAAGGTTGTCACTGCCAGCCTTTCCGATGTGGACTGCGCTCTGCTGCTGGTGGAGCCTATTCCCCATGTCGGGGGGCCGGAGAAGGCTCTCATTGACCGGGTGCGGGAGGAGAGGCTTCCCTGTATCCTGGCTGTTAACAAAATTGACACTGTGGAGCCGGCGGAGCTGCTGCCGGTGATCGCGGCCTACAACGAGGCTTGGGATGGCTTTGACGCCATTATTCCCATTTCCGCCAAAACGAGAGACGGCCTGGCGGAGTTGATGAAGGAGCTTCAAAAATACGCGCAGGAGGGCCCTCAGCTCTTTCCGGATGGGCAGACATCGGACCAGCCGGAGCGGCAGGTTATGGGGGAGCTGCTCCGGGAAAAGCTGCTTCTCTGTTTGGACAAGGAGATTCCTCACGGCACCGCCGTGGAGATCACCAAGTTTTCCGAGCGGGATTCCGGGGTAGTGGATGTGGGAGCTACGATCTACTGTGAGAAAGCCAGCCACAAGGGCATCATCATCGGCAAGCAGGGAGCTATGTTGAAAAAGATCAGTTCCCTGGCCCGGCACGATATGGAAAAGTTTATGGGGACACAAATCTATTTGGAGACATGGGTCAAGGTGAAGGAGAACTGGCGGGATAATGTGAACTATGTCCGCGGTCTGGGCTATCGGGAGGACTGAGCGGATGCGGGACATTGAAAGACCGCTGGCGGCATCGCCGGTAAGATGAGATTTGCCTATATCAGCTATCTGGATGCCTAGGGCTGTCCAGCCACACGGGCTATGTTGGCCCCGCGGGAGCGGAAGGGTATCCGGACTTTTTTACCTGACCACCAATACCTCCTCACGGAAAACGGCATTGTTCCTGGAAAATCCGAAAGCCTGCCTCTATTTTACGGATACCCGTTTTTTTCAGAGAGGCCAGCCTCACAGGGAGAGTAGCTGTTCTGGTGATGGCGGAGGCCAAGGCCCGCATCTGGCGGGAGGGAGACGAGTGCTTTTATACCGGAGGCGTAACGGACATGGATCATTGTGTGCTGAAATTCACGGCGGAAAAGGGCCGCTATTACAGCAACTTTAAAAACGAGGATTTTGTCCTTCCAGATTGACCGGAAGTTTCCATGTATGTTCCTCGACAACTTTTGCAGACTATGTATGGCCGGCAAAGCCGAAAAATACCGTCCGCTCTTTTGCGGCCGGTGTGCAAGGCACATATTTGCTGAGTGATGAGCTCTGTAAGCAGGCCGCTCGGGCGGTTCCGGCGGGGGATTGCCGGTGGAAAGAATGAAAGATTCTTAACATGCTTATTGACTGCAAAAGGAGACCTGTGACATGGAACACATGGAACCCGCGCCCCTATGGGAGCTCTTCTGTCTTACCGGAGAGCCCCTGGCCTATATGCTCTATCGGTCGGTCGAAGACGAAACCGGCAATAATTTGTCATAACTGGGGAGAATTATACTCCCCGTACATAAAGGGGGGAGCCGCCGTGGCGGGAACGCCTTATATTGTGGATCGCGGTGTGGTTCTCCGGGAAACAGAGACGAAGGAGGCGGATAAAATTCTGACGCTCCTGACCTGGGAGCAGGGGAAGATTTCCGTTATCGCCCGGGGAGCCCGGCGGAAAAGCTGCAGGTTTGCCGCGGCAGCCCAGCCTCTGGCCTACTCTGAATGGACAGTCTATCAGCGGAAGGATTGGCATTATGCAAATGATGCTTCTACGCTGGACCTTTTTTCCGGCCTGCGGGAGGACCTGACGGCCCTGGCCTTGGGCTGCTATATGGCCGAGCTGACAGAGGCAGTCTGCCCGGATGCGGTTCCGGCGCCGGAGCTGCTCAGGCATCTGCTGAATGGACTGTATGCTCTTTCTGCTTTACACAAGCCGCCTTCTCTGGTGAAGCCTGCTTTTGAGCTGCGCCTGCTGTGTCTGGCAGGTTATGAACCTTTGGCAGATGCCTGCGCTGTCTGCGGCCGGGAGAATCCGGCAGAGCCGGTGCTGGACACCGTTCAAGGGGTGCTGCGCTGCCGGGACTGCGGCGGCGGAGGGAGGGGCCTCTGCCGGGATTCCCTGGCAGCGCTGCGTCATATCGTATATGGAGAGCCGAAACGGCTGTATTCCTTTCGGCTGAGTCAGGAGCCCCTGCACCGTCTTACCGCCGCCTCCGAAGCATTTCTCCATACACAGCTGGAGCGGCGCTTTTCGACGCTGGACTTTTATAATCAAATAACATAAGCAAACATACGGTAAGCGATGAACGGCTTTTCAATATTACAGGCCTGTATGACGGCGTTTATTGCGCCGGAAGGCCATGAAAGCAAGCTCCCCTGACAGGAGGAATTTTTATGAGCGAACTGTTTGAAAAATCTCTCCGCACCCTGGAGCTTCCCAGGGTTCTGCAATTGCTGTCCAATCAGGCGGTGAGCGCGGAAGCGAAAGAAAGGGCCCTTCGGGTTTTGCCGGAGACGGAGCCGGAAGAGGTCCTCCGTCTGCTGGATCAAACAGATGCCGCCCGTCTGATGATTGGTCAGCAGGGTGCGCCTTCTTTCTCCGGGGTAAAGCCGGTGTCCGAGACGTTGGACCGGGCGGACCGGGGGGGAAGCCTTAATACCCGAGAGCTTCTGCGTGTTGCGGGCCTTTTGACTGCCGCCCGCAGAACGAGGGAATATTTTAACGATGAATCTTCAGAAAAGACTGCCATTGACCACCTGTTCCTCTCCCTCCATGGCAATCGCTTTTTAGAGGAGAAAATCAAGCGCTGTATTCCGGATGAGGATACCATTGCCGATGCGGCATCCCCGGAACTGGCGGATATCCGCCGTCATATGCGGGCCGCTCAGGCCAAAAGCCGTCAGATACTCCAGAAGATTATTTCTTCTCCCAGTTACGCCAAGGTTTTGCAGGAGACGATTATTACACAGCGGGACGGACGGTTTGTGGTTCCGGTGAAGGCGGAGCAGAAGGGAAATCTTCCCGGCTTGGTTCATGATATATCCTCCTCCGGGGCTACGGTCTTTGTAGAACCCATGGGGGTTGTCCAGGCCAACAACGAGTATGTGGAGCTGGAGGCCAAGGAGCAAAAAGAGATTGACCGCATTCTGGCGGAGCTTTCCGCAGAGGCCGCCGCCCATCGGGAGGATATTCAATGGGATTATGACGCCCTGGTTCATCTGGATTTGATTTTTGCCCGGGGACAGCTCAGCTATCAGATGGACGCCGTGCGCCCGGAGGTCCGCCGGGACGGGGCCATTCACCTGCGGAAGGCCCGGCATCCCCTGCTGGATCCGAAAACGGCGCTGCCCATTGACATGGAATTGGGGAATGCCTTTGACACCCTGGTCATCACCGGCCCCAACACCGGCGGCAAGACCGTCTCTTTGAAGACGTTGGGTCTCCTGACTTTGATGACTCAGTGCGGCCTGCATATTCCGGCGGCGGACCGCAGCGCCGTAGCCGTTTATGACCGGGTGCTGGCGGACATCGGAGATGAGCAGAGTATTGAGCAGAGCCTGTCTACTTTTTCTGCCCATATGACGAATATCGTGGGCATCTTGAAGGAAGCGGACGGCAGGAGCCTGATCCTCTTTGACGAGCTGGGAGCGGGTACGGACCCGGTAGAGGGCGCGGCGCTGGCCATTGCTGTGATCCAGCACGTGCGCCGGACAGGCGCCAAAATTGCCGCCACGACGCATTACGCTGAACTGAAAACCTTTGCCATGACTGCCGCCGGGGTAGAGAACGCCTCCTGTGAGTTTAATGTGGAGACCCTCAGCCCCACTTACCGGCTGTTGACCGGCATTCCCGGAAAGTCCAATGCCTTCGCCATTTCCCGCCGCCTGGGCCTCCCGGAAGAGGTGATTGAGGCGGCCCAGACGCAGATGAGCGGGGACAGTGTTCGGTTTGAGGATATTCTGACGCAGCTGGAAGCGAAAAGGCAGGCGCTGGAAAAGCGGGATCAGGAATCAGACCGCCTCTACCGGCAGCGGGAGGAAGACGCCCGTAAGGCCCGGGAGTTCCGCGAGCAGATGGAGCGAGCCAAGGAAAACGCCCGGAGCCGGGGAGAGGCGGAGGCGAAACGCATCCTCCGGGATGCCAAGGCCGCCGCGGACCAGACATTTCATGAGCTGGCGGCTCTTCGCCGCCTCCAGGCTCAGGCGGACTCTGCACAGAACGTGAATGACGCCCAGGCTGCCATCCGTGCCGGGTTGAATCAGGCGGAAGAACGCCTTCGCACGGAAAAAGACCGCCCGGCCCCCGTTCCAAAGCCCAGCCGGCCTATCGTCAAGGGCGATCTGGTGGAGCTTCCCGGTGTCCGCCAGCCTGCCGAAGTAATCTCCGTGGGAAAAGACGGAACGCTCCAGCTGAAGGCCGGTGCGCTGAAAATGAAAGCCAAGTCCGAAGATGTCCGCTTGATTGAGGAGGATGAGCGGGCTGCACGAAAGCCTAAAATTCAAGTCAGTTCCAATGGAACCCGAGCCCTTCGGGCCTCTGCAAGCCGTGAGCTGGACATTCGGGGAATGGAGACTTTGGAAGCGGAAAGCGTGGTGGAGGGCTTTCTCTCCGCTGCCGTCATGGGAAAGCTGGAGACGGTTACCATTATTCACGGCAAGGGCACCGGAGCCCTCCGCAAAGCCGTTCATGATATTTTGAGGCGGAACAAGTCGGTGAAGAGTTTTCGCTTGGGAGTCTATGGTGAAGGAGAAACCGGAGTTACAGTTGTGACTATGAAGTAGGGGGAAGAAATTTGACGTTTCGCTTTGCATGTGAGGCGGACACGCCGCTCATTTTGCAGTTTATCCGTGAACTGGCAAACTATGAACATATGCTGGATCAGGTAACTGCCAGCGAGGACATTTTAGCGGACCAGCTTTTCCGCCAGAAGAAAGCGGAGGTGCTCTTTGCGGTAGAGGAGGGCCAGGAAATAGGATTTGCCCTGTTCTTTCACAACTTTTCCACTTTTCTGGGCCGTGCTGGATTGTACCTGGAGGATCTGTACGTCCGCCCGGAGCACCGGAGAAAAGGCGTTGGGAAGGCGCTGCTGAAAAAACTGGCATCCATCGCGGTGGAGCGGGGCTGCGGACGGATGGAGTGGTGGTGCTTGGACTGGAACCGCCCCAGCATAGAATTTTACTGTTCTCTGGGTGCGGAGCCCATGGAGGCGTGGACTGTTTACCGGCTGGCGGGAGAAACATTGGAGCATCTGGCAGAATCTGCTCAAAAAGGTGATTAGAAAATTTTATAGACTGGTTATATAACAGAGAAAGACGAATACCATTGAAGAGGCCGTCCGGGCAGGATGGCCTCTTTAAAATATTTCCGTCAAATTATTGCAAGGTCCACCAAATTCTGCTATACTGTTTTTACAATATCACGATACTGAGGTGACTATTATGCAAAAGCTTAAGAAGCAATTCCATATTGCCTGCACCGCTGAAGACGTTGGCCGCTACTGTATTCTTCCTGGTGATCCCGGCCGGGTCCCCGCCATCGCCGCTTATTTTGACGATGCGAAACAGGTGGCCTACAACCGGGAGTACAATGTTTGGACCGGCACCCTCCTGGGGGAGAAAGTTACGGCCTGTTCCACGGGCATCGGAGGGCCCTCCGCTTCCATTGCCATGGAAGAGCTTCACAAATGCGGCGCGGACACATTTATCCGCACCGGCACCTGCGGAGGCATCGACGTGAATGTACAGTCCGGGGATATTGTAGTGGCTACCGGAGCGGTGAGGTTTGAGCACACCAACTTGGAATATGCTCACCAGGAATTCCACGCTGTAGCGGATTACGGCTTGGTGGATTGTCTGGTTCGGGCAACGAAGGCCCTGGGTTATCCCCTTCACACCGGCATTGTTCAGTGCAAGGACAGTTTTTACGGCCAGCATGATCCCGCCGCCTCCCCAGTGTACTACGAGCTTCAGCAAAAGTGGGAAAGTTGGAAGCGCCTGGGAGTCAAGGCCAGCGAAATGGAGAGCGCCGCGCTGTTCGTGGTGGCGGCCGCCTTGGGCTGCCGCTGCGGTTCCTGCTTCCATGTGGTATGGAATCAGGAGCGGGAGGCTGCGGGCTTGGATCAGAAGATGAGCGAGGATACCAGCACCTCTGTCCGGGTGGCGGTGGAGGCCCTGAAGCTCCAAATTGAGGCGGACCGGGCTGCGCAAGTGTAAGAGGGACTGCTTTCAAAGTGCTGTGGCCCTACTATTGAAAGGGAGCTTTTGCGGCGATTCAGCTCCACAAGCGGCAATAAATTTTTTATTACAAAAATTCTCTCAATAAATGTTATTTTTTCCGGGAACCGGTCGATATTCCAGATGAAGGGAATCAAAACCGGAGCGCTTCTATTGAACGGATTCATGGGACGGAACGCTCAAAATCAATTGAGTCTGTGAAATGGAGGAATCGCTATGGTTACAGCGGCAAGCAGTCAGACTTTTCAGAGTGAATGGATCACGGTAAAAGGAAATTACGCCACCGTCAAGCTGGAGTACATGGACGAGTTTCAAAAAGCTTTGGAGGCGCAGCAGAAAGAAGCGGCTGAAGATTACAGCCGTTTTACCGAGCGGGTGAAAGGCGGCGGAACGTCCGTCGAGTTGACCGAAGAACAGAGGAAGTACCTGGCCGGGCACTTTGATCCCGAAAACATGTCCAAGCTGGAATATCAGGAGTTTCTCGACAAGCTCTGTGAGTTTGGTATTCTGGACGAGGCGGATAAGGAGTACCTGGGCTATGGCGTCAAGGGCTGCGGCCTGGATTTGACACCCCTGGGCCGGGTGAGGACCGAAGCGTATCTCAGCCCGGTCCGGGAGAATCCGATGGGCTACACGGATTCCTTCCATTCCAGCAGGGGCAGCGTTGCCAGTTGGACAGAGTACCTTTCTGGCATCATGAGCTGGAGTGAGGAAGTCAATTCCTGGCAGAAAAGGCCGGAATCCATTCTGTTCAGGAAGGTTCACGATGTCCTGGAGACGATTTCCGGCTGACGGAGAGGCAGCGCACAAAATATCTAAAAAATTCTTTTATAAGTTTAAAAGATCGTAAAAGGCGGGCCGCTGAGCGGCCCGCCTTAGCCTGTCGAAAAATGGGAAAATTACATCGACGGGAAGGAAGGGTGTGTGCGGGAAACCCAGGAAGGGTTTCCTGCACCATTGAAATCAAAAGTTTTCAGAACAATTTTAAGGTTCTGAAAACTTGCTCAGGCTGTCAAAAATATTTTTGACAGCCTGAGGCGGGCCGCTCAGCGGCCCGTCTTTTTTCCTCTTATTGAATATTCAATACCTTGTAATCCTGATCCTCCACAGCCTTTTTCAAGGCCTCATTTGCCAGAGCGGCGGAGAGAGTGACCACCGCTGTGCCGCTCTCGTGGCTGACGCTGGCGGCGCTGACCTCCGGAAGAGCCTCCAGGGCTTTTTTTACCCGGGCTTCGCAATGTCCGCACATCATGCCTTCAATCTTCATTGTCTTTTCCATAGTTGTTACCTCCTCTAAATGGTTGGAATGTTTGGGTTTCAGGGGTTTATCCTTCTTCACGTCCCGCAGGTTAAACAGGTTCAGCCGCAGAGCGTTGGAGACGACGCAGAAGCTGGAAAGGCTCATGGCCGCCGCACCGAACATGGGGTTCAGCGTCAGTCCAAAGGGGATGAAGAGCCCTGCCGCCAGGGGAATGCCAATGGTGTTGTAAAAGAAGGCCCAGAACAGGTTCTCGTGAATATTCCGCAGTGAGGCCCGGATGAGGCGGATGGCGGCAGGCACGTCGGAGACGCGGCTTTTC
>ERZ779632.1304-NODE-1304-length-10485-cov-3.167689_pt1 | contig 10485 bp, 13 predicted proteins | sample MGYA00514194_ERZ779632 | MGnify/ENA primary metagenome ERZ779632 (study PRJEB29562, sample SAMEA4376704) | mouse gut metagenome | isolation source: Cecum | study: EMG produced TPA metagenomics assembly of the A DSS colitis mouse model was used to assess the...
GTAAACATGTTTGTTTACTAGACTATTATGTCCGAAACTGATTTTCTTACTCTGGGGATGCATGTAAATACAGGAAAATTCTGGACAGCAGGATGCCTGCGGTCATCGCAAAGAAACGTGCGGACAGAACTTTTTAGAGAAAAGAACTTGCGATATCGGCGCATTTACGTTACAATGCCGTAGAAGGGAGTGATAGTTTTGGCTTTTGACGGAATTGTAATCGCAAATCTGGTCACAGAATTAAATCAGATCGCGTTGCACGCGCGTATTTATAAAATTGCACAGCCGGAAAAGGATGCGCTGCTATTGACGCTCAAGGGAGCAAACGGACAGAAACGTCTGTTTTTATCCGCGAGCGCGTCTTTGCCGTTAATTTATCTGACAGATACAAATAAACCGGGTCCTTTGACCGCGCCCAATTTTTGTATGCTGCTGCGCAAGCATATTTCAAACGGACGCATTGTTAAAATCTGGCAGCCAGAGATGGAGCGGATCATTCTTTTTGAAATCGAACATCTGGACGATCTGGGCGACGTACGTAAAAAGACGCTTACGATCGAGCTGATGGGCAAACACAGCAACCTGATTTTTACCGATGAGAATCAAAGGATTATCGACAGTATCAAGCATGTATCCGCGCAGGTCAGCTCTGTCCGCGAAGTGCTGCCGGGACGGGATTATTTTATTCCGACGCAGGGGAAAAATAACCCGCTGTCTGCAGATGAAGCGCAGTTTTGGGAACTGGTGGCAGACAAACCGCTGACTGCGGCAAAAGCCATTTACACCGCATATACCGGAATCAGTCCGTGCATCGCTAACGAGATCTGCTATCGGGCCGGACTGGACGGCGACGCGCCGACGGCCAGCTTTTCAAAAGAAGAAAAAGCGCGTCTGTGCCAGCAGTTCCTTGCTATGATGCAGCAGATCCAGGAAGAGAAGTTTTATCCAAATATTGTGATGGAAAATAAAAGACCGTTTGAATTTTCCGCGGTACAGCTTACGCAGTACCACCATCTGGAGACAGAAGCGTCCGCGTCGATCTCGGCCATACTGGAGCATTTTTATGCGGCGAGGGATACGTATACGAGAATCCGTCAAAAATCCGTAGATCTGAGAAAAATTACAGCGACTGCGCTGGAACGCTCACACAAAAAATACCAGCTCCAGTTAAAACAGCTCAAAGATACGGAAAAGCGGGATAAGTATAAAATATACGGAGAACTGATCCACACGTATGGCTATGGACTGGAAGAGGGCGCAAAAACACTGGAGGCGCTCAATTACTATACGAATGAAACGATTCGGATTCCATTAGATCCACAGCTGACGCCGATGGAAAATTCAAAAAAATATTTTGAAAAATACGGGAAACTAAAGCGAACCTGTGAAGCATTGACAGATCTGACCGTAGAAACAAAAGCAGAAATCGAACATCTGGAATCCATCGCCACATCGCTGGATATCGCAATGAGCGAAGACGATCTGGTGCAGATCAAACAGGAACTGACGGAATATGGATACATCCGGCGCAAAGGACACGAAAAAAAGCAGAAAATAAAAAGCAGGCCGTTTCATTATCGTTCTTCAGACGGATTTGATATTTATATAGGAAAGAACAACTATCAAAACGAAGAACTGACGTTTAAATTTGCAAACGGAGGAGACTGGTGGTTCCATGCAAAAAAAATGCCGGGTTCTCATGTCATCGTCAAAGCCAACGGTCAGGAGCTGCCGGACCGGACTTTTGAAGAAGCGGCAATGCTGGCAGGCTATTATTCAAAGGGTAGAGATGCAGAAAAACTGGAGATCGATTATCTGCAGCGTAAAAATGTAAAAAAACCAAATGGATCGGCGCCGGGATTTGTGGTGTATTATACGAACTATTCGATGACGATTCATCCGGATGTTACAGGGATCGAGCTGCTGGCAGAATAAGCAGGTTTGCCGCCATGTCAGCATCCGTTTATAAAATATTTCAAAATTTTCCAAGAAAAAATTGACTAATACCATCCAAATGTCTATAATAAGTATATCTATGCAAAAAGAACAACTCAGAATCGGTAATCCCGATTGGAGGAAACAGGAATTATGATAAAGAGCATGACCGGGTTTGGCAGATATGAGGCTGTCAGGGACAAGATGAAAATTGCGGTAGAGATGAGAGCTGTCAATCATAGATATCTGGATATCAGTGTCAGGATACCTAAAAAGCTCAGTAATTTTGAAAGCGCCATTCGTACGATTTTAAAGGAATATATACAAAGAGGCAAGGTCGACGTATTTGTATCCTTTGAGGATGATTCGCAGACAGACAGCGCACTTTGTTACAATGAGGCGCTTGCCGGCGAATATCTAAAGTATCTGCGTCAGATGGCGGATACCTTTCAGATCAGGGACGATATTACGACTGGCACGCTGGCCAGATTTCCCGATGTATTTACGATGCAGGAGCAGGACGTGGATGAGTCTGAAATCAAAGAAGTGCTGGAAGAGGCGGTGCGGGGAGCGGCGCGGCTGTTTGTGGATTCCCGTACCAAAGAAGGAGAGAATCTGAAAAACGATCTGATAAAGAAGCTGGATGAGATGCTTTGCGACGTCCGCTTTATCGAAGAGCATTCTCCGCAGATCATACAGCAGTATCATGAAAAGCTCAGGACAAAAGTAAAAGAGCTGCTGTGGGATAAACAGCTGGATGAAAGCCGTATTGCAGCAGAAGTGACGATTTACGCGGATAAAGTCTGTGTGGACGAGGAGATCGTACGGCTGCACAGTCACATCGAAGCAGTGAAAAAAGAGCTGCTTGGCGGCGGAAGTATTGGCAGAAAGCTGGATTTTATCGCACAGGAGATGAACCGGGAAGCCAATACCATACTGTCGAAAACAAGCGATCTGGCTGTTTCGGATACCGGTATCGAGTTAAAGACTTCGATAGAGAAAGTCAGAGAACAAATCCAGAATATTGAGTAGGGATGATCTGAAATGGCAAAGTTAATGAATATCGGATTTGGGAATGTTGTAAATACAGATAAGATTTTATGCATCATTACCCCGGATTCTGCACCGGCAAAGCGGCAGATCCAGCGCGCAAAGGAAGAAAACAGACTGATCGATGCGACGCAGGGACGCCGTACAAGAGCGGTTATTTTTACAGAAAACCAGATGGTTGTGATTTCGGCGCTGCAGCCGGATACACTGGCCGGACGTTTTGGAAATGAAGAGCGAATGCCGGAAGGAAAGACAGACTGAAAGGAGATCAATGATATGATACATCCATCTTATGTGGAATTAATGCAGGTGGTTAACAGCGACCAGACGGAGATCGGCGAGGAGCCGGTAATTAACAGTCGTTATTCCATTGTGATCGCGACTGCAAAACGGGCAAGGCAGATTATCGGCGGAGACGAGCCGATGATTGCAAAATCTGGCGGCAGAAAGCCTTTGTCCGTTGCTGTTCAGGAACTTTACGAAGGCAAGGTAAAGATTGTCGGGGAAGATGAAGCGGCAGATGAGGCGACGCAGGAGCATTCAGAAGTCTGAGCAGAGGGTTGTGCTTACCGCACAACCTTTTTTACAAGGAGAATATTTTATGAAAGCAGAGTTATGCAATGTCTTTTTTGTCTCGCTGGGATGCGATAAAAACCTGGTAGATTCCGAGTTTATGCTTGGGATGATTCAGGAACATGGATGGGCCATTACAAATGAAGAAGACAAGGCGGATGTAATCATTATTAATACCTGCTGTTTTATTAACGATGCGAAGGAAGAAAGTATCAATACTATTTTGGAAATGGCAGAATATAAAAAAAGCGGCAGCTGCAAAGCGCTGCTTGTAACCGGTTGTCTGGCACAGCGTTACCAGCAGGAAATCCGGCAGGAAATCCCTGAGGTGGACGCTGTGTTAGGGACAAACAGTTACGACAGGATCGTAGCCGCCATCCTGGAAACGCTGCAGGGAAAGACGTATGAAAATTTCCATACGCTGGAAGGACTGCCGGGGGCAGGGCATAAGCGAAGCGTTACGACGGGCGGTCATTTTGCATATTTGAAAATAGCGGAAGGGTGCGACAAGCATTGTACGTACTGCATCATTCCGTCCGTTCGGGGCAGCTACCGCAGCGTTCCGATGGAGGAGCTGCTGGAGCAGGCAAACGAACTGGCGCGTGCAGGGGTAAAAGAGCTGATTCTGGTCGCGCAGGAAACTACCTTATACGGCACGGATTTGTATGGGGAGAAATCACTGTATCGGCTGCTGGACGAGCTAAACCGGATCGAAGGACTGCACTGGATTCGTATTTTATACTGCTATCCGGAAGAAATCGACGACAAGCTGATCGCTGCCATCAAACGGAACGAAAAGGTCTGTCACTATCTGGATATGCCGATTCAGCATGCCAGCGACGAGATCCTGCGCCGCATGGGAAGACGGACAGACAGGCGCAGGATTCAGGATATGATTGAAAAGCTGCGGAAGGAAATTCCGGATATCTGTCTTCGGACGACGATTATCTGCGGCTTTCCGGGGGAAACGCAGGCGCAGCATGAAGAACTGATGGAATTTTTAAACGAAATGGAATTTGACCGTCTGGGTGCATTTACCTATTCGCCGGAGGAGGGGACTGCGGCGGAAAAATTTCCGGACCAGGTAGAAGAGGAGACAAAGCTGACCTGGCAGGAAGAGGTTATGGAACTGGAACAGGAGATTATTTTTGACCAGACGGAAAACAGGAAAGGCCAGATCATAGAGGCGTTTGTCGAAGGAAAGCTGCCGGATGAAAATATCTATGCGGCCAGAACCTATCGGGACGCGCCGGATATTGACGGCTATGTGTTTCTTTCAGGTGCGGATACGCAGCTGATGACGGGGGATTTTGTGAACGCACGGGTGACCGGTTCACTGGACTATGACCTGACGGCGGAAATCATTCCGTAACAAGGACGAAAAGGAGGAGGAAATTATGAATCTGCCAAACAAACTTACGCTGCTGCGTGTTCTGCTGATTCCGTTTTTTGTATTTTTCCTGCTGGCGCCGGCTTTTGCAGAAAATGGTAAATATATCGCGACAGCCATTTTTATTATTGCAAGCCTGACAGACCTGCTGGATGGAAAAATCGCACGAAAATACAATTTAGTGACAAATTTCGGCAAATTTATGGACCCGCTTGCAGATAAACTACTGGTATGTTCCGCGCTGATCTGTCTGGTCGATATGAAAAAGCTCGCGTCCTGGATTGTAATTATTATTATTGCACGGGAGTTTATTATCAGCGGCTTTCGTCTGATCGCAGCAGAGCATCAGATTGTGATTGCGGCAAGCTACTGGGGAAAATTCAAAACGACGTTTCAGATGCTGATGATTATTGTGCTGATTCTGGACGTGAATCAGCAAGCGTTTCAGGTACTTGGCGTAATACTGACATATCTTTCGCTGGCGCTTACGGTGATATCGTTAGCAGATTATTTAATAAAAAATAAAGGAGTGTTAAAAGAGCAGAGTTAACGCCTGTCTGAAAAATCATTCCCGCTTTGCGGAAGATATGCTGCAGGGAGCGGAAATAGATGCAAAAATATTATATCTGAATTTAAGTAACAGAGAAATTCATACGAACTGTTACAGATTCGGTGAATGAGAGGGGAATTATGAACAGAGCATATGAAAGAGAACATTCACTGGAAGAACGCGTTGTAGCGTTGCTAAAACAGCGCGGATTTACGGTTACGACGACAGAGTCGTGCACCGGAGGACTTCTGGCCGGACGCCTGCTGAACGTTGCGGGAGCCTCAGAGGTCTACAGGGAAGGGTATATTACCTATTCCAACGAAGCAAAAGAAAAACTGCTTGAGGTATCAAAGGATACGCTCAGCGCTTATGGCGCAGTCAGCGAACAGACCGCACTGGAAATGGCACAGGGGGCAGCCAGACAGGCGGGAGCACAGGCGGCGCTTGCAACTACCGGTATTGCCGGGCCGGATGGCGGGACAGAGGAAAAACCGGTAGGACTTGTCTATATTGGCTGTTATGTAAACGGAGTTACCATCGCAGAAGAACATTTATTTGCCGGCGAACGGGCACAGGTACGCGCTCTGGCAGTGGAAACCGCACTGGGTCTGCTGGAGCGGGCGCTGCAGGGCGTGGGAGAATATACAGAATCATAAAATCAGGAGACAGTTATGAGAATTATTGCTGGAACGGCAAGAAGTCTGCCGTTAAGATCGTTGGAAGGAAGAGATACCAGACCGACGACCGATCGTATCAAAGAGACGTTATTTAACATTATTCAGCCTGGTATCGCCGGGAGCAGTTTTCTGGATTTGTTTGCGGGAACCGGACAGATTGGCCTCGAAGCGTTAAGCAGGGGAGCCCGTCATGCGGTATTTGTAGAAAGCAACAAAAAGGCATGTGCCTGTATCGAAGAAAATATTCGTTTTACCCGATTTGAAAAAGAGTCCAGACTGCTGAAAATGGAAGCGCTCGCCGCGCTCCGGTCTTTGAATGGCAGCGATACGTTTGACTATATATTTATGGATCCGCCATATGGGACAGCCATGGAAAAAGAGATTCTGGAGTATCTGGCTGATTCCGGCCTTTTGAACGAAGATGCGGTAATCATTGCAGAAGCGTCGAAAGATACTGATTTTTCGTATTTGCCGCAGCTTGGGTTTCGGATGATAAAAGAAAAGACGTACAAAACAAATAAACACATATTTGTGTCCAAAGAGGTTTGATATGAAAAGAGCGATTTACCCAGGCAGCTTTGATCCGGTTACGAAAGGACATCTCGATGTGATCGAACGTTCTTCCAGGCTGGTGGATGAGCTTGTAGTCGGTGTGTTAAACAACAGCGCAAAAAATGCATTGTTTTCCGTCGGGGAACGTGTTAATATGTTAGAAGAACTGACTTCACATTTTTCGAATGTGAGAGTGGATGCATTTGACGGGCTTCTGGTTGACTACGCAAGACGGATCGATGCCGCGATCATCGTCCGGGGACTGCGCGCAGTGACCGATTTTGAGTATGAACTGCAGATTGCGCAGACCAATCATGAAATATATGCAGATATAGAGACGATTTTTTTGACGACCCGTCTGGAATATGCATATTTAAGCTCTACGATTGTAAAAGAAGTCGCATCCTACGGAGGAGATATCTCGCGTTTTCTGCCGCCGCAGATCATTGCGCGTGTTTATGCGAAATATGGAATCACGAACGCTGCGCAGCCATCGCTGCAGTTTCGCGATTTGGAGAAATAAATGTAAGGAGCATTGCGTATGAGCAGTAAAATAGACCAGATTATAGAAGAAATCGAAGATTATATTGAAAGCTGCAAGTTTCAGCCGCTTTCAAGCACCAGGATTATCGTAAATAAAGAAGAGATTATGGAGCTGATCGCTGAGCTGCGGCAGAGGACACCGGAAGAAGTCAAGCGTTACCAGAAGATGATTAGCAATAAAGAAGCTATTTTGGCAGATGCCCATGCAAAAGCGGATACGATCATTTCACAGGCACAGTTTCAGAAAAATGAACTTGTAAAAGAGCATGAAATTATGCAGCAGGCATATGCACAGGCGAACGAGGTTGTAACCATCGCGCAGAAACAGGCGCAGGATATTATGGATCAGGCGACGAACGACGCAAATGAAATCCGTCTGGGAGCGATCGGCTATGCCGATTCTTTGTTAAATTCGATCGAAGAGCTGTTAAACGGATCGCAGAGCATATTTAAGACAAATTTTGCGCAGCTGAGCGCAAATATGGAGCGCATGCTGGAGATTGTTGCCGCAAATCGTGCAGAGTTAGCGCCTTCTGAGATCTTCCAGGATGCGCCGCCCGCACAGCAGATGGAGGAGGATGCGGATGGTTCGGAACATGCAGAACCACCGCAGGAAACGGAACAGTAATTAAGTATACATGACAAGCAGGGCAGCGAGTACGGTGCTGATCGACGTCTGCACGAGACGGAACATAACATAAAATCGCATGGAGATGCCGGTTCCTTTTACCATGGAGGCAGTCTGTGCAAATCCGCTGAGTCCGCCAAAGGCAGTGATTCCGATAATCAGCGGATATTTGAACGTAAGAGAATACGTCTGGCTGTCAGCGATGACATGGATTCCGTTCGTTATTTCTGTAATTCCGGTCAGACCGATAGAAACCAGCTCCTGCCGTCCGGCCAGATGGATACACATTTGCGACAGCAGGGAAAATAACATAATATATCCGCCCAGCTTCAACAGCGTTTCAAACCCATTCATAATTCCGGCATCGATGATTTGAAAATTCAAATTGGATCCAGATGCCGTATTTTTTTTGAGCAGAACCGGTCTGGTGCGGCGCAGCAGAAACAGTCCGCAGAGAAACGGCGGGAGATAGAGTATCGCGTACGTGATCCACGTTTTATCGTACAGCCCAAGCGAGGCGATTAGCAGGTAGCTGCTGATAAACACAGGACTGATGTTGTTGCACATCGCGCATAATACGTTTGCCTCCGCAACTGTCAGCTTACCTTCCCGCAGCAGATCTGCCGTCGTCTTGCTGCCCATTGGAAAACCAAATAAAAAACCTGCGAAAACGGATACGCAGCCTGCGGATGATGAAAAAACAGGCGGTTTAGCAGCGGACTAGCCGAACGGATCATATCGACCAGATAACCGGACTGAATCAGTATATTGGAAAAGATCGTAAAAGGCAGCAGCGCCGGCAGGATATTTTCATACCAGAGGATCAGCCCGCTGGCGGCGGCTTTGACGCAGTCGTCCGGATAAATTAATATGAATAGGATAAACAGCATGATAATAAATATAGATAACCTTTTTTTCATGACAGCACGTATTTTTTTTATTAGTATACGCGTATGTGGGAGGAAACATGAATCAAAAACGTATCTTTTGGATTATTCTGCTGTTTCTTATTGCAAGTCTGGACGTAAGCATGGCCCGTCAGCTGCAGCAAAGCTACGGAATACAAAAACAGGAATCGCAGCTTGCGAACGAAGAAGAAGCGTTTGCGACGCTGCGGGCGTTTGAGCTGCCGCCGGATGCGTATCGGCAGCTTGCGGGAAAAGAAGAAGCGTCAGAGTCTGCCAATGATAAACAACAAAAGGAGCTGCATGAAAATATTCTGGCATATCTGTTTTGCCAGTCTTTGCAGTCTTCGGCTCTAAAGGACTGGAAACGGCTGGAAAAATCCGCCAGACCGGGATTGTATGCAGACTATACGGAAATTGTAAAAAAACTGCTGGCGGATGCGGTCTGGTTTCCGGTTCCGGCGGCCGTAAACGATGAAAAAACCACGGTATCTTACGAAAACAGCTGGCAGTCGGAGCGTACGTACGGCGGTACAAGAGGACATGAGGGCTGCGATCTGATGGCGTCGGTTCAGCAGCGCGGCTATTATCCGATTGTCAGTGTCAGCGACGGAGTGGTAGAGAAAATGGGCTGGCTGCCGCAGGGCGGTTATCGGATCGGTATCCGCAGCAGGCATGGCGTATACTATTACTACGCACATCTTTCAGAATACGAAGAAGGAATTACCACAGGTATGGAAATCTCAGCCGGACAGCTGCTCGGATATATGGGAGATACCGGATACAGCGAAGTGGAAGGCACGACCGGCAATTTTCCGGTACACCTGCATTTTGGCGTGTATCTGAATCTGGAAGGGCAGAGCGAAGTGAGCTTTAATCCATACTATTTACTCGAATTGCTGAAAGACCGCAAACTAAAATACAGATATCAGAAGTAGCGTTCAACAAGCAGTAACATAAAAGGAGACGGTATGTCAGGATTTTTACCAATCAGCAAAGAGGATATGTCAGCGGCAGGAATCGGGCAGCTGGATTTTGTCTATATAACAGGAGATGCTTATGTGGATCACCCATCGTTTGGGCATGCTGTGATCAGCAGAGTGCTGCAGGCGCATGGATATCAGACAGGCATTATTGCGCAGCCGGACTGGAAGGATCCTGACAGCGTAACGATACTGGGCAGACCGCGGCTGGGGTTTCTTGTGACGGCTGGAAATATGGATTCGATGGTGAATCATTACAGCGTATCGAAGAAACGGCGCGGCACAGACGCCTATACGCCGGGCGGGGAGATGGGAAAACGGCCCGATTATGCCACAGTCGTATACTGCAGGCTGATTCGGCGTGCCTATGGACAAATACCGATCATTATCGGCGGGATCGAGGCTTCTTTACGAAGACTGGGCCATTACGATTACTGGTCGGACAAAGTGAGACGTTCGATTCTTCTGGAGTCAGAAGCAGACCTTCTTAGCTACGGGATGGGAGAACGCAGTATCGTGGAGATCGCCGATGCGCTGCATGCAGGAATCGCAGTCTCAGATATTACCTTTATCAACGGTACGGTATTTCGCACCAAAGATCAGGAGCTGGCATCGTTTGACGCCATACAGCTGCCTTCTTATGATCAGATACGTCTGGATAAGACGGCCTATGCAAAAAGTTTTTATATGCAGTACTGC
>ERZ779632.1308-NODE-1308-length-10466-cov-7.433196_pt1 | contig 10466 bp, 10 predicted proteins | sample MGYA00514194_ERZ779632 | MGnify/ENA primary metagenome ERZ779632 (study PRJEB29562, sample SAMEA4376704) | mouse gut metagenome | isolation source: Cecum | study: EMG produced TPA metagenomics assembly of the A DSS colitis mouse model was used to assess the...
ACCAACGACACGAGGATTTTCAGTCCTCTGCTCTACCAACTGAGCTACAGAGGCAGGTCTTACCTTCTTAATAAAAAAGAAAGTAAGTGGCGACGCGGAAGGGACTTGAACCCTCGACCTCCGGCGTGACAGGCCGGCGTTCTAACCAACTGAACTACCGCGCCAGGCAGTTCCGGGGGATACAGGGGCCAAAATGGTGGGAACAACAGGGCTCGAACCTGTGACCCCATGCTTGTAAGGCATGTGCTCTACCAGCTGAGCTATGCTCCCCGGTCCGGTGCCGAACTTGCGACGGCTTGCTTATTATACAAGACGTTTCTCCGGTTGTCAACAGGAAAATGAGATTTTTTGCCGCAATTTTTTCAGGAGCGAAACCGGCTTCATACAGCCGCCCGGGTCAGGATGCCCTCCAGCGGGCCCTGATGCACGGGATGGAGGTCCTTCAGCAGGCACAGATCCGCCGGACGGAGCAGGGTGGGCGGTTTGGGCAGCTCCACCGCGCCGCACTCCTCCAGCAGCCCGGCCACAAACTGAGAGCAGAAGAAGTGGTGCCGCCGCTGGAGGGACAGGTTGAAGTAGCAGGCGAACACCCCCAGCACGCTGTAGCGGTACTCCTCCCGTTGGGCGTACATGGAGCGCAGCTGCCGGCGCAGGCGGAAATAGGTCTCCTCGCTCACCTTCAGCTCGTACAGACAGCAGGGGACAGCCCGGCGGTATACGGTGACCTGTTCCTCCACCAGTCCGGCGGGCAGAGCGAAGCGGCGGTATTTCCGGGCGAAGCTGTAGAAGGGGCCGCTGGGGCCGTCCAGGCCGATGGAGGCATGGGTGTAGCTGTCCCGGGTGGCAAAATGGATCAGCCGGGAGAACCAGGTCCCCGACCGGGTGAGTAAAATATGTATCGTACGCTCCGCCATGGAACGTTCCTCCTTTCACGCCAACCGGCGGACTGCCCGCCGGGCAAAACGACCAGTCGTTTCATCATTGTTCATTGTACAACTAAAATACTAACATGGGAAGCCTAAAATGATCTGAAGGAAAGATTAAGGTTTTCTGAATTTCGCGGCGGAATGTAAACCCTAACATTTTATAGTTGACAATCTGTGGGACATAATGTATACTATGTGCCGTAAACAGTTTACGACACTTTTTGGAAAGGATGTATCCTCACTATGGAGACAAAGACAAAAAACAGCGTATATCCCCTGGCGATGACCGCGGTAATGGCGGCGGTTATCGCGGTAGTCGCTCCCTTTTCGATCCCGGCCTGGGGCGAGGTATCCTTTACCCTTTGTACCTTTGTCCTCTACCTGTCCCCCTATATCCTGGGATGGAAGAGAGCGGCTGTCGCCACGCTGGTCTATATCCTGCTGGGCATGGTGGGCATGCCGGTATTCAGCAACTTTAAGGCCGGATTGGGGGTACTGGCCGGCCCCACCGGCGGCTACATTCTGGGTTATATCCCCATGGTTATCATATGCGGCCTGATTATTAAGACGTTTGCCAAAAACCGGGCGATCCATCTGGGCGGTATGATTCTGGCCACCGCCGTGCTCTACGCCTTTGGCACCGCTCTGTTCTGCGCCCAGACGGGCTCCACCCTGGAACACGCGCTTCTGGTCTGTGTGCTCCCCTTTATTCCCTTCGACCTGGGAAAAATGGCCATCGCCACCGGGCTGGGCCCCATCCTGCGGGAGCGGCTGACCAAGGCTAATATCTACCCGGAAGACTAAGCCTTCTCTTCCCCCTTAATAAACCGCCGCCCCAGATTTGCTCTGGGCGGCGGGATTTTTTCTTGCGTTCTGGAAAAAAGGGCAATATAATAAAGGTGAAAAAAATTTTTTGGAGCGCGCGATAAAACGCTTCCGCCGCGCGTTCCTTATTCGACAGGAGAAATGGACTATGCTGGCTGCGTTAAGCGTCCAGACAACCGAAGAGGAAAACCAGCGCCGCCGCCGGGAACTGGACCGGCTCCTGCTCCAGGTGGGGCGGGGAGACCGGGACGCGTTCGCCCGGCTGTACGTCCAGACCCGGGGAGCGGTGTACGCCCTGGCGCTGTCCCTCCTTCACGACGCCCATGAAGCCCAGGACGTGGCTCAGGACGCTTTTATCAAGGTGTGGGAGAGCGCCCCGTCCTACCGGCCTCAGGGCTCGCCCATGGCCTGGCTGCTCACCATCGCCCGGAACCTGAGCCGGTCGCGTCTGCGCCAGAGCGGGCGTCAGGCGGAGCTGGATGAGGAGGAGTGGAACTCCCTCCCCGAAGAGAATCCGGAGATCTCCCCCGAGGATCGGGCGGTCCTTCAGGAGGCGCTGGCCCAGCTGGAGGCGGAGGAGCGGCGGATCGTCCTGCTCCACGCCGTCACCGGCCTGAAGCACCGGGAGATCGCCGCGCTGCTGGAGCGGCCGCTGTCCACCGTCCTGTCAAAATACCACCGCGGGCTGAAAAAATTGAGGGCCCTGATGAAAGGAGAGAGCGGCCAATGACCGACCGGGAACTGGAGCAGAAGCTGGCGGGCGCCATCGGGCGCGCCGTCCCCGACGACTTGGACGCCATCCTCTCCCGCTGCGGTGAACAAAACGGGAGCGTGATGGAATTGAAGCCGAAGAAGAATATGAAACGCTGGCTGGCCGCCGCCTGCGCGGCGGTGGCCCTGCTGGGAGCGGGGGGCGGCGGACTGGTTTACCAACAGAGCCACGCTGTGGCCTCGGTGGTGTCTCTGGACGTCAACCCCAGCATTGAGCTGAAGGTCAACCGCTACGAAAAGGTGATCTCCTGCACCGCCCTGAACGAGGAGGCCGCCGCGGTGCTGTTCACCATGAACGGCGGAGCCGACCTGAAGGGCACCAAGCTGGATGTGGCGGTGAACGCCATTGTGGGCGCCCTGGTCCAGGCGGGCTATCTGGACAGCATCTCCTCCGCGATCCTCATCTCAGTGGAGGACAAGGATCAGGACCGGGCCGCCCGGCTCCAGGCGGAGCTGGTGGCCTCGGTGGATGGAGTGCTCCAGACCCAGGCCCCCAACACCTCGGTACTGAGCCAGGTGCTCACCCTGGACGCCGGGACGAGTACCGTCTATGGCAGCGGCATCTCCATGGGCAAGTCAGCCCTGGTACAGAAGGTGTTGGAGCTGAACGGCGCCGGCGACGAAGCCTTTGACCAGTTGGCCGCCCTGTCGGTGGAGGAGCTGAACGACCTGCTGAAAACGGGGGAGACCCGGATTCCCATTGGAAAGCCCGCGGCCGCCCTGGCGGTGGATGAATATGCCGGCGTCCAGGCCCTCAGCTCTCCCGTCATCGATGTGGACCCGGAGCTGGACGAGGTTCCGCCCCACTATGAGGTGGAGCTGAAAACCGCCTGGGGCAAGTTTGACTATATTGTGGATGCCTTTACTGGGGAAATACTCAGCGGCCCGAAGGATGTGCTGAATTATAGCCCCGGCGGGAGCGAACAAACAGCGCCCGCCGCCCCTGACCCGGCTCCTCAAACGCCTGTGACCACCCCTCAGACGCCTGTGACCACCCCCCAGTCGCCTGTGACCACCCCTCAGACGGCCGCGCCTCAGAATCAGGATGTGGGCCAGGAGGCCGCCAAGCAGGCCGCTCTGAATCATGCGGGATTGTCCGCCAGTGATGTCACCAGCTGGAAGGTTGAACGGGACTGGGAGAACGGCCGGCTGGAATATGAGATTGAGTTCTGGCGCGGAACCTCGGAGTACGACTATACCATTGACGGTCACTCCTGTTCCATTTTGAAGCACGAAGTAGACCACCACACAAGCGGCGGACACCACAGCGACAGCCACTACAGCGGCACGACGGCCACCACCACCGACATCGGCCAGGAGGCCGCCAAGCAGGCGGCTTTGAACCACGCCGGCGTGGCGGAGAGCCAGACCAGTAAGCTGAAGGTGAAACAGGACTGGGACGACGGCCGGCTGGAGTATGAGGTGGAGTTCAAGGCTGGAGGCATGGAGTATGATTACACCGGCGACGGCGCCCCCGGCCCCATTCTGCAAGACCACTCTGCGTGGGACGACTGACCCAAAACGAGGGGCGCGCCGCGGTTTTCCCTGCCGCGGCGCGCCCGTTTCTCAGCGCTTGCGATTCTTCTGATAGATGATGTTCAGGCCCTTGAGAAGCAGGTCCTTCTCCAGCTTGATCTCCCGGCGGCACAGGGGGACGATGAACCGCGCCATTCCCCCGGTGGCCACTACGGTGGTGGAGCAGCCCAGCTCCTCCTCCACCCGGTCCAGCATGCCGTCCAGCATGGCGGCGGTGCCGTACATGATACCGCTGCGCATGCAGTCCTCGGTGTTCTTTCCGATGACCCGCTTGGGCCTGTCCAGCCGGATCCCCGGCAGCTGGGCCGTCCGGGAGGTAAGGGCCTCCAGCGACACCCGCACCCCGGGAATGATACAGCCCCCCAGGTAGGCGCTCCCCTTTCCCACCACCTCAATGGTGGTGGCGGTCCCCAGGTCCAGAAGGGTCAGGGGCGGCTCATACTCCGCCAGCGCCGCCACCGCAATGACAATCCGGTCGCTGCCCACCTGAGACGGGTTGTCCATCTGGATGTTCAGCCCGGTTTTCAGCCCCGGTCCCACCACCATAGGCGTTTTTCCGATGACCTTCACGATGCCGGTACGCACCGAGTTAAACACCGGCGGCACCACGGAGGAGATGATACAGCCCTCCATATCCCGGGGCTTCACCTCAAACAGCCCCAGCATGCCCTTAATCTCCGCCCCGTACTGGTCGGAGGTCTTGATCCGGTCGGTGGCGATACGGGCCTCAAAGGCGATTTGACCGCCTTCAATGCCGCCAATGACGATATTTGTGTTGCCAATATCAATGGCCAGGAGCATAATGGCTCACCAAACTCTCTGTGTAAATTGGATTGTCCCCCCAGCGGGGGGACAATATACGTTTAAGTATTTGCCTGGGGCCGCGGATTCAGCGCCGGCACATGAAGCATCGCCTTGCACACCGCGGTGACCAGAATCCCGGCGGCAACGGCCTCTGCCGCGCCGGAGCTGAACACGATGCCCAGCACCACGCCCAGCACCGCCTCCATGCCGATATTCTGGGCGGCGGCGAACTCAGGGGCAAGGAGCAGGAAAATACTGCCCATCACCAAAACGGTGTTGGTCAGCGCCCCGGCCACGCCCACCACGGGCAGGGCGATCAGGTCGTTGACCTTGCACTTCTTCAGGGCGATCCACAGCCAGCCGGACACCACGCCGATGAAAATCCGGCAGCCCAGGGCGATCCAAACCGCCTTGGCCGACCCCGCCGCGCCGCTGGTCTCAGCGGCCCACACAGGGGAGAAGGCAAAGGACAGCGCCGTGGGCGCGGTGGTGGCGGTCCACATGGAGCACAATCCAAACACACCGCCTAACACCGCCCCGGCCAGTGGGCCCAGCAGCACCGCTCCCACAATGACGGGGATGTGGAGTGTGGTAGCCCGAATGAGGGGCAGAGGAATCAGGCCGATGCCGGTGAGTTGCAGGACCAGCTGGAGGGCCACAAACAGGGCCACCCCCACCAGCCAGCGGGTGTCGCGCTTACGGGTTCTCATTTTACATTACCTCCTGCTGCCGCTCCGCCATCCGCGGATGCAGCGCATGTTTTAAGAGGGCGAGGACGCGCCCCGTCCTCTCAGCGGTTTATTATACAGGATAGCGCCCTGATATGCAAGAAAAAACTTTATGGCTTTACAGCCGGGAGCTCAAACAGTATAATGGAAGGAAACACAAAGGAGGACACCGCCATGTTAAAGGGAAAAACCATCCTTCTGGGGGTCACAGGGGGAATCGCGGCCTACAAGGCGGCCGCTTTGGCCTCGGCGCTGGTGAAGCGGCGCGCCGGTGTGGAGGTGGTCATGACCGAGCACGCCACCCGATTTATCGCCCCCCTCACCTTTGAGCAGCTCACCGGGCGGCGGTGCGTGGTGGACACCTTCGACCGGAACTTCCCCCACCAGGTAGAGCACATCGCCCTGGCGGACCGCGCCGACCTGGTACTCATCGCCCCCGCCACCGCCAATGTGTGCGCCAAACTGGCCCACGGGCTGGCGGACGATATGCTCACCACCACTGTGCTGGCCTGCGCCTGCCCCAAGCTCATCGCCCCGGCCATGAACACCAAAATGTTTGAAAATCCGGTCACTCAGGACAATTTGGATATTCTGCGCCGCTATGGCTGGGAGGTCATCGCCCCCGCCTCCGGCCGGCTGGCCTGCGGGGCGGTGGGGGCGGGCAAGCTGCCCGAGCCGGAGCAGCTTCTCCAGCATATCCTGCGCCAAATCGCCCTGCCTCACGACCTGGCTGGCAAGCGCGTTCTGGTCACCGCCGGACCCACCCAGGAGGCTCTGGACCCGGTGCGGTATCTCACCAACCACTCCACCGGCAAAATGGGCTACGCCCTGGCCCGGATGGCTATGCTCCGGGGGGCGGAGGTCACCCTGATTTCCGGCCCCGTTTCCATCCAGCCGCCCCCCTTTGTGGAGGTAGTGAATGTCGTCTCCGCCCAGGAAATGTTTGAGGCGGTATCCGCCCGGCGGAACTGGGCCGACTTCATCTTCAAGGCCGCCGCCGTGGCCGATTATACCCCCGCCCAATACGCGGACGACAAAATCAAAAAGAAGGACGGCGATCTGTCCATCCCCCTGAAGCGCACCCAGGACATTTTGAACTATCTGGGCGGGCATCGCCGCCCGGGGCAGGTACTGTGCGGCTTTTCCATGGAAACCCGGGACATGCTGGAAAACAGCCGGGCCAAGCTGGAGAAAAAGAATGTGGACATGATCTGCGCCAACAATTTAAAGGTAGCCGGGGCCGGCTTCGGTACTGACACCAATGTGATGACCGTTATCACCAGAGACGGCGCGGAGGAGCTGCCCTTAATGTCCAAGGAGGACGCGGCCGCTCGTATCCTTGACATCGCCGCCGCGCTTGGCGGCAATCAATAATTTGTAAATTTTTCTTTGACCCCTTGACATAAGTCCGAAATCAGACTACAATGGCACAAGTCTGATTTCGGACTTTTCTGTTGGGAGGAACCGCCATGGATTTTGAGCAATTCAATGAGGAATACAACCGCCTGTATAAGGAGGAGGACAATCTGTATCACCGGCTGGCCAAGCATTTCGGACTGTCTGATTCCGCTTTTTGGATTCTGTACACCCTGGAATCGGCCCGCCAGCCTCTCACTCAGACAGAGCTGCGCGGCTATCTCTCTCTGAGCAAGCAGACGATCAACTCCGCGCTGAAGCAGCTGGAACAGGAGGGGCATCTCCGCCTGTCCAGCGGCTCGCGGCGCAACAAGTACATCCATCTGACGGAAACCGGCCAGGCCCTGGCCGGACGCACTGTCCGTCCGGTGCTGAAGCTGGAGGAGCGGGCCTTCCTCGGCATGGCCGAGGAAGAGCGGGCCAGCATACTGGCCCTGCACCGGCAGCGTTTGGAGCTGCTGCTCCGGCAGGCGGAACAAATTTTCAGCATGTCATAGGAGGAATAGGTTTTTATGCGGATCCAACTTTCGGACCACTTTTCTTATGGGAAACTGTTCCGGTTCACCCTGCCGTCCATCGTGACCATGATTTTCACCTCCATCTACAGCGTGGTGGACGGGCTGTTCGTATCCAATCTGGTGGGGGAGCTGGCTCTGTCGGCGGTGAACATCATCTTTCCGGTGGCCATGATTCTGGCGGCCTTCGGCTTCATGCTGGGCTCAGGGGGCAGCGCTATCGTAGCCCGGACCATGGGCGAGGGCAAGGCTGATCTGGCCAACCGGTACTTTTCCATGATTATCCTGTGCGTGACCGCGCTGGGAACGGCCCTCTCCATCCTGGGAGCGCTGCTCATTGAGCCCATCGCCCGGATGGCCGGAGCCAGCGACCTGATTATGGAGGACTGCATCGCCTACGGACGTATCCTGCTGGCGGGGACAGCCCCTTTTATGCTCCAGATGTCCTTTCAGGTCTTTTTTGTCACGGCGGAGCTGCCTAAGATGGGCCTGGTGTTCTCCTTGGTTTCCGGGGCGACCAACATCGTGATGGACTATACCCTTATCGCCCTGTGTGATATGGGCATCGCCGGAGCGGCCTGGGGTACGGTGCTCAGCTATGTGGCCGGCGGCGTGCTGCCTCTGCTGTTCTTCCTCATGCCTCCCATGGGCAAGCTGCGGCTGTGTCCCACCAGGCTCTACCCCCGTGAGCTGAAAAACGCCTGCTCCAACGGCTCCTCCGAGCTGATGAGCAACCTGTCCTCTTCCCTCATCGGTATCCTGTACAACCTCCAGCTCATGCGCCTGATCGGAGAGTCCGGAGTGGCGGCCTACTCGGTGATGATGTACGTGGACTTCGCCTTCGCCGCCGTTTTTCTGGGGTTCACCATGGGAATCGGGCCGGTGATCGGTTTCCACTTTGGAGCGGACAACCGGGACGAGCTGAAAAGCCTCCTGCGCAAAAGCATGACGGTTATCACGGTCTGTTCCCTGTCCATGGTGGTCCTGTCTGAGCTGCTCAGTCAGCCCCTGGCGATGGCTTTTGTGGGCTACAGCCCCGCCCTGACCGATATGACCGTCCGGGGCTTTCGTTTGTTTGCCCTGTGCTATCTCTTCGCGGGCTTCGGCATCTTCGGCTCCGGACTGTTCACCGATCTGTGCAACGGGGCGATCTCGGCGCTGATCTCCTTTCTACGCACCTTCCTGTTTCGGGGCGGAATGGTCCTGCTGCTCCCGCTCCCGCTGGGGCTGAACGGAATCTGGCTGGCCGCCGCCGCCGCGGACGCCCTGGGGGCTGCCGTGGCCCTGGCGCTCATCTGGCGATACCGAAAGCGGTATCACTACTGGTAAAAAATATTCGCGTTTCCCGTTGACAACGCCCCCGCGGCCTGATATGATAGCTCTACCGCAAACAAAAATAATTCTTGTTATTAAGGAGGACAAATCATGCCTGAACTGAAGGGAAGCAAAACCGAACAGAATCTGTGGACCGCCTTTGCCGGGGAGAGCCAGGCCCGGAACAAATACACCTACTTCGCCTCCAAGGCCAAGAAGGAGGGCTACGTTCAGATCGCCCAGCTGTTTGAGGAGACCGCCGCCAACGAGAAGGAGCACGCCAAAATCTGGTTTAAGCTGCTGGGGGGCATCGGCACCACCGCTGAGAACCTGGAGGCCGCCGCCCAGGGGGAAAATTTTGAGTGGACCGACATGTACGCCCAAATGGCCCAGGAGGCCCGGGAGGAGGGCTTTGACCACATCGCCGCCCTGTTTGAGGGGGTCGCCAAAATTGAGAAGGAGCACGAGGAGCGCTACCGCAAGCTGCTGGCCAATTTGAAGGACGGCCTGGTATTCTCCCGGGACGGCGACAAGATCTGGCAGTGCGCCAACTGCGGCCACATCCACGTGGGCAAGCAGGCCCCGGAGGTATGCCCCGTCTGCGCCCACCCCCAGGCTTATTTCCAGATCAAGGCGGAAAATTATTAAGTTTTCCACAGCGGCGTCCGGTTCCGGACGCCGCTGATATTTCGCCGCTTTCCCCTTGCAACCAGAAAAAAAAGGGGGTATAATAGCTCCGTTACATACGGACCGGAAAAGGCAGACCCGATTTGGCTGCGAATCCCGGCCCCCGGAGGTAACGAATATGGTAAAAGCGATTGTAGGCGCCAACTGGGGCGACGAGGGCAAGGGCAAGGTCACCGACATGCTGGCCGAGCGGTCCGACGTGGTCATCCGCTTTCAGGGGGGCGCCAACGCCGGCCACACCATCATCAACGGCTATGGCCGGTTCGCCCTGCACACCCTCCCCTCCGGCGTGTTTTATCCCCACGTCACCAACGTTATCGGCAACGGCGTGGCCTTGGACATCGCCAAGCTGGCCGGTGAGCTGGAGCAGGTGGAGGCCCAGGGGGTGCCCGAGCCCAGGCTGATTGTATCCGACCGGGCCCAGCTGCTTATGCCCTACCACATCCTTCAGGACACCTATGAGGAGGAGCGGCTGGGGGGCAGAGCCTTTGGCTCCACCAAGAGCGGCATCGCCCCCTTCTATTCTGACAAGTACGCAAAAACGGGCATCCAGGTCTGCGACCTCTTCGCCGAGGATATCCTGCGGGAGCGGCTGACGGCGGCGGTGGAGCTGAAAAATGTGCTGTTCGAGCATCTGTACCACAAGCCTCCTGTCAGCGCGGACGAGCTGATGGACCAGCTCCTGACGCTGCGGGAGCGGATCCGCCCCTGGGTGGGGGACACGGTGTCCTTTGTTCACCAGGCCCTGAAGGAGGGCAAAACCATCCTCCTTGAGGGGCAGCTGGGCTCCATGAAGGACCCGGATCTGGGCATCTTCCCCATGACTACCTCCTCTCACACCCTGGCCGGCTACGGCTGCGTGGGGGCTTCCGTCCCTCCCACCGCCATCCAGGACGTGATCTGCGTCACCAAGGCCTACTCCTCCTGCGTGGGCTCCAGCACCG
>ERZ779632.1311-NODE-1311-length-10448-cov-6.080920_pt1 | contig 10448 bp, 11 predicted proteins | sample MGYA00514194_ERZ779632 | MGnify/ENA primary metagenome ERZ779632 (study PRJEB29562, sample SAMEA4376704) | mouse gut metagenome | isolation source: Cecum | study: EMG produced TPA metagenomics assembly of the A DSS colitis mouse model was used to assess the...
CGTATGCCTTGGGATAAGGAAATGAAAAGGGATTGCCGTCTGTTGGAACAGACGGCAATCCCTTTTGTTTAAATGGCTCCTTACCGCCCTTTTCCGGGCGGATTCCGCGGGGACTTTGGACGAAACAGATGGGGATAAGCCGCCCGGAAGAGAGAGGATGTCATCATAGCGCCTACGGCTAAAGCCGCCGCCATGCCAAAGGTATGCAGCAGCGTATCCAGAAAATTCTGAGTATCTCCAGAGACACAGTAGCGCATCGCGTAGTAAATTCCGCCGCCTGGGACCAGGGGCAGCAGCGCCACCAGCAGGTAGCCGGTTACCGGACAGCGGCGCAGCCGCGCCATAGCCTCAGAAAATACGCCAATCGCGGCGGAAGCCAGAAAGGCGGCAAAGATTGTGCTTCCGGCCAGGAGGTAAATCAGCCAGCCCAGGGCTCCGCCTACGCCGCAGATCAGCTTGCCCACGCCATGGATATTGAATACCAGCGTAAAGCCCACACAGGCCAGGAAGGCGCAGACGCAGGGCAATATATAGACAGACCAGATTGCGCTCATAGAAACGCCTCCCTTTAAAACATTTGGCTGATGAACAGGCCCACAGCCGTGCCGATGGCAATCGCGGCTCCGGTCAGGATGGAATCGGCGGCCCGGATCAGGCCGGAGATGATATCGCTGGCCATGATTTCCCGCATCGAGTTGGTCAAGGCTACGCCGGGAACCAGTACCATCAGAACGCTGATGGTCACCGTATCAATGTTCTGACCCAGCCCCATATGGACCAGCAGAAGGGAGGCCAGAGCGGCTACCGCGCTGCAGATAGTGGTGCGAAAGAAGTGATTGTACCCGATCAGCCGCCCCCCGTACAAAAGGCAGGCGCCCACCGCCAGACCGCCGATCAGGGCGGAAACCGAGTCCGAAATACTGCCGCCGAACAGCGGCGAGAAAAAAGCGGGCGCCATTCCGTACCCCATCAGCACCTTCCAGGGGGCATATTTGGGGGTACGCGTCAGAGCGGACAGCATTGCCTGGGCCTCCTCCACAGGCGGCGTATCAAAGCAGAGCCGGCGGCACAGGGCGTTGCACTGTTCCAGCAGCTCGATATCGGTGCCGTGGCTGGCGATCCGCCGCATTCGGGTGATGGGATGCCCCTCAGGAGTGGTGATGCTGACAATCACACAATTGGGAATCGCGAACACCTCGGGGGACCGCAGGCCGTAGGCCTGAAGAAAGCGGCGCGCCGACTCCTCGACCCGGTAGATTTCCGCTCCGCTGGACATCAACCGGCAGCCCAGCTCCACAGCGATGTTCAGCAATTTATCATAATCCATACCAATCTCTCCTGTCGCCGCCCCTTGGCCTTTGGTTTTCCCAGTATAGCATACTTTGGTATTGAAGTCGAGAAGAATGAAATCCGGAGGCGGTTAAAAAAATGTGAAAACGGGCGTAACCAATGGAACTGTTTCGCGTCTGGATAGATGAGAAGACCGGAACAGGAAAGGGAGGATTTATCATGAGACGAGAAAAACTGATTGCCGTATGCTTGGCTGCGGTGCTGCTGCTGGCGGGATGCGGCGGTGGCGGAAACGGCGGGGCCAGCCAGGGCGCCCCCGCCTCCAGCGCGGGGGGAGCCGCCGCGGGGGACAGCGGTATGGGCTGGGATATGCCCGCGGGCGGCGATGGCATGCCGGCCATCCAGCCGGAGAGCACAGACCAAAGCGGCTCGGTTTACCAGAACGCCGGGGCCAAGCTGATCCGGCGGGCGGAGATGAACATTCAGACGGAGCAGTTTGACCAAAGCGTGGAGGCGCTGAGTCAGATGGTGGCCGACTGCGGCGGCTATTTTGAGACAGCCTCCATCTACGGCGGCGGACGGCGAGACGCCTACGCCAACCGGTGGGGGGAGTATACCGTTCGGGTACCGGCGGAGAAGTACAGCGAATTTTTCAACAGCGCCGGTGAGTTGGGCTATATTACCAGCAGCACCGAAAGCAGCGACGACATCGGGGAAGAGTACTATGACACCGAGGCCCGGCTGAGGACCCAGCGCGTTAAGCAGGAGCGGCTGCTGAGCCTTCTGGAGCGGGCGGAGACCATGGAGGATATTATCGCCCTGGAGAGCGCCCTCAGCGAGGTGGAATACCAGATTGAGCAGTACTCCTCCACGTTGAACCGGTACGACGCCCTTGTGAGCTTTGCTACATTCAGCATCTGCCTCAATGAGGTGGGACAGGTCACCCAGGAGGTGGGGGAGACCGCCTCCCTGGGCGTGCGGATGGCCGCGGGCTTCCAGGCCAGTTTCCGGGGTTTGGTTCAGGGCGGCCAGGACTTTTTGGTCTGGGTGTCCTACCATCTGGTCCTGACGGTGATTCTGGCCGTTGTGGCCGGGGTGGCGGTCATGGTGGGCCGCCGCGAGCTGAGAAAGCGGAGGGAGGAGGATAAAGAGAGGCCCGAGGAATAAAAAGCCTGACCGCCCGGCCAGAACCGGGCGGTCAAATTTTATGAAAAAAACGATTGACTTTGACGCGGCGTCAAGTGATAGTATTTCTGTCAAGGAGGTGATTGGGATGGAATATTCCATTCAACAGCTGTCGCGCCTGTCCGGGGTGACCACCCGCGCCCTGCGCTGGTACGACAAAATCGGTCTGCTGAAGCCCAGCCGGAGGACGGAGGGCGGCTACCGCCGCTACGGTCCGGCGGAGGTGGACCGTTTGCAGGATGTTCTGTATTACCGGGCCCTCGGGGTGGAGCTGGCCCAGGTGAAGGCAATTCTGGATGATCCCTCCTTCGACCGTCTGGCCGTCCTGCGGGGCCACCTGGCCGCCCTGAAGGAGGAACAGGGACGGATCCAGCGGCTGATTCACTCTGTCCAGGAAACAATTTTGACACAGGAAAGGAATGAAATTATGTCGGACGAAAGGAAATTTGAGGCCTTCAAGCGCCAGGCGCTGGAGGAGTATGGAAGAACGTTTGAGGCGGAGAGCAGGGAGAAATACGGCGACATTGAAGTGGACGAAATGATTACCCGGATAAAAGGTGTGACGCGAGAGCGGTATGCCGAGTGGGAGCGCCTGGGCAAGGAGATTCTGGAAAAGCTGTCCGCCGCCGTGGCCGCCGGGGCCGACCCGGCGGGGGAGGCGGGGAAGGAGATTGCCGCCCTCCACCGCCGCTGGCTTACCGTCACCGGAAACGAGTACGATGTCCAGCGCCACAGGAGTCTGGCGGAGCTGTATGTACAGGATGAACGCTTTACCGCCTACTACGACAGGGAACAGCCGGGCTGCGCCCAATTTTTACGGAACGCGGTGCTCCACTGGGTGAAATAAAGCGGAAAAATCTTGCAATCTCTTCCGCTCTCAGGTATCATAGAGAGTGTGTCTGAAACGAGAAGGGAGAGAGCCTGATGAAAGAACTGACGCCCCAGCTGGTGCATTCCATGAAGCACTATTCCCGGGAAACCTTTACCAAGGACGTGATTTCCGGTGTGATCGTGGCGATTATCGCCTTGCCCCTGTCCATTGCCCTGGCCCTGGCCTCGGGGGTAGCCCCGGAACAGGGGCTGTACACCGCCATTGCGGCGGGATTCCTGATCTCCGCCTTGGGGGGCAGTAAGGTGCAGATCGCTGGTCCCACCGCCGCCTTTGCCACCATTGTGGCGGGGATTGTGGCCCGAAACGGTATGGAAGGTCTGGCGGTTGCCACCATTCTGGCTGGCATTATGCTGATTCTGATGGGCGTGCTGCGCATGGGGAGCATGATCAAATTTATCCCCTACACCATCACCACCGGCTTTACCGCCGGAATCGCGGTGACCATCCTGATCGGACAGCTGAAGGACTTTTTCGGCCTGACCTTTACCCGCTCCCCGGTGGAGACCATGGAGAAGTTGGAGGAGGTAGTCCACACCTTCCACACGGTAAATCCGGCCGCGGTGGGAGTGGGGTGTCTGGCGCTGGCCATCCTGATGGTCTGGCCCATGGTATTTAAGAAGATTCCTGCCTCCCTGATCGCGGTGGTTGTCACCGCGGGAGCCGTAAAGCTGTTAAGCCTGCCGGTGAATACCATCGGAGATCTGTATACCATCTCCAGCGCTCTACCCCAGTTTACTCTGCCTGCCATCTCTTACCACACGGTGGAGGCGGTGCTTCCGGACGCCTTCACCATAGCGATTCTGGCGGCGATCGAGTCGCTGCTGTCCGCCGTGGTAGCCGACGAGATGATCGGTTCCCGCCACAACTCCAATATGGAGCTGGTGGCCCAGGGGGTGGGCAACGCCGCCTCCGCGCTCTTTGGAGGTATTCCCGCCACCGGAGCCATCGCCCGGACAGCGGCCAACATCAAAAACGGGGGACGTTCTCCGGTGGCCGGTATGGTCCACGCGGTGGTCCTGCTGCTGGTACTGGTTTTCCTCATGCCCTACGCCGCCCTGATCCCCATGCCCTGCATCGCCGCGATCCTGTTCCAGGTGGCTTACAATATGAGCGGCTGGCGTACCGTAATCAAAGTGGTGAATCACTCGCCCAAGAGCGATGTGGCGGTTTTGGTAGTGACCTTTTTCCTCACCGTAGTGTTTGACTTGGTGGTGGCCATTGCTGTGGGCCTGTCCCTGGCCTGTCTGCTGTTTATGAAACGGATGGCCGATGTGGCCGCCGTCAAGGAGTGGGAGTATGTGGAGGACTCCGGGGACGAGCAGGGACGTTTGAAAAAGGTGCCCGCTTATGTGATGGTTTATGAGTTCACCGGGCCTCTGTTCTTCGGCGCGGCGGATAAGATTCCGCATATTGAGCGGAATACCGGGCGGAATGTGCTGATTCTGCGGATGCGTTCTGTGCCCGCCATGGACATTACCGCGCTGAACAGCCTGCGGCGGCTCTATGAGGAGTGCGGGTCGAAGGACATACGGGTGCTCTTTTCCCATGTCAACGAGCAGCCCATGACGGTGTTTCAAAAATCTGGTCTGTACGATCTGGTGGGGGCGGACAGCTTTGTCCCCAACATCGACGCCGCCCTGGACCGGGCGGTGGAGCTGAATCAGGCGAAGGTATAAGCAAGGCCATCCGGATTTCCGGATGGCTTTTATAGTTTACATAACTTTTTCAGCGGCTCCGGCTCCGCCAGACGGATGGTTCGGTAGCCCAGCTCTACCCAGCCCCTTTGGGCGAACTCATTGAGTACCCGGCTTACCGTTACCCGGCTGGCCGAGACGGCGGCGGCAATGTCATCCTGGGTGCAGGAGACGGTTTCGACGTTGGGGAAGAGAGTGAGCAGGTAATTTGCCACCCGCCAACGGGCGGGACGGAAGGCCATCTGGTCCACCTGCCCCGACAGCAGCCGCACCGTTCGAGCCAGATACTTCATCATGGCCAGGGCCAGCTCCGGATTACGGGCAAATTCCTGCGTGACCAGTTCCCGGTCGATGGGAACGATCTCACAGGGGGACAGGGCTACCGCAGAGGACACCCGGGGCAGCTCGTCAAAAAAGGAGGCTTCTCCAAAGAGGCTCCCGGCGCGGTAGATGTTCAACATCCGCTCGACCCCGTCCTCCGACTGGAGGAAGCTTTTCACCTGGCCTGATTTCAGGTAGTAGAAGCAGGTGGCCTCGGTATCCTGGAGATAGATGAGATAGCCCGTCGGGCACCGCACCGGCGGACGGCTCCGGGCGAAGGCCTCCCAGATGCCAGCGGGGAAGTCCAATTCGTGGTTCATGTGTTTGCCTCCAGGCGGCGGAGGTGCTGGAGGTGGATACCGATGTGGCCCACGCCCAGAACGATGGTTGACAGTATCATCCAGACTACTTTTCCATAGATACCCAACAGCAGAAAGGCTAGAACCGGCAAGGTGGCCCCCGCCACAGGGACGCCCAGCAAGCTGCTGTAAAAATCACGCTGTGTTTTGGGGGAGCGGAAATAGCGTACCCAAAACACCTCATACAGTGCCATGAGCGGGAGGGATGCCGCCAGCCACAGGCTCCAGGGCGACCAGAGGCGAAGGTTAAAGTCAGAGAAAATCACTGCGCAGCAGGTGACGCACACCTGGCCTACCCGCTCAAACATGGCCAGAATGCGGCTTTCAGACTGGCTTTCATAGCCCTCTGGTTTATTTTTGGCCCAAATCAGGTTAGGGAGAAGGAGCAGGATCAGGTAAAAAAGACCCATGTAGGAAAAGCCAAAATGTCCCAATGAGATCACTCCAAGAAAAAGTTTTTGCTATTGTATCATACTTTACATTCTTCTGACAAGCCCTGTGATAGAATCCTCTCAACAAACCGCTAAGGAGGTACTTTTCCTATGGGAATGACAATGACGCAGAAAATCCTGGCCAAAGCCGCTGGTCTGGACAAGGTGGAGCCTGGTCAGCTCATCGAGGCCAGACTGGATCTGGTGCTGGGCAACGACATCACCACCCCTGTGGCCATCACCGAATTTGAGAAGGCGGGCTTCACCCAGGTCTTTGACAAGGATAAAATCGCCATCGTTTTGGACCACTACACCCCCTGCAAGGACATCAAGTCCGCCCAGCTGTGCAAGCAGGCCCGGGAGTTTGCCCACAAGCATAAAATTACCAATTTCTTTGACGTGGGACAGATGGGCGTGGAGCACGCGCTGGTGCCCGAAAGGGGGCTGGCCGCTCCCGGTGAGGTGATTATCGGCGCCGACTCCCACACCTGTACCTACGGCGCCCTGGGAGCCTTTTCCACCGGCGTGGGCTCCACCGACATGGCCGCTGGTATGGCAACGGGTCTGCTGTGGTTCAAGGTGCCCTCCGCCATTAAAGTCACCCTGAAGGGCAGGCTCCAGCCCCATGTGTCCGGCAAGGACGTGATCCTCCACCTGATCGGGGAGATCGGCGTGGACGGCGCGCTGTATCAGTCCCTGGAGTTTGTGGGGGATGGGGTCGCCAGCCTGTCCATGGACGACCGCTTTACCATTTCCAACATGGCGATCGAGGCGGGCGGCAAGAACGGCATCTTCCCTGTGGACGAGAAAACCATGGAGTACATCAACGGCCGGGTCAACCGCCCCTGCGAGGCGTTTACCGCTGATCCGGACGCCGTCTATGACCGGGAGGTCTTAATTGACCTGGACAAGCTGGAGCCCACCGTGGCGCTGCCCCACCTGCCGGAGAACACCAAGGTAGTGTCTGAGGTGGCCGGAACCCCCATCAACCAGGTGGTAATCGGCTCCTGCACCAACGGCCGCATCAGCGACCTGCGCATCGCCGCCGCCATTATGAAGGGCAAACAGGTGGCCTCCAACGTGCGCTGCATTGTGATTCCCGCCACCCAGGAGATTGTCCTCCAGGCTATGCGGGAGGGGCTGATCGAGACCTTCATTCAAGCCGGCGCGGCGGTGTCCACCCCCACCTGCGGCCCCTGTCTGGGCGGCCACATGGGCGTGATGGCCGAGGGGGAGCGTACCATATCCACCACCAACCGAAATTTTGTGGGCCGTATGGGCCATACCACCTCTGAAATTATTCTGGCCTCCCCCGCTGTGGCCGCCGCCTCCGCCATCGCCGGCCGCGTGGCTGACCCCAGAGTATAAAAGCGGATATCCGTAGGTTAGAGGCGGCCTGGCTTCTCGGTAGAGATCAGGGCCTGGGAGAAGGTCAAGGGCCGTCTGCTCAACGGCGCGGAGGACAACATCCCCTTCTACATCGCCAGATATAAGGAGCATATTGAAATCGGCAAAACAAAGCCGGGCTATTTTGCGACGATTGTATAACAAGCGCGCGAAAGCAATCCGAGAGCCCGGTCAAGCCCGGAGAGGAGAATGATTGCGTGAATATCGCTTGGGACGGGGCGGCATACACCTCAAATTTTTCGTTCGTACATCAGTATGGACAGAGTGTGATAGAGCTGATTGAAGCGGGGAAAGGAAGCGCCGTATTGGATTTGGGGTGCGGCAATGGAGCGCTGTCGAATGTTCTGCGTGAGAAAGGTTATCTTGTGAAGGGGATGGACGCCTCGCCGGAGCTGCTGGATATTGCGAGAAAAAGCCATCCAACGATCGAATTTATCCAGGCGGACGCCACATGCTTTTCGTTGGCGGAACCGGTTGATGTTGTATTCTCCAATGCGGTGCTCCATTGGATTGATCGGGAACAGCAGGATAATATGCTGAACTGTGTACATGATGTGCTGAAAAAATCCGGAGAATTTGTCTTTGAACTTGGCGGATATGGGAACAATGATCAGATTCATGGAGCGCTGAGAGAGGTGTTTTCCGCGCACGGATTTTCTTACAACATGCCATTTTATTTCCCAACGATCGGCGAATATACAGCTCTTTTGGAGCGCGCGGGCTTTCAAGTAAGATTTGCGGTCCTTTTTGACCGACCGACTGAGCTGAAAGGCGAGAATGGGATGAGGGACTGGATCAATATGTTTCTCAAAACGCCATTTTCGGTGGTAAAACAGGAAGGCGAAAAGGAAGCGATGATAGAGGAAGCGCTTCGCGGTCTGCGGAGCAGCCTGTATAAAAATGGGAGCTGGTATTCGGACTATGTCCGTTTGAGAATCAGGAGCGTCAGGCTATAGTTCAAATAGAAGAAAGGACGAGAAAACAATATGAAAGTTTACAAATACGGCGCCAATGTGGACACCGACGTGATTATTCCGGCTCGGCATCTGAACGACCCCTCCCCGGCGGCGCTGGCCAGCCACTGCATGGAGGACATCGACGCGGATTTCGCCTCCACAGTGGAGGCGGGGGATATCATCGTGGCCGGGCCAAACTTCGGCTGCGGCTCCAGCCGGGAGCACGCCCCCCTGGCCATCAAGTCCTGCGGGGTGAAGTGCGTGATCGCCCCCTCCTTCGCCCGCATCTTCTACCGCAACGCCATCAACATCGGCTTCCCCATCGTGGAGTGTCCCCAGGCGGCGGAGGAGATCCAGGCCGGAGACCAGGTGGAGGTGGATTTCGCCAGCGGCACCATCACCGACACCACCCAGGGCAAAACCTGGCAGGCCGCCCCCTTCCCGGAGTTTATCGACGGCATTATCAAAAGCGGTGGCCTGCTCAACTCCCTGAAGGAGCGAGGAGTGGCGAAATGAAAACGCCCAAACGAACACCGCTGACCTTTGAACCGGGGGAGAAGGTAGTTTTCCTGGGTATTGACGAAGCCGCTGTTCGGGTGCATGTTGAGCTGGCGGAGATACTGTCAAGTTGTGCCCTAAAGGGGGACGACCGGTCCCTCTGTGCGCAGGTTCGGGATGCTGCGGTGGGGGAGGAGCTGAAGGCCCTGTCCTGCTTTTTCCCGGGCAGCGCAGTCGCCGTCCAGGCTCTGGTGGGGGCGTTGGAGCCCCTTGGATTTTCCTGTGAGCTCCGCCAGGATTTTCTGGAGGAAAACCGCCTGATCCGCCTGCGGTTCCAGAAGATGCAGTCCATCGTAATCAGCATAGACTCCCGGAAGATGGAAAACCCGGACTTGGATATCCGCTACACCCTGCCCGACCGGATTGAGGAGTGGTCCCAGGGGGCAATCCAGGATAACGGTTATGACTATGTGGACGAGGAAGGCCATATCCTGGCCGTCTGGCTCAAGACCGAGGACGCGGAGGGCTGGTGGCCTAAGATTTTGGAGCTTCTGAAAACCGAGAAATTTGAGGGCAACGACCTGTCTCAGTCTGTCCAGGTACTGGTATCCGAAAAGCCCAACGCCGAACAGGCTGACTGCCGCCAGGTCTGGCCGGAATAAAAATAAGGAGTGAACAGCATGAATTATAAAATCGCCCTCATTAAGGGCGACGGCATCGGCCCCGAGGTGGTAGGGGAGGCCGTCAAGGTGATGGACGCCATTGGCGAGAAATTTGGCCATACCTTTGAATACACCGACATTCTGATGGGGGGCTGCGCCATCGACGCGGTGGGCAAGAGCTATCCCGAGGGCACCGCTGAAACGTGCGAGGAGTGTGACGCTGTCCTGCTGGGGGCGGTGGGCGGACCCAAATGGGGCCACTCCACCGAACCGGACAAGCGGCCCGAGACCGCTCTGCTGTCCATCCGTAAGGACCTGGGGCTGTACGCCAACCTGCGCCCCGCCGCTCTGCGGCCCGCTCTGGCGGAGGCCTGCCCCCTGAAAAAGGAGACCGCTGACAGGGGGATCGACCTGATGATCGTCCGGGAGCTGACCGGGGGCATCTATTTCGGCAAGCGGGAGCGGTACGCCACCGAGGACCGGGGAGAGGAGGCCGCCGACCGGATGGCCTACTCAGAAAAAGAGGTTGAGCGCATCGGCCGCCGGGCCTTTGAGCTGGCCCGCCTGCGGGGTAAGAGGCTGGCCAGCGTGGACAAGGCCAACGTGCTGGAGACCTCCCGTCTGTGGCGGCAGGTGATGCATAAGCTGGCGGAGGAGTACTCTGACGTGGAGTATGAGGACGTGCTGGTGGACAACGCCGCCATGCAGCTGGTCCGGGACCCGGGGCAGTTTGACGTGGTGGTCACCGAGAAC
>ERZ779632.1313-NODE-1313-length-10419-cov-10.890100_pt1 | contig 10419 bp, 8 predicted proteins | sample MGYA00514194_ERZ779632 | MGnify/ENA primary metagenome ERZ779632 (study PRJEB29562, sample SAMEA4376704) | mouse gut metagenome | isolation source: Cecum | study: EMG produced TPA metagenomics assembly of the A DSS colitis mouse model was used to assess the...
CCTCGCCGAATTTGCAGTGGGGGGTCTGGTTCTTGACGCGCTGCTGCCAGGAGTCCGCGCCGACCTGACGGCCGTTTTCCAGCAGCCGTTCGGTGGCGGCTTCCATTTGCTCGACAGTGATTAGTTTCATAGCCGGAATGTGGAAAGCACGGTGGACGTGCTCTCGTTTCTCCTTTCTATCCAGATAAATGATCGTCATGGGGGATCCGTATTGTCACATTTTTCACAATACATCGTCTATATCTTAACAAAATCCACCGAAAAAAGCAAGTGTAAAATCCCCCCATGGGGGACTTTTTTTCGGTTTTTGGGGCGGGTTTGCAAAATTCAGCGGAATGCCCAATACCGGGCACGGCTCCCGGAGCGGGCGGCCGCCGAAAGCGCCGCAGCCGCCCCAAAGGAGGGGCTTTTCCCCGGCTTTTCGCCAAATCCCGGGAGGAAAAAAAGACGGCGGACCGGAGGCTTCTCCCTCCGGCCCGCCGGGTCCGCCGCCCCCGGCGGGGTGCGGCGGGGGCGGTCACTTCACAAACTGCTCGATGGCACGGTTGAGCTCGTCAATGGCAGCCCGGTCCTGGGTGCTCATGGCGTCCACAATGCAGTGCTCCAGGTGGTCCTTGAGGATGACCTTGCCCGTATTGTTCAGGGCGCTGCGCACCGCTGAGAGCTGGACCAGGACCTCCGCGCAGTCCCGGCCCTCCTCCACCATGGCCTTCACCCGCTCCAGGTGGCCGATGGCCCGGGCCAGCCGGTTCACCACCGCCCGGGTCTGGGTATGGGTATGGGCGTGGCCGTGGTCTGAATGCTGCTCACACATGGGCTTGCGCCCCCTTTCCTCCTGTCGATTCACGGCCCATTATACCAGACCGGGCGGAGGAGCGCAAGCCCCGCCGGGGGATCGCCACTTTTTACCGGACGCCGCAGGCGGTCTCCCGCCTTTCCCCGCCGTTTGTCCTCACGGGATACCGCCGGAGGGTCATCTGTCCCCGCCGGAGGGCCCCCGCTTCTCCGCCCGCCGGGCCACGCGGAGAGGGAGAACAGGATAAATTTCAGGGAGCGCAGCAGCTCTTTTCGATTCATCATCGTCCCTCCTTTCATCCGTTCAGGGCCCGGAAGTGGTCCCTGTTAGCCCGGTAGAGCCGCCGGAACACGGCAAAGCTCTTTTCGTAGACCGCCCGGGCGTCCCCGTTGGGCCGGAACACCCGCTCCGGCGGGATCAGGGCCCCCACGCCCCCCAGGTCCGGCAGGAGCCCCAGACCCACGGCCATCACCGCCGCCGCGCCCACGCTCCCCGCGTTCTGGGGGCTGGCCACGGTCTCCACCGTCCGGCCGGTGACGTCCGCGAGGATCTGGGCCGTCACCGGCGACAGGGCCCCGCCCCCCACGAACCGGACCGGATCGGAGGTGGCCGTCTTCCCGGCCTGACACTCCAGCATCCACCGCAGATGGAAGCACACCCCCTCCAGCACCGCCCGGATGAGCTCGCTCTTGCCGGTGTTCAGGCGGATGTTGAAGAACATCCCCGCCGCCGCCGGGTCCTCAAAGGGGCAGCGGTTGCCGTGGAGCCAGGGGGTGAAGAGCACGCCGCCGGACCCCGGGGGAACCCGCTCCACGGTCTCGGTGAGGTAGTCGTAGAGGCTGGCATACACCGCCTCCTGACTTCCTGTCACGTCCCGCTTCTCCAGGTACACCCCGATCTCGTCCAGAGCCAGATGGTCCTTCACCCACTCCAGGCACTTCCCGGCGGTCTCCATCTCGGCGAAGTAGTTGAACCGCCCCCGCTGGGCCCCCACAATGGCGGCAATCATGGCGTTCACGTCCACCAGCTGCCGGTCCGTCACCGTGGACACCCAGCCGGAGGTCCCGCAGTAGATGTGGGTGGACCCCACCGCCGCCGCCCCCGCGCCGATGCCGATGAGGGACGCGTCCCCGCCGCCGCCGAACACCGGCGTGCCCGGGGCCAGCCCCAGCTCCGCCGCCGCCCGGTCCGTCAGGCCCCCCACCCGGTCCGTGGACTGGATGATGGGGGCCAGGTGGTCCGGCTCCACGCCGAACATCCGGCACAGCTCCCCGCTCCAGTCCTCCCGCCGGGTGTCGTAGAGCAGGGTTGCGTAGGCGGAGTCCTGGGTCATCACCGCCCGGCCGGTACACCGCAGGAGCAGATACTCCTTCACGTCCAGCCACTTGTCCACCCGCCGGAAGTTCTCCGGCTCATGGGCCTGGACCCACTTGTATTTCCACACCGGGTCCTTCACGCTGCTGGGCACCGCCCCGGTGGCCCGCAGGCACCGGAGCAGCTTGAACACGTTGGCCCCGGCGATTCTGGGGCCATGGGCCAGCCCCTTTTTCAGCTCCGCCCCCGCCCGCTGGTCCATGTAGCTCATGGCCGGGCGCAGGCTCCGGCCCTCCCGGTCCACCAGGACCAGCCCCTGCATCTGGGAGCAGAAGGAGAGACCGGCCACCTGCTCCGGGGTGATCTCCGTGCGTGTGAAGAGCTCGCCGGTGGTGCGGCCCATGGCCCGCCACCACTCCTCCGGGTCCTGCTCCGCGCCGCCGCCCTCCAGGAGGCGGAGGCCGTAGCCCTCCTGGGCGCTGGCCAGGAGCTCGATCCGCTCCTTTAGGCCGAACAGGCATGTCTTCACCCCCGTGGTGCCGATGTCGTAGGCCACTACATAGGTCATCTCGTTCCCTCCCCACGGCCGCTCCCCCTCCGGGGGACAGCCCTCAGCCTTTCCGCTTTCCATAGGCGTACCGGTACGCCAGCCGCTGGATCAGCGCGTCCGCCTGCCCCAGGGGGCGGCAGCCGGGCTCCTCCCGGGCGTAGAGCCAGGCGGTGCAGCCCTTGCGCAGCAGGGAGCGGGCCGCGTCCACATCCCCGGCCGTGGCCCCCGCGCACAGGGCCCCGCAGCCGCGGAGCAGCACCGCGTTCCTGCCCCGGATTGCCCGCTCCACCCGTCCCGGCTCCGCCGGCACGCACAGCACGTCCGCCCCGGCCATCTGGGCCAGATCGTCCAGATAGGGCCGCAGGCGGCGGACCCGTCCGCTCACCGCCGCCACCTCCGCCGCCCTCTCGTGGGCGGCGTACTGGAAGGGCCCGGCCCGGTAGAGGGCGGCGTGGAGGGCCGCAATGGGGGGCAGGGGCCGGCCGGCCACGGGGTAGCTCCGGCGCTCCCCCTCCAGCTCCAGCAGGAACGCGTCCCCCCGCCGCCAGCTGACCCCCCAGTCCGGCACGGGCTCCCCGCCCGCCGCGGCCTCCGCCACAGACCGGCACCGCTGGCCGCAGACCTCCTCCAGCGCCCGGGCGGCGGCGAAGGCGTCCTCCATGTCCCGGCCCAGGCACAGCGCGCCGTGGCTGCGCAGCAGAAACGCCCGGCAGTCCGGCCACGCCTCCGCCTCCGCCGCCACGGCACGCCGCAGCCGCTGGGTGCCCGGCAGTCCGTAGGCCGCGCAGGGGACCCGCTTGCCCAGGTCCGGGTGGATGAACCCCGTCAGGGCCCGGCCCGCCGTGCCGGCCACGGAGGCCCAGCGCTGGTGGGTGTGGATGACGAACCGGACCTCCGGCCGCAGCCGGTAGGCGTCGGCGTGGATGCCCTTCTCGCTGGAGGGCTTCACCGTCCCGCTGTGGGATCCGTCCGCGATGTTCACCACCGCCAGCTGCTCCGGCCTCAGATCCTCGTAGGGCAGGCCGCTGGGGGTGATGACAAAGGCAGTGTCCGACACCCGGGCGCTGATGTTGCCCCAGGTGCGCTCAATGAGCCCCTCCCGGACCAACCGGAGCCCCGCCTCCAGAACCTGCTCCCGGGCAGCCGTCTCCGTCATGACCGGTCCTCCAGGGGGCCGCAGCCCGCCAGCACCCGGTCAAACCGGGAGAGCACGTCGTCGATCATCTCCTCCGTGTAGGCCGCGCTGGTGTACAGCCGGGACCCGGCCAGGGTGACGATGCCCTCGGCCATGTAGGCGGCCCCCATGTGCTCCATCTCCTTCTGGCGGATCCCGGTCTGCCGGAGGAGCTCCGGGATTGTCCAGGGCTTCTTCCAGTCAATGGCGAAGTGCATGGTGCCGGCATTGTCCAGGTGGCAGATGGAGCCCTGGTTAAAGGCCACGAAGGGCAGGCCGTATTTGTGAATGAGCGCCTGGAGCCCCGCCGTCAGCCGGTCCCCCATGCGCCCCGCCGCCTCGCAGGCGTTGGTGCGCTCGATCTCGCAGAGGGTGTAGTACCCCGCCGCGCAGGAGAGGGGAGTGGCCGCCATGGTGCCGCCGCACATGGCCTTTGGCACCTTCTTGCCCGAGGCGTCCAGCCCGGCCCCCAGATGGGCCATGCAGTCCGCGTGGCCCCCCACGCCGCCGGCGCCGGGGTAGCCGCCGGCGATGATCTTCCCGAACACCGTCAGATCCGGGTCCACCCCGAAGAACCCCTGGGCTCCGCTCAGCCCGATGCGGAACCCCGTGACCACCTCGTCGAAGATCAGCAGGGCCCCGTACTGCCGGGCCAGCCTGGCCGCGCCCCGGACAAACTCCCGGCTCACCGGCCGGGTGCCGCTCTCCGGGCCCATGGGCTCCAGATACACCGCCGCCGTGCCGCCGTTAAAGCGGTTGGCCCGCAGCTTCCGCTCCAGGTCCTCCAAATCGTTGGGGAAAAACTCGTCCGTGTGCTTGAACACGAAGCCGGGCACGCCCTTGGACATGATCCCCTTGGTCCCCGGCACCCGCATGCCGTAGGCCAGCTGATCGGACCAGCCGTGGTAGGCCCCGCCCATCTTCAGGATGTTTTTCTTTCCTGTCTTCAGCCGGGCGATCCGGGCCGCGCACATGGCCGCCTCCGTGCCCGAGCCCAGCATCCGGAACATCTCCACCGAGGGCACCAGATCGGAGATCTTTCTGGCCAGCTTGTACTCGTACTCGTGGAACAGCCCCGTGGAGGGGCCGCAGGTGTTGAGCAGCTCGATCACCCGCTCCCGCACCTGGGGCATGTTGCTGCCCAGGATGGTGGGCCCGCCGGCCTGGAGCAGGTCATAGTACCAGTTGCCGTCGATGTCCCACAGCTTGGCCCCCTCCGCCCTGGTGATGACAATGGGGAAGGGGTAGTTGAAGGCCAGGTTGTGCTGCACGCCGCCGGGGATCACCTTCCTGGCCTGACCGATCATCTCCCGGGACCGGGGACACCTGGCGTTGAAGTAGTTCTCCACGTAGTCCGCCAGCCTGTCCCGCCGGATGGACCAGACCGGCTGCCGGATCAGCTCGTTCAGCTGGGCCGTCACCGCCGCCGCGTCCAGATATTGGTCAATCGCAAAGCCGTTATATGCCATCGTTTCCGCCTCCTTGTGCGTTCTTGCGCATACGCGTCCTGCAGGCGCCCATACGCCGTCTGTGAACAGATATTCATCTCTCACACTCAGCCTATCACACCCGCAGCCACTTGTCAACCAATGGCCGCAGATCCCCGGGGAAATCCATTTTTACAGCGGCAGACAACCCCTTTCGGGATCTGTGCAGGGGCGAGGGACGCTCGCCCCTGCAGGAAGCTGCGTTTTTCGGAAGATGGATTTCCGGGGCAGAGCCCGACAGAAAAGCCGGCTGGCAGGCCAGCCGGCTCTCTCTTGTGTGGGCGCGTCTTCCGCTGACAGGCGCGCTACTCGTCCTTCTTCTCCTCCCCGGCGGGCTGGGGCGGGGGGACCGCCTTCCTTCTGCGGCGGCCCAGACGGCGGAGGCCCAGCACGCCGCCGGCGATCACCGCCGCCAGCAGCAGCAGGGTCATCCAGTTGGCGGCCAGACCGATCACCAGCTCCTCCATGTTGTCCCTGCCCCGCTGGAGGCCGGTGGAGAAGGCGGAGCCCAGCCGCTCACCGAAGGTCATGGGGGTCTCCTCGTCCGTGGACAGGCGGTAGACCTCCCGGAGCTGGAGGTTGACGGTGGAGTAGCCCACCAGGCTGTCGTACCGGCGCAGGCTGCCGGTGAGGTACTCGATCTGGAGCTCCGTCTCGCTCAGGGCGCTCTCCAGGGCGATGATGTCCTCCATGGTGGCCGCCTGGGCCAGCAGGGTCTGCAGCCGCTCCAGCTTGGTGCGCTGGGTGGTCAGACGGGCCTCGCTGTCGTAGTAGGCCTCGCTGACGTCCTCGCTGTAGGCGTCCCGGCTGACCATGTGGGCCGCCTCCCCCGCCCGCTCCAGCAGGGGCTCAAACTGCTCCGCCGGGACCCGGATGGTGCAGGAGAGGCGGCGGTAGCTGCCCCCCTGGTAGAGGCTGCGGCTCTCAAACCAGCCCCCCAGCTCCTTGACCGCCTCGTCCAAAGCCTGACTGGCCTGGTCAAATTCCTTGGTCTCCAGATCCACGTCGGCGGTGTAGATGATCTTCACCCCCGCGGGCAGCCCGCCGCCGCTCTCCTCCGGGGACGGCTCCGGCATGCCCGTGTCCGCCCCGTCCAGGGCCCAGCCGTACTCCCCCTCCGCCGGGGCCTGGGGCGCGCTGTCCGTGGATACCATGTTGTTGTCCGCGGGCCTGCTGGCAGCGCTGTTGCTGCCGCCGCCGCAGGCGGTGAGGGTCAGCAGGGCGCACAGCAGCACCGGCAAAAGCCTTGTTCCCATTCTTTTCATCTTGACTTCCTCCTTTATGGCATATTTCTGTTTGCCTCTACCCATAAGGACGCAAACGGGAGGCAAATGTTCCGCGGAGCAGCAAAAATTTCTTCTCTCAGCGGCCGCGGCCTCCCAGCCGCAGTTGGCTGGGAGGCCGCGCTCTTGCCTGTATCCACAGCCGCTGAGCACCGTCCGGCCGGTTATGAATACAGATTCTTAATCATCCAGTTCCATCTGGACAATGGAGTTGTCGTCCATCCGCTTGTAGAGGTGCTGGAGATCGCTGCTGAGGTAGAAAGTACCCATAAAGACGTTGGTGCCGTCCAGGGCGTCCTCCAGGTAGATGTTCAGCTCCCGGCAGGAGAAGCTGTCCACCAGGACCCAGCCCGTTTTGGGGTAGACCGTGTAGTCGTGCATATCGTCCCCCTCCAGGCCCAGCTTCTCCGGATTCAGCCCGTTGAAGTACTCCAGCTGCTCCGTCAGCGCCTTGGGCTGGGCGGGCTCCTCCGTCTCCTCCTCCAGCGGCGGCAGAATGGTCCCCTCCTGGTGGGAGACCTGGATGGCCAGAGCAAACTCAGACCACGCCACCACCACCTGGAAGATCTTCTTGCTCTCCCCCTCCGCCGGCTCCACAGCGGACATCTTCTCCAGTATGACGGTCCCGGTCAGGGTCTCCAGCTCCGGCTCGTCAGCCAGCATCCGGTTCTCCTGGTCCGTGACCTTGAACCCCTGCTCGCCGCCCCGCAGTACGCCGATATACTCCGCCGCCATCAGGGCCGGGTCCTCCATCTGGTTGTAGTGATAGGTGTATGATTCCACCCCGGCCTCGGCCGCCGCCTCTGTGGGGGCCTCCACGGAGGCGAGAAGGGCCTCGCCCTCGTCGATGATGCTGTCCAGGGAGACCACCTGGTCCTCCCCCACGGCGTAGACCGCCGGGGCCTCCTCCTTCTTGTCGCCGCAGGCCGTCAGAAGGGCCAGCATCAGGGCCGCAGCCAGGAAAATGCCGACTTTATTTCTCATGTGATGTCCTCGCTTTGTTCTCAATATCGCCGGCGCGTCAGTCGATGGTGCGCCGCTCCTCCCGCCGGATTGTCACCTGATCGTTGTTGCGCAGCTCGTGGGTGAAGGGGCAGTCCGCACCGTTCACCTGGAGCACCACCGGGCAGTCCAGGGTCTCGAAGTCGATGCCGGACCGGTCCAGCAGATCCATCAGGTAGTAGGGCCCGCCGTCCGCCTTCCCCGGCAGCACCAGGGCCTGACCGTTGAGGTAGATCCACAGGGGCTTCACCGCCGGTCTGGCGGGCTCCGCCGCCGGCGCGGGGAGGGGGGCAGGCTCCTGCGGGACTGCGGCCGCCGGAGCGGACTCCTGTGCCGGCTCCGCCGGCTCCGGCGCTCCCTCGGCCCCGGGCTCCGCCGGAGGCTCTGTCTCCTCCCCCTCCGGCAAAGGGGCCTCCTCGGGCGCGTCCTCCGTCAGCTCGAAGGGCTCCTCCGTGGTTTGCAGCTGATCACCGCTGTGCAGGAGCTGGTCCAGGGGGGCGGGGCGGCCGTTAATCAGTACGCCCCCTAAAAAGTCCTCCCCCAGCAGATCCTGGGCCGTCCGCTCGGCGGACTGCCCGGACACGGCGGGGATAAACTCGATCGCGTCCCCGGCGTAGACCACCGCGGAGGGGGCCGTATCCTCGCCGTTGAGCTTCAGGGTGCAGGGCACGGCGCTCTCCCCCCGGAAGGTCAGCCGCTGTCCGTCCAGGGTGACGCTCAGGCTCTTGCCCGTGCGGCCCAGCAGGTCGGCGGAGGTGTAGCCGTTCATCATCAGAAGATCCAGTACGGTCAGCGTGCCGCTGCGGAAGAGCTTGGCGGGCTGGCCGTTGAGCAGGATCCGGTAGCTGTCGCTGATAAGCCCCAGCCCGGCGGACACGGCGATGCCCAAAGGGGTGGCGTACTCGGGATCGTTGAGCTCATACTCCTGGGAGAAGGCGCTGATCTCGTAGTTGTTCCCCGCCAGGGCCACCCGCCGGTCGTCCATATCCAGACACTGGGCCACCAGCTCCCGCAGTCCCACCAGCTTGCTCCCGCCGCCGGCCAGGAACATGGCGGAGGGGGATGCGCCGTTGATGTCCACCACCCGCTGGGCGATCTCCTGGGCGAGGCTCTTGGCCGAGCCCATCAGGGCCTCCCGGACCTGGGGGGCGGGCACGGTCTGCTCCAGCCCCAGCACATCCCGATAGGTGATGGTGGGCTCCTCCAGCTGCATCTTCATCCGCTCCGCAGTGGAGAAGTTGATGAGGTACTGCCGCATCAGGGACTCGGTGATCTCGTCCCCGGCGATGGTGGCCATGGTGTAGCCCACCACGGCTCCGTCCCGGCACACGGCGATATCACTGGTGCCCGCGCCGATGTCCGCCAGCACCAGATTCAGCAGCCGCAGCTCAGCCGGTATCACCGCGTTGAGGGCGGCGATAGGCTCCAGCGTCAGGCTGGCTACCTCCAGTCCCGCCGCCTCCATGACCGTGTACAGGCTCTCCACCACCTCGCTGGGCAGGAAGGTAGCCACCACGTCCGCCTCCATCTGCTGGCCGTTGTGGTCCTTCAGGCTGGTCAGGGGGTAGCGGTCCAGGAGATAGCTGGACACGGTGTAGCCCACCAGATAGAACCGCCGCTGGCTGTCCTCCCCCTCCTTGAGGCGCTCCTCCGCGTCGGAGACCGCGCCGCTCTCCAGGTGGCTGATAAGATCGCTGTCAATGCGGCTGACCTGGGGCAGATCCATGGCGTAGTGGCCCTTCTCCGTGCGCAGGGCGCGGCCCGCAGCGGCCACGCACACCCGCCGCAGGCGGCAGCCCAGCTTCTGCTCCATCCGCTCCGTGACCCGGCGGGCCACCTTGGCCACCTGACCGATATCCTCGATCTGGCCGTCCAGCATGGCGCGGCGGCCATGCTCCTCCTTCTCGATGGCCAGCACCTCCAGGCGCTCGTCCACCACCCGGCCCGCTACGCCGATGATGCTGCGTGTGCCGATATCCAGGGCGAATACCAGCTCCGCGTCCTGCTGTTTCAGTTCCTGGGGCATTCTTTCACCTCTGTTTCCTGTGTCGTGGAGTGTTCATAACCGGCCGGGACAAAAAACAGCCGGGGCGGTCTGTGCCGTCCCGGCGGTCCGGCTGGCCGGGCCTCCCTCCGGAGGGGAGGCCCCGGCAGACGGATATATGGCATCCCAGTCCCCCGGGACGCCATATATCTCGTCAGGTTTAATACTTCACGTTGGTGAAGGGATTATCGCTGCTTCTGCCGCTGCTGAGCACAATGGGCTCCTCGTCCGCAGGCGCGGCGCCGCCCCAGCCGCTGTCCCCGCCGGAGAAACTGCTGCCGGCGCTGCCGAAGCTGCTGCCGCCGCCGCCGAAGCCGGCGCGGTTGCTGATGCGGAACTCAGCCATGAGCTGGTGCATGATGTTGGCCTGGGAGGATAGCTGCTCGCTGGCGGCGGCGCACTCCTCGCTGGTGGCGGAGTTGGTCTGGACCACGGCGGAGATCTGGTCAATGCCCTCGGTGACCTGGGCGATGGCGGTGGTCTGGTTCTCCACGGCCTCAGCCACGCTCTCCATCATGGACACCACGTCGCTGGCCAGAACCGTGGTCCGCTCCAGGGACTCGGTGACCTTGCCCACCACGTCAGCGCCCTCGCGGACGGCGGTGATGGAGTTCTCAATCAAGTCCTTGGTGGCCTTGGCGGCCTCGTCGGACTTGGAGGCCAGATTGCGCACCTCGTCGGCCACCACGGCAAAGCCCTTGCCGGCGGTGCCCGCGCGGGCGGCCTCCACGGCGGCGTTCAGGGCCAGAATGTTGGTCTGGAAGGCGAT
>ERZ779632.1319-NODE-1319-length-10404-cov-4.881245_pt1 | contig 10404 bp, 7 predicted proteins | sample MGYA00514194_ERZ779632 | MGnify/ENA primary metagenome ERZ779632 (study PRJEB29562, sample SAMEA4376704) | mouse gut metagenome | isolation source: Cecum | study: EMG produced TPA metagenomics assembly of the A DSS colitis mouse model was used to assess the...
ACGTACACATCTCGTTGCTGGCAATCCTGCCGCTCTTTCCGCTTGTCACCACGGATAGTTCCCCGCCGTTCTTACCTGCTCTGTTCTGCCCTTTCCTTTCATCCGCTAAAATGCCCTTCCCATCCGTCGCATACCCCGGCGTCCCCCGCTCCGCCTCCAGCTTCGCCAACTCCTCCATCGCCTTAAGCCCCGCCGGCGTACACGCCCAGCCAAGCCCCAGCACATTGGCAATCAGATTCGTAGAAATATACTCTCGCGCAGGATGTTCCTTGGGAATCCACGGAAAAAGAAAACTGATAAAAGGCTGTATCCCTCTGGTCAGCTTGGCAATCAAGCCGGACTTTTGTGCGATCTCCATAAGCCCAACCCACAGTGCCATCACGCCAATCATCGTAATGCATAAAGACACTGCATCTCCGGCGGAATCCAGCGCTGCATTCGTAATATCTTCCATCCTGCCGGTAATTGCCCCGTATATGACCCCTGCCAATATCATAAACGCCCAAATATAATTTAACATAACCACACAAAAAGCCGCTGCTTCATATATGTAATATATTTTTACAGCGGCTCCTATCCTTGCTAATTCTTGTTATTAACATATGTTGTTATCTCTGTGCTTATTCTGGCAATTTGCGCAATCTTATTTTATTGTTTCCGCCTACCCTTTCACTGCACCGGAAGTCATCCCGTTGACGAAGAATTTCATCAGACAGAAGTATAGAATAACGATTGGCACCGCAATGAACACCGATCCGGCTGCAAAACGGGAAAATTCCGTTTCTCCAAGATTCATCAAGCCCACCGCTACCGTATAGAGATCCTTTTCTTTCAGCAGCAGCTTCGGCAGGATAAAATCACTCCACGGAAAAACAAAACTGGTCAATGCCGTATACACAATAATTGGCAGCGACAACGGCAGATTGATCTTATAAAACACTTGAAAATTCGTTGCCCCGTCAATCCTCGCCGCCTCATCTATGGAGATTGGTATCGTATCAAAGAAACCCTTCTGTGTCAGATACCCCATCGGCGCGTTAGCGCTGTAGATTAGAATCAATCCCCACATTTTATTGATCAATCCAAATTGTGTCATAATAATATAGACCGCAATCATCCCCATAAAAGAAGGAAACATACCCAGCACCAATGTCGTCTTCATGATCATCTTTCTGCCGCCAAACTGAAATCTGGACATTGTATATGCCGTCAGGATGACCAGAAAACTCCCAAGCAGGCAGCTCATCACGGCAATAAAAAGCGTGTTGCGAAACCACTGCGGATAGTTGTACATTTCCGTATCCGTAAACAGATTGCGGAAGGTATCCAGACTGTACTCCTGCGGAAAAAATCCCTTAAAGGAATAGATGGATCCTGACTTGCTGAAGGACGCAAGGATCAGCCACAGGCACGGAAACAGAAATATAAAGCAGACCGCAATCAAAATCAGATGTGTCAGCGCAGTGTCAATCATGCGCGCAGTTTTTCTTTTCATCGGAAAGTATCCTCCTCTCTGTAGGATGTGCTGTTCGTATAAATCAACAGGGAAATCAATGACGTAATAATGAAAATGACCAGACTGATTGTTGCGCCTACATTATAGTAATTATTATTGATTGACAGGTTATACAGCCAGTTGATCAGAAGGTCGGTATCACTGGCAAGGAAATAACCGTCTATATACAGCCCGCCCCTCAGGAAGAAAAAGATACCGAAATTGTTAAAGTTCCCGATAAACTGTGAAATTAGAACCGGTGTCGTAGAAAACAGCACAAAAGGCAGCGTAATGTGACGGAACTGTTGGAACGCGCTGGCGCCGTCAATTTTTGCCGACTCCATCTGACTGGCATCCCTATTAGAGAGAATGCCGGTAGCCAACAGCATAATGGAAGGTACGCTGATCCATGCATTGATTATAAGTCCGATGATTCTTGCCATCCACTTTGCATCAATATCCAGAAATCCCACTGCATGGTGCCCCATACCTGTAATAATCTGATTCACCGGTCCGCCATAAGAGAACATGAACTTAAAGCCGAGCAGCGTGATAAATCCCGGCACCGCATATGCGAGCATAGGAAATGCCCTCCAGAACGCCTTACCCTTAACGCAGTCTTTATTCAAAAGGAGCGCCAATCCAAGCCCCGCAAAATAATTGACTGCCGTGGAGATTAACGCCCACATCAGGTTCCAGCCCAGAATTCTGATGAAAGTCGGCGCGAATTGCGACAGCGTCGCCACCTGCACAAAATTATCAATCCCCACCCAGTCTACCAGCTTGGGCGGAACTGTACTGCCTCCGTAATTGGTAAACGCGATCAGAATCATAAAGACAATTGGCAAAATATTGAAAACGCATACCCCAAGAATCGGTAGTAGCAAAACCGTCTTATAAAATTTGCGGTCCAGAAACTGTTTAAGCTCCTCCCGGAATCCCATTGGTCGGCCGCCTCTTTCGCAGAGCTTCTGCGTCTCATAAGCATCCTTGATATTGGACAGATAGCAGTACGCCAAGAAAAGTACCGCGATGGCAGACAGGATTCCCATCAGCAGCATGACTACGGAATTATCCCCTTCGATGCCAAGCCATGTATCCGCCTCCTGCGTTCCCAGCGTAAACAACCCCGCCAAATCCTTGAAGCCACGATGTACAAAGTAGATAACCGCCATCACCAACACGGCAAAATAGCACAGTCCTTTGCCAATCTGACCGTACAGCATCTGCCCCAGCCCCATTACGCACATACTCAGCTTTACATTTCTGCCCGCCCTTTTTAGCACATCATGCACTGTATTTTTTCTATTGCCTCTTTTCATACCATTCCTCATTTCTTACCCACGTCCTCCGTGGCAAATATCACATCTTCAGATCCATCCTTGTCAGACTACCGACCACACTACTGCCCACCTGCAAGCGTGTGGATTGCATCATAGATTTGTTGATCCACCGACTCCAGCCCTTCCTTGATCAAATCAATCGACGTATATTTTTTATCCGTTGTGCGGAAAGCATCCTTTGCCAAATCCTGAAAAAAGGTCTGCGCCGGTGTCCATACCTGCTCAATCTCTCTGATAGATGGCATAATCACAATATCTCCTTGATCCAGATTGCGGTATATAATCTCGGAAATACCGCCTGCCGCCTGCGCCGCATCGCTGCGCGCCGGCACAATACCTAAGTACTCGTGTCTTTTCATGACCATCTCATAGTCCGTGGCAAATTCCACAAAAGCAAGACATGCATTGGGCGCCTTCGTATAAGCGCTGATTGCATAACCGTTGACGCCGCCCATCGTCTTTAAAGGAATCAATTCCGGATTCTCCTCTGTCAGATCACCGCTGGCTGGTAATTTAGGCACCTGCGTGACCACCAGATTCTCTTCCGCTTTCTTCTCAGCCTCTTCCGCGCTTAAGCCTTCTTTCTCATACACATTGGTCAGTTCCCTCAAAAACAATGATGTGACATCCGGCGTTGTCATAGTGGCAAAATAAGTGCCATCTGCCAGCTTACTGTAAGCGCTCACCGTAACGGAATCGTCGATACAGTCCTCATTCATCAATTCTGCCTGCTGCAGGATTACATTGGCGCCTACAGCCGCATCCCCTGCCGCAAATCCGATATCCGTCGCATCCGTATTATTATCTCCGAATACATACCCGCCATAGGAGAAGAGGAATCCAGATGAAAAGTAGACATCATACAGGGAACGCATATAACCGAATTTACCCTCGCCCCGGTCAACAATCTCCTTAGAATACCGATACATATCATTCCAGCTCTCCGCCATGTCCGGAATCTGGTTGCCATTCTTGTCCCACTCAGTCTCCCAATTATCAGGAAGCATATCTTTCCTGTAGAAAAGCATGGATGACTGGATATTGACAGGCACTCCCATAATATATTCCGTACCGTCCACGTCCGCTCTGTAGGCATCCCATGCCGCCTGCGGAATCTTATCATAGCACGACATGCTTTGTGCCGGAATCGGATAAATGTGTTTCCCTTCCACATATTTCATCAAGACATCATTTGCCTGATAGAGCACATCCGGACCATACCCATAAGGACCATCGTCCGCCAGATTGCTATACTGATCCATATTAGCATCCACAGCCACGATTCCGTACTCTGCATACTTCTCATTAAATGCGTCAATCAGCTCTTGAAAATATCCCTCGGATATTGCCGTATCGTTCTCCAGAACACGGATGGTCACGCCTCTCTCCAGTTCTCCGCTGTAGATTCCTTTCAGTTCTGCCGCATCCGCACCTGTTTCTTTTGCGTCGCCGTCCACCGTTTCCGGGGCGCTCTGCTCCGTCCCCGTCCCGCCGCATCCGGACAGCATTCCGACGATCAATATTCCCGCCAGTATCATACTTCCGATCTTTTTCATAATACGCACCCGCCTTTCTTTCTCTTGATAATCGCAAACCCGTCTTTTTTCATGTTTCCGGAGATCTTACCTTGTCTCGCTTCCCCTCTCACCTGCAAAAGATTTGCCGCCAATATCTCGCCCGTCAGATTCAGCTCCTCTGCTTCATTTGACTCATTTGCCACAAGCAGTAATTCTTCCTCGCCCAGCCATCTGCTTAAGTAAAACAGCTTTCCGCGGGAAGTAATTCGAATCCCGCCCCTCTGCACGGTCTTCTGTCTACGAAGCACCAGCAGCTGCTTGATCTGTTTCATGAAATCCTCGTCCCAGTTTTCCCGGTTCCAGTCAAAGCAGCGCCTGTTATCCGGATCATATCCGCCCTCCAGTGGTATTTCCGTCCCGTAATAGATGCAAGGTGCACCCGTGAACATACACATCACCGCCATCGCCGAAAGCACCTTGTCCTTATTACAGTTCACACTGGTATAAAAGCGGTCCGTATCGTGGGAATCCAACAGGTTCATCATCATGGCATTGACCTGTCCTGTATTGCGCATCAGCAGCTCATTAAGCTTCCACGCAAACTCCTGCGCTCCGAAATCTTCAAAAGCATAATAGTCTAAACATGCTTTGGTAAATGCATAGTTCATAATGCTGTCATACTGATCCCCCCGCAGAAAACTATTGGCATCATGCCAGTTCTCTCCGATGATCACACAGTCTTTCTTAGTTTCTTTGACTCGTTTTCTGAAGGTCCTCCAGAAGTCGTGGGAAATCTCGTCAGAAACATCCAGCCTCCATCCGTCTATATCATATTTCCTGATCCATGAAATCGCAATATCCAACAAAAAATCCTGTACTTCTTTATTGGACGTGTTAAATTTCGGCATGTAAGCGCAAAACGAGAAGACCTCATAATTCAAATGATCCCGATCCGGTTTATCACCGTCTATGATAAACCAATCAAAATACGGCGATTCCTTTCCACGTCTGATTACATCCTGAAACTGCGGCAAAAACTCACTGCAATGATTAAACACCGCATCCAGAACGACCCGCATACCTTGTCTGTGCGCTTCCTCCACTAATCTTCCGAAATCCTCATTGGTGCCAAAATGCTCGTCTACCATATAATAATCGGAGATATCATACTTGTGATTCGAAACGGCACGGAAGATTGGCGTAAGATACAGGGCATTCGCCCCAAGCTCCCTAATGTAATCCAGCCGCATGGTAATCCCCGGAAGATCGCCTCCCGCAAAGCTTTTGGGTGTCGGTCTGCCGCCCCACTCCATATTGATGTAGCTCTTGTCTTTCTCCTTCTTTCCGATGCAGAACCGATCCACGAAGATTTCATAGAACACAGCCTCCCGCAGCCAGTCCACTTCCTCATGAATATCCGCCTTATTGATATAGGGCAGCTGGAAAAAATTAAAGTACCCGAGCGTAAAATCATAAGTCTCACTTAACCCGTCCTCTGAAAAATAATATCCTTTTCCGTTTTCCCATATACGGAACACATAAGCTAACCGCACATCCGAGAGTAAAAGCTGCGTCTCGTAATAAGCAAAAAGCTTATCCTCATAACATCGCTCCATACACACACTTTGCTGCTTCTCATGAATCTCGTATTTACATTCATAGATCACTTCCACCTTCTCAATGATATCCCTTCTGTCCAGCCTGAGTCTGATTGCCAGACTGTGCTCGCCCCGCGGGAAACAATATTTAGAATCGGGCACATGCATTATTCCCTGTTCATTCATGTTAACTTCCATCCTCTTTTATGATTAATCTAAGTATTACATTGACAAAAAATGACACTGAGTATATAAATAAGCTATGAGCAAAAAATATACCATCCGCGACATCGCCAGACAAGCCGGCGTGTCCGTAGCTACCGTATCCTATGTAATTAATAACCGTGATGATCAGAGAATCAGCGAGGAAACAAAGAAGAAAGTGCGTCAGATCATAAATCTTTATGATTATAAACCCAACTCTTCCGCGAAGTCACTGGCAACTAATAAGACCTATACCGCCGCGCTTTACCTTTCTCATGAAGACTCTCTGTATAAACGTTCCGAGCAGCTCCATGTGGCGGAAACGCTTTCTGCTGTCCTGAAACGGCACGGCTATCACCTGCTCTTGCAGGATGAGACTGACATAAGCCAAATCGATTACACCGATGCGATCCTCTGCTATGACACCACCACCGATTTCTTCTGTGAGCTCGGTGACAAGAATCTGATTCCACTGATTGCAATAGATATTCTGATTGATGCTCCTTTGCCGATTTTCTTTCAAATATGTACGGATTACCGGAAACAGAAAGAACAGGCGGACGCGCATTTCGGTGCGGACAACTATGTCTACTGCTGCCTTACGCCCAACAATGCAGAAGTGCGGACTCTGATCCGCAATACCTTTCAAACCGTATCCTTCATCGACCGGAATCAGGATATTCCTTCCGGAAATATTGTGTACAGTCAGTCTTCCATGCGAACCCTGCTCCCCTCCGGCTCCCTGTATCTGCCGTGCGATACGCATTCCAAAATGGAGCAAGTCTTCGTCTGTATGGAGCTTGCCATGAACCGTGTCCCCGACTGCGCACATCTGTGCTTCGTATAACACCGCGGTAAGTGTGTTCTTCGTGTCCGGAACACACTTAAACCGCTCATATCCTTAAGCCCCTACAGAAATATCATACCTTATTCCGTAAAATCTACCGTCAGTTCCTGTGTCGCCGGATTATAGTTAAATGTATAGGTTCCGGCTTCCTTTGCAATCATGTTATAATTCTCCGCACCGTCTACGTATGACAGAGATGTCTCGTCGCTGATGTTGCTGTAACGCACATATTCGTTGCCGACATTAGAATTACCATCCACGGTGATCAGTGAGGTCAGCAGAAATTCATCCCCTTCCTCCAAATCAATTGTCAATGTATGTACTCCGTCCTTCTCCACAAATCCGTACTGCGCATCGTATTTATCTTCCCATCCCGTAACGATTGCACCCTTAATAAAGTAAGCCACCTCGCCATCCGACATTTCCGCAGACATTTCTCCGTTATAGGTCCACTCGATGGTGTCATATGGATTAGAGTTATAATTCTCCTTCGTAGCCTCAGTATAATAACTATTCTTCGTGTCATACACGTCCGCACCGGGATAAGTCTTTAGCGTAAAAGTATAATTACCCTGTTTCACGCATTTAATATTGGATTTCTGAGAACTTTCAGACAGTCCTCCGGCTACTGCGAAATATTCCGTCCCATCTATATCTGTATTCGCCATGTAACCACCGCCCCGCTGGTTGTTCCATGAAGTGTCAATTGCAAACTGAAATTCATCACCCTCGCACAAATCTACCGTAATCGTATAGGTATTCTCGCCTTCCACCTTTGTCATATAATGCTCATCGTTAATCGTCTTACCCCAGTTGGAGACCGCAAGTAATGGACTCGTACCACTACCCAGAATCGCGAACGTTCTCGTATCCTCTATATTCTCCATAAATCCGGCAAATACATCCGTATCCTGCGTAATCGCCTGCGCAAAATCAAATTCATGCGCCAACGTCGGCGTCGCAAACCATCCCATAAAAATCTGGTTTTCTTTCTCCGGCGTGTACTCCGTAACCGTATCTCCACTCTTTACTTCTTCCTCAGACAATACGGTCGTACCGTCCGTATCATAAAAAGTTACCTTATATACCTGTTCTTCCATCGGCTCCGCCTCGTTCACCGGCTCCTGCACATCCGGCTGCACTTCAGAAGCGGTATTCGCGGAATCTGTTCCCGCTGTCGTATTCTGACAACCTGACAAAATTACTGTTCCTAACAGTGTGGCTGCAATCGCTAACCCAATTCTTCTCTTCATAATTTTCCCTCCATTTCTAGTCATACAACTTCTCTTGCTTAACCAGTTAAGCACTTTTGTAAAAAAATCCGCTTCGCTCAATTGCGTGTTTTATCTCGCAAACCTAAATGAGCGGAGCGCCACTTATAGCCTATTTCTTCTATTGCTTAACTGGTTAAGCACATTGTAATATTTAAGTCCGCCTTTGTCAATTTCTGTAATAGACAAAAGCAGACTCCTAATTTTGTTGACAATTACCAAAAGTAATGTGCTGTGCAAATGACCCTATCCTACCACTCAATCACCGCCGAAGCCCATGTCAGTCCGCCACCAAAGCCGGACATTGCAACCTTCATTCCCGGTTTCAACATCCCTTTGCGGTTCATCTCATCCAAAAGAATCGGAACACTGGCTGCGGAAATATTTCCGCAATGATCCAAGCTGATCGGGAACTTATCTTCAGGCACCTTCAATCTCTTGGCAACCGACTGCAAGATTCTGATATTTGCTTGATGAAGTGCGAAATAATCGATATCTTCTACCGTCAATCCCGCCGCCTCGATTGTTCTGTGGAGCGATGCCGGCACCTCGGTCACCGCAAATTTGTATACTTCCTGTCCATCCATATGTACATATTCCAGTTCCTTGGATGTCTCTACCAAGGGATTGTTATTAGAACGATTGGCACAGGCAAGCACATTTCCTTTAACTCCATCGCTTCCTTGGTCAAAGGCGAGCACACCTTCCCTATCGTCCTTGCGCACCACTGCCGCACCCGCTCCGTCTCCAAAAAGAACACACGTACTCCTATCGTTCCAATCCATCACCTTGGATAATGTTTCCGCACCAAGAATCAGCGCTGTCTTATAAGTTCCGGTCTGTAAATATGCGTGTGCAATATTTAAGGCAAACATGAATCCGGAACATGCGGCATTGATATCAAATGCGACAGCATTTACCGCCCCAATCGCTGCCTGCACTTCACACGCACAAGCCGGAGTTACATGGTCGGCGGACAATGTCCCTACAATAATTAAATCAATCTCTTCCGCAGTTACGCCCGCATCTTCCATCGCGCGCTTTGCTGCTTCCGTAGACATCTCCGCCGTTGTCTCTTCCTTTACCAAATGCCGTTCTCTAATGCCCGTACGGCTGCTAATCCACTCGTCGGAAGTATCCATAATTTTAGATAAATCGTCATTTGTCACAACTGTCTTAGGCAGACAGCTTCCCGTTCCTATGATTCTTGTTCCCATCTTTTTCCTCACCCTGAAAATATAGAATCTGATATGGCTCTTCTATGCCATAATATAAGTCTTAGCTTCGACCGCCGCTACGGACGAAATTCATCCATAATATCTTTTACATGTTCCAGCTTCGTTGCCCGATATGCATTTGCTCCGCAGAATAAAAGCGCATCGTCAATCTTGCCTTTCACTGCATTAACCAGTGCCTCTGTGATACAGTATGGTGTCTTGGCTGGGTCACAGGTGCTGACGCAGAGGTGACACTTGCCATGCGGAATCTGCTCTTCTTTTGCCCTTTTCATAAAAGGATTCAAAATAGCCCTTCCGGGCATTCCCACCGGACTCTGCACAATAACAATATCCTCTTTCGCAGCATCAATATACGCCTGTTTATAGGAGTCATCCGCATCACACTCATAAGTTGTCACGAAACGAGTCGCAACTTGTACTCCCGAAACTCCCATTTCCATATAATGCTCCATGTCTTCACGAGTATACACACCGCCAGCCATAATGACCGGAATCTCTGTCTCATGCTCTGATGCCGTTTCATTCACTTTATCTATAATTGCTTTGACTTCATCGTCATAATGGAGCCCATCGACATCCTCAAGCTGCTCTTTATGAAATCCGAGATGTCCTCCCGCCAACGGTCCTTCAATGACTATTGCGTCCGGCAGTCTGCTGTACTTTTTCCACCAGTAGCGCATGATGACCTGTACGGATTTGACACTGGACACGATAGGTGCCAGTTTTGTCTTTGCCGTACCGACTAGCTTTGGCAAATCCATCGGTAATCCGGCGCCCGATATAATCAAATCAATACCTGCCTCTACAGCCGACTTGACATATTCTTCATATTTTCTCGTGGCAACCATGATATTCGCACCGAGAATACCGCCTTTTGCAATCTGACGTGCC
>ERZ779632.1320-NODE-1320-length-10397-cov-10.853510_pt1 | contig 10397 bp, 7 predicted proteins | sample MGYA00514194_ERZ779632 | MGnify/ENA primary metagenome ERZ779632 (study PRJEB29562, sample SAMEA4376704) | mouse gut metagenome | isolation source: Cecum | study: EMG produced TPA metagenomics assembly of the A DSS colitis mouse model was used to assess the...
CTGAAATAAATCATACAATCTGTGTGGCAACGGAGTATGGCGCAATTGTTTTAAGACAGCATCCCCTTATAAAAGTACATCAGGGAAGAATGAATCAGGAACAGATAGCAGAATTCATAAGCAATGGAAAATTTGATGTTGTGGTAGATGCAACACATCCTTTTGCTAAGGAGATTACTTATAATATACAGGCTGCATTGAAAGAAATGGAGCGGATTGGAATATCAATTCCATATTTGAGGTTGAAAAGAGACGGTATTACGGAGAGAGAAAACGGCATTACCTATTTTGAAACAAACGAGGAATGTGTGAAAGCGTTGGAAGATACGGAAGGAAATATTCTTTTGACTACCGGAAGCAAGGAATTGTACAAATATTGTGTTTCTGAAGGAATAAAGCATAGATTGTATGTAAGGGTACTTCCAAGTGTGGAAAGTCTTTCTCTATGTACAGAGCAGGGTATTTGCGGGAAACAGGTTATTGCAATGCAGGGACCTTTTACTGCGGAGATGAATGAGGCTATCATTCGCCAATATGAAATAGCTTATCTTGTAACGAAGGAGAGCGGTGTGCCCGGAGGTTATCAGGAAAAGATAAACGCTGCGAAGAGAACCGGAGTGAGGATATTTGTAATTGGCTGTTCTGATGAGGGAGAAGGGTATTCTTTTTCTGAAATATGCCAAAAACTTGAAGATATAGGAGGAGAAAAATTTAGGGCGAAGAATCAGATAAAAGAGAATATGGAAATTATTCTGGCAGGTATTGGTATGGGACATGTAAACGGTCTAACGAAAGAAGTAGAGAGGGTGATTAGTGAAGCAGACATTTTATTAGGGGCAGAGAGAATGCTTAATGCTGTCTATTCTAAAGCAGAAAGACATCCTTTTTATCAGGCAGAACAGGTCATTCCTTATCTGCATGATATACAGAGCGGAAGTTTATTTGAGGAAAATAAAAAAGTTGTGATTCTTTTTTCGGGAGATAGTGGATTTTATAGCGGGTGTCAGCCTTTATATGCGGCACTGGAAAAAGAAATTACCGAAGGTCGCATAAAGGCATCTTTGCGTATTCTTCCGGGTATTTCTTCCATAGCTTATCTGGCTTCCTGCATTGGAGAAAGCTATCATGATGCGGCCGTTTACAGTATACATGGGAAAAAATTATACAACCTTGCACACCGGATCAAAAGCAGGTCAAAAACATTTCTGATTACATTTGGTGTAAAAGATATAAATCAGTTGGGAGAACTGTTGACAGATGCGGGAATGCAAAAATGTGAAATTATAACAGGATATCAGTTATCCTATGAGGAACAGCGGGTAGAGAGGCATACGCCGTTAGAGTGTATGGAATTGAAGGAGGAAGGGTTATATACATGTTTTGTTAAAAATCCATATGCTACGCAAAGAAGATTGACACATGGTGTTGCAGATGGTCAATTTATCAGGGACAGGGTTCCTATGACAAAAGAAGAGATTCGAGAGGTTAGTATCTGTAAGCTGCGATTAAAAGAAAAGGCGGTAGTTTATGACATTGGCAGTGGCACGGGTTCTATTGCAATAGAAATAGCGGGCATTTCTGACGATATACAGGTGTATGCGGTGGAGCAGAAGCATGAAGCAGTTTTATTAATTGAAAAGAATAAAAAGAAATTTGAACTGCAAAATGTAACAGTGGTAGAGTCGAGAGCACCAGAGGGATTAACTGAACTTCCAATGGCGACACACGCATTTATAGGAGGAAGTGGCGGCAGATTAAAGGAAATACTGGTGTCACTCCGACAGATGAATCCCGACATGAGGGTTGTGGTAAATGCTGTCAGTATGGAGACAATTTGTGAAATGAGAGAGATTTTATCAATGGATGATATGATAAAAGAAGAAGAGATTGTGCAATTACAGGTAAGCAGGGCAAAAAAAGCAGGAAATTATCATTTGATGCAGTCTGAGAATCCGGTTTGGATTTGTGCATTTGATTTCTGCGGCAAAGAGCCTGAAAGAAAGGCGTGATATTTGCATGAAAATAAAAAGAGTTATGATTGCCGCCCCTAAAAGTGGAAGCGGAAAAACAGTAGTCACCTGTGCCTTGCTTCAGGTATTAAAGGATTGCGGCTTGAAAGTGGCTTCTTATAAATGCGGACCGGATTATATTGATCCGATGTTTCATGAAAAGATAATAGATGTTCCGGCAAAAAATCTGGATACATTTTTTACAGATGAAGAAAAGACAAGGAAACTTTTTCAAAAAAGTGTAATGAAAATGGACTTTGCAGTTTTTGAGGGTGTTATGGGACTATATGACGGGGTAGGCGGAGTTAAGAAAGAAGGTTCTTCTTATCAGCTTGCAGAAGTGACAAAAACACCGATTGTGCTTGTTGTTGATGCGAAGGGGATGGGACGCTCCATTGTGCCATTGATAGCAGGATTTCTCGATTATGATAAAAAACATTTGATAAAAGCTATCCTGCTGAACCGAATGTCAAAAGGATACTTTGAATTGGTAAAGCCATTGATTGAGGAGGAACTGAAAATCCAAGTGGTCGGTTTTTTGCCTGAAAATGACAAACTGTACATTGATAGCAGGCATTTAGGACTATTTTTGCCGGATGAGGTGAATCATATAAAAGAGAAATTACAGGCGGTTTCTGAATTATTTTTACAGACAGTTTCCGTAGAGCGTATCAAAGAAATAGCAGAAAGCGCGGAAGAACTGGAATCTGAAGAAATAGCGATAAAAGAAACCAGAATCGAAAGCTATGGGGATATTGGTCATGTGAAAGCAGTTAGTGACAGCCGTCCAACGATAGCAGTGGCAAAAGATGAAGCCTTCTGCTTCTATTATGCTGATAATATCCACTTGCTGGAGGAATATGGGGCAAATATAACATATTTTTCTCCGCTGCGGGATGAAAAACTGCCGGAAGGATGCCATGCCCTGTTAATTGGCGGCGGATATCCGGAATTGTATGCGGAACAGCTTAGCGCAAATACGAGAATGCGTGAGGCAGTCAGGAGTGCGGTTGAAAATGAAATGCCAGTCGTGGCAGAATGCGGCGGTTTTATGTATTTACATTCTTCTTTGAAAGATAAAGAAGGGTTTTCTTATGATATGGCGGGAGTTATTCCAGCAGCCTGCTATCATACCGGGAAACTGGTTCGTTTCGGTTACATAGAACTTCGGGAAAAGCAAAAGCACTTCCTGTTAAACGGCGGGGGAATAAAAGGACATGAATTTCATTATTACGACAGCACCTGTAATGGGGCGGACGTAATAGCAGTTAAGCCGGTGACCGGAAAAGAATATGCCTGCATTATAGAAAATAAAACGCAGTGGATAGGATTTCCGCATTTATATTATCCGTCAAATCCTGCATTTGCAAGGGCATTTATTGATAAGGCAAGGGTATATCAAGTAATGATATAGGAAAGGAAGTTTGGAAAAGTGAGTATGGAAAATTCATATCGATTTTTTGAGAACAGGAACTGTAAGTATTTTCCCTGTCATAAGGGATTGGAAAACTTAAATTGCCTGTTTTGCTATTGCCCGCTATATTTAAGGGATAATTGTCCGGGGAATCCTGCATATATAGAAAAGGATGGGAGAAAGATAAAAGTCTGTACAAACTGTACCTTTCCCCATCATCCTGAAAATTATGATGCGGTAATTCAGATATTGAAAAGGTAAGAGCGCATTATGATAACAGAGTATGGGAATGTACGAAAGCGCGTAAAGAAAAGTAATAGTAGATTGTCAGACAATCGAAGGTGTATCGTGATGAAGTGAGAGCTTTTAAACGATGCACCTTTTTAGATTCAATTCTGAGGGAGTGTATACTTGGTTGTCCAGATTTCAGGGAAGGACGGCAATACGGATTTATGATTGTGTTTGGTATTTGGAGTGAAGGTAACAGGATTTTGCTAAAAATTTACAAACACACTTGACAATATCTCTCTGAGGGAAGCGGTGGTCTTTCGATAGAGCATGTGGATTTTGGCTATCTTCCGGGGCAGCAGGTGTTAAAGGATGTGTCGTTTGCCGTAAAACCCGGACAGAAGATTGCGCTGGTTGGTTATAACGGTTCCGGCAAAACTACTCTGGTAAAGCTGCTCCTGCGGTTATATGATCCGGACGGAGGAAAAATATGTTATCATGGAAGGGACATTCGGGATTATCAGGTTATGGCATACCGGCGCAGCATCGGCTCCGTTTTTCAGGATTTTAAGCTGTATGCGGCGACCCTAAAGGAAAATGTGCTGATGGATGCGGCGGACGGAAGCCGGGAGGAAAGCTTTCGCGTGGAGCAGGCGCTGTACGACGCCCATTTTACGCTGGAGGATAACAGGCTTTCCTATCAGATCGAGACGCCGCTTACCACAGAGTTCGAGAAAGACGGGGTAAACCTGTCGGGCGGGGAGGCGCAGAAGGTTGCCATTGCCCGCACGCTGTATCGGAAACAGAACATGATTATTATGGATGAACCCAGCAGCGCGCTTGACCCGCTGGCGGAATATCGGTTGAATCAGGAGCTGAATGAGATTGCCAGGGATAAGACGGTTATTTTTATTTCCCACAGGCTGTCCACGGTTCGGGATGCGGACTGTATTTATATGATGGAAAACGGCAGAATTGTGGAAAGCGGCACCCATGAGGCGCTGCTGGCGGAAGATGGGAAATACGCGGCGATGTGGAAGGTGCAGGCGGGTTTGTATACATAATTAAGCGCTGACGCTTTTCAAGGGTCTGCTTGTGTTTATACTATTTGCGCAATTAATGTGACTCTGAGAAGGGTTTCGCAATTGCTTATATACATGATACAAGAAAGGAAGCTTAATATGGGAATAAAAATAAATCCTGGGGAAAAGATCGGGATCGTATGCTGCTCTAACGGGTGGGAAAAAAGGAAGGATGCCAAGGTATGGCGGCTGGAGGAAGTTCTTCTCGGAATGAGGCTTGTTCCGGTATTTTCTCCTTATATTTTTGAGAGAGGAAGCGTAGAGAGCGGAAGCGCCGCAGAGCGGGCCGGGGCGTTGATGGACTTTTACAGGGATGATTCCATAAAGGCTGTTTTTGACATTTCCGGCGGGGATATCGCAAACGGAATTTTGCCTTATCTGGACTATGGGGTGATTGCTGACAGCGATAAGCAGTTTTGGGGCTATAGCGATCTGTCGACTGTCCTTAACGCTATTTATGCAAAAACCGGAAAGTCTTCCGTATTGTATCAGATCTGTAATCTACTCTACGAGCATGGAGAAGAACAGCGAAAGAATTTTCAGAGTACTATTTTGGGAGAGGGAAAAGAGCTGTTCACGTTTCCCTGCGATTTCCTGCAGGGCAAAGAGATGGAAGGAATCGTAGCAGGCGGAAACGTCCGCTGCTTCCTAAAGCTTGCCGGAACGCCATATTTTCCCGATTTAACGGGTAAGGTGCTTTTGCTGGAGTCTTTGGGCGGCACGGCGGCGCAGATGCTTACTTATTTCAGCCAGCTGCAGCAGCTGGGGACGTTTGAGAAGGTGAAGGGGATTTTGCTGGGCACGTTTACGCAGATGGAGAGTGAGAAGTGTACGCCGGATGTGTGGACGCTGCTCGGGCGCTTTGTAGGATCGGAGCTTCCTGTGGCAAAGACGGCGTTTATCGGGCATGGGACGGATTCGCGGGCGGTGGTAGTGGGGGAATACAGGAGGTTTTGCTGACAGGGCGATTAAAATAGAGATTGACAAGGCGTTAAGGGAATTAATATAATAAGATAAAGTTATAAAAAGTTATAAAATAAATTAAAACTTATAAAAAATTATAAAAGGAGTGTCCTTATGACTAATCCCTTTACGCTTTCCTTTGGTAAAAAACCGTTACAATATGTCTCTCGCATTTCTCAGATGCAGGAAATTATAGACAATTTCAATGATGAAACCCCTTCTAATCAAATTTATATGATTACAGGCGTCAGAGGTTCCGGCAAAACGGTTATGATGACGAGCATAGCCAATGAGTTAAGAGGAACGGAAGGGTGGATAGTCGCAGAGTTAAATCCGACCAGAGATCTTTTGCAGAGTCTTGCAGCAAAACTATATAGTCTGCCGGAAATGTATGCACATTTTGTACAGGCGAAGCTTGATTTTTCTCTTTTGGGGCTAGGCCTGTCTCTGGAAAACGCGACGCCGATTACTGATATTGAAAATGCGATTGAATTGATGCTGGCTGAGCTGAGAAAAAGAGGAAAGAAGCTCCTGATTACCATTGACGAGGTTACAAACAGTGAATATATCAGAGTGTTTGTCAGCGCTTTTCAGATTTTCCTGAGACAGGATTATCCGCTTTTTCTGTTAATGACGGGATTATACGAGAATATTCATAATCTTCAAAACGATAAGGCGCTTACTTTTTTATACAGAGCGCCGAAAATGCTGTTAGAGCCGTTAAATTGTACCGCGGTCAGGAGGCGGTATATGGATATTTTTAAGCTGGATATGGAAGCGGCAGGTGAAATGGCCGGATTAGTGAAGGGCTATCCTTTTGCATTTCAGGTGTTGGGTTATCTTTACTGGGAAAATAACAATAATAAATCGCTGGCGGATATATTGCCGGAATATGACCAATATCTTGAGGAATATGTGTACAGTAAAATATGGACGGAGACTTCCGCTAAGGACAAAAAAATATTGGAGACAATGGCTAGAAGCGGAGAAACAAAAATTAAAAATATCAGAGAAAAAAGCGAGATGACGTCGGGCGAGTTTTCCGTGTATAGAGAACGGTTAAAAAATAAAGGTATATTGGATACGAGAACATATGGAGAAGCAACCTTTGCCTTACCGCGGTTTGCGGAATTTATTCTGGCAAGGATAATTTAGCGTTCCCTGCGCGAAATGGCTTGTGCAACCGCCAGTTGACAAACTTCCAAGCGGTCTGTATGGATATTCCCCGAGGCCTCTATATAATAAAATCAGCTGAAAAATACAGGTGTGAAGTTATAGAAAGGATTCGTTCGGAAAATTGCGGGAGAATCCTGAAGGGAGAAAAATATGACGCTTGGAGAAAAGATTTACAGGTTAAGAGCAGGGGAGGGGCTTTCGCAGGAGACCTTTGGGGAGAGGCTTGGGGTTTCCAGACAGTCTGTATCCAAATGGGAGACAGACCAGTCTGTTCCCGAGCTGGACAAAATTGTGGCCATCAGCGAAATTTTCGGGGTCAGTACGGATTATCTTCTAAAGGAAACGGAGGAGGCGTATCGGGAGAAAGAGCCATATCGGACAAAAACGGAAAATCCGCCGCGGGAGGATGCGTATTTCCGTGTGGAATATCACGGCGGCCGTCGGAGGATTCATTATGAATATAAGAGTAAAAGAATGATCGGAAATCTGCCGCTGGTGCATGTTAATTTGGGTGCGGGCCTTTATAAGGCAAAGGGTGTGATTGCTGTGGGCGCGGTTGCGCAGGGCGTTCTGGCTATTGGCCTTGCGGCGATGGGAGGGCTTTCCATCGGCATAGTCTCTCTGGGGCTGCTTTCCATTGCTGCTTTTGCCTTTGGACTCATTGCTTTTGGCAGTCTGGCAGTGGGCGTAATCAGCATGGGAGCTATTTCATTCGGGATTTTCTCTTTGGGAGCGGTAGCTGTGGGACAGTTTGCGTTCGGCGCATCCGCTCACGGCGCGCAGGTGGCGGTGGGCGATGTGGCAAGCGGGAATATCGCGCTGGGATATTCCCGGGCGGTGGGCGCATACACGGAAGTGAGCAACCGCAATCCCTTTGACTATGAGAATGCCTGCCGTCTGATCGACGAGCACGTTTCTTCGAATTGGCTCTTTTTCAGAACCTGGGCGAAATGGATGGTAAAAATATTTTAAGCTGTTACAGCAGGTCAAAAAAATCCATCTGCCCGTTTTTCCATGATTTTTGTTCGGCCTGTTTTATTACATCATTTTTAGACAGTTCTCCGATCAACAGCGGAGAGGCGGGATTGTGCAGCTTCTGGTTTTTCGCCACAATTTCGCTATTATAATTGGCATAGCAGTACAGACATCCGTGTCCGCATGTGTTATAGGCGCCGATATCCGCGCCCAGCAGACAATCGCACTCTTTTCGCGCCGTTTTCTTCTGCGGCACAAGCAGCTTACAGCCAAGGGCTTTTTCCAGCACGGCTTTGGACATGCAGCCGTCGGCGTCTACGTTTTTTCGGATGAGTTTTGGATTTTCACAGCATAAATGTATTTGCAGCTTATATTCCACTGCAATTTCAGAAAATGCGGCAATTATTTTTTCCTGTTCGTCTTTTGTGACACTGCGGGCTTTGTTGAAATTTCGCAGTGTTTTTTCATATAGATCAAGAAAGCTTACGACGCATTGTTCTGTATATCCGGAAAGCGCTCTGGCCATCTGACAAAACTGTTCTATGTGATAATCGACGGGGTAGCGGTCCGTTATGAAAACAGGGTCGTACCGCCAGCTGAGCCGTTTCTTTCCAATCTGTTCGGAGAGCTGTTTAAAGTAGTCGATAACCAGTTCTCCGGGCGGTACATGGGGTTCGATTTCCTGTCCGTATGGCGTGATTGTCACGAACCAGAACATATCAAATGCTGATAAGAGGGAAAGCCTCTCCAGCATGGGGAAGGGGTTTTTCGTGCAGAAAACAATCATATCCACCACTTCCGGGCGCAGGATATATTTTGTCACCTGTGTCGGATAATAGGGATTTCGCGTAAGCACATATCCCTCTTTGATGCGGTTGTAAAACCAGTCGCTGTAGCAGGCGGGAATATCCGTCCTGCTTCCCGTGTTCAAAATCATTTTATTATGCGCCTTTAATATTGTATAATTTAACCGTCCACATCAATAGTAACACGAAACAGGAGGATTGGAAAATGCCAAAGATAAAGATTGGTTCCCATGTGAAGATGGCTGGAAAGGAAATGTTTCTGGGATCGGTAAAGGAGGCGGAGTCCTATGGGGCGAACGTCCTTATGCTATACACGGGAGCGCCGCAAAATACGGTGAGAAAGGAGATAGAGGCGTTAAACATAGAGGCCGGGTGGGAATATGCAAAAAAGGCGGGCATTGAGGAAATCGTGGTTCATGCCCCGTATATCATTAATCTGGGAAATACCGTGAAGCCGGAAACCTTTGAGCTTGGCGTCGTCTTTCTTGAAAAGGAAATCAAAAGAACGGCGGCCATGGGCAGCAGGATTTTGGTGCTGCATCCCGGTTCCCATGTGGGAGCAGGGATTGAGGCAGGAATCGGGCAGATCATAAAGGGTCTCAATCGGGCACTTGACAAAAATGAGGACGATGTTTATATCGCGCTGGAAACCATGGCAGGAAAGGGAAGCGAGATGGGCAGCGCTTTTGAGGAGTTAAGGATGATATATGACGGCGTGCATAAAAAAGACAGGCTGAGGGTCTGCTTTGATACCTGTCATGTAAACGACGCCGGATATTCACTGGTTGAGGATTACGAAGGCGTGTTACAGCAGTTTGATAAGGCAATCGGGCTGGAACAGATCGCGGCGATACATGTTAACGATAGTATGAATCCCTGCGGATCCCACAAAGACCGTCATGCCAATATAGGTGAAGGCTGTATTGGGTTTGCTGTTTTAAAGCGGATTGTCCATGATGAACGGTTTGCCCGGGTACCGAAGATTCTGGAAACGCCCTGGATTTGCGCGGAGGGGAGTAATGAAAAAACGATTCCGCCGTATAAAGAAGAGATTGCAATGCTATTGGAATAATAAGAGATAAGACTGTTAAGGCATCGGTGAAAAATCCGATGCCTTTTGCAAAATATGCCCCAAAAACTGTAATCTGTTCCTCTTCATAACATATTTAGTTCATATTCTGATAAATTACTTTTAAACGCGAAATACGGAAAACGAATCGGTTTAAAACCTTGAAACAGGGAGGTATTTATCATGGATGAACAACGAGCATGGTTACGAAGCAGGAGAAAGAAGCGGCTGCGCGTTCTGGCAGCGGCGCTGGGTTTTTGTGTGCTGCTTTCGAGCTATCCAAATATATTGGAGACATTGTCGGCTCTGGCGGCGGAATCAGAGGAAGGGGAAGAGGGCTCTTATGTGATTACTTCCTTTGCGCCGTTGGATGAGGAGACCAAAGAGCAGACCGTTTCCGTGGGTACGGATATGGAGAGTCTGTATCTGCCCGATACGCTGGAGGCTGTTGTTCGCTTCGGAGATGAAAAAATCGAGAGGGGGGAAGAAAGCTCCGAAGATTCTGAGCAGGAAGACGAGGAAGAGAATCCGAACGACAGCACAGGTGAAGGAGATACCGATATAGAGGAGAACCCGGACAGCGGAGAGAACGCAGGCGGAAACGGTGATTCCGAGGGCAAAGAGGACGCAGACGGAAACGGTGATTCCGAGAATGGAGAGGACGCAGACGGAAAC
>ERZ779632.1321-NODE-1321-length-10391-cov-5.444272_pt1 | contig 10391 bp, 11 predicted proteins | sample MGYA00514194_ERZ779632 | MGnify/ENA primary metagenome ERZ779632 (study PRJEB29562, sample SAMEA4376704) | mouse gut metagenome | isolation source: Cecum | study: EMG produced TPA metagenomics assembly of the A DSS colitis mouse model was used to assess the...
CCAAGTATGTCATCAATGAGGGGAACCTGGATTTGCTGAGCGTCAAGAAGGCCCAGATCAACGCCACCCGCAAGGATGTCACCGCTTATCTGGCCAAGGACGGCACCGTGCTGTGGGCCACTGAGATTGGCAACAGCGACGCTTGGATGATCGTTGGCGACTACTATCAGGCCACCAACACCTCCGGCAAGGTTGTGTGGTTCGCTCACGGCTGGACCATCGGCGGCGAGGAAGTCGACGTCGACCTGGGCACCATCCGCGGCGAGGCCGAGAAGTATGCTCCCGGCGAGCTGGTGCATTACGTGCTGGCTAACGGCGGCACCGGTGAATACGCGCTGGAGAAGCCCAACAACACCGGTTCTAGCAGCTGGTACAGCCATGATGGGGCACAGATCACCGAGCGCAGACTCACCAAGAAGGTTGACAACAAGGATGAGTACAGCGGCGAAGGTATTTACAACGTCGCGCAGTTTGTCAAGAACAACGGCACTAACACCGAATACAAAATTCATCCCGCCAATTCCCTGATTCCTCTGGAAGATTACACCAACTACGTGAATCCCACCACCGCTGCTACCGCTACGGGCGGCAGGATTTATGCCGATGAGATTACTAATAACACTGACCACGTGTGGAACTATCGCAGCACCACCTATAAGGACGACGGTGTGAAGTTCATCTATGTGAACTTTGACCCCATCACCGGCAATGTCGACTATGTCAGCGTTCGCAAGGATGCCCAGACTGTCGAGAACAAAGAGCTGGCTAGCTTCAACAGCGCTTGGAAGAACGCTGCCACCAACGTCAATGCCAACACCATGAACTGGGTTGTCAGCCCCGCTGAGGCCTATGTCAACAAGGATGGCAACGTTGCGGCCGTGGTTATCAAGAACGAGCCCGCTGCTGCCGATCTGTCCAATGTTGTGATTGTCGGCGAGTACGTTGGTACCGAGACCGGCAAGAATGTCGGTGCTGAGAACGCCAGCGCTATCGGCAATACCTCTCAGCGTGAGTACCGTCAGGGCCCGAATTTCGACGAGGTTAAGACCGGTACCTTCAAGAATGGTCATAACGTGGGCGACATTGTTGTCATCCGCTCTACGGATGAGAACGGTGTGATGGACTGCAAGATGTTCAACGGCGGCGTGTATGCGGATCGCAACCCCGACGTCCTGACCGCTAAGGGCATCACCAAGCTGAAGAATGCCGCGACTGAAACCAGCAAGATTGCGTTCTATGTTGGCGCTAAGGCTGGCAACTCCGTCACCTCTCAGGGTGGTACGGACATTTCCGGCACTGCTTCTATCATGAGCGACAAGCAGGTTGAGGCTGATAATCTGGGAAGCCTTAATGAGTTTACCCGGGAGGAGTACAAGGGCCTGATTAAGGTTGCTGGCGCCAAGTGGATTGACCTGCGCGCCAACCGCGGCAGCAACGAGGTCCAGAGCTTGAGCGATCTGCTTGACCTGGATAACGACACGGTTCGGATCAAGGTCCTGCTGAATGCCAACGACAACACCGATACCTTCCGCCGCGCCTATGCCATCGTTGTCATGGCTGGCTCTAAGGGTACGACTGCCCCGCCGGTGGTTGATAACTCCGTGGAGTTTGACAGCAGCGTTACCGCGCTGAAGCTGAATACGGCTCTGGAGAAGAACAATGTCAAGGTTGTCGAGAGCTGGACTGCCGATGGCAACCTGGATATCCCCGCTGGCAAGACCCTGACGGTCAACGGCAACCTGAACATGGGCGGCTATGGAATTACCTTCGGTAAGGACGCCAAGCTGGTTGTCAATGGCGAGCTGAAAATTGGCAAGAGCCTCGGTGCTTTCGCTAATGTCAAGGCTGACTCTCTGAATGTAACGAGTACCTGCACCTTCGGCGGCACTGTCAACGTGACCGGTGCTCTGACCGTTAATTCTGGTAAGACCCTGACGATCACTGGTACCGTGAGTGCGGGCAGCGCTGGCGGCTCGGGCAATATCATTGTGCTTAACACCAACTCTCTGCACATCGCTGGCAATGTTGCCCGTACTCTCACTATTCAGGCCGGTAATGGCTCCGCCGGGAATAACGGCCGTGTTACGATCGGTGGTGAGATGGCCGGTACGTTCAAAGACATGAACGTCGGCACGAGCACGCCCACTCAGGCAATTGCCAAGATCGCGGGTGTCCTTGAGATGAGCGCGAATGCCCAGCTGACTACCAAGGACTTCCAGCCCACTGCGGTCGTTCTCGCTGTTGGCGCTAAGATCACCCTGGAGCAGGGTACCGACAATGCCAACCTCACTGTGAACGATTCCAATGGCAGTGAAATCGATACTGGCACCACTGAGGTTACCATTACGATCGGTGTGGCTGCTAATATCCAAAATGTGACCGCAGGCAGCAGTGTGACTGCCGACGCTGAGACCGAGGCTCCCATTGAAACCACCGCTCCTTTCACGGCTGAGTCTACCCTGGTTTACAATGCGGCTACCTGGGACCAGGCCGTCGCGAAGAACTTTAAGCCTGTCGCTAAGGCGTCTCCCACTTATACGTGGAGTCAATTCCTGAACGACACTAATGGTGGAGTCGATGCTGCCCACGGTGTGACCACCATGCCTTGGCTGCTCACGAAGTTCACTGTGGCTACCGACCTTGTTGAGGGTTCTAAGATTAAGGCGGTTGTCAAGAAGGGCGAAACTAAGGTTGCTGAGACAGAGGTTACGGTTCCCGATGGCACTTGGGTTAAGGATACTGTTAAGACCCTGCATTGGGAGCTGGCTAACAATGCTGACTCTAATGTCAACAGCACCAGCTTGAACCGCGGTGAGCTGAGCGGCTCTTACACCGTTGAACTCACCTGGACTGTCAACGGTGCGTACCCCGATACTCAAACTCCTGTCACGGCCGCTGCTGTTAGCTACACCGAGCCCACTGGGGCCACTGTGGCCAGCAATGACCGGAGAGACCAGGCGTTTACCGTCGAGGGCAATACGATCAAGGTAACCCAGGTTATCGACCTGACGAAGGAAGAGAACCAGAAGATCATGTTTGAAGATAAACCTCTCGTCGGTGAGGCTGGAAACGCCTGGTTTGCGGCGGATGCTAAGTACAACGGTGCGGTAATCGTTAAGATCACCAACCCCGAGAACCGCTATAAGACTCTGAAGGTTGCCAGCAGTGCTGTTTCGGAAGCGAAACCGGATACTTTCAATAGTAATGGTGTGACCTATGTGATCATGGGTGTGAAGAAGACCGAACAGAACAATCGCTGGTTCGAGCTTACCCTGATGCCTACAGATAGTGCTTCTGGCGCTGGGAATGTAACTACGATGCGGTTCACTATGGACTACAGCGGAGCGACGATTCCCGAGTTTGCTGCCGCCGTTCCTCCGACTGGAGATAGTGCGGGTGGCTCCAAGGATCAGGATTCTTCTACCCCCAGTACGCCTACCACTCCTGACAGCGGTGATCAAGGTACTACTTCTACCCCCGAAGGTACTGAAGGTGGTACTCAGGAGTAAAACCTGATCTCTGCATCTGACCCAAGGCGCAAAAGGACCCCGGCCAACTGGCCGGGGTCCTTCTTTTGCATAAATTTCCCCCTCCGGGAAACCCTACCCTCAAAGGGAGGTTTTCGCATGGAATATCTCAACGCGTTTCTCTGCGGCGGCGTCCTGTGCGCCATCGGGCAGATTCTCATTGACAAAACCCAGCTTACCCCCGCCCGCATCCTGACGGGCTACGTGGTGGCGGGAGTTCTCCTCAGCGCCCTGGGGCTTTACGAGCCCCTGGCCCAGTGGGGCGGCGCGGGGGCCTCGGTGCCGCTGACGGGCTTCGGCCATCTGCTGGCCAAGGGCGTGCGCCGGGCGGTGGACATGGACGGCTGGCTGGGTGTGCTCACCGGGGGGCTGACCGCCGCCGCCGGAGGCGTGGCCGCCGCCGTGTTTTTCGCCGCCGTCATGGCCGCCGTGTTCAAGCCCAGCAGCAAGCGGTAAAAAAGAGCCCGCCGGAATACCCGAACGAACCGTAAACGCGGGCGCTCCCCACGGCAAAAGGACTCCCCGGAGGGACAGGCCTCTCCGGGGAGCCTTTTTGAAACCAGGCTTCGGAAGAGGCCGGAAGGGCTCCTCAAAAACTGTCACAAATTTGTTACCCCTTTCTTCCCAAAAATCTGCTATACTGGAACTACAGATTTTTCAACAGAAAGGAACCGACGCCATGCGCCGTTTGTTATACCTCGCCGTGCTGATTCTGCTGTTAAGCGCCTGTGCCGCGCCGCCCCCTCCCCCGGAGGAGCCCTCCCCGCCGGAGCCCGAAATCGAGGAGCCGCCTCCCGCCCCGGTTCAGGAGCCCTATGAAATCAAGGACCCCACAGAGGAGCGGGAGGGCTATGTCCCCTGGACCGGCGTGGTGGAGCACCTGTTTTTCCATCCTGTCATCGCCTACCCGGAGCTGGCCTTCGACGGAGACAGCCAGGAAAACGGCCTGGATGACTTCATGGTCACCGTGGATGAGTACAACAAAATTCTCCAGAGCGTCTATGAGAAGGGCTACGTCCTGGTGGACATCAACAGCGTTTGGAGCGAGGAGACAGGGGAGGACGGCCAGGCCCGGATGGTCCGGAACACGCTCTACCTTCCCGAGGGCAAAAAGCCGTTGGTCCTCAGCTACGACGATACGAATTACTACCCCTACATGCTGGAAAACGGCTTTGCCCATAAGCTGATCATCGGAGAGGACCTGAAAATCGCCTCCTGGGGCCGGGACCCGCAGGGCGGCGAGGTGGTCAGCCGGGACCTGGACGCCATCCCTATCTTGGATAAGTTCGTGGAGGAACACCCGGACTTCTCCCCCTTCGGGGCCAAGGGCTGTCTGAGCCTGACAGGCTACGAGGGCATCCTGGGCTACCGGACCCAGACAGACACCCAGGAGTGGGACGAGGCCAAGGAGGCGAACCGCCAGAAGGAACGGGAAGCCGCGGCCCCCATTGTGGAGGAGCTCCGCCGCACCGGCTGGACCTTCGGCAGTCACACCTGGGGCCACATCCGCCTGGGGGACGGGAATATGACCCGCATTCAGGCGGACACCCAGCGCTGGCTGGACGAGGTGGGCAGTCTGGTAGGGGAGACCACGGTGCTTTTCTATCCCCACGGCGAGCGGCCCGATGGGAACGACTGGACCGATACCGGCCCGGCCTTCCGGTACTTACAGGAGCAGGGCTTCCGGATTTTCTGTTCCGTAGGCGTGGAGAGCTTCAGCTTCCTGAAAAAGGACATCAGCGCCGTGATCTGCGACCGCCTCCACCCCGACGGCACCACCCTCCGCCACTCCCGGGACCGCTACCTGCAATTCTACGACGCGAAGGATATCATAGACTTAACCGTCCGCCCCCAGAGAGAGGTCTCCTGGACGGAGGAGTAAGAACCGCACAATCGCCGGACCCCGCCCAGACGGCGTCCGCCGGTTATGTCTAAGAAAGGAGTTTTTGCCATGACAAGAGAAGAACTGAAAGCCGCCGCCGTCTCCATGCTGGACCGGGCCTATATTCCCTATTCCCACTTCCCCGTGGGCGCGGCCCTGGAGTGCTCCGACGGCACGGTCTTCACCGGCTGCAACATTGAAAACGCCGCCTATTCCCCCACCCTCTGTGCCGAGCGGGTGGCCGTGGCCAAGGCCGTCAGCGAGGGGCACAAGGACTTTGTCCGCATCGTGGTGGCGGGCCGGTGCGGGGACTTCTGCGTCCCCTGCGCCGTCTGCCGCCAGGTGCTCTACGAGTTCGCCCCGGACATGGAGATCATCAGCCTCAACGGCAAGGGGGAGGAGCTGGCCCTGTCCCTCCGGGAGCTGCTGCCCCACGGCTTCGGCCCGGAGTACCTGTTGAAAGAGGAATAAACCAGCGCCCCGCCGTCAAGGCGGGGCGCTGATGTTTCCTTTCCCGGCGAAACGGGGGCCGCTTGGAAGGGGGTTACTTTCTGCGGTTTGCCCGGCTGATTCTGGCAAGGATAATGCCCGCCAGAATACAGATTACACCGGCAATCAGCAGCGGGCTGTCCGCGTATCGGGTTATGAGAACGACGCCCAAGAAAAGCAGAAATACACCAACAGCTCCTACAGCGTACATGATGAAATACCCTCCTTATGGAATCATCTCACTCTCCGCCGCTTGGCCAGGCAGGGGATTCCCCTTGTCAAAGCGCGAAGACCTGACCGGGCTCTTTTACCGGCAGGACGCGGTCTGTAAAGGCAGGATGCTTTTCCAAAAACTTCCATGTAAAGCAGAAGTCTCCCCATTGATGCATAGGCAGGAACCGCCGGATATCCGCCGTTTCCAGGAAATACGCCGGGCCCCAGAAGCCCGCCTCCCCCAGCCGGGGGTCCAGGGGCAGCATAGCCAGGTCAATCGTCCGCCCCCGGAGGGGCTCTGCGTACTTCTTAAAGTTCACTTCCATGTTCCGGTTCCAGCCCTTGTCCTCCCCCTCCCAGTGCCACCAGTTCAGGTCCCCGGCGTGGAAGATGGTCTGGCCGTCCGCGGTGATCAGAAAGGCCTCTCCCTCGTCGGTGGAGGGCAGGGCCTCGATCACCGCGTGGGGCAGGACCTTGGTCTGGCCCCCGCTCAGGATATGGCACTGTTCCGCCGTCCCGGGGGAGACGCCCCAGCGCTCCAGATTGCGGGGGCTGAGCTTGATGTCGTGGCCCAGGATAAACCTCACCTCCCGGGTTCCGTCCTCCAGGGCAAAAATCCGGGGGTCAAAGTGGTCCTCGTGCCGGTGGCTGGCGAAGACGTACAGGGGAAGCTCCGGCTTTATTGCCGGAAGCTCCCCCTTCCACCAGTCGAACAGCAGCGCGGCGGAGCCGGTCTCCACCAAAAAGCCGCTGTGGTCCAGAAAGGTGACCCGCATTACTTCAGCTTCACCGCCGTGCCGTAGGCCACCACCTCGGCGGCGCCCTGCATGACGGAAGACGAACCGTAGCGAACGTTGACAACGGCGTCGGCCCCCAAGGCCTGCGCCTCGTCCACCATACGCTTTGTGGCGATCTGGCGGGCCTCGTTGAGCATCTCGGTATAGCCCGCGATCTCACCGCCCACCAGGGTCTTCATGCCGGCCATGAAATCCTTTCCGAAATTCTTGGACTGGACCACGGTTCCCTTTACAATTCCCAGAGCCTCGATTTCCTTTCCGGGCACATGGTCAATATTCAGCAGCAGCATAAAATTCTCCTCCTTCAATTTCTTGAAAACGTTGTTTTAACACCACCAGGGCGGGGAGCACCAGCAGTCCGCTCACGCCCGCCAGGGCGGCGAACAGCCGGGACGCCCACCTGGGCAGGTCCGGGATGAAGCACAGCGCGGTAAACACAGCCGCGCAGGCCGCCTGGAGCAGGGCGAATAGTACCACGCTCAGCACGGCCTGCCGCTTCCAGCGGCGCTTTTGGGATTCAGCCGTCATATGGATTCCTCCTTTTAGGTCTTGCGGCCAGAAATCATCTATGATATAATACCCGCGAAGCGGTTATGGTATTTGTGTTTTCTCCGGAGCGCCCCGCGCCCGGAGCTGTGTAACCGCAAGATGCGGCCCGCTCCCACAGGGCGGGTGTCCAAATACTGAAACAGGTGGTGCGGCATGGGTATTTTCTCGTTTTTCAGCCGGAATAAGGACGTAGAGTATTACGTGGAAGAGACAGGCGGAGCGGCGGCTAAGGCGGAATCCGCAGCGCCGGACCTGCCCGAGCTGAACACCGGCATGGCGGTGGAGATCATGGAGGAGTCCGGACAGTCCATGAATTCCGGTCTGATTACCTCCTTTAAGAACCGTGAGGTGACCATAGGCCGAAAGCCCGGCGCGCTGTCCTTTAAACTGAGCGAGGTGGGAAGCACGCTCTTCATCCGGGGCTGTGACAGCAGAATGACTCAGTTTTACCTGCGGGCCAGAGTGATGGAATCCACCCGGACGATGATTAAGCTGGGCGATCTGGAGCCGGAGGTCCGGGACAACCACCGGAGAAATTTCCGCCTGGCCATCAATGTCCCCATTTCCATTTATTACCTCAACGATGAGCGCATGGAGCGCCCGGAGAACTGCACTCTGGTGGATATCAGCACCGAGGGCTGCTGCATCCAGTCGGAGTACCTCCACGGAGAGGGAGAGGTCCTGCACCTCAAGGTGAAGCTGGACGATTACGTGGCCATGGATTTTGTGGGCGAGGTAATCCGGGTGAACGACTGCGGGACCAACGGCTTCCGCTGCGGCATCCTGTTCGCCCAGCTGAAAAAGGACGAAATTGAGAACCTGACCAAAATGCTGTTCAACATCCAGCTTGGCAACCGGCGGGAGCACAGCCGCTCCGAGACCGGGCACTGGGGATAAAACGGAGAATTCCGGATGGCGGGGCGCTTCCTTGGGAGGCGTCCCGCTGTGCTGTCCTCAGTATTGGCTGGCCTCTTCCTCCTCGCCGCCGTCGATCTCGTCCAGGCGTTGGAGCAGGGCCTTGATGACCCCGAAGATCACCGCGCCGCCGAGAACCAGATAGGCCGTCAGAAAGGCCAGCGCGAACAGGATGGGGCCGTCTCCTCCGAAAAGGCCGCCCATGCCCGCCAGAAGCGCGAGGACCAGCGGCCCGACGTACAGTACCACCGCCGCCGTAATCACAATGGGGGCAATCTTCTTTTTAGTAGTTTTTCGCATCGTCAATCTCTCCTCTCCCGATTTCCCGTATTCGCTGGACCAGGGCCAGCACCACGCCGCCGCTGATAACCAGGGGAATCAGGGCGATGATCGCCAGCATAAAGGCCGGGGGCGCTTCCTCGGCGCTCAGGGCGGTGAGCCAGAGAATCAGCCCCGCGATGCCCCCCATCAAAAGCAGCATCAGCACAGTGATGGCCACCGGGGCCACATAGCGGATGCGGACATCCTGCCGCTGCTTATTCTGGAAGGTAGCGCCGCTTTGCTCCATGGCTTCCATCTCCTTTAAAATACTGCCTGCGTCCAGATCGCTCAGCCGTTCCTGCCGGTCCGTCAGCCCCGCGCAGAGCTGAATGGCTTGCTCCAGGTTGTTCCGGTCCCGTTCCAGGGTGACCAGGTGGCGGCGCATGCCGTCTCCAACGGTATGAACCCCGCCCTGCATCCGCCGGATCTCTTCCAGGGACACGCCCAGCTTCCGCATCAGCTTGATTTGCAGCAGGACGCGCACCTCGGCCTCGCCGTAATCCCGGTAGCCGTTTTCGCTGTTCCGCCGGGGAGTCAGCAGACCCTCGGCTTCATAGAAGCGGATGTTTTTCCGAGTGATACCCACCAGGGCCTCTACCTCGTTGATTTTCAAGCCTCTCACCTCAATTTCCGGGTTCATCATACACCTTCCAGCAGGGGGAAGGTCAAGAGGAATTTGATAAATTTTTAAAAAGAGGCGAAAAAACGCCGGAGGTACCGCCTCCGGCGAGTCCGCTTGTTCTCAAATGGCGCTTTGAGCCCGCTCCTCCCGTTCCAGGGGGAGCTCCGGCCGTGCGGCGGCCACGGCGTCCAACACCTGGTTGGCGCACGCCAGCTTCTCGAAGGTGAAATCCTGATAGAACTCTCCGCCGTCATAGTACAGCCGCAGCCGGGTGACAGGCAGGGCCTTGCCGCAGCAGCCCGTCAGGGGCAGGCTGGTGTTCCGGGTCAGCGCCCGGGTCAGGGAGGCGAAGGAGAGGTATTGTGTCCCGGGGAAAGCGGGGAAGTAGACGGCAAGGGCGCTGAAACGGTATTGTTCCGCCCGGCGGGCGGTTTTGTAGTCCCCGGCGGGGTCCTCCAGGGGATGAGTCTTGGCAAGGGGCTTGGGGATGAAAATCGCCATGATGGAGACCTCCGGACATCATATTTTTTCTCAGTATAGGCAGATTTTTCCAAAAGCTCCATGGTAAAAGCAACAAACCGGCCAAATTCTGTGGAAATGCCACTTGCCCCCGGAGGGAAAGGAGACTATACTATAGCCGAAGACCGCCCCGGCGGGCTTCCTCCAACGAAATACCATCTCTTTTAACCGGAGGTTTTCATGTACCGAATCAAGACATTCAACAAGATCGATCCCCAGGGCCTCGCGCGGCTGGACCCCGCCCGCTATCAAGTGGAGGAGAACCTGGAGGGGGAAGAGGGCATCCTGGTCCGCTCCGCCAATCTGCTGGACTATCCGCTTCCGGAGAGCCTGCTTGCCATCGCCCGGGCGGGGGTAGGGGTCAACAACATCCCCCTGGACCGCTGCTCGGAAAAGGGCATCGCCGTTTTCTCCACCCCCGGGGCCAACGCCAACGCCGTGAAGGAGCTGGTCCTCTGCGCCATGCTGATCTCCTCCCGGGACGTTACCGGCGCGGTGCGCTGGGTGAAGAACCAGGCCGCCTCCGGCGTGGAGGTGGAGACCGTGGTGGAGAAGGG
>ERZ779632.1322-NODE-1322-length-10385-cov-13.357890_pt1 | contig 10385 bp, 10 predicted proteins | sample MGYA00514194_ERZ779632 | MGnify/ENA primary metagenome ERZ779632 (study PRJEB29562, sample SAMEA4376704) | mouse gut metagenome | isolation source: Cecum | study: EMG produced TPA metagenomics assembly of the A DSS colitis mouse model was used to assess the...
TTCTTTTCCTCGGCGGGCTTATCAGGCGGTGCGCCGGGGACGGGGGCGCGGAAAGCGCCGATCAACGGGTTCTTCTTGTCTGGCATGGTGAGTCCTCCTTTTGCTTATTTTGTCGAAAAATGCGTCTCGATTTGAGACGCATTTTCAACCGATATTAAGGGCCAAAATCGTGCTGTACCTCCGCTTGATAGTAGTTGTTGATGGTGGCCGGGGCATTGTAAAGGGCAGTCAGCAGATAGGCGCGGATGTTGCGGATTTTGGTCGTGTTCTTCCGCAGACAGTCAAAAACATATTCCAGGTGCGAATAGTCCAGTTTATAAAAGCGTTCCTTCACCTGGGCGGTGGGAAGTTCCTCGCCGCCGATGCGGAGGGTGGCGCGGGTGCTGCATAGAACATCGGTTATCAACTCCGCCACCTCATCCACGTCCTCACGGTTGAACTGGGTACAGAGGGCAGCGTAGTCAATACTTTCCCGCACATCTCTCCCGCAATCAATCCGATCTATCCATCCTGTTCCCGGAGGGGAGGGGGATGGATGGACAGATGGATCAAGCTGAATGGGGTCAGTTTGATTTGATTCAATATAGATTGCGTCCGATTTTCCGAAGTCTGCACTTCCGAAAACCGGAAGTCTTGACTTCTGCTTTTCGGAACTCTTGACTTCCGATTTTCCGAAGTCTTGACTTCCGAAAATCGGAAGTCTGGGAATGTCCTGCGGCTGGGAGGGTTGCGGCGGTTTTTCGCCGGTGGTGAACCGCTTGACATAGATTTTTGCAGGACGGCCCTGGCCCCGCTTGACGCGCTCGATCAGGCCAAAACCCTTGCCTGTGTCCAACTCGGCCAGCAGCTTGACGGCCTTCTCATGCCCGCAGCCCAGGTCTGCCTGTATCTCGTCCAGTGTGTAGTAGATATAAACACGGCCTTGGTCGTCGTACCAGCCGTTTTTAGCGGACAGCCCCATGCGGTCAAGGAGAAGGCCATAGAGCAGCTTGGCGTCGGTAGACAGCTTCTTGAACTGTTCGCCGGTGATAAGCTGGCGGGGGATACGGTAGAACGAAAATTGATTGCTTTCGTCGCCGTAATAATAGTCAAATGCTTGCTTGCCCACGTTCTCACCTCCATTGGGCAAAAAGAAAGGCGCCCCTTACGGAGCGCCTGGACTACGGGCTTTCCACCCGCTTTCTTCTTTTTTCTGCACCTTTTTCAATTTGGGATAGTAACAATGATAGCAAGCAACTTACTCAACAAAGGTTTTTAAGGGAAATTGTAGATGGCCCTCGTCTGCCTGTGTCGGGGCAATTTTTACTGGCCGCCACATACCACCATTCTTTTTTGCTCGATTTTCCTCGATAAGATTGTGCTTGATACCCTAAAATCTCGTTATCATAGAAGTGCGCCGCTTGGGATGGATAGTTACTTTGAAAAACAGGACAAGCCGACCATATTTTTTGTGTTGGGAAAGAAAGTTATCGTTGATGATGAACGGTTAGCAGCGGCATTATCAAGATTGCCGAAATTAAGACAAGAAGTTTTGTTGCTATATTACTTCATCGGTTATCGTGATGAAGCAATCGGCAGACTGTACGGGCGTTGCAGAAGTACAATAAACAGTCGGAGAAATGTTGCGCTGAAACAGTTGCGGAAAGAATGGGGGAGATTGGAACATGAGGAACAAAAAGCTGATACCTTTTGAAGTAATCGAAAAAGCCGTTGCCGGAGAGCCGGAAGCGGTAGACGCAGTATTGCGGTACTACACCGCACACATCAAATACCTGTCTATGTATAAGGGGCATATCAATGACGACACACAGGACAGATTAAAGGCAAAACTGGTTGAAGCCATATTGAAATTCCGCTTCGACCGATAGGAAGTAGCAAAGACAGAAAAAGCTGTCAAGGGTAAACTTCGCGCTACGCGCCCTTGACAGCTTTTTCCGCCTTTGCTAATGGGCAGTCAAGAGGACGAAATCAGTAAACTGCTTTCGCCCTCAACTTATTATGGGATTTGTTACGCAGTAGAGGTTATTTTTCTCTTGATTTATGCGGCTTTGCGGGCGTTGAAATGGCGGGGTAAGGGTTTTATATGTCTGCTCTCAAAAACGGTGTTCTATTGCGTAACAGAAAAGCAGAGAACCGACCACTAATGAAAGTGATATGTTCTCTGCTTTTGCTTGCACCCTGTTTGTCTGCGTTGATGATAAGTTGTTGTAAATACTTCCTTATCAACGTAAAACTAAGGAATTCCGGGACTTGTCAGACTTGCCGCCAGGCAAGTCTTTGGCAGGGGCAGAAGGATTCGAACCCTCGGCACGCGGTTTTGGAGTGGATGTGGAAAAAGCATGGGTGGACATATAACAGCCAGTTTTCCGCACGGTTGAGCGGTTTGTGTTTCTGGAGGACACGTTCCAAAGGATTTTGATGATTTATTGATGATATTCTAAAATCTCAGTCCTGCAGTTGCGGCGGGCGGTCCAAATCTGCGCCGCAAAACAAGGAAAGCGCGATTCACTGCCTGCGCGATAAAAAACCGCCCATATCCCCAAAGCGCTTTCCAAGCATAAACACTATGCCGCTCTGATGAAAAACATCAACATTCTTTGCCGGAAATCAGCACTGTGGAGATGAAGCGCCCGTCTGCATATTCGTTTTTCAAGGAACCGCTGTATTTCTCAGCAATATCCTGCATGTTTCTCAGCCCAAGCCCATGGACAGCCCCATCCCCTGTTTTTGTGGAGGCAAGACTTGCATTGTGCAGGAAGGGGTTCGAGGCCACTGGATTTGTGACCTTAAACAGCACAAAGTTTTCCCGCTGCCGGATGTCAATTTGCACCCTTTTTTCTGGGGGCACTGTTTCACAGGCCTCAAACGCATTCTCAATTTGATTGGACAGGATCGAGCAGATATCGGCCTGTTCAAAGGCGGAGAGATCCTCTAGAATGATCCTAAAATCAAGGGTGATTTCCTTTTGCTCTGCCTCGCGCAGTTTCGTGTTGATGACTGCGTCTATAATGTCGTTGCCGCAGCGGCATAGGGGGGCGGAGAGAAAGGAAGTGTCCATAATGGAATGGACATATTCCGATATCTGTGCAGGCTTTTCACGCTGGGCCAGGGAATCGATCACGGCAAGGTGGTGGTGGAAATCGTGCATGGCCTTTGCGTGATTGGCAAGGCTCTGGTTTAGAAGGGAATAATTGGCCTCCATCAGCCGGTTCATGGCAGACAGCCTTTGATGGGCGGCTTTTTCTTTTTCAGAGAAGGCTGCCGTAATCCGGGAGAAGATCAGGAGGAAAAGGAAGCAGGGCAGAATGACAAAGGAAACCAGCATAGCCCCCTGCAGCTGCACATAATTTCCGTTGAGCACCATGGCAAAGAGAAACTGCATGGTTCCGTAGGACAATACGGTGAAGGCCAGCAGCCCGGCGGCCGTTCTGCCTTGCAGCGCATGGAGCATGTTAAGACGCCTATAAAATAAGCGGAATAGAATGATATCACAGCCTTTATCTACGGCAAGATAGCCTATCCGGGCGGCTCCTGGCAGCAGGGAGGCATAGAAGATCTCACGCGGGTCTCCTTGCAGGAGTCCCATGCCGAGAAAGATAAGATAATCCACAGATTGAATCACGAACATAGCGAGAATACAAGAGAGGCTCCGCATCTGGAGGCTTCCGGCAGAGAGGAATTTTCCGGCAGCGATGGATAACAGCATACCGCCGATAGGGGTGAGAAAGGAAAAGGACCTCCAGGAATTCATGAAAGCGACATAAAAGGTATAGATACACGCTGTAAGCAGCCATAGGCATAGGGTCTTTCTCCTGCCATACCTTGGGCCGCAGGCAGCCACCATGGCGCCGGGAATCAGCAGACATTCTATAAAGCTGGCCAATATCTCCGCAGTTGCACATGCAATGTCCATGGGTCACCCTCCCCAAAGCCGCATGATGGTGTCCTTCACCTTGGGCAGCATGGGCCGGCTGATGGGCAGCCTCTCTCCATGTTTCATAACCATCCAGCAGCCCTCCATGGCGCGGGCAAAGTTCAGGTTGATAAAACAGCTCCGCTCGATAAAGGCAAACGCAGGGTTGTGCAGCAGGCCAAAGACCTCTTTAATTCCCCGGCTGTCTGAAACAACGCCCTGTTCTGTGGTGAATATCTGCAGGCTGCGGTGTTCTTTTCGCACATACATAATATCTTTGTGAAGGATTCGAGTGATGTTGTTGTAATGGGATACCATCAGGCAGGCGCAGTTTGCGTCGTCCAGAGATTTCAAGGCGGTTTCCAGTGCCTCGGGCAGGTCCTTGTCCATGTTCTGCTTTAATATATACCGCAGCGCGTGGACAGCATAGCCCTTTGTGGCGTAATCCAGATAGGAGGTCAGGAAGATGATTTTGGCAACGGGCTGCCATTCCCGGATCTTCTCCGCCACTTCCAGCCCATTAGAGCCAGGCATTTCCACGTCCAGAATATAAATGTCAAACCGGTCGCCGTCCAGAATGGATGAGACCAGGGCCGCAGGATTTGTACAGCACCAAACCCGAAACAACCGGCCTGCTGTTCCCATGTAGTTTTTTACCAGGCATTTGACTTTGTCCAGAAGCTCCTGGCTGTCGTCCACAATGGCAATCTTTGTCATGGATATCACCCGCCTTAAGTAAGCATACATATTTTTTTTACATTATAACACGGTTTGAAGCTCTGTGGTAGGATTTCGAGCGAATTGCCGGATTATCCGTAGCGAACGGCGAATACCGGGGCAGGCGGCAGGGGGCGGGGACAATTCACGCCCTATGATGAGCAGTTTAGGCAAAACCCCTGACTTTCTGGCAGGTATATGGTACAATCGCCCTATCCAAGACACAGTTGGAAATTTTGCATTGTGAACAGGAGTTGGGAAATGTATGCGAGTGCATGGCGCGTCTTTTACAGAGAATGTCTATCAGCTTTACCAGAAGAATCAGACCACACCCCAGGAGACCACCTACCAGGATTTGCTGCAGGCTACCGCAGGGGAAATTCAAAACGCACAGGAGCCAAAGGTGCAGATTTGGGCCGACTACCAGAACTGGAAGGCCCAGCAGCCCCCGCGGAAGCTGCCGGAGTCCCAAGGAGCCACAGAAGAAAACATGGCCTATCTGCGGGAAAACTTCACGGGGGAGCTGTCTTTGTTTCAGCGCATCGACGCGCTGGACACCATGCGGGAGATGGGGATGATCACCCAAGACCAAATGATGAGCACCTTGGGGTTTGGGACCTTTAGCCTCTATACGGTGGACCCCGACAAACCGATTATTTGTACAGGCGCACCGGGAAATGAAGAGTACCTTCATAAATGGACGCAGTTTTTCTGGGGCGCGCCCGTCATGAAATCAGACAGCCTGGAGGCCCTTTTCGAGCTGCTGGATGAACAGCTGCGTTTTGACGGCGAGGACGATGTTGCTGGAAGAATCGAGGAGGTTTTGAACAGGGTGACAAGAAAGGTGCTTGAATAACCTGCTTAGAGTCTGTTTTAAAACCGGAGAAATGCTGGATTTTTGGCTAGAAATGAGGGATTTCCAGGAAAGAAACCGGGATCACCGAAAGCTCCCTTTCCGGTCAAAACAGACAGTGTTTCGGAGTTTTAAAACGGACTCTAGTATACTTTATAAAAGGAGAGGGAATCCATGATAGTCAGCAAATCTAGCTTTACAGAGAATTACTACAAGTATTACCAGGCAAATCAGCAGAACCCCCGGGAAAGCCCCTATGAACAGCTGCTGCTGTCCGCGGCGCGGGACATGAAAAACGCCCATGAGCCAGGGGTTCAAATCTGGGCCGACTACAAGGACTGGAAGGCCCAGCAGCCCCCGCGGAAGCTGCCGGAGTCCCAGGGAGCAACCGAGGAAAACATGGCCTACCTGCGGGAAAACTTCACAGGGGAGCTGTCTTTGTTTCAGCGCATCGACGCGCTGGACACCATGCGGGAGATGGGGATCCTCACCCGGGAGCAGATGATGGACGGCCTGGGCTTGGGCGGCAGCCTGATTCGGGCAGGGAATACAAAGGTGATTGCCCATGGCTCTCCGGAAGCAGCGCGGGAACTGTGGGCCTGGGGTTCGTTTTTTGCGGACTCCCCGATCCTGCAGATGGACGACTTGGAGAGGCTGTTCCAGGTGCTGGACGACCAGCTGCGGATAAACGGCGAGGAGGAGACAGCCCAGCATATCCAGTCCATACTGGAAAAATTGACCCGCAGGGTATGGGAATAACCCAAGCTTTTTGCTGGAAAGGAGACAACCACCTATGCGCGTGCAAGGGTCCTTCTCTGAGAATGTATACCGGTATTACCAGCAAAGCCAGTATCCGGGCGGAACCAGCTTCCTAAGACAGGACTTGTCCGATGTCTTTGACAGGGAGATCCGGTGTAGAGCTGCCCCCAAGGGGCAGATACTGGCGGACTATTGCGACTGGAAATCCCAGCAGCCCCCGCGGATCCTGCCCCCATCCCAGGGCGCCACCGAGGAAAACCTAGCCTATCTGCGAAAGCATTTTTCGGGGGATCTGGATTTGTTTCAGCGCATCGACGCGGTAGATACCATGCGGGAGATGGGGATTCTGACAGAAGAACAAATGTTGAATTACCTGGGGCTGGGTGAGAGCACCATAGGGGTCATCACAAAGGACACGCCTTATGTTCGTTTTATTCCAGCTGGAGCCTCTCAAGAGCTGCGCTCATGGATCGACTTTTTTGGAACGTCAGCCGTAGGGTTTTGTGACGATCTGGATAAGCTGCTGGATATTCTTGACGTGAGAATGCGCTTTGAAGGACAGGAGAATGTGGCAGAGCAGATTCAGGCCGTGTTAAACAGAACGACAAACAAGAGTGCCGTGTATTGAGCGAGTGATATTTTAGCTTGTGATTTTTGCGTGGCCCGGATTTTTATGTGGTGCAAAGAGTATAAAGCCTCCGATATTCCTGCCGGGCAGGTGTATCGGAGGCTTTTAGAATGGGTGTTTTGCACAGCAGACGGGAATTTGGGGCATCTGATTTTAAGTAGACTTACCGCCAGGTAAGTCTTTGGCAAGGGCAGAAAGATTTAAACCCGAAGACTTGACCGCTAGGTCAACGTCTTGCATGCAGGTTTTGGAGTGGATGTAGAAAACGCATGAACGAGCAAGCAGCAGGCGGTTATCCGCGCAGTTGAGCCGTTTGTGTTTCCGAAACACACGCTTTAAAAGTTTTTGATGCCTTATTGATTGATATCGAAATTTTTCAGCCCCCGAAAGGGCTTTTTTCTTTGTTTGCCTTTCAAGAAAACGGCCAAATCATTGACGTGATAGCACCAGACAAATAGCCCATTGTCAAGAGGCAGCATTGCTCAAAATTAGAGCGGCAAAACAAATTTCACGCAGCAGAGGATTTCACTTTTTGTACAGGCATCTTGAATTTTTTCAGACGGTTTACTTCAATCAAGGCTATCCCACATTGCTATCCGCTAATACTCATCCTTGCCTGTAAGCCGCCGGAAACATTCCTTATAAAGTCCTTCCGTAGTGCGCACGATATCCTCCGGCAACTCTGGACCAGGCTCTGCGCCGTCCAGCCCGTGGTCTATCAGCCAATCCCGCACGAACTGCTTGTCAAAGCACTTTGGCGATATGCCTGTCCGGTAGTCCTCCGTTGCCCAAAATCGACTGGAATCCGGTGTGCAAATTTCATCGCCTAGGGTGAGAGTACCATCTTCATCATACCCAAACTCGAATTTTGCATCTACAAGGATGATGCCCTTTTGTAAAGCGTGTGCTGCACAGGTTTCGTAGAGAGCAAAGCAGATTTTACAGATTTTTTCTGTCTCATCCGGGCCTAAATCCTGCCGCAGCTTTTCCATTGATATATTTTCATCGTGCCCCGCGCTGTTCTTTGCCACAGGCGTTAGAACAGGCTCTGACAGCTTTTCTGCCAGTTGATACTTGTTCCCATTATAACTCCCAGCCGCCTGATACTCCTTCCACAAGCTGCCAAACATATAGCCCCGCACGATGAATTCGTAAGGCAGCATGTCCAGTTTCTTAACCAAGACCGTGCGCTTCTGGTAGGGCTGGGGCAACCCAGCAGGGTTAGCTGAAAGGATGTGGTTCGGCACGATATCGCGGGTAAAGTCAAACCAGAAATTAGAAATTTGCGTAAGTGCAATGCCTTTATCCTGTATGATAGATCCCAAAATAACATCGAAAGCGGAAATTCTGTCTGTAGCCACGATAGCCAGTTGGCCTTCTCCCACATCGTAGACCTCTCTTACTTTGCCGGAAATAATTTTTTTCATAGGTTCCTCCCTTTCCTGGACACTCAGATTGCGGCGGTTTGTTTGATAGCGTACAGGGTGTCCATACAATGCCTATGCGGGGAACCGCCACTCATGCAGTCGAAAATTTTCTCCTTGCAGTGGACGATAAGCCAGTCGGCATAATAAGTGAAAAGCTCACCGGACACCCATTTATAACGGCCCTCCCGCTGGTCGGATTCCGTAATGAGGAAAGGTTTCCTCACAAATACGTTCAGGGCATGAAGCCCGGCATCGGTTGTGTGTGCCTGGTAATTTTCCAATATCTCCCGCCGCAGCTCTTGAGAAATGTAATGCAAGGAGCCAGAGCAGAACACAATGTCAAAATCGCTGTCCAGCCGGAAGTCACGCAAATCAGCCTGGAAGAAGTTGATATCCACCTGAACCTTTTCGGCAAGGCGTTTTGCCTTGTCCAGTCCTAGGCGTGCCGCGTCAAAAGCGGTAACGCTGTACCCATTGCGGGCAAAAAACACCGCGTTTTTCCCTTCGCCGCAAGCCACATCCAGTAGGCGCAGAGGCTTTATGGGAGGACAAAGTTTCATTATCTCATAACACATAGGGGAGGGCTGTACGCCCCAATAGTAGCCATCGGCCTTATAGCGTTCTTCATAGTCGGTAATGCGTTTCTGCTCTGCCGCATAGCCCATCAGTTGATCAATGCTGCAGTGCAGGACATTGGCCAGCAGCGGTAAAACAGAAATATCCGGCAAAGAACTTCCATTTTCCCACTTGGAAACAGCTTGAAAGGATACCCTTACCTGTTCGGCCAGTTTCTCTTGGGTCAACCCCTGCTGCTTACGGAGAGCGTGTATGTTTTTGCCGATTTGATTGCCCATAAAATCCGCCCCTTTCGGGTTAAGTATAACACAAAAGGGGCGAGCCATGTATAACTTGTTTTTTGAGATGGGCTAAGGATTCAACTGGGGGTAGAATAGGAGTATACGGCCTAATACTCCCATAAATGGCTGATTTTGCACCATCGGATAAAAAGCAGGCTAAAGCGCAGGCCCCCCCATACAGATAGCAGGCTGTCGAGCCGTGTGAGGGCGCTGCCGGCAGTTTTATGACGGGTGAACAGGGCAAAGCATGACAACACCGTTGTGGGACATTTGTGGCGATTTGTGAGGGGGATAGCCAAGCAGGATGTTGCGCCGCATCTCACTTGGATTTCGAGACTGGTTTTGAGAGAAGATACACCGCAAGGAGCGCCGTTATATTGCACAACCCCTAATGATTTCCGGACGTCCGATTTTCAAGCAGGAGAAAGGCGGGTGGGTTGCAGTACACCCACCCGCCGGTTCACAACGCCCGGCAACGCCGGTCGTTTCAAGGAATTTCGGGCTTTCTAGTGCAAAATCACGATAAGGGTTGCTAATGAGGATTTGGAGTGAAATGTGGGGTTGCTATCGCGAAAAACGGCGGTGCTGTGAGGGATTGCTAAGGGGTTACAAATGGTGCACAGATGTCCTACAAAAATCCTCCCCTTTTGGGGAGGGCAAGCATAGCGTCCGGCTATACGCCGTCCGCAGGAGCCGGGAAACCCGGCTCTCCCCCCTGCCCCCTAAAGGGGGAGTTTTAAGGGCAAGGGCCATAACAGAGAGCAGAAAGGAGAGTGGATTTACACTGAAAAAGAAAACCACTATTATTACTGCAAGGCTCACACCAAGTCAAAAAACAGCTATTCAGAAGCGAGCTAAGAAGGCCAAGATGACCATGACGGACTACATTGTCCAATGTGCGTTGGGCAAGAAAATCGTCCGAGTGGATGGCTTGGACGAGATTCTCTCTGAGCTGAAAGCGCAGGGGCGCAACCTCAATCAACTGGCTACGCTGGCAAATATGGGGAGAATTGATGTAGTACAGAGTGAAGAATTGATAACAGCTTACACTGATATCTGTTCTCAGATAGAGATAATTGCCGGGGAGGTGGGATGATATGGCTACCTTCATTGCAATCAGAAATCGAAAGCAGACAGCAGGTGCGATGCAGGGTGTTCTGAAATATGTGGCACAGGATCACAAAACCAAGTGGGGAGATTTGAAATTTGTGACGGGCCATAACTGCGTTCC
>ERZ779632.1329-NODE-1329-length-10336-cov-10.085692_pt1 | contig 10336 bp, 11 predicted proteins | sample MGYA00514194_ERZ779632 | MGnify/ENA primary metagenome ERZ779632 (study PRJEB29562, sample SAMEA4376704) | mouse gut metagenome | isolation source: Cecum | study: EMG produced TPA metagenomics assembly of the A DSS colitis mouse model was used to assess the...
GCCCGGTTCATCCAGGACTGCCGGCCCGCCAATTTGTCCTGAAGCAGGTAACAGCGCCCTGACCGGGGCGCTGTTGTTATCTTTTCTCTTCCACACCGGGCGGGTGAAACAGCTCCTCCAGTGAGACCTTCAAAATATCGGTGAGGGCAAGCAGTTCCTTGTCTGTAACCTTCCGCGTCTGCCCTTCCAACGCAGACAGCGCAGATTGGCTGATATCGATTCCCCGCACTTGCAGCTGGGCAAGCAGCCTGTCTTGATTCATTCCTATCCGCTTACGGAGCACAACCACATTTTGACCGACTAGGTTCTCTGTACCAATAGTCCGCCTTTTGGGCATGCCTGCTCCCCCTCACATTTTATCAGATTATCTTATAATATTTGTGAGAGGGGTTGATTTTATCTGAAAATCGACTAAAATAGGAGTAGGAGGAATCGACTATGGATTCAGAGAAAAAAATCTATGAGACGCTGTACTACCACGCCTTCAACCGCCTGACCGACCTCGGCAGGGAAATCGAATCCATTCAGGCAGAGCTGGAAGAGCTGTACCTGCGGTCCACGGATGGACAGCGGCCTGAACCTTAACGCAGCAAAAGCGCCCCTGACCGGGGCGCTGTTGTTATCTTTTTCTGGAATTATACAGTTTGTTTTCACCGCTCCTCCCGGAAGTAGTTCAACCCCAGGGCGGCGGGCTGTCCGGAGCCCTCCCGCTTGCGGACCGAGGAGGCGATCAGCACAATGGCGGTGATGATAAAGGGCAGGGCCTTGAACAGCTGGGCAGGGACGGCGTTGAGCCAGCCCAGCCCTCCGGGGAAAGCCCCGGCCAGGGCGCCGGAATAAATCTGCAAGGTGTTGAAAAAGCCGAAGACCAGGGTGCCCAGAATGGCCATCACCGGGTTCCAGTTGGCGAAGATGACCAGGGCGATGGCGATCCAGCCGTAGCCGTTGATCCAGCAGTTGGAGCCCTCGAAGGAGCCGCTCATATACAGCGCCATATAGAACCCGCCCAGGCCCATAATGCCCGATCCGGCGATAATATGGATGTACTTATACAACAGGATGTTAACCCCCACCGAGTCGGCGGCGCCGGGGTTCTCCCCCACCGCCCGCAGGCGCAGGCCGGTTTTGGTAAAGGTCAGATACCACCACACCAGAACCGACACGGCAATCCCCAGATAGACCAGCCCGTTCTGGGAGAAGACAGCCTTGCCCAGGAAGGGGATTTTGGACAGCACCGGTATCTCAATGGCGGAAAATCCGTTGACCAGGGCGGAAGCGCCGGTCATGGAGGGCCACTTCTCCCCGATGCCCTTGCCCACGAAGAAGTACAGCCCCAAGCCGAAGGTGGTAATGGTCAGGCCGGTGACGTTCTGGTTGGCCTGGAGGGAGACGGTGAGGACGGAAAACAGCAGGCCGCACAGTCCCGCCGCCAGAAAGGACACCAGCAGGCCCACCGCCAGGCTGTTGGCCGCGCACCCGGCCAGGTAGCCGAAGATGGCCCCCACAGCCATGGTGCCCTCCACGCCCAGGTCCAGACTGCCCGATTTCTCCACCATAATCTCCCCCACCGTGCCGTAAAGCAGGGGGGTGTTGACCAAAACGATGTTGAACAGGAACAGGGTGAGTACACTCATGGAGTCGTTCATTTCGCCGCCTCCTTTCCGGTTTTGCTCCGCGTGACCAGTTTAAAGCGGGTGAAGAAGTCCGCCGCCAGCACGATAAAGAGGATCACTCCCTGGAGCAGGTTGGCGAAGTTGGCGTCGATGGAGGGATAGGTGGTGCTGGCCGTCTGACAGCCGAACTGGAGGACGGTAATCAGCAGCGAGGCCACCACGATCCCCACCGTGTTCAGCTTGGCCAGCCAAGCCACCACCACTCCGGTCCAGCCCACATCGTTGGTGACGGAGGCGGACAGGATACCGGCGGAGGACACATGGAAGGCCCCCGCCATGCCGATGAGGGCGGCGGAGAGGAAAATGGTGCGGATAATGATCTTCCCCACCTTCATTCCGGCGTACCGGGCGGTGTTGGGGCTGTCCCCCACCACCGCGATCTCATAGCCCCGCTTGGTGTAGTTCAGATAGACAAAAATCAGGACGCACAGGACCACCGCCGCCACCAGGGACAGATTCAGGTTAAAGGGCCCGATGGGGATGGTAAGCATCTGGGCGTTGTCCGGAAATTTGGCGAATTTGGGCCGGGCGGACTCCAGATCCAGGAAAAAGTTCCAGTCCGCCTTGGTCTCAGCAAAAAATTGCAGGATGTAGAGCGCCACATAGTTGAGCATCAGGGTGAGCAGCGTCTCGTTGGTGCCAAAACGCACCTTCAGCGCGGCCACAAACACGCCGTACAGGCCGCCGCCCAGAGCGCCGCACAGGGCCATGAGCACCACCACCAGGGGCCGGGGCAGGCTCTCACCCAGCTTCATGGCGGCCCAGCCGGCGCAGATGGCGCCGATGATGAACTGTCCCTCGCCGCCAATGTTCCAAAAGCGCATTTTAAAGGCCAGGGCTAACGCCAGAGAGACGATCAGCAGGGGGACGAACAGGCGGATGAAGTTTTCCACCGCCCGCCAGGGGTAGCGGCTGCCGGGGATGCCCATAGTGAGCATCTGCCGGTAAAAGGTGACCGGCTCCACATCCTGGACCGACAGCAGCATCGCGCCTACGGCCAGCGCCAGCACCACCGCCGCCACATAGGCCAGCAGCTGCCGGCCCGGGCCGGCCTGGTCCCGCTTGACCACATGAAACAGGGGTTGACGGTTTTTCATTCCTCCACCTCCTTCGTCTCCTCAATGCGGCTGTCCCGGGCGATGCCGGCGGGCCTGTCCTCGTATTTGTTGCTCAGGTCCAGCGCCCCGGTCATCATCAGGCCCAGCTCCTCCTTGGAGGTCTTGTGGGCGTGGACCACGCCCATCACCTTGCCATGGCACAGCACCATAATCTTATCGCACAGGTCAATCATCACATCCAGGTCCTCGCCGACAAAGAGAATACCCACGCCGTCCTTCTTTTGCTGGTTGAGAATGTCATAGATGGCATAGGAGGAGTTAATATCCAGTCCCCGGACGGGATAGGCGGTGACGATCACGTTGGGCCCCGCCTTGATCTCCCGGCCCAGCAGCACCTTCTGCACGTTGCCGCCGGACAGCCGGCGCACCGGCGTCTCGGTGGAGGGGGTGACGATCTCCAGGTCGTGAATTACCTGCTGGGCCTCCGCCCGGCCCAGCTTCCGGTCCACAAAGGGCCCCTTGGCCTGGTCGTATTTTTTCAAAAGCATGTTGTCCGTGATGGACATGGAGGGGGCCAGGCCCATGCCCAGCCGGTCCTCCGGGATGAAGGACATGGAGATGCCCTTCTCCAGAATGGCCTTGGGGGGCAGGCCCACGATGTTGTCCCCCTTGTGGATCATCTGGCCGCTCTCGATGGGCCGCAGGCCGGCGATGGCCTCGCACAGCTCCTTCTGGCCGCAGCCGGCGATGCCGGCCACCCCCAGAATTTCGCCCCCCCGGATGTAGAAGCTCACCTGATTGATGGCCAGCGCGCCCTCGTCATTTTTGATGGTCAGGTCCCGAATCTCCAGCAGAGGACGGGTCTTTTCCACCGCCGGCCGCTGGATGTTCAGCTCCACCTTCCGGCCCACCATGTATTCGGTGAGCTGCTGCTCGTTGGTGGAGGGGGTGTCCACGGTGGTGATGTACTCTCCCTTGCGGAGGATGGCCACCCGGTCGGAGATTTCCAGCACCTCATTGAGCTTGTGGGTGATGATGATGATGGCGTGGCCCTCGGCCTTCATCCGGCGCAGCACGTCGAAGAGCCTGGCCGTCTCCTGCACGGTGAGCACGGCGGTGGGCTCGTCCAGAATGATGATCCTGGCCCCGTAGTACAGCACCTTGACGATCTCCAGGGTCTGCTTCTCCGACACCGCCATGTTATAGACTTTTTTTCGGGGGTCGATGTCAAAGCCGAACTTCTTCGCCATGTCCCGGATCACGTCGTACCGATCCTTTTTCAGCACCGGACCGGACTTGTCGTCCCCCAGCCAGATGTTGTCGGCGGCGGAGAACACGTCCACCAGCTTGAAGTGCTGGTGGACCATGCCGATGCCCAGCTTTTTGGCGTCCTCCGGGGAGTTGATGGCCACCTCCCGGCCGTCCACAAAAACAGAGCCGCTGTCCGGCTTGTAAATGCCTGACAGCATGTTCATCAGGGTGGTCTTGCCCGAACCGTTCTCCCCCAGCAGAGCCAGAATCTCTCCGGGCCTCACATTTAAATTGATGTCCTTATTCGCCGCCACGCTCCCAAAGCTTTTGCAGATGCCCCGCATCTCAATGGCGTACCTCTGTTCCTCCATACTCTCTCCCTTCTTAGAGCCTGTTTCACATCCCCCAGCACACCGCCTGACGGACCTTTTGCCGTCATTCGGCACACTTCAAGATATGAAACAGGCTCTTACACAAAGCAAACAGCGGGCCGGCCGGATATTCCGGCCGGCCCGGTAAGGGTCTGCGTTCGCGGGTAGACGTTAACCCTCCACAACGCCCGCCACGTTGTAGTTCATGGAGCCCTTAATCACGCCGTCATCCACAGAGGGGCCGCCGGCGGCGACGATAATGTTGCCCTCCGTATCCACCAGGTCGGCGTCCGTCTTGACAATCTCTACCTGGCCATCGGTGATGTTGTAACTCAGCTTTACGCCGGAGAACACGTCCCACTCGCCGGAGATCATCAGGTCCCGGACGGCGGTCATAACCGCCTGGGTGTCAGGGGCGGCGACGGACTCGTTCAGGGGGGAGGCGTCCACAAAGCCCTCGGCCAGACCGGCGTAATAGGCGTTGCCGCCCATCTTGTCCACAAACTGGGAGGCGTCGCCGTCGCAGTCCATGGCGGCCTGGATAGCGGTCTGATAGTAGACGTTCCAGTGCCAGATGGCGGCGGTCAGGTGGGCGGTGGGGGCCTGCTCGGTCATGTCGGAGTTATAGCCGCAGCCAAAGACGTTGTTCTCAGCGGCCACCAGCTGGGGCTGGGCGGAGTCACAGTGCTGGGAGATGACGCCGCACTGATAGGTATCCACCAGAGCCTGGGCGGCCTGGCGCTCCAGGGTCTCGTCGCCCCAGGCGTTGATTACGTTCACATGGACAACCGCGTCGGGGTTGGCGGACTGGGCGCCCAGAGCGAAGGCGTTGATGCCGGAGCAGGTCTCGGCGTAATCGGTGTTGAAGGCGGCCACGTAGCCAATGGAGTTGTTGCCCAGCTCGGCGGACTTCATGCCCGCGGCGATGCCGGCCAGGTAGCGGGCCTGATAGATACGGCCGAAGTAGTTATTGAAGTTGGTGTCGTTGGCCTTATAGCCGGTACCGTGGGAGAAGATGATGTCGGGGTAGCGCTCCGCGCCGTCCTCCATGGCGTCAATATAGCCAAAGGAGATGCCGAAGATGATGCTGACGCCCTGATTGGCCAGGGTATCAATAGCGTTGCTCACGGCGGTGTCGTCCTCCGCCACGTTATCCACAATGAGCAGCTGAGTGGCGGGGTCCATCCCCAGGTCCTTCATGGCGGTGGTGATGCCGTTGTGGTGCTGGAAGGTATAGCCGGCCACGTCGTTCTGGCTGGTGATATAGATGGCGCCCACCTTAAAGTCGCTGCCGCCGCTCACGGGGGTGGACACGGCGCCGCCGGAATTGCTGACAGAGCCGTCAGAGCCGCCGGCGGAGCTGCCGCCGCCCTGGCCGCCATTACCGCCGCCGCAGGCGGCGAGGGACAGGCTCATGGCCGCGGCCAGAGCCAGCGCAAGAAACTTTTTCATTCTGGTTCCTCCTTAAAATACTGTGTTCCTCTTTTTACCTTATATATTAAAACCAGATCGCTCCGGTTTTAATCCAACCGGCCCCGGCGTTAATCCACAAATTCCACGCCGGTTTCCTCGCTCATGGATTTGATCCGGGCCAGACACTCCAGCTTGACTCCCCTGGCCCGGACGCGGTCGCCACCGGGCTGGAAGGCCTTCTCGATTACGACTCCCGCCCCGGCCAGCTCCGCGCCGGATTGCCGCGTCAGGTCGATCAGCCCCTCCAGGGCCGCGCCGTTGGCCAGAAAGTCGTCGATAATGAGCACCTTATCCCCGGGGCCCAGGAATTTTTGGGATACAATCACATCATAGACCTTTCCGTGGGTAAAGGACTCCACCCGGGTGGTATACACATCGCCGGCGATATTTTTGGTCTGGCTCTTTTTGGCGAAAATCACCGGGCAATGAAAAAACTGCGCCGTGATACAAGCGATCCCGATGCCGGAGGCCTCGATGGTCAAAATCTTGTTCACGCCGCAGCCGGCGAAACGCCGCTGGAACTCCCTTCCAATTTCCGCAAAAAGGGCAACATCCATCTGGTGGTTCAGAAAACTGTCCACCTTCAGCACGTCATCGCCCTTCACCGTACCGTCCTGCCGGATACGCTGCTTGAGCAGCTCCATTAGGCTCCCCCTTCCTTTCAGAAATAAAAACTATGATTGGTACAGTATACAGGAAATCTCTTTGATTTTCAATCTTTTTTTCCACTTTTTTCGTCAAATCTTACACAATTTTTTCTGATTATTTTTGTCTTTTTCCGTGAATTTCCTCCCGCTTCGGACTGACGGATTTTCTGCCGCCGCCTCTTCCCTGGGAAATTTTTCTCCAGCGACAGCCTTCGACGGTCTATTTTCCATTTTATGGTAAACTATACGCGAGGCCGGTATAGACTGGCCATGGATACATCAGAAAGGTGGGACCCCTATGTGGCCGCTGAACAAAAAGGGACTTTTTGAAACCGGGCGGGTGCTGTTTCTCTCCCTCGACGCCATCCAGCCCAATCCCAACCAGCCCCGGAGCGCCTTTGACCAGCCGGCTCTGGAGGAACTGGCCGATTCCATTCGTGAGCTGGGGGTGCTCCAGCCCCTTACCGTCCGCCGCCGGGAGGGCCGATGGGAGCTGGTAGCCGGAGAGCGGCGGCTGCGGGCCGCCAGACTGGCCGGTCTGTCCGAGGTGCCCTGTCTGTCCATTCAGGCGGACAGCCAGTCCTCCTCCCTGTTGGCTCTGGTGGAGAACCTCCAGCGCCGGGACCTGGACTTTTGGGAGGAGGCTCTGGCGCTCCGTCGCCTGATCGACACCTATCACATCTCTCAGGAGGAGGCCGCCCAGCGCATCGGTAAGAGCCAGTCCGCTGTGGCCAACAAGCTGCGCCTACTGAAGCTCTCCCCCGAAACTCTGACCGTCCTCCGGGACGGCGGCGCCACGGAGCGCCACGCCCGGGCCCTGCTGCGCATTGAATCGCCAGAACAGCAGCTGGCCGCCGCCCGGCAGGTGGTGGAGCAGCGGCTCACCGTTTCCCAGACCGAGGCGCTGGCCGAGGCCATTCAGGAGGAGCAGCCCCTCCCCATGCGAAAAAGGCCCACTTTTATTGTTAAGGATGTTCGGCTGTTCCTCAACACCATCACCCGCAGTCTGGATCTGATGCGCTCCGCCGGTGTGGACGCCCAGTGCGACCGGGAGGACAGTGAGGAAGAAATTTTATTGACTATCCATATTCCCCGGCGGGCCGGATAGGCCGCAATGTTTCACGTGAAACATCGGAGCTGTACAGGCTCCGATGTTTCTTTTTAAAAAAGTGTAAAAACAGTTGAAATCCCTGGCGGCGGTTGCTATAATGAGAAATTGTACCACGATCATTTATTTCCCTCAAGGAGGCCATTCCAATGGCTAAAATTATTGCCGTCGTTAATCAAAAAGGCGGCGTGGGCAAAACCACAACCACCGTCAACATCACCGCCGCCCTCCACGACCTGGGCAGGCGGGTGCTGCTGTGCGACTTTGATCCCCAGGCCAACGCCACCTCCGGTATGGGGGTGGATAAGAACACCGCCTCTCCCAACGTTTATGATCTGCTGGTCAGCGACACCGACCCGGCCCGGGCCGTGGTGTCCACAAAATTTGGGGATGTGCTCCCCTCCAACAAGGCGCTGGCCGGCGCGGGCATTGAGATGATCGGCATCGACAACCGGGAAAAGCTGCTTAAACAGGCCCTGGACGGTTTGGCGGACCGCTACGATTTTATTTTCATCGACTGTCCGCCCTCCCTGGAGCTGCTTACTGTGAACGCCCTGTGCGCGGCTCACTCGCTGCTGGTTCCGGTACAGTGCGAATACTACGCTCTGGAGGGTTTGAGCGATCTGCTGGCCACCGTCCGCCTGGTGAAGCGGAAGCTCAATCCCACTCTGTCCATGGAGGGCGTTCTGCTCACCATGTTCGACAGCCGCACCAATCTGTCTCTCCAGGTGGCGGAGGAGGTCAAGCGCCACTTTCCGGGGCAGGTATACGCCACTGTCATTCCGCGAAACGTCCGTCTCTCTGAGGCGCCCAGCCACGGCAAGCCCATTTCCGCCTATGACCCCTACTCCCGAGGCGCCGAGGCCTATAAGCTGTTGGCGGAGGAAATGGTGGCCGCCCTACATCAATCCTAGAGCAAAGAGGTTATACTATGGCAAAACGAAAGACAGAACTGGGCCTTGGCCGCGGGCTGAACGCCCTCCTGGGTGATCCGGAGCTGCCCGCCCAGGGCGAGGGCTCGGTCAGCCTTCCCATCTCTCAGGTGGAGCCTGGACTGAATCAGCCGCGGAAACGGTTTGATCAGGACGCCCTGGACGATTTGGCGGATTCCATCCGGGTCCATGGCATTATTCAGCCGCTTACCGTGCGAAGGCTGGCCTCCGGATACTACCAGATTATCGCCGGAGAACGGCGCTGGCGGGCGGCAAAAACCGCCGGACTGGCCGAGGTCCCCGCTGTAATCATCGAGGCGGACGACCGCAAGGTGATGGAGCTGGGCCTGATTGAAAACCTTCAGCGGGAGGACCTGAATCCCGCTGAGGAAGCCCGGGGCTACCAGACCCTGATGGAGGAGTATGGTCTGACCCAGGAGCAGGTGGCCCAGCAGATGGGCAAGTCCCGGCCAGCCATCACAAATACCCTGCGGCTTCTGGCTCTGCCGGACGAGGTCATGAGGCTGGTGGAGGAGGAAACTCTCTCCGCCGGCCACGCCCGGGCGATTCTAGGCGCTCCCACCCCAGCCCTCCAAAAGGAGGCCGCCAAACGGGTTATCGCGGGCCAGCTATCTGTGCGGCAGACCGAGGCGCTGATTAAAACCCTCCAAAAGGAGAAAAAGGAACCGTCCAAGGCCGAGACCCCCGATCTCTCCCTTTATTTGGGCGAGCTGGAAAAGGATCTGGCGGGACGTCTGGGCCGAAAGGTTAAAATCGCCCACAAAGGCAAAAAAGGCCGGATCGAGCTGGAGTATTATAACGAACAGGATTTGGAAGCTCTGCTGGCTCTGCTCCAAAAGCTGAATTCGGAAGGGGGCGGTGGCCATGGCTGAGGACAGGCAGACAGCCCCAAACCTTTCGGAACCTACCCAACGGCTGACCCAGGCTGAGCTGGACGCCCGCCGGGCCTCCCGTCGGGCCAGCCAGCAGCGCCGGCGGCGCAACTCCGTGTTTCAGTATATTGCGATCCTGTTTATGGCCGCCTTTGTTCTGTTGCTGTACACCTTTATGATGGAGCGGCGGCAAAGCCAACAGCAAATTGACGACCTGAAGCAGTCCGCCTCCACCGTTCAGACCTTACAGGGCCTGATGAATGAGAACAGTCAGCTAAAAGAAAATGTCAATCAGCTCAACAGCCAGATTAAGGAGCTGAATCGCCAGCTGGACGCCGCCCAGGAGGAAAAAGCGGAAATGGAAACCCAGGCTCAGGAGAGTAAAAAGGTCGTAGAGGCCATGTCCTGGTTCTGGCAACTCAGCGACGCCAGCCTCCGGGGCCACCTCAACCAGTGCCGCACGCTGATTACCTCCATGGAGGAGGCTGGGATGCCGGACTACCTGCCCAAGGAAAGCGTCATTGGCGAGGAGTCCCTCTCCCCCGCTGAACGCTATACGCAGGTATATAACCGCGTCATGCCGTAACCGCTCAAATGTTTCACGTGAAACATCCCGGCAACAATTTATTGTTAAGGAGAGAACAGACATGCTCGATATTCGTTTTATCCGGGAGAATCCGGAACTTGTAAAAGAAAACATCAAAAAGAAATTCCAGGAGGAGAAACTCCCGCTGGTGGACAAGGTGCTGGCCCTGGACGCCGAGAACCGGACCGCCATGTCTGAGGCCAACGAGCTGCGGGCCAGCCGCAACACCCTGTCCAAACAGGTGGGAATGCTTATGGGCCAGGCCAAAAAGGACCCCTCCAAACTGTCCGAGGCGGAGGAGGCCAAGGCCAAGGTGAAGGCCAACGCCGACCGTCTGGCGGAGC
>ERZ779632.1330-NODE-1330-length-10336-cov-5.719580_pt1 | contig 10336 bp, 10 predicted proteins | sample MGYA00514194_ERZ779632 | MGnify/ENA primary metagenome ERZ779632 (study PRJEB29562, sample SAMEA4376704) | mouse gut metagenome | isolation source: Cecum | study: EMG produced TPA metagenomics assembly of the A DSS colitis mouse model was used to assess the...
GAAACGGTAATTTCCACCGCCCCGCCTCCTGATGATGCCGTAAATTCCTTTTCCTCCAGTTCCTTCTGACTCTCCTCCATCTGACGCTGCATTTTCTGTGCCTGCTTCATCAGATTATTCATGTTTCCCGGCATTCCTCCGCCCGGAAATCCTCCTCTTTTTGCCATAACCGGCTCCTTTCCTTATGATTCTTCTATTTCTATTTCCATATTAATCAGCTGCGAAAGATCAGGGTACGTCTCATGAAACACTTTGCCGTCCTCGAGCATACGCACCTCTACTTCAATCTCCTTACCCGTCACATCTCCAATCGCCTTTTTCAGTATGTTCAGAGATTCGGGGGCAGATATTTTTGTTTTTGCCAGTGTATCCGTAAATACCAGCAGAAGATGATCTGCATTTAATGTAGGCCTTGCGCCTTTCAACATAGATTTCAGCAGGCCGTCTTCCACAGAACCCACAATCCGTTTCCAATTTCTGACCGCATTTTCCACATCCTGCGGAATTGCTGCCGGAAGCGGCGCTTTCTCCTTCCTTTCCACAGGAATTTGCTCAGCGGCCGGCGCCTTTTCATCCGATATAACAGCTATATTCCCATTCGCGAGCGTCTCTTCCAGCACACGTACACGGTCCAGCAATGCATCCAGCCCGCTTTCCATCGCCGGACGGCAAAGCTTTATCACTGCCATCTCAATCAGAACACGCTTCTGAGTAGAAAAGCGAATCTGGCCGGACAATTCACTGAATATACGGATATAACGCATCAAAGTGTCCGTTTCCACCATCTTTGCCTCTTCCTTCATGCGCAGAAGGTTTTCCGTCGATACATCCACGATATCATCCGCGTTCCTGGAAGACTTCACGAGAAGAAGATTCCTCATATACCAGGTAAAATCCGATACAAACTGTGATAGCTCCCTGCCTTTCATCACCAGTTCCTCGAGCATATGAATCGCCCCGATAATGTCCTGCGCAATGATTTTTCGAAGCATATGGCTGTACACTTCCGTATCGACGGCTCCGAGTACCTCAAGCGCATGGTCATACGTAAGTTCCTGGCCAAGATAAAATGCAATGCACTGGTCAAGAAGGCTTAGCGCATCACGCATCGAGCCATCCGCGCATTTCGCAATAAAACGCAGCGCCTTTTCCTCAACTTTTACGCCCTCAATTTCTGTAAGCTCCCTCATGCGGTCCGCTATTGTATCAATCGTAATTCTTTTAAAATCGTACCTCTGACAGCGGCTTAGGATTGTGATCGGAATTTTGTGCACCTCCGTCGTCGCCAGTATGAAAATCACGTAGGAAGGCGGCTCTTCCAGTGTCTTTAAAAGTGCGTTAAATGCACCAATCGAAAGCATATGAACCTCATCGATAATATATACCTTATATCTTCCCTCTGTCGGAGAATAGGACACCTCATCTACAATCTCCCGGATATTATCCACACCGTTATTGGACGCTGCATCAATTTCTATGACATTCATGGAAACACCTGCCGCAATATTGCGGCAGGTATCACATTCGCCACATGGACTGCCATCATTCGGATGTTCACAGTTCACTGTTTTCGCAAAAAGCTTTGCAATCGTTGTCTTACCTGTACCTCTGGTCCCGCAGAACAGATAGGCATGGCCGATTCTGTCCTGCATGATCTGATTCTTTAATGTCCGTACAATTGCATCCTGCCCCTTGACGTCGTCAAAATTAGCAGGACGGAACTTACGGTATAATGCCTGATATGACACAATTCTTTCCTCTTTCTATAAAATCGCTTTCCATCTGGCCAATTAATCACCGAAACTGATACCAAGCATCTTCGCTTCCTGCACAATGCTTGCATCCGGCGCCACCATCTTAAGTTTTCCGGCAACATCCTCAAGCGGTACTTTCACGATCTCCCTATTTCTGTATCCTACCATAAATCCATATTCACCCTCAAGTATCAGTTTGCCTGCCTCAGAACCAAGACGGCTTGCAAATACACGATCATAAGGACATGGACTTCCGCCTCTCTGCGTATGTCCGGGAACGGTTACTCTCACGTCAAGGCCTGTCTTCTCCTGAATGCGTGCTGCCACTTCATAGGAAACAGAAGGATACGTACTGTTTTTTAACTTTTCTTTGTACTCTTTCTTGGAAAGAGCCGCGTCCTCTTTAGAAATAGCGCCCTCTGCAACTGCCAGAATGGTAAATCCGGCGCCTCTCTTGGAACGAACTTTAATCGCCTCTACAATCTTATTAATATCATAAGGAATCTCAGGAATCAGGATAATATCAGCGCCGCCTGCCATTCCTGCATTTAATGTAAGATAACCAACCTTATGTCCCATAACTTCCACAATAAATACACGTCCGTGGGAAGCCGCTGTTGTATGAATGCAATCAATTGCCTGCGTCGCAATATCCACTGCACTCTGGAAGCCAAATGTCATATCGGTTCCCCAGAGATCATTGTCGATCGTCTTTGGCAGCGTAATCACATTAAGCCCTTCCTCTCTCAGAAGATTCGCCGTCTTATGCGTACCGTTGCCGCCAAGAATCACCAGGCAATTCAGGTTCAGCTTGTAAAAATTGTGCTTCATTGCTTCTACCTTGTCAAGACCATTCTCATCCGGATCCCTCATCTGCTTAAACGGAGTACGCGAGCTTCCGAGAATCGTGCCGCCCTTTGTAAGAATTCCGGAGAAATCTGCGCCGGTAAGCATTCTGTAATTGCCGTAGATCAGACCCTTATAGCCTTCCAGAAAGCCATAAATTTCCACATCCTCACCACTGTTAATCAATGATTTTACTACGCCACGCATTGCTGCATTCAATGCCTGGCAATCTCCGCCGCTCGTAAGTATACCGATTCGTTTCATTACTTGTGTCCTCCTTGCGTTTTCTTTTAAGTATACTCCATTCCGAACGCATTCTCAATCTTTTTATGACCTGTTTTCCTCTCCGGTATTCCATTCAACGAACCGAATGCCAAGTCCTCCGCCTATGACAAAAGGAAGTCATTCCTACCGTAATGACTTCCTTTGCCAGATTCACAAATTGTACAATTCAATTTTTATTCTTTACTCCATTCCGTCTGTGCATCGACCACAAACCCAACAGCAGGTAACCTGCATACCCAATCACAAATCCAATCATATTGAGCAGGATATCGTCTACGTCAAAATATCCGAATCCTGTCACAAGCTGAAACAATTCTATAAAAAGGACAACCGACAGCGCGTGTAACGCAGACGCAGCAAACCGAAAAATTCCCTTCTTCCGTCTCTGCAGCGACGCCGGAAAATATCCCAGCGGAATGAAAGGAATGATATTCCCGACAAGATTTCTGAAATAAATCGGATTTCTGCGAAGCCTTAAATAAATTCGGATTGTTCGAAGCCACTCCAGATTCGCATTCATGACTCCGGCTTCCCGGTTTTCACGCACTACGGCAGCCCGCATCCAAAGTTCTTTGAAATTCCCGGTAAATTTCATACCGACAATGAGAATCAGGCAGGTCAGATAAACCACATATAAAACTTTTTTTCTATTCAATTTCTACTCTTTCCACTGAAGATGATGAAGCTCTCCATGCAGACGCATATTAGCAAAATCATTTTGGCGAAGAGCCTCATATAAAACGACAGCAACCGAATTCGACAAATTTAATGAGCGGATATCACCCATCATCGGAATCCGCACACAATTTTCTTCATTGTCTATAAGAATGTCCTCCGGAATCCCTCCGCTCTCTTTTCCGAACAGAATATAATCATCCGGTCCATAACTCACATCCGTATAAACATGCTTCGCTTTTGTAGTGGCATAATAGATTCTGGCGCCCGGATTCTTATCAAGAAACTCCTGATAATTCACATATACGGAAACATCCAGCTCGGACCAGTAGTCCATCCCCGCACGTTTCAAAGCTTTTTCATTCAACCGGAATCCCAGAGGCTCTATCAAATGAAGACGCGTACCTGTCGCCACACAGGTACGCCCTATATTTCCCGTATTTGCCGGAATCTCCGGCTGATGCAGAACAATATTTAACATATCGGACCCTTATCTTCCCTTAACCTTGTCACAAAATCCTTCAGCTTCGTAAGCGCGAGACGAAGGTTATCAATCGAATATGCATAGGAAATGCGCAGGAATCCTTCCCCACAGTCGCCAAACGCTGTCCCCGGCACCACCGCAACCTTCTCTTCCTTCAAAAACCGCTCGGCAAATTCCTCCGACGTCATGCCGAATTCTTTAACGCAGGGAAAAACATAAAATGCGCCGTACGGCTCAAAACATGGAAGATTCATCTCACGGAACGCATTCATCAGGAAGCGTCTTCTCTGATTGTATGCTTCACGCATCTGCGCAACATCTTCATCCCCGTTCCTTAAAGCCTCCACCGCCGCATACTGGCTGGTAGTAGGCGCACACATAATCGCATACTGATGAATCTTCAGCATCTGTGCAATCACTTCCTTTGGACCGCACGCGTATCCAAGCCTCCACCCCGTCATTGCATAACTCTTGGAAAAGCCATTGATCAAAATCGTGCGCTCCTGCATCCCCGGGATATTGACAATGCTGACATGCTCCTCTTTATAGGAAAGCTCCGCATAAATCTCATCGCTGATTACAAATATATCTTTCTCACGAATCACCTCGGCAATTTCCTCAAGATTCTTCCGTTCCATAATCGCGCCCGTCGGATTATTTGGAAAAGGCAGAATCAGCACTTTTGTCTTTTCCGTAATCGCATCACGAAGCTCCTGCGCCGTGAGACGAAATTCATTCTCGTTCTTAAGCTCAATAATCACCGGTTTCGCACCTGCCAGAATCGCACACGGTTCATAAGAAACATAACTCGGCTGCGGAATTAAGACTTCCTCGCCTTCCCCCGGATTAATCATGGCACGCAGGCCTATATCAATCGCCTCACTGCCGCCCACCGTCACAAGAACCTCATGGACAGGATCATATGTAATCTGAAATCTACGGTTTAAATAATTGCAGATCTCTTCCTTTAATTCTTTCAGTCCTGCATTTGAAGTATAAAAAGTACGCCCTTTTTCAAGCGAATAAATTCCTTCGTCGCGGATATGCCACGGCGTATCAAAATCCGGTTCCCCGACACCTAAAGATATCGCATCTTTCATCTCACTGACAATATCGAAAAATTTGCGGATACCGGACGGTTTCAATGCCTCAACCTGATCAGCAGTCATTTTTCTCATGGTGTAATCGATATCCTTTCATCTTCGTATTTTTTTGTTAAAATTGTCCCGTGGTCCTTGTATTTTTTCAGGATAAAATGAGTAGCCGTACTTAATATGGACTCCTGCGTCGACAGTTTATCGGATACAAACTGCGAAATCTCTTTGAGTGTCTTTCCTTCCAGAATCACCATCAGATCAAATCCGCCGGAAATCAAATATACGGAATTCACCTCCGGATATTTGTAAATCCGTTCGGCAATCGTATCAAATCCCTGGCCCCTCTGAGGAGTCACACGCACTTCAATCAGTGCGGTTACTTTCTCCGTCGTCGTCTTATCCCAGTCAATCATTGTGTGGTATCCGCAGATAATACCCTCCTGCTCCATCGCCGCAAGTTCATTTGCAACCGCAACTTCCTCCACACCCAGTATCACAGCCAGTTCCTTTAAATGAATACGGCTGTTATGCTCAATAAATGTCAGTATTTTCATTCTTGTATCATTCATTGCAAATATCCTTCCTTTCGCCTCATATGCAGATCTTATATAGTTCATCCGTCTTCGGCGGTTCCAAAAAGCGGCGTTCATCCCGGTTCACAACAATCCTGTCATTTCCATCCGTCGCTTTCCCGATCACTGCACTGTGAATTCCATCTTTCTCCAGTTCACGCACAAGACCATACCCATTATCGACCGCAATCAGCATAGAACCGCTGCTGATCAATCCATACGGATTTATGTCAAAAAAATTACAGATCTCTACTGTTTCCTGTCTCACAGGAATTTTCTTTAAGTCGATTTCAAGTCCGACGCCGGATGCTTCCGCCATTTCCCAGAGCGCACCGAAAATACCGCCCTCTGTAACATCATGCATGGCACTGACGCCAGACTTAACGGCGGTAGCGGCCTCCGGCACCACTGAAAGATATCTGTCAAACCCCTGCGCCGTTTCTATGAAGGAAGGCGCAAAACGCTCCAAAAGTTCCCGCTCCTTTTCCTTTGCAAGAATCGAAGTGCCTTCTAAACCAATCCACTTTGTGACCACCAGTTCCTGCCCCGGTCTCAAACCGCCCGTTGTCACCAGCTTCCCGTTTTTCACCTTGCCGACACCTGTCACTGTAAGTATCGGCTGATTCACAGCCCTTGTAATTTCCGTATGGCCGCCCATTGCCTGAATGCCTATTTCAGCGCATGCCGCATCCACCTGACGCATCATTTCCCGAAGTTCCGGTTCTTCCACCGACTCGGGAAGAAGGGCCGAAACCATGATTCCAATTGGCTGAGCGCCTGCCGAGGCAATATCATTCATTGTCACATGAACCGCTAAACATCCTATATCCTTTGAAGTTCCCGTTATAGGGTCAATCGAAAGCACAAAAAGTTCATCTTCCTGAAGCTTCAAAGCAGCACAGTCTTCCCCAACGGCAGCTCCTATTACCACTTCCGGACGCTTCGTATGCATCTGCTTTAAAACCGAACGCTTCAACACGCTCTCACTGACTTTTCCTACCTTCATCTTAATTACGTATGCCTTTCCAACTTTATGTTATCTGATATCGCAGTTTATATGATTCCTAATTTCCTGCCGCTGCATCCGCCGCTGCTGCCGCTGCCGCCGCATTCGCCGCTTCGATCGCCTGCGCATCCGCTGCCGCCTGTACCAATGACGCTGCAATTGCCTTGCAGTAATCAATGCTTTGCGTCGCAATCGCCGCTGACATCGTACCGGTCACATCCCCGGCAGTTCCTATGGTCGCCGTCTTGGGCGCCGCAATATACGAACTGGAATTCAGCTGAGTGCGCTCTGTTTCCACACCATCTACCTTCACGATCTTCCAGTATTTTGCCTTATAGCCAATGTGCGGCGACTGTACGGATACGGAACCAACCGGCTTCGAGCCGTCTGCCACGCATCTCTCGCCTACGGGGTCAATACGTTCAACCATCTCGCTCTCAAATTCAATCTTTCTGTTTGAATCGCGGGTTTCTTTTCCATAAATGGTAAATGTAATGTTCTTGCTTTCTGTTGTATAACCCTCAATGTAAATCGGATAATCCGAGGTATTGGTAAACTTAAAATCTTTGGAAGTTCCTGAAATTGCCGCATCCGCCGACAAATCCACATAGGACACAACCATAGAATGATTATATCTTTCATCCACCTGCATTTCCGCACGGATAACCGCATTATAAAGAGTGGAAGATACCTGACAGATACCGCCGCCGAGACTCTCCACAACAAGGCCGTTTGAATAGGAACCTGCCATATAATACCCGTTGGCCTCGGTAAAGGGAGAAACTTTCTCATATACGGACATCTGCTCACCCGGATAAAGAAGCGTGCCATTGATCAGATCACACCCGTTCTTTACATTCGCGGACCGTCCGCTTGCCGATGTTTTATAGCTGGTGGTAAATGTACCCAGCACATCTTTTACCTGCTGCAGATCCTCCGCCTTTCCTCTCGGCTCATCCACCTGCACTACAAGGTCCACCGAATCATTCGGCTGTTTCGTCCACTGGCTGTCAAGGTACTGTTTTACTGCTTTTGCAGAAGCCGCTACATCCACAACAAGGCCATTCTGTCCTGAAATCACTTCAAAACCATTGCCCGTTTTTTTCAGTGAAGCATCCACGGCCTCCTGATTAAAGACGGCGCACTGTTCCTCCACAACGCTTGAAACTGCTCCTTCGTTAAAAGAAAGCGCAATATCATATACTTTATTTTCATGCTCGAGGTCTTTCAACTGTTTATAACGCTGCACAACATTTCCTTCGCGTCCCAAACCTGCCGCCTCTTCTATGATCTCCTTATTATCCCATGCCAGCCCGAGGGTTCCTGCCTGTACGGATACCGAATTCCCGCCAACCGCATTCAACGTGATTTCAGTGCTTTTCAGTCCTTCAACGTACTGACTGACAGCTCGCTCCGCCTCTTCCTCGGTCATGCCGGACAAATCAATCTCCCCGGCAAAGACGCCGCTGTGGATTTTGCCGTCATCCGAAGCTTTGAACGCATATGCATTTGTGGAAGAACCCGCAAAAATCGCAGCTCCTATGATACCTGCCGCTATTACCGCTGTTACTGCCAGAACTTTATTCTTCATGATTTTACTCCTAAATTAAAATTATATGGCACACCTGCCATTTTCAATGTATCGTTACCTTCATTGTAATGAAAACATTTTCACCTTTCAAGTGCAATTAGTGCCAATTAATTTGACAGATGGCCAGTTATTATGTAAAACTATACCAAGAAGGATACGCACAACGGCACTACCATTGCAAGCACTAAAAGAATAATGATGATCGAAGATATCAATCTTCTGTTTTTTCTGTTAAAGAAACCAAACATTGCTGTTGCCTGCCTTTCCATATTTATAATTATTTCTTTTGAAAGGATATTATACATGAAACTACCTCTTTTTACAACCTTTGTTATCTTTTGTGTCCTCGTAAGCTATATCGCAAAAAAGAATACGGTAAACGCCGAAGAAATCAACCATGAATTTTTCGAGCGGGAGCGTAAGGCAAACTCGATCCGCCGCCAGCCGATCGACCATCTGCCCTATATTCATGTCCCGGTTGAATCTCTGCCGCTTGATAAACTGGACGACATCAATGCCCGGGAATTCTGCCGTGTTATCAAAGAACTGGGGCACAAGCAGATTCTTAACCTGACAGGCATCTCAAATACGGAACTGAAGCTTCAGTATGGAGCGGCTAATCTCTCCACGCTCACGGAATGTGATCAGAATTATACGGTTCTTGTAAGGAATATTGCCTTTCTTGCTGAAATTTACATGAATAACGGACTTCGGAAAGAAGCCATCACACTCCTCGAATACGGCATTTCGATTGGAACCGATGTAAAGAAAAATTATGACCTTTTAGGCGCTGTCTATGCCGAAAATAAAGAATACGATAAAATTCAAACCCTGATAACGACGGCAGAAACTGTCAATTCCCTTTCAAAAGATGCAATCCTCAATCACTTGAAAGAACTCTCGGAATCTTAGATGCCACCCGTTATTTCCCATACCGGGCCAATATGGAATCAATCATCCGGTCAGCCTCATTCCGCATCAGACTGTCAATCTCGACATTCAGCACAACAGGATACCTCTCCATCAACTGGCGAAGCCGTTCCTTCTGATGCGGGCGTATCGGGCTCTGCCGTTTCACATGATATTTCATCCTGACCGGTGAAAAAAGCTTACATGCATCCTCACGTCCCTGAAACTCTTCCCAGAGCCGCTCATAGAGCAGACTCGTCGCCCGCGCATCGTGCAGTGCACGATGTGCCTGATGATCGATTCCATAATGCTCTGTCAGAGATTTAAGCGACCGGGAAGGAAGACCGCTTAAGCATATTCTCGCAATTTTAAGCGTGTCTATCCCTTCCCGCTCATATTTCATTCCCGCATTCACAAATGCCCTCTTCAGAAACGCATAATCAAAGTGAACGGAATGCCCCAAAAGCGGCAGAAATTCGACTTCGGTCTGTTTCTCCGCCGCACCGGGTTCTGCAGATGCACCGGCACATTTGCGCTCAAACAAATCATACTCTTTTATTACTTCGTGGATATCCCTCTCTTCCTTAAGCATCTCATTCGTAATTCCCGTAAGCTCCTCCACGCGTTCCGAAAGTTTCATGCAAGGCCTCACCAGCGCTTCAAAAGTGTCCTCAACCAGCCCATTGCGGACATATACGGCGCCGATTTCGATAATCCGGTCTGTTGCCGAATTCAGGCCCGTCGTCTCTACATCCACGCATATATAATCATTCCATTTCCCCATAGTCCTCCTCAATTTCAACAATCCGCGCATCCTTTGTCAATGGATTACGGTTCATGTAATCAAACAGCAGCATCCTTCCGCCCACAATCTCTATATGCGTCATACTGGCAATCTGCTTTGCGTTGTAAAGCTTATAGTCCGAAAGGTATCTATGCTCCTTCGCCTCTCTGCTGTACCATCTGCGGAATATATCTTTATATGCATTCAGCTCCATGCAGAACTCCGGGCGGTTTTTGACCTTCTCCCGCAAATATAAATCAAGCGTCAGCGCCTCCCGCATAGAATCTGAAAATGCCGAATCACTGCGGACACGTTTTTGCACAAATTCCAATA
>ERZ779632.1332-NODE-1332-length-10330-cov-5.160779_pt1 | contig 10330 bp, 8 predicted proteins | sample MGYA00514194_ERZ779632 | MGnify/ENA primary metagenome ERZ779632 (study PRJEB29562, sample SAMEA4376704) | mouse gut metagenome | isolation source: Cecum | study: EMG produced TPA metagenomics assembly of the A DSS colitis mouse model was used to assess the...
ATCCATTGTCACAGGACACCTCCCTCTCAAAACCAATCATTTTCATGGCATCCATTTTTTCCACCGTATATTCCATCTGCTCCCCTCCTCTGATTGCAATTTCTACGGTCAGCGGCAGAAACGCCCTTATCCGGAAGGGCTGAGCCTTAAGCTGCATTGGCGATATCCTGTGAAATCTTGTAAAGGCTCTTGTAAAGCTCTCGGGCGTGTCATAGCCATACAGACAGGAGATATCAATGACTCTCTCATCTCCCTTAATCACGTCAAGGCCCGCCAGATAAAGCCTGCGGTTCCGCAGATACTCCCCCACTGTATAGCCTGTGACGATTTTAAAGCCCCTCTGGAAATAAAAGGATGACATATGGACGGCTCCGGCCACATCGGCAGCCGTAATATCCTCCAGAAGGTGCGCCTCCATGTAACTGATTGCATTTTTTAAAGCTGATAACCACTCCATATTTTCCCTGCCTCGATACTTTCATGTGCTGCCGCCGCTCTGTGCCCGGACACAGACATTTTTCTCAAAGAGTTACTCTCTGCTTATAGTTTAACTGAAATCAAAATTATAATCCTGACTTTTTGTGCCTGAAATTGTCATTGCCGCCCTTCCTGCAGTCTCTTATTTTTCCTCCGTCATTATCATATCCTCCACATGCCTTTTCTCCATCTGGTGCCGTATTTTTCGGTTCGTTACCGTGTCAAATATGATGGAAAAATCATAGTCCGCCGGATACAGCTTTTCCGCGGCCACATACAGCTTTACCCTTTTGTGGTTAATATAAATCTTCTTATCAGGCATCTGCACCCGGAGGACACCCTTTTCATTTACCGTTTCGCATACAATGCCAATCTTCCTGTCAGGGTAAATCATGACGCTGTCTCCCCTCTTGAATTTTTTGGACAGATTCTGCCTGCGGGAGCTCTCCTTCTGCCGCCGGATGGGAGCATTTTTCTCCTTTTCCCATACGGTTTCCGGTTCGCCGCCTGTTCCGGCATCCGTTACCTGCCTTTCGTACATATGCGCCTCGCCTGTCCGGTTTTCCCCGGCAGTCTTTCTTTCGGAATCCGCAAGTCCTGCCCTGCCGCGCATAACGTCGTCGCCATACGCCGCCTGCCGGGCCTCTTCCAACATATGCTCCGGCATCCCCAGCTTTCCTGCGATATAAAAGGCACAGCTCTCGCCTGCTTCTCCAATCACAAGCTGATACAGCGGCCTTAAGCTTTCCCTGTCAAAGGTCATCCTCGCGTTGACCACGCCTTCTTCTCTTTCGGCATAGGTCTTAATCTCAGGATAATGAGTGGTCACAAGATACAGAGCGCCGCTTCTTTTCAGCTCCCGCAGAATCGCTATGGCGATTCCCATTCCCTCCGCCGGGTCGGTTCCCGAACCCAGCTCGTCCATAATCACCAGGCTCTCATTGTCAGCCTTCCGCAGAATATTCAGCACGTTGGTGATATGTGCGGAAAAGGTGGAGAGGTTTTCCGCCAGGTTCTGTCCGTCTCCGATATCACAGAGTATCAGGTTGTTCATGCAGATTTCCGCGCTCCTTGCCGCCGTATGCAGCCCGCATTGCGCCATCAGGCAGCTTAAAGCCACCGTTTTAATGGCGACGGTTTTTCCTCCTGTGTTGGGGCCTGTGATAATCACGCCGTTTGTTCCTTTCCCCATCTCAAAATCCAGAGGAATATTTATGCTTTTATCCATCAGCGGGTGCCGCCCCTTTACCAGCCGGATACGGCGCTCCACATTGATTTCCGGCTCTGTTCCCCCACAGTCCACACTCAGCTTTCCCTTTGCAAAAATAAAATCCAGCTTTTCTATGGTCCGGTTATTCCTGAAAATCACCTCCGCCTTATCGGACAGCATAACGGTAAGGGTGTAGAGGATTCTCCTTTCCTCGTTCTCCTCGTCAACCCTCATATCCTGCAGCTCCCCGTACAGCCTTGCCACGGATTCCGGCTCGATAAAAAGCGTGTTTCCTGTGGCGGACTTGTCAATCACGCTGCCGCTTATCCTGAATTTATATTCCTTCTTTACAGGCACACAGATATGTCCGTTTCTCACAGTGCTGAAACTGTCCGACATGCATTCCTTCCCGGAGCGCAGAATACTGTCCGCCTTTTCACGCATCTTTGCCTCCGTCCGCTCTATTCCCTCCCGAAGGGACTTCAAAAGTCCCGAGGCATAGTCGTCCACCCTGCCGTTTCTGATTTTTTCATATAATTCTTCCCGAATCTCCTTAAGCGAATCCAGATTTTCCTCATAGTATGGCAGACTTATGTCGTAAGCCTTTCCCCGGCATAAATAATCCTTCAGTCTTTTCACGGCGGTAAGCGTTGACGCGATTTTTTCAAGCTGCTCTGCGGTCAGGCAGATTCCCTTTCCTGCCATTTCCAGCAGCTCCGTAATACCCTCCAGGGCCGTAATCGGCGGCATTCCGCAGTTTTCCAGCATCGTTCTTGCCTCGGTTGTGTTTTTAAGCTGCGCTTTCACCTCCGCCTCCGAGAGACCGGGTGCAAGCTCCCTTATCATCTCTTTCGCTTTTTCCGTATAAGCCATTTCTTCCAGGCGGCCGATTATCCGGTCAAATTCCAGCATTCTTGCCGACGGCGTATTGTAAAAATATTGTTTTTCCATTTTTCTTCCCTTTCTTTGCTAATTTACCGCCTGCAAAAGCCTGTCAAAAAACCGCAGAAACTGCGGCACTGATAAAGCACACACGGTTTCTGCGGTCAGAATCTATGGATAGTCAATTGTACAGTGCAGAACCCTGTGCATGAAATCCATGCTTTACAGGTCCGCTTTCTCCACACAGTCAACATCCCGCAATAAGCGGGGTATTGACCCTTCGCAAAATAAAGGCACAGCCAGCCGGCTATGCCCTCAAATCCATTTTCTTTATTCTCCAGAAGAGATATTAATGTGTATGATAAGCTTTTACAGCAAGGCGGATTATGGGTATAACTGTCCCTCCAGTTATCCCCGCAACTGTTCAGTTGTGTGATTTCTCCACTTTTACCACGCTTAACATACATTCCCTCTCTTTCACTCTTTTTATCACAGGCAGGACAACCGCATCCGCAGGATACTCAGCCTGCAATGAAGCAAGTATAATCCATCTGTAAGACGATGTCAATCACTTTTTAATTATTTTTCGTTTCCTCATAGTTCAAAATGATTTTCGCAAGGGCGTTGGCATACTCCTGCCGTCCGAACGCCGTCAGATGCACGCCGTCCTCCAGATACTCCTCCGCCGTGTAATTGTTAACTCCCAAATCCTGATAGGCATTGAAGTACAATGTCTGCTGCTCCCGCGCCACATAATTACAGGTTCCCGCATAATCCGCCAGAGTTCCGTACCCGCTGTTTAAGGTATTGCCGTCGCCGACCATCCATGTACCGTTAAAAAATTGCGCGTAGGTAGGACCGCACAATATAATCGTTGCGTCCGGCGCCCAGTCCCGAAGGTCGCTTACTGCACACCGCAAAGCTCCGCCGTAAGTCCTGATGTCCACATCACTGTCGGAATTGGTGAGGGGTACTGCCCGGAAGAAATCGTTCAATCCGTATTCAATGATAAAGTAATCTGTCTTTGAAAAATCGATATTGGGGTTATCCAGGATTTCCTTCGCCCTTGTTCCCGCAAAGATATCGGTGGGAATTTCCTTTCTGATTGCATGGACAATGCCCAGAAGGCTTCTGGAAGTCCACTTGTCATAAGAGCCCTGCTCATCATACTCTATGGAGGCGCTGGTTCCGCCAATCGCAAGATTGTACACGTCCGCCTCACATTGCACAGAGGTAAGATAAGGCACCCCGCTTCCGTCCCGGCTGTTGTCAAAAATACTGTCTCCCAGAAATACAAGCTGCAGCTCGTTTCCGGCCGGCTCTATCTGATCCTCCTCCGTGATAACCTGCTCCTGCTCCGGCTCCGTCAAATCAATGGCAGGCGTCTGATGCGCGCTGGCAGGCTGCGGCGTTGCTTCCTCCTGCTCAGGCTGGGGCGTTGGCGTGGGCTGTATGTCCTTTTCCTCAGGCTCTGTTTCCGTTACAGGTTCTTTTTCTATAACCTCACCTGTTTCCGTTATAATGATATTATCAGATAAAACTTTGTCATCCTGCAAATCCTTACCGCTTTTCTGTCCACATCCGGCCAGCAGGGATGCCGCCAGCGCAATTGCAATTGTAATCTTTACCGTTCCTTTTTTCACTCGTCTCATCGTCTGCGCTCCCTTCAGATATTTCCTGTTAAAATCCTCTTAATTTTTTCATTCATAAGCATACCACATTTTTCCGAAAAAGGAAGAACCTCTGTTCCATTTTAAGAATTCTTTCCGCAACCTTAAATAATTCTTAATAACTGACCGTTTCTGTTTATATTTTATTCAATTTTGCCGTGTATTATGAATTATTTTGCAAACTGCCCGGTTATGGTCTATAATGATAAAAAAATTATCACAAGGAGCCCCCATGGTACTGCAAGAAAACAATAAACTGCTTTCAATAATTAATACCGACTATAATGAGCAGGATAATATTCACCGAACCTTCAATACCATCAGCCAGATTTTAACTGAATCGCATATTCCCTTTGAAATTCTGTTTGTGGACGACGGCTCCAGGGATATGACCTGGCCCCGCATCTGTGAATTGTCGGCCGGATTATCCGAAGCGAAGGGAATCTCCTTCTCAAGAAATTTTGGAAAGGAATCCGCCATCTTTGCCGGTCTGGAAAGCGCTTCCGGCGCCTGCTGCGTAATCATGGACTGCGATTTGCAGCACCCGCCCGCAGTTATCCCGGAAATGTACCGCCTGTGGCAGGAGGGCTTTGAGGTGGTGGAGGGTGTAAAAGCCTCCCGGGGACAGGAAAACCCTTTCCATACCTTTTGCGCTAAAGGCTTTTACAAAATTATCAGCAGGGTGACGAAAGTAAATATGTCCGACGCTTCCGATTTCAAGCTGTTAGACCGCAAGGCCGTGGATGCCCTTCTTTTGCTCCCGGAGAGAGCGCCTTTCTTCCGCGCGCTGTCCTCCTGGGTGGGCTTTCGGACCGCCTCCGTTCCCTTTGAAGTACAGGAGCGCGCCATCGGCTCCTCCAAATGGTCCATGTGGAGCCTTGTAAAATATGCCATCCGAAATATTACTTCCTTTTCGGGTGCACCCATGCAGGTAGTCACCTTCCTCGGCTGGCTCATGCTGCTTGCCTCACTGGTGCTCGGCGTACAGTCCCTTTACCGCTATTTCTCCGGCACCGCCTTAGAAGGCTTTACCACCGTGATTCTGTTGCAGCTCATTATCGGCAGCGTCCTCATGATCAGCCTCGGCATTATCGGACATTATATTTCCAGAATCTATGATGAAATCAAGGCAAGGCCGCGATATATCATAAGTAAAAGATGCGGTTTGTAGCCGCATCTTTTCTATAAATTCCGTCAGCGTCCGATACTGTAGTATTCCACCCCAGCCACTTTCATTTTCTCAGGCGAATAGAGGTTACGCCCGTCATAAACCAGCGGCGTATGCATCCTTTCCTTAAATTCCTCCGGCTTTACCTCCTTAATCTCGGGCCATTCCGTAAATACAAAGCAAATATTGGCGCCGTCCAGAGCCTTTTCAATGGAATCCGTATAATTCATGGTTCCGGCTTCCAGACCGCCTTCCGGGAAAAGCTGCCTTGCCCGCTCCTCCCCTTCCGGGTCGTAGGCATACACATCAGCTCCCGCCGCCAGAAGCAGCTTTAAATTGTCAATAGACGGCGCCTCCCGCAAATCATCGGTTCCCGCCTTGAAAGTAAGCCCAAGCACCGCCACCTTTAAACCGCTGAAGGTAATCATTCTGTCCTTCGCCTTCTCGAACAGCCTGGTTTTCTGTTTCAGGTTCACATCCACACAGGCCTCCACCGTTTTCAGCTGATAGCCGTGTTCTCTGGCCAGAAACTTAAGAGCCTTTGTATCCTTGGGAAAACAGCTTCCCCCGAAGCCGATTCCCGCATTCAGAAACCTTGCGCCAATCCTCTCGTCATAGCTCATTCCTCTGGCGACGTCGGTGATATCCGCGCCCACCAGCTCGCAGAGGTTCGCAATATCGTTCATATAGGAAATTTTAAGTGCAAGGAAATCATTGCAGGCATACTTAATCATCTCCGCCGAACGCCGCTTTACGGAAACAATGGGTAGTCCGAAGGGCTCGTAGATTTTCTTAAGGAGCGCCTCCGCCTCCCCGCTTTCCGTCCCTATGATAATTCTCGCCGCATGCAGGGTATCCCGTACTGCCGTTCCCTGAGCAAGAAACTCGGGGTTGGAAGCCACCTCCACCTTCACGTCGTGGACGAGAAAATCCTTGATAAACTGCTCCACTTTGTCGTTTGTCCCCACCGGCACCGTGGATTTTACCACCACAAGGCAGTCCTTCTCAATGGTTTCCGCTATTTGACGGGAAACCGTGGCTATATAGCTTAAATTGGCGCTTCCGTCAGGCATTTCCGGCGTTCCCACACCGATAAAAATCGCGTCGGCGTCCTTGTAGGCCATTGTATAATCCGTGGTGAAATGAAGCGTTCCCGCGGCATTGTTTTTCTGCATCAGCTCCTCGAGCCCGTCCTCGTAAATGGGGGAAATCCCCTGCCGCATCAGCTCCACTTTCTTTTCGTCCACATCCACGCAGGTCACATCGTAGCCCTTCTCTGCAAAGCATACGCCCGCTACCAGACCTACATATCCCGTTCCGGCTACTGCTATTTTCACTCTGCCTCTTCCTCCTCTTACATGCTGTAATAATCCAAAAACCAGTCCGCGAATTTTTTCAGACCTTCCTCAATCGTTGTGGAGGGCTTGAATCCGAAATCCTCCATCAAGTCACGGACATCCGCATAGGTTTCATACACATCCCCCGGCTGCATCGGCAGAAATTCCTTTCGGGCTTTTCTTCCAAGGCAGCTCTCGAGGACGGCGATAAAATCCATGAGCTTTTCCGGTTTATTGTTTCCTATGTTGTAAATCTTATATGCCGCGCCGTTTTTGTCCTTCCCCGGCGGATTGCCGAGAATATTTTCCACACCGGTTACAATATCGTCGATGTAGGTGAAATCCCTCATCATATCGCCGTTGTTATATATCTGAATCGGCTCGTCCGCCATGATTTTTTTTGCAAACTTAAAATATGCCATGTCCGGCCTGCCCATCGGCCCGTATACCGTAAAAAAACGCAGCCCCGTCAAAGGAATCCGGTAGAGCTTGCTGTAAGCATAGGCCATCAGCTCGTTGGATTTTTTTGTCGCCGCATACAGGCTCACCGGCCTGTCCACCTGGTCCTCCACCTGAAAGGGCACTTTCTCGTTTCCGCCGTATACGGAGCTGGAGGAAGCAAAAACCAGATGCTCCACCGGATAATGCCGGCATGCCTCCAGAATGTGAAAAAATCCCACAATATTTGACTGAATGTAAGCGTCCGGGTTATCAATGCTGTAGCGCACTCCTGCCTGTGCCGCCAGATTTACTACTATATCAGGTTTTTCCTTCGAAAAAAGCCGGAAAACCGCATCCTTATCCGCCAGATCCCCCTTCATAAACCGGAACCCCGGATATTTCTGTAAAATTGACAGGCGTTCTTCTTTCAGCGATACTTCGTAATAATCATTTAAGTTATCGATTACCGCTACCCGGTTTCCTTTTTCCAGCAATGCTTTCGAAAGGTAAAAACCGATAAATCCGGCTCCGCCGGTGACGATATATTTTTTTGAGTCTGCCATATATGCCTTTCCTCTATCCCTGTAAATCTTCTTTTAAGTCTTTTAATAATTCTTCAATTTTTTTATCAGTATCTTCTTTTGTGCTTTCTCCCTTCGCACCCTCGAGTCCTCTGATAATCTGTTTCAACCAGCTTTTAAACTGTAAATCAGTCATTCCCATCTCCTGCATACCTCCATTTATTCTCCTTTCCGTTAAAGCTTTCTCTTAACTATGAATTTATTATAATTTTTTGTAGCTCAAAGAACAAGACTTTATTCAGAAATTTACCGGGGAAAAGGAATTCCCGCTCCTTTTCCCCGGCGTAGACATTTCAGATATTATATTATTTCAGCCGCTTTTCCTTATAAGAACACTTCCTCTCCTGCAAATAACATATGTAAATATCGGAAACCGCAGTATCCGTTTTCATCTGCAAGACCGGCCGCGTCTGTTCCGGCCGGAATCGTCACTGTAAACTGTTTTCCGCAATACATATAATGAATAGTGACTGCCACCTCCGGACGAGCCGAAATCGCATCAAGAACCTCCTGATTAAAGCTCATCCATCTGTCTGTGGCAAGGAGGATTTCATCTCCTTTTACGTTTAAAACCGCTTCGGCACAATCCTTCAAAAAAGCCGCATAAGCAGAATTGGGCACATAAGCATAAGAAAAGACCTCTCCGCATTTTACACACTTTTCTTCCATAAGGGCGTCACGGGTTGCGTCGGCTTCCCGGACAATCTCAAAATCCTTCTCATGGTCGCAGGCACGATATTCCTTATTATCCTCTGCAAATACCGCATCCCTGTCCGGTACATGAAGCCCTTTATCCGGCTTCCCACCGCTTTCAGGCTCCTTCTCATAATGTGTGACTGTATAGGAATCCTTATCCTTTACCACCTTATACAAGACGGAATGGGTAAACGCCGTGTCCGCCAGATTTCCTCCCTCATACCTTTTTATGGCCGCAGAAGCCTTGTAAATACCCGTTTCCACCTTTTCCGCAGACGTTTGCCCAGAGCCTTTTCCGTCTGCGGTGGTATCCAGCTCCAGGCTGGCCGCTTCCGATACCGAGCCGTCCTCATCCACCCGATTTAAAAACAGCTGGATGACGTACTCGCTTTTGTCCGTGTAGCCGTTAAAAGTACATCCGGCACTAATGCCGTCCTTCAAAGCAAGGACGCTGATATCCGAGACAGCAGGCGGCTGCGCCGCAAGAAGACTCACATCCGGGTCCGGCAGGCTCCGCGCGGCAGATTCGCCTGCTTCCAGGTCGGACAGGCTCCGCGCGGCAGATTCGCCCGCCGCCACGGCAGAAGGCAGCTGCGCCGCTCTCGCTTCAATCGTAAAATCCTGTTCTAAATTACCCCCCCCCAAGAAAAATTCCCAAGGCTGCGGCAAAAATTATTTTGCCGAATTTCCTTTTTGTCATAAAGACCTCCTTTGTAAATGCTTTGCTGTATCATCAGGCCTGATGTACTTCTATTATGCCTGATTTTTGAGGTCTTTTCACATTCATGTAACAAATAGCACCCCTGCATGTAATAAATAACACGACAACCTTCAGGATTCCTTCAAAGCCTTCAGAAATTTCTTCTTGAAAGTAATCCCCAGCTCTATCTGCCCGTAATCCCCCCGCAGCGTGATATACCTGTTGACCGTATCAACCGCCTCCACAAAATCCCTGTTTACAATCATGTACCGGCTGCACTGCAGAAACTTTTCGGAGTCCAGCTCCTCCAGAATCGTTTTGCAGGGTTTATAAGACAACCGCAGGTTCCCGTCCGTAAAATGAACCGTCTGCCCGCCTTTCACATTTTCAATATAAATTACTTCTGAAATATTTTTTTTGTAAAGAATGCCATCCTTACGAAAAAATACATCGTGAGGGATATTTTTCTTCTGGGGAACCTCCAGCGCCTCTTTGATTACCTTTCTGGCCTTGTCCGCGTCATAGGGCTTTTCCAGATAATAATAACAGTGCAAATCGCTGTAGGCATACATTCTTGCGTCCTCCAGCGCAGTAATAAAAATCATGGGGGCGTATTTATATTTGTCCACCATCCGAATGCGGTTTGCAAAGGTCACCCCGGAAACGTCTCCCGGATTTTTGGTATCCAGAATAATATCAACCAGAAAAAGGTCCATGGTTACTTTCATGGCGGCGGCATATGCCTCATTTTGATTTACGGCCCTGTGGACGGTTATCTCCGGGTCCACCTCGTTTACAATTCTTGCCAGCATTTCCATACTGGTAGGGTTGTCCTCAATGATTAAGACAGCTTTCATAAATTTTTCCTTCCTTTCGTCTCTGTAATATTGAACTTCTGTAATACATTTTAATATATACAGGAACGATTGCGGGAAAAAAATGAGAGCGGAACTGCCAATAGTTCCGCTCTCTGTGGTTCTTTATGATTCAAAATTCAATTTCCCTTAAATATCGGGCGAGGGCGTCCTGCCAGGTGGGGAGAGGAAGGAAACCGTTTTGGATAAGCTTCTCCCTGGCAAGGCGGGAATTAAAGGGACGTTTTGCTTTGGATATGCCATATTATTCGGTTGTTACCGTCGTCACGGTGAGACGCTCCTGGCAGTATTCA